>Ga0187781_10003677_pt1 | contig 11501 bp, 13 predicted proteins | sample 0715_SJ02_MP02_2_FD_132447 | JGI IMG/M metagenome (GOLD analysis project Ga0187781, IMG submission 132447) | Tropical peat soil microbial communities from peatlands in Department of Meta, Colombia - 0715_SJ02_MP02_20_MG | ecosystem: Environmental > Terrestrial > Soil > Wetlands > Peat | place...
CACTGCTCGCAGACTCGCTACATCGGGATGGGGCCCGCAGGGGGCTTCGCAGAACTGGCCGTCGTCCCCGCGCGTCATGCCTTTGTCCTGCCCGCCGACTTGCCCGCCAGTTATTCAGCCCTGGTTGAGCCGTTCGCGGTCGGACTGCACGGCGTGCACAGCGCCGAGATCAGCCCCGGCGATGATGTGTTAATCGTCGGTGCCGGCGGCGTCGGGCTGACGACATTGGTATGGGCGCTGCAGAAGGGCGGGGTCCGCGTCACCGTTGCAGACCCCGATCAGCATCGACGCAAATTCGCACTGGCAATGGGCGCCAGCGATGTGCTGGTCTCGGTCTCTGACGCGGACGCTGGCGGATATGACGTGGCCATTGAATGTGTCGGCCGTCCCGAACTCCTGCAAGCATGTCAGGTCGCCCTGCGCCCGCTCGGGCGTCTCGTCGTTTCCGGCGCATGCGCCGAACCCACACCTATTGAACCTGTCACGGCGCTGCTCAAGGAACTGACCATCCGCTATTCGGTGTGCTACCGCCCCGACGAGTTTCGGGAAGTGATCGACGCGTTCGCTAGCGGCGCTGTAGATCCGAGCACAGTAATCGGACCGACAGTGCAACTCAAACGAATTGCCGAGGCATTCGATCTTGTTCGGCACGCAGCGGCGGATGGCCGAGTCTTGATTAGCCCCAACTCTGCTGGGTAAGTACGGGCCGTCGATTCAGCGGGTGTCGCTCACCCGGCCGTGTTCGGCTTCGACACCCGCGATGACGGCCCGCAGATAGCCCTCGAGTTCCCGGGCGCTGTGCAAGCCGGCTATGCCGTTGGCCAATCGGAATAGGAACCCACCCAGGAAGGTGATCACTGCAAACGCCTGCGCCTTGACCAACGTGGTGTCCAGCGGCGCGTTTCGGGGTTGGAGTTGTGCGACCGCCTCTTCGCCGATCGCGGCGAAGCGGTCCATAAGGCTTTGGAAAACGGCGGCCAGCTCGGGATCGCGTTGCGACATCATCATAAGCTCGAATCGAGCGCGCGCACGAGATCGCTCCGGTTCCACCGCTGTCCGCATGGCCTGCTCGGCCAGGCGCGACAACAGTGTCGCCTCCTGATCGCCATCGGCCGCCTTGGCCGCGGCCATCGCGGCTTCGAAATCAGCAACGTCTTGAGACACCACGCGATTGGTCACCGCGCGCAGCAGGTCAGCGCGAGTGTGAAAGTAAAAGGACGTCGATCCATCGGCGACCCCGGCGCGTCGATCGACCCGCAGATGAGTCAAACCCCGCGCACCGTCCTGCGCCAACAACTCGATCGCGGCGTCGCACAGCTCGCGTCGCCGCTGCTGGGCGTCGGGTCGCCTCTTGGTCACAGTCCCCGAAGTGTAACCAGGGCAAATTCGCTTCGTGCCGATCGCCACGTGTGCGATCGTCACCCACCCGACGACGGTGTTAACGTCTTCGGCGCGGCAAACCCCGGCTGGTTCTCGTCAGCCGCGATCTTCTCCCAGGGCGCGGGTATCGGGAAATAGCGTTCGAGGAAGTTTATGACGCGTTCGGTGCGCTCGGCCGCGGAGACCTCCGGGAAGCTGCTGTCGTTGAGGCAGAAGAAGTGATAGCCGCGCTTTTTCCGCAACTCGGGGAGTAGGTCGAGACCGGCGCGGGTGGTGGTGTTGACGTACAGGACTTTGGCTTTTTCTTGCTGAACAGCGTGCCCGGTCATCAGCGCGTAGTAGTGGTAGAACGAGTTGGTCACCGAGATGTCGGTGCTGGAACGAAATGCGCTCGCTTGGGTACGGGCGAATTCCGCTGGAAATTCACGTTCCATCTCCGCGAGCACAGTTTTTCGCAGCGGTACCGCGGTGTGTTCGAGATGGCGGGTGATGACCTGGCCGAACCGCTCGAAGAGCAGCTGCCGATTCACGCGGGCCGCGTTCTCAAATCCACTGCGCGCAGGATCGTTGACGCCGAGCCCGATCCGAGTCTTGGCCTCGATGAACTTTGTGACCCCGCCCGGGGAGAAGAACATGCTGGCCTTCAGTGGTCGGCCGAAAAACATGTCGTCGTTTGAGTACAAGAAATGTTCGGCCAGCTCTGGAATGTGTTGAAGCTGGCTCTCCACCGCGTGTGAGTTATAGGTGGGCAACGCGGCCGGGTCCGAGAAATGCTCCTCCGCACGGACAATCGTGATCTTGGGATGCTCGGCCAACCATGCCGGAAAGCGCGAATCGGTCGCGATGAAGATCCTGCGCACCCACGGTGCAAACATATTCACCGACCTCAGCGCGTACTTCAGCTCGTCGATCTGTCGGATCCGCGCTTCGGCCTCGTCACCTTCACCCACGACATGCTGTGACATTTGCGCTGCCCGGCGTGCCCGAAACTCCGGGTCACTGCCCTCAACCCAGGAGAACACCATGTCGATGTCAAACGTCACGTCGCTCGCATGTGGGGTGAACATCCCCGCAATGGTTGGCCACTTATACCCGTAAAGCTTTGCGGTCACCGGCTTTATTTCTGTCCGCGGTAGCACCCGACGGGTGAGCGAGTTCTCCACCGGACAGAGGACCACACTCTCCTCGAAGACCCAGAACTGCAGTTCTACACCGAACCTGGGACCGTACCGGAATCCGCCCGGCGCGATCCGCCGCCGGTACAACCGCACGATATGCGGGTCGGCCACCCCGGATAGCCTCCCAAGAGCTACCAAGACGGGAGAAAGCCCAGGTGTATCAACCGTTTTGGCGTACATTGGCTCTTTGGCGCATGCGACCGTCAGCTCGCGCTCCACTGCGGAACGCAGTTCAATATCGACAGCGAGAACCGGTCGGTTTTTGTGGTCGCGGATCAACAGAAACGGAATATTGGCTTTTTTCAATACTTTTCGTAGAAAGACGAGGTCTTCGATCTGTGCCTCGTGCGGAGTTAGGCTCGACTCGATACGAGCGATCTTCCCGCGGCGGGTAACAATCGTGGTCATCGCAAATACTGCCTTCGGCTACTGGACTACCGATCCGCCCCACCAACCAAGGCGCCCACGACCACTGCGGGAAACCTCACACGTTGAGTTTGGCGCTGAACGAGATCTCGTTGCGGTCGAACCCGAACTCAGCCGCCATGAGCCCTGGAGTCAGGCGCTCCCATTCTACTGTCGCGGCCAGCTGGCGATGTTTCCGATCGGTGAACTCTGTTCGACCATCAGTCACCGTCACCCCCCGAGACGCTTGCTGACCAGCACGATAATGCCTACTGCCGGCAAGCCGCCGACTGCAAAAATCGCGAACTGCCACGCCCAGCCGATCGCTTTGCTGCGGAGGTCTTCGCTGTGCCGGACCTCGTCACCGCCGGGCCCTCTTGCTACACAGCCCTGGTTCTTGGCCCACCAGTCGTTCTGCATGAGCTGATAGCCCTCTGGCTAGCCGCCCAGGCCTGACACTCCTGGCTGACGCCCCAGAATCCGCGGACGAGCGCTCCGCAGACACCCACTGAGAAGGCGACGAGCGCAATCCCCCGCAGCAACTTGCGCCATCGGCTTGCCATGGAACTGCCTTTCTGTGCGCAAGGGTCGTCAAAACGCCTCCGGATCCCGCTGTATGTCGAGCGGCACCGGATGGCGATACAAGCGCGACGCGTTCTCCCAGGTGATCTTGCGGATCACATCCTGCGGAAGGTCGCCAATTTGTTCGTGGATCGCTTCCTGGGTGTGCGGCCAAGTGGAGTCGCAGTGCGGGTAATCGGCTTCCAACAGGATGTTGTCGACGCCGATGCGGTCGTGCTGGATGAACGACGACTTGTCTTCCACCGCGCAGAACCAAAAGTTACGAGTGAAAACCTCTGCAGGAGTGAGACTCTCACCCATTGACGCCCAGGTGCCGTACATTGCGTGATAGCTGAGCATGTGATCGAGGCGATCGAGCAACCCTGCAACCCAGCCGATTCCACCTTCGGACAAGCAGATTTTCAGATCGGAGAATCTACTGGGCAACCCGGAGTACAACCAGTCGACCGCTGCCGAAATGGCATAGGCGAAGAACAGCACCCCCTGCACATCCGGCGGTGCGTCTTCGGTGGTGGATGGCGACGAGCCCGAAGATCCGATGTGAAGGTTCACGACGGTGCCGGTTTCGGCGCATGCCGCCATCATCGGATCCCAGTGTCCGGAGTGGATACTCGGCAACCCGAGCATCGCCGGGTTCTCGCTGAATGTGACGGCGTGAAAACTGCGCTCGGCGTTCTCGTAGATCATCTTGGCGCCGAGGTCTGGATCCAGCAGCCAGGGCAACTGGCACGGAATGATCCGGTCAGGATATGAACCCGCCCAGACCTCGTGGTGCCAGTCGTTCCATGCGCGCACCGAGGCCAACGCCAGATCGCGATCGTCGGTCACCTGCTGCAGCCGCTGCCCTGCGAACCCCGGCAGAAACGACGGAAAGTTGAGCGACGCATAGATGCCGTTCAGGTCCATATCTTTGACGCGGTCGTGAATATCCCATGCCCCGCGGCGCATTTCATCGAACCGAACCGGCTCGAACCCGTACTCGGAAACTGGCCGCCCGACCACCGCGTTGAACCCGACATTGGGCAGTTCCCGACCGTCGTAAACCCAGGTCTGCCCGCCGTCTTCGGTGTCCACGACTTTGGGTGCTCGGTCGGCGAATCTGCGCGGCAGACGCCCGGTGAACGTGTCAGGGGGTTCGACGATGTGATCATCGACCGAGATGACCGTGTAGCGGCGTTGCGCCCGTGGCGGATCGGGCAGGAACGTGACGGAGCGATCGTCCCCGGTTTTGGCGGTCGTGAAGTTCAGGTTGGCGGCCAGCTCGTCGATCGATTTCATTTCTCACCCAATCCGCTCAGCTCAGCACGGCGGGGTCGGCTTTGATCGTCATCCGCGCCGCCCCGGCCCAATACACGTCGGCGGCCCGCTCGATCAGCGACGCCTGCATGCCCACCATGTCCGACCAGTTCATCTGCACCGGCTCCTTGCCGGTGAGCATGACGTCGTAGGCCAGCTTGCATACCCGCTCGATCGATGCCGCGCGGTAGACAGCCTCGGCCAGATTGCGACCGGTTGCGATGACCCCGTGGTTGGCCAGAATCGTCAGGTTGGCGCCGCCGATCCGGGCCGCGAGATCGGCTGCGCGGTCCGCACTGTCGATCTCACCGTCGTAGGTGTCGATCAGGCACAGGTCGTCCAGGAACAGCGAACCGGTCTGATGAACCAGCTCGGGCAACCGGCCCAGTGCGGCAAGTACGCAGACGTCGTACGGGTGATTGTGAATGACCACCCGCGCGTCGTCGCGGACGCGATGTAGCTCGGTGTGGATATAGATCGCCGGCGTGACATCCCACCGGCCGCGGACCACCCGGGCCTCGCTATCGACCACGCAGATATCGGATGCGGTCAGTTCCTGCCACCACAATCCCCACGGGTTGACGAACATGTCGGTGTGTCCGTCGGGCTGCCAGGTGATGTGTCCGGCCATGTTCTCCGCGAAACCGATGGCGGCGAGGTGGCGGAAGGCGACGGCGAGCGCCTGCTCGTCGGATAGCTCCACTCCGATCGGGGGGACCACCGAGGGCGCCCACACCTCCAGGCCGCCTCGCCGTGCGTTAGGAGCGTTCATGATAGGCCTCCATCCTGGCTCGAATATCTTCACGGAGCCGGCCTTTGGCGATCTTTGCGCCGGACGATCGGGGCAGTTCATGGACCACGATGAGTCGTTCGGGCAGCAGCTCCTTGGAAACGCCTTGTGCTAAGAGATATTCGACGAGTTCGGGCAGATCGATGCTCTGGGAATCGGCGAGTTCGGCATAGAGACAGACCTTTTCACCGAACACTGGGTCGGGCATGGCGACCGCTGCCGATATCGCGATCGCAGGGTGTGTCGTGGCGGCGTCCTCGACCTGCGCTGCGCTGATGTTCTTGCCGCCACGCAGGATGAAATCGGAGGCTCGGCCGGTGACGCTCAGATAGCCTTCCGCGTCGATCTCGCAGATGTCCCCCATCCGCATCCACCCGTCGCGGGTGAACAACCGGTCGTGGCCGGCACCGCCGAGATAGCCCAAGCTGGTCGCCGGACCTCGGCATGCGGGCTGGCCTCGGCCGGTCGCGGTGACGTCCTGATCGCCGTCGAACAGCCGGACCGACATCTCGGGCACAATTCGACCGCCCGTACGGAGTCGGCGTTGCCGCGAGTCGTACACGGTCGTCCCGCTGAGTAGACCGGTTTCGTTGGAGCCGTAGAACTGCAGAATCTTTGCGCCGGTGAGCTCCTCGAACTCGACAGCCGGCCGGTACGGCAGTGCCTCGCCGCCAGTGAAAACGACACGCAACGAGCTCAGGTCGTAGTCCCGGCAAGCCCGGTCGGCCATCAGCATCGTCAGTTGTGTACTGACACAGCACAGTACGGTGATTTTATGTCGGGCTATCGCCGCACACGTGGCCTTCGGGGTAAAACGCTTCAGGATCACCGCGGTGGCACCCAGATAGATCGGGGTGGTGTGGCTGGTCCACAGTCCGAAGCCGAAGGGCGTGGGGATGATCGGCAAGAAGATGTCGTCCGAAGTCAGTTGCCCGTTGGCGACCGCCTTCTGGTGGAAGTAGTACCAACGGTTCTGGGTGTGCACGACGCACTTGGGCAACCCCGTGGTGCCGGACGTCGAGTTGATCAGGAAGACGTCGTCGGGACCGAGTTCCGACTCGGCCCGCACCGCCCTGGGTTTCGCGTCGATGTTGAGGCGCGGAAAGTCGGCATCGTGGGTCAAGACCAGCGAGGGGACTGCAAACTCCGTCAGGCCGGTTGCGGCCTGAAGCGCGGCGTCACGGCGCTGCTGATCGCTGATCAGCAGCTTCGGTCGCGAACTACGCAGTATCGCGGCGACCTCACGGGTGCCGGCGCGTGCGCCGATGCCGACGACCACAGCGCCGCAACGCTCGATCGCAACGAACAACACGTGGATGGCAGTGGAGTCGCCGTGCCACACTGCGACCCGATCGCCACGTTCCACGCCGACGGCGGCCAGCTGCTCAGCCAGCGCGTCCGCCGAACAGTCGAACTCACGCCAAGTGAGGGCTGTTCCGGGATTGTCGGCGTATGCGCAACGGTCCGATGAGTCTTCGGCGTGACGACGCACCGCGTCGGACAATGTCGAGTCGGACCACCAGCCGGCGGCGCGATACCGCGTCGACTCCTCGGCAGTGAATGCCGGCGAGCCCACGGTATCCAGCCCACCGGCGCTCATCACCCGATGATATGGCGATGGGCCCTACTTGCCGCCAGCATTACCAACTCGCACGCCGTTGGCGGCGGTCACCGTCATTTCGAGGAGTGACTTGCCGCCGGTCGAGATCGACCTCGATCGTCGATGATCGTGACCGGGATGCCATTGAGAGCACCGTTGCCGGACGGCTCGTCGATAAACGTCGGCGGGGAGAGTGCATTGGTGTTTGCGCCCGGTGAGTCGTTAGCCACTGACATGCGGGTTCCTGGCTTGCCATGTCCCCAGCCGTGCGGCATCGACACCACACCCCGTTTGATCGCGCTGGTGATCTCCACGGGTACTTTGATCTCGCCAGCTTCCGATTTCACCGTGACGATGTCGTCGTCGGTGACGCCGCACCGGGCCGCATCGTGACCAAGCCATCGGGTAGCTTGTGGCAGCTCAGATAATGCCCGTGCCCTGAGCCACCAGCGCGAGCCCAACCAATGCCAGCATGACGACCAGGATCTGCCGACGATAGGACCGAGCCCAGTCGTGTAGCCGTCGCAAAATCGCTTCCGTCTTGGTTGGCGCGACCAGATTGCTCAGCAGAACGATCTCGACAACCGCAAGAGTCTCGACAATGAAAACGATGGCGGCGCTGGTCTGAACGCCAAGCGCGGCTCCCGAGGTCAAGATGGTGGTGAGGCCGAGTACCACCATGGCTGGGTTAGGCCCGGCCCAGAAACCGATCGCCAAGGCTACCCACAAGGACCCGCTTTCCCAGGCGTTGTTCGCGCGGATGAGCAAACGACGGGTTGCCGATCCTGATCCGCCCTCGGCCGCCGCATCCTTGCCGCGGCCCAGCAGCCGCGCGATCGGGTTCGGCGCATCCGGGTCCGCCACCAAGGTCGACGTGCTAGCGCCTCGTTTCGGCAGCTGGGCTCGGTGACGCGCCAAAAAGCGCACCGCGAAGAAAGCGGCGACGGATAAAACCAGCACACCCGCCACGATTTCGATGTGGCGGACGGTGGAACTGGCGGTCGTGGTCGGGTTGGCCAAGTCGTGCACGAACGAAGAAAACGTCGGCGCGAAATGCAACACCAAAATCGGGATCAGCAATAAGAAAAAGCCGACTAGCGCGCAACCGACCCAGTACATGAGCAAGTTGTGAGCGGGCCGTGGCCTGGAAACGAGGAGAAGATTGAGGCCGAGACGCACCGGATCGAGCGCTATGGGAAGCGCCAGCACCAGCAGCGAGCTCCACATGGCCGCAAACCTACCTTCCCGCTTGTCGTGATCGGCATCGAACCTAGCTGCGCCAGAACTAGATCCGCACTGCTGCATTAATTACTTTGAATACGCCAAAAGAATTGAGCGCACTCCCCACCCCGAGGAGCCGTGATATGAGGATCGACGACGCAGCGATTGCTGGCGCGCTGCTGGCAGGCCGGGTTGCGGTGGTGACCGGCGGCGGTGGCGGTATTGGCGCGGCGACCGCGCGGCTGTTCGCAGAACATGGCGCCCGAGTGATCATCGCCGACATCGACTCCGAACGCGCTCAGCAGACCGCTGACGAGATCACCACAACGGGCGGGTCAGCTGTCGATTTCGTCACCGATGTCCGCGACGCCGACCAGGTCGCGGGCTTGGCGCGTTCGGTACTAGAACGCTACGGCCGGGTGGATGTCCTGGTGAACAACGTGGGCCACTGGTTGCGCCACCCGGGCGACTTCGTCGACACCGACCCCCAACTGTGGGACGAGCTCTACCGGATCAACCTGCACCATGTCTTTCTCGTCACCCACGCCTTCCTGCCAGCCATGATTGACCGACACGCGGGCGCGATCGTCAACGTCTCGTCCGTCGAAGGGCTCCGCGGCTACCCGGAGGACCCGGTGTACGCCGCGTTCAAAGCCGCCGTCATCCACTTCACCCGCAGCCTCGCGGTGCAGGTAGGTCGCGACGGCGTCCGGGTCAACGCGATCGGTCCTGACGTCACCGAATCACTGCAGGTGCCCTACTCGCAGTGGCTCTCCGCCGACGAGCAGCTGCAGTGGCCGCAGTGGGTTCCGGTCGGACGGATGGGACTGCCCGAGGACCAGGCCCGGGTGATCCTGTTCCTGGCCTCCGACCTGTCGGCGTTCGTGACCGGCCACACAATCCCGACCGACGGCGGCACCGGCGCCGCAGGTGGATGGTTTCGCTCGTCACGCCGACCCGACCGGAAATGGACGAACCGTCCCGTCGCGCCGTGACCGGTCAGCTCGGCTCGCGCAGTGGCAGGCCGGCGGCACGATAGATCGCATCGACAACCGACATGTTCTCTATTGCGTCTTCGGGCGTGGTCTTCACCGGTTCACCGCGCAGCACCGCTGCGACAAACGCGTCGAGCTGATATGCGTAGGAGGCGCGGCGCGAAAAACGCTCCACACGTTTGCCGGCAGCCGATCGGACCGAGAGCCGATGGTAGATCTGCGGCATTAGCGGATTCAGTGCACGTAGCTCGCCTTGGTCACCAACCACGTGCGCGCTTAAGCCCAGCAGACGTGTCGACCACATCGAACAACGGATTCGGCCGGTGTGCCCGTCGGCAAACCGCAACTCGGCCGTCATGGCCCGGTCGATCTGTGGATCGTGCAATTTCGCGTGCGCCGAAACGACTTCCGGTGTTGAGCCGCCGAACGTCCGGACCATGTGGACCGGGTAGCACCCAGCATCCATGGTCGCGCCGCCGGCAAGCGAGTAGTTGTAGCGGATGTCGGAGAACTTCGGCAGCGGGAAGCACAGGGCCGCCTCCACCCGCTCGAGCTTGCCCAGTTCGCCCGAAGCGATGATCTCCTCGATCCGTAAAGCCATCGGATGATAGCGGTAGTGGAACGCCTCCATCACCACTCGGTCCGACTGTGCTGCCACCCCGGCGATCTCGCGGGCTTCGGCGGCGTTGGCGGTGAACGGCTTTTCGCATAGCACGTGCTTACCGGCCGCCAGTGCAGCCCGAGTCCATTTGCCGTGCAAGCCATTCGGCAGCGGGTTGTAGATGGCGTCGAGATCCGGGTCGGCGAGTAGCGCTTCATAGCTGTCGTGCACCCGGGCGATGCCATGTTTGGCCGCAAACGCGCGAGCACGTGAGACGTCGCGTGCAGCCACGGCGGCCACCACGACATCGGGGTTTGCCTTCGCCGGTTTGATGAGCGCCGGCGGCGCGATACGGGCTGCACCCAGTACGCCGATTTGCACGGGACTAGGCTACTTGCCGACGCAAACACGGCGCCGGGCACCCGAACGCTAAGCCTGGCGATGCTGAATTACGGCGAGTTGGACAAACTCCGTCATCCGCGTGAACGACGGCGTCGCATCGTTCTTTCTCAGCAAGCTCACTCGAATTCTTAATGTCGCTGGCAGGGTAGACGCCTACCGTCGGCCCATGACCGCGGTCGGTGAGCTGATCAAGTTCCCATCGAGTCGATCGGCGGCTCGGCCGCCCCTACGCTGCCCGCGCGGTCACCTGATGCGGCCGGAGCGGATGCTGGTTGGTAGCGCTGCGTGCTCATGTGGACACCACCAAACGTGGCGATGTCATTGCGGTGCCGTGACATATGGACCCGAATTAGGCGAGAAGTGCACTCTGGTTCGACGGCCCGCCGCGCCGGTGGAAATGATGCGACTCCCCACGCATGACCGGCGTAAACGGCGTGTCAAAGTCCGGTAAAAACACTTCGCGGCCTCTCGCAGACACGCGACTGGACTGCGTACATTTTTTAAGTTGGATTGGCGGGTTTTCCCCGTCCTGATTGAGGAAGAAGGTCATGCTCACCGTTGAGGCGCGGCTCCTTGAAGAACTACGCAACTGCTCTGTGGAGTTACGACAACTTGCGTACACGCTGCAGAACGGGATCGGCGAGCACGATCTGCTTCGATTGTCGGAGCGGATGCGCGCTGCCGCCGACGAGGTGGTCCAGCGCGGGGCGTGACCCGTTCGGCCTAACCGCTTAGTTCCCTTGAGCACCCGGCGGTTTCGGGGGTCGACCCTCGCCGGTCAGGTATTTCGGGCAGTACTCGCCCGCCGCGAGTGTCATGAACTCGGCCGCGCCGTGCGCCGTTAAGCCCGAATTGCGCGACACAAGGTTGCTCTCGATTTCCGTGTCCGGCGTCCCCTTGTCGACCAACGCGCACACGTCCTTGGCAAGCGCGATCGCGGCGGCCGGATCCTGATCGGTAAGCCCGGCGGCTTTGAGTTGGGAAATGAAGTCGGCGTCGGCGTCGGACGGGGGTCGGCGTATGCCGGCTGTTCCAAAATCACGTCGCGCAC
>Ga0187781_10003678_pt1 | contig 11499 bp, 6 predicted proteins | sample 0715_SJ02_MP02_2_FD_132447 | JGI IMG/M metagenome (GOLD analysis project Ga0187781, IMG submission 132447) | Tropical peat soil microbial communities from peatlands in Department of Meta, Colombia - 0715_SJ02_MP02_20_MG | ecosystem: Environmental > Terrestrial > Soil > Wetlands > Peat | place...
CCCTTGCGCGCGCGCTGGCGCGAGGCGCTTTCCGAAATCGAGAAGATCATGGCGCCGGTGAAAGAGGCGGCGCCCGCTGGCAAGCAGGGTCGCAGCGCGCATGACAAGAAGATCGCGAGCGCGCGCGCGACGGCGGAGAGTCTGCGCGACGCCTTCATCGACGAGCTGGCGCGCTTGACGATTCTCGACCCCGCCTGCGGCTCCGGAAATTTTTTGTATCTCGCCCTGCAAGGGGTGAAGGACATCGAATATCGCGCGATCAACGATTGCGAGACCTATGGCCTCCTGCGCTCGCCGCTGCGCGTCGGGCCGGAGATCTTGCACGGCATAGAGATCAACCCCTTTGCCGCGGAGCTCGCGCGCACGACGATCTGGATCGGCGACATCCAATGGTCGATCAAGAACGCGATCTATTCGCGCCCCGAGCCGATCCTGCGCAAGCTCGACGCGATCGAGCAGCGCGACGCAGTGTTGAACCCGGATGGAACGGAGGCGCAGTGGCCGGAGGCGGATTTTATTATTGGGAACCCGCCGTTTTTGGGCACGAAAAAAATGGTTCGGGGGCTAGGCAAGGCTTATGCTCGCTCCTTACGCGACGCTTATGAAGGCCGAGTTTCTTCATTTTCGGATTACGTGTGTTGGTGGTTCGAACGGGCGCGGGCGCAGATTGTAGCCGGAAAGGCGAAAACCGCTGGATTCGTCGCAACGAGCTCGATAAGGGGCGGGCGTAATCGATTTGTGTTGGACAGAATAACCCGCGATCTCGTTGTTTTTGAAGCTTGGTCCGATGAGCCATGGATCAATGAGGGCGCTGCGGTGCGGGTGAGCATCATCTGCTTCGCTCGCGAGAGCGCGTCGCTGAGCCTGAACGGCGGGCCTGTCGAGGAAATCAATCCTGACCTCACATCTGAGACGAACACGTCGACGGCTCGACGGCTGGACGAAAACGCCAACATTTCTTTTGTCGGCATCCAGAAGTCAGGGCCTTTCGACGTTCCAGGCGAAATTGCGCGTCGGTGGTTGCGAGAGCCCCTGAACCCAAACGGACGACCGAACAGCGACGTCCTACGACCACATCTCAATGGTCTAGCCGTGGTCCGAAGGCCGCGCGAAAAATGGCTGATCAATTTTGGCGATCTCTCGGAAAGAGACTCCGCGCTCTATGCCGCGCCTTACGCATATGCGCTGGAGAAGGTTAAGCCTTTTCGCGCCGCCAGCGCGATTAGAGAGTTTAATTGGTGGCAACTGTGGCGCAGCAGACCAGAACTTCAAGCAGCCGCCACCAGGTTGAAACGATTAATCGCCACGCCCGAGGTCGCAAAGCACAGAGTGTTTATCTGGCTAGACAAGCGCGTAAGCGCCGACAAGAACCTCACAATCATCGCCCGCGACGACGCCGCCGCATTCGGCATCCTGCACTCGCGTTTCCACGAAACGTGGTCGCTGCGGCTGGGCACCTCGCTCGAAGACCGTCCGCGCTACACCCCCACCACAACCTTCGAAACCTTCCCCTTCCCGGAAGGCCTGACCCCGAACATCCCGGCCAAGGACTACGCCAACGACCCGCGAGCAAAACGCATCGCGGCGGCGGCCAGGAAGCTGGACGAGCTGCGCCGCAACTGGCGCAACCCGCCCGATCTCGTCGAGATCGTCCCCGAGGTTGTCCCCGGCTATCCCGACCGCATATTGCCGAAGGACGAAAAGGCCGCAGCGTTCCTCAAGGAGCGCACGCTAACCAATCTCTATAACCAGCGCCCGAGCTGGCTCGCCAACGCCCATGACGAGCTCGACCGAAGTGTGGCCGCCGCCTATGGCTGGCCCGAGGACATTTCGACAGAGGACGCGCTTGCGCGGCTGCTGGCGCTGAACCTGGAGCGGTCCGCGAAGACGTGAGGTCACAATTAACGCCGCTATCCCCTTCTACCAATTCCGCAAACCCGTTAAACTCCGATCGCTCTGACGGGACGGGGGCGAAAGGCGCACGGACGACGGTTGGCGCTCGACGCGCGACGCCGTATTGGGTAACGCTGTGACGGGGACGCTGCGGACTTGCCTGAACTGCGACGAATATCTGAGACGCTGGCCAGCTCTGAACGGAGGAGAGCTCCAACAGCCCGTTCGACAGGGTGACGCGGAGCATGCGCGAAGTTCAACGAAGTCAGAGGATGAGTCGTGAAGCCTGCTTCCTACATCAAAGATCTCGCTATGGCAATTTCTCGTTTTTTTCCGGGAAGTCCGGAGCACGTGAGCGCTCACGCGCTGCTGCATCAAAGCGATTTGTTTGATGAAAAGTTTTACCAGGCGACCTATGGCGTCAGTGGTCGACGGAAAGCCATCAAGCACTATTTGTCAAGTGGTTGGAGACTTGGGTTCGACCCGTCCAAACGGTTCAACACGCTCTCCTATCTTCGGCTGAATCCGGATGTTTCAGCCTCGGGTTACAATCCTCTTGAACATTATCTGCGCCACGGCCAATCGGAAGGCCGAAAAGTCTGGGCCGAGGGCGGGCCGCGGACTTTCAGGCAGGATGGATGCGATCAGTCCGAGCGCTCCCTCGCCGACCCGGCCGGGGACGAGCTCGGCCCGATCCTGCCGGATCCTCAAAAGACGAACCCGCTGCTCAGAGAGTGGTTCTCGGAAGAATACTACCTGTCGCATTACCCGGACATCGCCCGGGCGCGCGTCGACCCGCTGTCTCACTATATCGGCAGCGGGTGGAAGGAGCATCGCAATCCTTCCGAGCGCTTCGACACTGCCTATTACCTTTCCCTGGATCCGGAAGTCGGGCGACGGGGCGTCTGCCCCCTGACGCATTTCGTCAACAAGGGCCGCGCCGAGTTTCGCCCGCCGCTCCCGCCGGACCGGCTCATTTTTGATGTGAAATTGGGCTCGGACAAGGAATTCTGGTCGAATTCGAGCATCAGGATCGGCGTCCACGCCCATGTCTTCTTCCCCGAGTTGATTGGAGAGCTCTATCTGGCGTTATCGAATTTACCTTGCCATGCTCACGTACGTTTCACGACTATTCGAGAGGGCGATACACAATATGTCAACACGTTTGTGAAGCATAAGAAGCCCTCGTGGTCCTTCGATACGCGGACAGAGAGTCCTCGGGGACGCGATATTGGTCCCCTTTTTCAGGAGTGCTCAGATCTGTGGAAGTCAACAGACTACATGCTCCACATACATACGAAGAGAAGCCTGCATACGCTCTTCGGCAATGGCTGGCGACAATATCTTTTCGATCAATGCCTGGGATCGCCGGAACTCCTGGATAAGATCTTCGAGACTTTCGAAAGCGATCCCGTGATCGCCATGTTATACCCAGAGAACTTTTATGAGATAAAAAAATTCGTCGGCATGAACGGGAACGAGAGCGCGTTGCAGGCGCTGCTCAGGGGGCTCGGCCACGCTTACGACGTTGGACTGGTGAAGGATTACGCCGCCGGCTCTATGGCCTGGTTCCGTTCCAAGGCTTACGAGAAGCTTGTCGCCCATCTGACCAGCTACGAGGCTTTCGGGGGCAAGGAGAACATCGAGGGGACGATCGCCCACGTCCTTGAGCGCGCCTTCGCCGCGGTCCCGCTCGCGGCCGGCCTCAAGGTTCGAAGCTATGCGACGCCGACGCGGGTTGGGCTGGACTATAGCGCGGTCACGCGCAGCCTGCCGATCTACAGGGAGGCGCATACGGACCGCTGGATGCGCGACACTCCCCGCATCGCCGTGGGCGAGCCCAAGGCGCTCTCGCCGCGCACCGTGTTCTTCAACGCCCAGAGCTTGAACATTCACTGGATCATCCCGTCCTTCGGGCCGGGGGCCGGCGGACACATGACCATTTTTCGATTTGTGGAGTTCTTCGAGCAATTCGGACACAGGCAGACGATCTGGATTCAAAACGCTCTGAATTACGCAACCCCGATCGACGCCTTGCGCACGATACGCGAGCACTATCGTCCGATCGGCGACGCCGTCTTCGTTCGCTTCTTGCCTGCCTGCGTCGAGCAGCTGTCGGGCGACGTTCTGATCGCGACGGATTGCTGGACGGCTTATCCGGCCGTCGCCGCCACCAATTTCAAGGAGCGGTTCTACTTCATCCAAGACCATGAGTCGCAGTTTCATCCGGCCGGCGCCAACCAGCTCGTCATCGAGCAGACCTATCAGTTCGGATTTGCGGCGCTCTGCGCCGGCCCCTGGCTGCATAAGAAGGCGAAAGACTATGGCATGTGGGCGCGGCAGTGGGATCTCGCGGTCGACAAGACGCATTATTTTCCAACTGACGCCGAACCCAAGCCGTCGAAGCGGCAGGTCATCCAAATCGCTTATTACGCCCGCGCGAATACGCCGCGACGCGCCGTAGAGCTCGGCCTCGCGGCTTTCGAGCGCCTCGCCGATCTCGGCTACAGGTTTCACGTGCACTTCTTCGGTTCTGAGGAAAAATCGGAGGCTCAGGGATACGACTCGACCGATCACGGCATTCTTGCGCCGGCGGAGCTCGGCGAGCTCTATCGACGTTGCGACATCGGCGTCGTCTTCTCGGCCACCAACTACTCTCTCGTTCCGCTTGAGATGATGGCCTGCCGCCTGCCTGTCGTGGAGCTTGATACGGAGAGCACGCGCGCCGTCTTTTCGGAAAACGAAGTCGTTATGGCCAAGCCGACGCCGCCAGCGGTTGCAAAATGCATCGGAAATCTGATCGACGACCCCGACTTGCGGAAGCAATACGGCCTGCGCGGCGCCCAGGCGGCGTCCAAGTTCCGTTGGGAAGACAGCGCCCGGCGCGTCGAAGCGGCCTTGTTCGAGCGACTGCTGGAACGAGGCTTCAAGAAGATCGATCCGCTCCAAATATGCAGTCCGCAGCTGGCCAAATGCCGGAAGGCTTCCGTGTTCATACCGGTCAAGGACGGCGGCGCCTTCTTTTCGCAAGTGATCGACCGCATCCTGGCGCAGAGGACCGACTTCGAATTCGATTTTCTCGTCATCGACAGCGGCTCGACAGACGGAACGCTCGACCTGCTCAAAGCCAAGGCCAAAGCGGATCCGAAGTTCCGCTACGAGGAAATTCCGCAGCGCGAGTTTCAGCACGGGCGCACGCGCAACCTCGGCATATCGCGCACGGACGGCGCGTATGTGGCTGTGACGACGGCGGACGCTCTGCCGGCGGACGACCAGTGGCTCGCCCGGCTCGTCGGAGGGTTCTCCAAGGGCAAGCGTGTCGCGGGCGTCACGGGCCGGCACCTCGCCTACCCGGAGCACGGCCCCTATCTCGCGCGAGACATCGACGGCAATTTCGACAATTTCAGAAATCTCGGCGACGTCTATTCGTTCGACCGTCCGCTCTGTTCCATCGTCTATCCCGGCGGCGTCGAGTGGCAGATGATCGCGCAATTCTACTCGGACAACAACTCGGCCATGTCTCGCGCCGTGTGGAAGATCCATCCCTATCCGGAAATCAACTGGGGCGAGGACATGGTCTGGGCCTGGGAGGCGCTCAAGCTCGGATTCGAGAAGGTCTATGTCGATGACGCCGCGGTCTATCACTCGCATGAGTGGGATTTGCGCAGATCGGAAGACTGGTATGCGGTCGAAGGAAAGTTCTGGCGGGAGTTCTTCGGATTCACGATCGTCGAGAACGTCAATTCCGAGCTGACGTCGTGGAACGGCAGAGACCGTATCTTCGCTCTCGAGAATCGGGTTGCGGTCGACAGGCTGGATCGGCAGCTGAAGTTGAACGCCGCCTGCCTGCGCGGTCGCGCGCGCGGCGCGGAGTCGGTCGAGACCTGAGGGCGCGCCGGATCCGAGCCTCGCTCCCTCAATCGCGGCCCGAGCTCCAGCTCGCCTGCCCGGCCCACGCCGGCGCCCTCCGAGCAGGCTGCGGTCAGGGAGTTTGCAGTCCCGGCGTTCCCACGCCCGTGCAGAAGTCATATCCGACGCCAGCGGTCCAAACGGCGTAGGGACCGCAATAACCGACGGTCACGTCTTTGAACGCGGACGCTTTTGCATAGATCTGCGTCAGCGTCGAGACCGTCGTCGGATTGAATGCCTTGGCGGCGTTGGCGATGCCGGCGACGAGCGGCGAGGCGACGCTGGTCCCGCCGACCGTATACCATAGCGGCCCGAGGATGAAGCCGAGCGTCGGGTCTGTCTGCACGATCCAGACCCCCGTGTCGGGATTGGCGACCGCGGAAAGGTCGGGGACGCCGCGCCGATTGCCGACAACGTTAGCGACAGAGTTTTGAAAGGCGGGACGCGAGAAGACGAGGCTCGGACCGGCGCCCGCGTCCGCCCAGCTCGTCTGGCGCAGGAAGTCGCCGGTTCTGTAATCGAATGACGTGCTCGTGCCGCCGACGGCGATGACCTGCGGCGACGTCGCCGGATAGAGCGCGGGCGTATGCGCGGTGTCGGTGCTGGCCAGTCCCAGGAGATCGGGAAAGAAGGTGTCGCCGCTGTCGCCCGCCGCCGCGTAGTAGTTGACGTAATTGGGCGGGTTGGGCGGCGTGAAATGGCTTTCGTAAACTGTCTGGCTCTGGTCCTCGTCCGTCCCCCAGCTCATCGACACCTGCCCGCCGCCAGCCTCCGCAACGAGCTTCGTCGCGAGATCGACGGCGGCGAAGAGATCGTCGTTCGAGTCGCTCTGCGCCTCGACGAAAATGATTTTTGCGGCGGGGGCCATCGCATGGGCCATCTGAATGTCGAGCGCCGCTTCGACCGACCAGCCGGTCGTGTCAAGCGGAGGAGCCGAAGTCCCGACCCAGGTCTGAACGAAAGTCGAGTTGGTCAGCGGCGGCAGGCCGAATTGCGCGCTGTAGAGATTGGCGTCGCTCAACGCGGCCGGATAGTCGAAGGCGTCGACGATGGCGATGGCCTTGCTTCCGAGGTTCGAGACCTGGCCTGCCGTATTGGGGTTGCAATGCGTCCCATTGGCGCTGACGAGCCCGTAGATGCAAGCGAGCGAGCCGGGCGTGTTGACGAGGTAGGTCGGCGCCGGCGGCGTCGCGGTCAGCGGGCTCGCGGCGTTCGCGGTGACTTTGGGGGGCGCCGCGCCCGCGGGCAGAACGAGCAGCCTGTAATTGGTGCGCGCATGGCCTTTTCTGTGCACGCCGGAGTCCGGCACGATCTGCGAATAGGGGGGCGACACCAAGTAGCGCGCCTTATAGCCGACGGACGCGATTTGCTCCGCGGGACTTGGGCTCGCGGCCAGCGCCGAGCCCGCGAATGCTCCGCAAAGCGCCGCGACGCTGCTCCCGAGGCGAAGGCCGCTCTTGAGGTGGGTCGAAAGTCGCATGGCAAAGTCCCTTTTTCGCTTCGGCCGCCCGGCGCGAGCGTCCTTCCACTCAAGATCGAGGGGGCGCGTGAAGTTTGATTGAATCCAGGGCAGGGAAGCCGGTTAATTCACCGTAGTAATTGCAGAGCCAAGGAGACGTAGTTAAGGGCGCAGTCACGCAAACAATCGGCCGGCAACCTCAAGACATTCCTTGTGGAATACTTTGTGTTCTTTGTGCTTTGCGGTATTTTCTAATCACAAAGGCGCGAATAGCACCACGTGTTTCACGATGTCTACTTCGACTTTGGAGCCGGATGTTCGGAAGCTACTCGCGCGAGCTGGAGAACGCCCGAAAATATTGCCAGGCGCCGTTCTGGATCAGGGCTGTTCAACGCTCTGTGCTTGAGCGTGAGCCTACGGCGTGATTTTTCGCTTTCCAGGCGCGAAAGTGTCTGAATCTATGGGGAGCAACCCGAATCAGAGGTTGCTCCATGACCCCGATTGATCTCGCCTCCTGCCTCGCCGCCATCCCCGATCGTCGCCGCGCCGAGGCAAAGATTTACAACCAGGCCGGCGTCATCCTGTTTTCGATCATCGCCATGCTGAGCGGGGCGCGGTCCTATCGGCAAATCCACACGTTGATCCGTATCAGGCTCCCGCTGCTCAACGCCGCGTTCCCGAGCGTCACGCTGCGGCGGGCCCCCGCCTATACGTCCGTGCGCGGCATCCTACGGCAACTCGATCAAGATGCGCTCGAGCAGGCGTTTCGGCGTCATGCGGAAAGCCTCGACGGCTCCTGCGCCGCACAGCCGTCCCGCTTCATCGCCATCGATGGAAAAACGTTGCGGGGAAGCTTCGACGCTTTCGCCGACCGCAGGGCGGCGCATGTGCTCAACGCCTTCGCCGTCGACCATCAGATCATTCTCGCGCACGAAGTGATCGATGAGAAGTCGAACGAGATCCCGGCCGCGCAAGCGCTGATCGCCGCGCTGGGCCTGAGCGATCGCGTCTTCACGCTCGACGCCATGCACTGCCAAAAAAACTTTCGAGATCGCCCGCGAGACCGGCAATGAGCTGATTGTTCAGGTCAAGGGCAATCAGCCGGGATTGCTGCAGCAATGCGAGCACGTCGCCGCGACGGCGACGCCAATCGCCGCGGTCGACAGCCGCGATCTGGCGCGCAGCCGCCAGGAAGACCGGCGCGTCGAGGTTTATGCTCCCGGCGCCGCCCTCAGCGACGGCGAATGGGGACCGCTGATCGCCGCGATCATATGCGTCACGCGCGTCACGTTGATCCGTTCCGCCGCGACAGGGCTCTGGAAACGGCGGGAAGAAACCGCGTTCTATGCGTCCTCCCTCATGTTGAGCGAAGAAATCTTCGCGAGCGCCATCCGCGGTCATTGGGCCGTGGAGAATGAGAATCACTGGGTCCGCGACGTGACGCTCGCCGAGGACGCCAGCCGTATCCGCGTCAATCCGGGCGTCATGGCGCGCCTGCGTTCGCAAGCTCTCAACATCGCCAGAGCAAACGGCGTCGAGAACATCGCCCAAGCCTGCTGGACCGGAGCGCTTGATCCTGCGGTCATCCTCTCATATCGCGGGCTGTAAAGAGCGTTGAACAGCCCTGCGTGTCGGTCTTGGTGCCGACGCTCGCGTTCGGGAGCACGTAGCTCGTGTTGTAGGGGTCCTGCGCCGCCCCCGCGCCGCCATAGCCGCCGCCGCCGTTCCCCAAGACCACGCCCGTCCCGGTTCCGGCGCCCCCTTCCCCGCTTGCGCCTCCGCTCTCGGGCGCGCCCGAGGGCCCCTGATTTCCCGAGACCACGGGCCGCGGCGCCGCCACATCGATGGTCGGCAAAGCCGTCTGAGCCATGCCGCCAGTCGCCGAAAGAGAAAGCATCAGAGCCGCGGCGGAGGCGCCACGCATGAGTCGATTCGTTTGCAAAGAGGCCTCGCCGTGTCGCATCTCTTCGGGCCATTGATTTCGCGGGAGCCGGGCCGGCTCGAAGCGGCCCAGCATCCAACACGCGACACGCGCAAGCAGAGCGCATTCAAATTCTTGCCGACTCCGATGAGGAGACGCCGCGGGTAGGAGGAGATGTTCACGAAACTCAACAATGAACTCGGACGCCCTTGGGGTGCTCCCGAGGAAAAGCGGTCTCGGTCTTAAAGCGCCCGCTTGGTGGAAAGGGGCCGCGCACTGAGATTCCAAAGCTTGCGTTGTTTCCGGATCATCCGGAGCCCTGCGCATCTGATCGAAGCGTACGAGGCTCGCGCACTCTAACACCCGAACCTCGTGACAACATCGTGAGAGGAAAAATAGTCAAAATAGGCCGATCAGCGTGGCAAAAGCACCACAGCCCTAATAAGCGCTGGACTGTGCATGACGCTCCATGTGTGAGCTTCCACGTTCTTGCCAATCGCGCGTTCATTCGTATGAGATGTCGTATACGGATTGAATCCGAAAACACCGCGTGACAGGTGAGCTGGGAGCGGCGCCACGCGAATTCTATTGGTCGAAGATCACGACCCTCTGGCCAGGCAAGTCGTGTCGAGCATCAAATGCGCCGGTTACGAGGTCGATCGGGTTCACACAATCGAACAGGCGGTCGACGCGATTGATGGTTGCCCCTATTCGCTGACCTTGCTGGATCGACGGCTTCCCGATGGGGACGGCGTCGCTCTGATCAGGCGCATGCGCGCGAAGCAGCCCGACGATGCGTATCTTGGTGTTGAGCGCGCTCGATGCGGTCGACGACAAGATCGAGGGCCTGGAAGCCGGCGCCGACGACTATTTGACCAGGCCACGCCACATGCACTTTGTGGTGAACGACATCACGAGGAATGACGTATCGGACGGACGATACGACGGCCATCTGCGTCTCATAGAGACACGGTTCGGCGAAGTCCCGATCGCTGTATATGGATTTAGATTCCGATGGGACGATCTATCAGAATTATTACAATATTATCCGACGGATTGGACTTACATGCGCTCGAGTATCGTCATAGTGGCTCTCGTGATCACGGGAACAGCGTGGTTTGCCGTACGCCGCGGCTTGAAGCCTCTCGCCGAAGTCTCGAAGGAGGCGGAGCATATCGACATGAGCTCGCTGAACCAACGGCTTTCTACCTCCGGCGTCCCGGTCGAGATCAGAGGTCTCGTCGATGTCGTGAACGACGCATTGAAGCGCTTGGAGGCCGGGGTGGAGAAGCAACGCAGATTCGCTGCGAACGCAGCGCATGAATTGCGCACGCCACTGGCCGTCATGCGCGCGCAACTCGAAAACGCGGAGGCGTCCTCCTTTCGGAACGAGTTACTGGCAGAGGCGAGCAAGCTTCGCGCGATCGTCGAGCAGATGCTCGTTTCCACCCGGCTCGCCGAAGACCGGTTGGCGCTCGACGAGGACATCGATCTCGAAAAAGTCATCCGACCATTGGTTTCCCGCCTGGCGCCTCTCGCAATCGACCGTGATCGCTTCCTCGCATTCGAAGGCGCCGCCTCCCCCTCGGTCACTCGCGGAAATCAACGCGCGATTGAGTCCGTCGTCACCAATCTAATCGACAATGCGCTTCGCGAGGAGCCGGAGGATGGCATGGTTTGCGTCCGAATGGAGGGCCACGGAGTCGTCGCGGTGATCGATCATGGGAAGGGCGTGCCGCATGCAGAACGCGAGTTGATATTCGAACGCTTCTGGCGAAAGAGCGAAGCAAGTTCTGGGGCGGGTCTTGGCCTCGCCATCGCCAAGGACATCATGGACGCCCACGGCGTCCGCATCTGGGTCGAAGAGACGCCGGGCGGCGGGGCGACGTCCAAGATCGCGTTGACGACGGCGAGGGAGTAGGCAAAAAGCGCCCTCAAAGCCGAGCGGCGGGGATCTTTAGCGGATTCTGGCTTAAGCGAGCCGCGCCGCCCTGCCCCGCACGATCTCGCCCTCATTGTAGTAGCGCGCCGCCTGCTGCACGGAACGATGCCGCGACTGTTGCATGGCTTCCGGGAGCGGCACGCCGGCGCTCGCCGCTTCGGTGAGATAGCCCGACCTCAGCCCATGCGCCGAGAATTTTCCCGGCTCGAGTCCGGCGGCGGCGCAACGGCTTTTGATCATCGCGTTGACGCTCTGCGGATCGAGCGCGGCGACCCCGATGTTCCCCCATTTGTCGATCCGCCGAAACACGGGGCCTGAATCGATCTTCGAGAAGGCGAGCCAGGCGCGCAGCGCTTCGACTGGCCGGCCAACGAC
>Ga0187781_10003680_pt1 | contig 11496 bp, 10 predicted proteins | sample 0715_SJ02_MP02_2_FD_132447 | JGI IMG/M metagenome (GOLD analysis project Ga0187781, IMG submission 132447) | Tropical peat soil microbial communities from peatlands in Department of Meta, Colombia - 0715_SJ02_MP02_20_MG | ecosystem: Environmental > Terrestrial > Soil > Wetlands > Peat | place...
CCACGAAGGCAATGAACATCCCGATCCCCGCGGCGGTGGAATGCTTGAGGCAATCGGGGATGCCGTTGACGATATGCTCGCGGACGCGCGTGACCGTGAGAATGAGAAAGAGAATCCCGGAGAAGCACACCACCGCGAGGGCCGTGCGCCAAGGGACGTGCATCGCCAGGCACACCGAATAGGTGAAGTACGCGTTCAAAGACATGCCCGGAGCGAGCGCGATGGGGTAATTGGCGTACAGGCCCATCACCAGCGAGGCAACCGCTGCCGAAAGACACGTCGCGAAAACCACGCCATCCGGGGGCATGCCCGCTTCCGCAAGGATCTGCGCATTGACCACGACGATGTACGCCATGGTCACAAAAGTGGTCACGCCGCCGAGCATTTCCTGTCGCGTTGATGTTTGGTTCTCAGTCAGTTTGAAGTAGCGATCGAGCAAGCTTTGCTGCGGGCTTTGCGTCGTAGACGGCACGCTGGGTTTTACAGTGACGGTGGGCTGCATATCAGTAGGGAATCTTATTGGGTTTCTCCGCCCAGGCCCGGAACGCGGCCAGCGCTTCTTCGCGCATCATCGGAATGGCAGGGATGCGGCGTTCGGCGTGCGGCAATTGCAGTTCAGCATATATGAAGGAGTCGTCGAAACCAATCTTCGCCGCGTCGGCGGCAGTGTTGGCGTAATAAACGCGCGCAAGGCGCGCCCAATAAATGGCCCCTAGACACATGGGGCAAGGCTCGCAGGAGCTGTAAAGTTCGCAATCCGTGAGTTCGAAGAGTCCGAGTTTTGCGCAGGCCTCGCGGATGGCAAGAACTTCCGCGTGCGCGGTCGGGTCGTTGCGCGAAGTGACTTGATTCATGCCCTCCGCGAGCACCTCGCCGTTTCTGACGATCACTGCGCCGAAAGGTCCACCGCAGCCCGAGTGAACACTTTCGAGCGATAACTCGATCGCGCGCGCCATGAAAACGTTGCTCATAAGCGGCAGCAAGTATAAGCCCAGAACGCTGTGAAACTGTAGTTTCAGAAGATGGAATTATTGATTGCAATAAGTTGAAAAAGTGAATGGATAAAGCTACCCTCTTGGCTCACACTCGAGACACGTTTTGGAGAATCCTGCGTCCGTCCATGAGTTTGCAAGCCTTTCTTTCCCGCCGCGTGGTCACGCCGGAAGGGGTACGCCCGGGCGCGGTGGTGGTGGAAGGCAAGCGGATTCGGGACGTGGTGGCGCAGGAGCGCGTTCCGGCCGGTGCTAAAGTTCACGATTTCGGCGAAATGGCCATCCTTCCCGGCTTGGTGGATTCCCACGTACATATCAACGATCCGGGTCGCGCGGAGTGGGAGGGCTTCGAAACCGCGACGCGCGCCGCGGCTGCGGGCGGTTATACGCTGCTTGTGGACATGCCGCTGAACTGCCTGCCGGGAACAACCACGGTCAGCGCGTTAGAGGTGAAGCGAGCAGCGGCGCGCGGCCGGTGCTGGGTGGATTGGATGGCCTGGGGCGGCGTGGTTGCGGATAACCAGGAGCATATCGAAGCGCTCGCGGCTGCCGGCGTGGCGGGCCTCAAGTGCTTCCTGGTCCATCCTGGCGTCGACGGCTTCACTATGGTAACGGAAGAGCAATTGCGGGCTGCGCTTCCGTACGTAGCGCGGACCGGACTGCCGCTGCTAGTGCACGCGGAGCTTCCGGGCCCCATCGACGCGGCCACGGGGCAATTGAGCGATTGTGATTGGACGCGCTACCAGACTTATTTGCAATCGAGGCCCGACGTAGCGGAACTCTGCGCCATTGAACTTTTGCTGTCCCTTTGCCGGGAATATAGATTCCGTTTGCACATCGTGCATCTGGCAACTGCCAAGGCGCTTTCGCTGCTGCACGTCGCGCGCAACGAAGGGTTGCCGGTGAGTGTAGAGACCTGCCCACACTACTTGCATCTGGCTGCCGAGACGATTCCGGATGGAGGCACGCTCTTCAAGTGCGCACCGCCGATTCGCGGTGCAGAGAATCGCGAGAAATTATGGGCCGGACTGTGCGAGGGAATAATCGACCTCGTAGCGACGGACCACTCTCCTTGCCCGCCGGAGATGAAGCGGCTCGCCGAAGAGAATTTCCGCACCGCCTGGGGCGGAATCGCGAGCCTGTCGGTAGGGCTGCCGTTGATGTACACGGAAGCGCGCACGCGAGGTTTTGGACTTGCCGAGATCGCACGCTGGATGGCGGAGAGTCCCGCAAAGCTTGCGGGCTGCCACACGCGAAAGGGACGAATCGCCGCAGGATACGACGCCGATTTTGTCGCGTTCGACACCGACCGCGAGTTCGTCGTGAGCAAGGACCGCCTGCACTATCGTCATCCCGTTTCGCCTTATCTCGGGGAAAAGTTGCGCGGCGTCGTGAAGGCGACGTATCTGCGTGGCGAACCGGTGTACCTGGATGAGGAATTCCAAGGCGACCCACGAGGAGTAGAGCACGGACGCGACTAAGAGCAGGTTTGTCGTACACTAACGCATCCGGAAAAGCGTTTGGAACAGCGGGTGGATGCAGGATTTCAATGAGCAACGGCCGCATCGTCGGGACCTCGGTTCCGCGCAGGGAAGGGCGCGACAAAGTCGCCGGGAAGTCGCGCTATGTCGATGACATGAACTTGCCCGGCCTGCTCTACGGTGCCACCGTTCGCAGCCGGATTCCACGAGGCAAAATTACGAACATCACGTTTGGTCCCGGAATCGACTGGAACGAATTTGTCATTGTGTCCTCAAAGGACATTCCCGGGAAAAACTGCATCGCGCTCATTGAAGACGATCAACCCTGTCTGGCCGACGGAGCCGTCAACCATCCTGAAGAGCCGATTCTCTTGCTTGCGCATCCAGACCGGCATTTGCTTCCGCAGGCTGTTGAAGCCGTCTCCATCGAATATGAGCTGCTGTCGGCAATCTTCAGCATCGAGGAAAGTGAAAGCGGTTCGGAAATCATTTGGGGCCGCGACAATATTTTCAAAACTTATCTAATCGAAAAAGGCGACGTCGATCGCGTCTGGGAACACGCCGACTTCGTTGTCGAAGGCGAATATACGACCGGGGCGCAGGAGCAACTCTATATCGAAAACAACGGAATGGTCGCTGCGTTCGACGCCGACCGCGGCCTGACGGTTTGGGGTTCGCTGCAGTGTCCGTTCTACGTGCATAAAGCTCTCGTCAAGCTATGTGGGCTGCCCGCGGAACGCGTGCGTGTCGTACAAATGGAAACCGGCGGGGCCTTTGGAGGAAAGGAAGAGTATCCCTCGATGATCGCGGGCCACGCTGCGTTGCTGGCGATGAAGTCGGGAAGGCCGGTGAAGATTATCTACGACCGCATGGAGGACATGACGGCAACGACAAAACGCCACCCGTCGCGCACCAGGCACCGAACCGCAGTCAGCAAGGACGGCAAGATTCTGGGTGGCGAGATCGATTTCACGATTGACGGCGGAGCCTATGCGACGCTGTCGTCGGTGGTGCTTTCGCGGGGCACGATTCATGCGGGAGGCGCCTACTATTGGCCCAACATCCGTATCAGTTCCAAGGCCGTGGCAACCAACGCTCCGCCGCACGGCGCGTTTCGCGGGTTTGGCGCGCCGCAATCTCTGTTTGCGCTCGAACGGCACATGGACCGAATCGCGCGAGTCGTCGGGCTTTCACCGGAGGAGATTCGCAGACGCAATTCTCTGAAGTCTGGCCAAGACACGACCACCGGGCAAACGGTGCGCGAAGAGATCGATCTAGGAAAACTGCTCGATCGGGCGATGGAACTCTCCGGCTACCAGGCCAAAACAAAACACTTTGCCGAAGCAAATCGCGGAAACGTTTCGAGGAAGAAGGGAATCGGCATCGCATCATTTTTGCATGGCGCGGGTTTCACGGGGTCCGGCGAACGTTACCTGGCTTCCGTAGTGGGCGTGGAAGCTTGCCCCGACGGGAAACTTCGCGTGCTGGTCTCCAGCGCCGAATTCGGGCAAGGAACGAACACGATACTCTGCCAGATTGCGGCGGAGGCGCTGGGCTTGCGCTACGAAGACGTGGAAATCGCGCGGCCGGATACCCAGGAAGTGCCGAACAGCGGCCCTACGGTGGCCTCGCGCACCGCGATGGTTGTGGGGCAACTGGTGCATTCGGCGGCACTGGGAATCAAGCAAACGCTAATAGCCAGCGGCTTGCTTCGCGAATCGTACACTCCGGAGGAATTTCGTGATGCGTGCCGCAGCTACGTGGTCCGACACGGCACCTTCCGTTCGACGGCAGAGTACGAACCGCCAAACGATGTTTTCTGGGACGACAAAACGTATCGGGGATCGGCATACGCCGCATTTGCCTGGGCGGTCTACGTTGCCGAAGTCACGGTGGACCTGACCACCTACAGCGTAACCGTGGACGATTTTGTGGCGTTGCAGGAAATCGGGAAAGTATTGCATCCCGTGTTGGCGAAGGGACAAATCATCGGCGGAGTGGCGCAGGCCATCGGTTTTGCGCTGTATGAAAAAGTGATCTGGGACAAGGGCCGCATGCAGAACGGCCAGATGACCAATTACATTATGCCGACGTCGTCCGATCTCCCGCCTATTCGTGTTTATTTCGAAGAGCTGGGCAACACTCACGGTGCGTTTGGCGCAAAGGGCATCGGCGAACTTCCGATGGACGGCCCCGCGCCGGCAATCGTCAACGCCGTTGAGAACGCGCTTGGCATCTCGTTTGACTCGATTCCGCTGCTGCCAGAAGACATTTTCGATGCGTTGACGAAAGCGCAGCAGGAAGAACGCCAGTCAGCTCGCGTTGGAGGAAGCTCGTGAGCGCTCGATCTGAGCAGCGCGCAAAACAGGAGCTATCGCTTACCGTGAACGGGCGGCGCGTCACGGTTTGCGTGCATCCGATGGAACGCCTCCTCGACGTGCTGCGGCACGAGCTTGGATTGACAGGAACAAAGGAAGGTTGTGGGGAAGGGGAATGCGGCTCGTGTAGCGTCCTGCTCGATGGAATGCTGGTGAATAGCTGCTTGGTTCCTGTGATGCAAGCAAAAAACGGCGAGGTGATCACGATCGAAGGGTTGTCTCCGGATGGGCGCTTGCACCCGCTCCAGCAAGCTTTTCTGGAGTGCGGCGGCGCGCAGTGCGGCATCTGTACGCCCGGAATGATTCTCGCTGCGTTTCATCTTCTTCGCGCGAAGCCTCGCCCCACGATTGAGGAAATCCAAGAGGGATTGTCCGGCAATCTCTGTCGCTGCACGGGCTATACGCAGATACTGGAAGCCATTGCCGAAGCTGTGCGACGCGGAGTGGTGGAATGAGAGCCAATCCCGCCGACTACGAACTGGTAGCGCCTGGCAGCTTGCCTGCCGTGTTGTCACTGCTGGCAAATGAGCCCGGCGCCTGGCTTCCGATTGCCGGCGGCACGGATGTAATGGTGCAGTATGCTGCGGGAAAACTTCCCGTGCGGAAGCTCGTGAGCCTTTGGAACCTTCCGGAGCTTCGACGTATAGACGTTTCCGAGGACGAAATCCGAATCGGCGCCGGATGCACATACACCGATTTGCGCTGGCATGAAGTGGTGCGCCGGGAGTTTCCACTTTTGACAACCGCAGCACGCTGGACCGGCGGAATCGCCAACCAGAATCGCGGCACCATCGGCGGCAACATCGTGAACGCTTCACCCGCGGCGGATTCTCTACCCGCGCTGCTGGTATATGAGGCGGAGTTGGTTCTCATTTCGGGGAGAGGAGAGCGCCGCGTGCCATACGCGGACTTCCACGTGGATTACCGGGAGACGCGGCTGGCTCCCGACGAACTGGTCCTCTGCATTTGCTTGAAGCGGCGTTTTTCGGAGTATTATGCCCATGCGCGAAAGGTTGGCGCGCGCAATGCGCAGGCGATTTCAAAAGTCTGTTTGGCCGCGTTGGGGAAAGTTGCGAACGGCGTGATTGAGGATGTTCGGTTGGCCATGGGAAGCGTTGCGCCGGTTCCGCTGCGTTTGTCGGCAACGGAGACGATACTAAAAGGACAGCGCATCGATGTAGCGGTCATTGCCGCGGCGAAACGAGCGGCAGCGGCCGAAGTCCGGCCTATCGATGACATTCGCTCTACCGCCCATTATCGCGCGGCGGTTGCCGGGAACCTGGTGGCGGAATTTCTGGGCCGGCTGCGTGCCAGCGAAACAAGCAACGTGGGCGGCGTGCTGGCGCGTTGGAATGCGCTCGAGCAGGAGCAGGCAGCGGAGGAAATCTTGCCGTGTTGCGGTTCGACAGTCTGGGCGCGCGGCATTTCGTCGCGGCGGCCCATCTTCGATGAGGCAGCGCTGCTGGCGGCGAGCGAAGAGGTGTGGACCAGATTGTCAGAATCGGATTGGTTGGAAGCGTTTCTCAGCCATCCACGTATCGGCGAGGCTCATGGGCCAGCGTCCACTCCGGCGCGATCCGCTGCTTGGTCGAGCGAGGAGCAGCGCGAAGTGAGCGGGGCAGAAGCGGAAGTAAAGCACGCGCTGGCCGAGGGCAATCGCGCCTACGAGCAGCGATTCCATCGCATATTTATCGTGTGCGCGAGCGGAAAGTCGCCTTCGGAAATACTGGAAATTCTGCAGCGCCGCTTGCGCAACGACGAGAGCGCGGAACTTCACGAGGCCGCCGAGCAGCAACGCCAGATCACGCAGCTCCGGCTGAAGAAATGGTTGAACTCATGAGTCGAATTTCTACGCACGTGCTGGACCTGGCCCAGGGCAAACCGGCGAAGGATGTCCCGGTGCGGCTGGAACGCCGCGAGTCCTCCGGCGAATGGATGAGGATTGGAAGTTCGCGAACGGACGGAGACGGCCGCTGCGCACAGTTGCTTCCCGAAAACGAAACGCTGCGTGCCGGGCTGTACCGCCTGGTTTTCGACACCGCCAGCTATCATCGCGCGCAAGAGATCGAAGGGTTCTATCCCGTCGTGGAGATCACCTTTCATGTCAAGGAGGGCGACTCCGCGTTTCACCTTCCGCTGCTCCTGAGTCCATACGGATACACAACCTATCGAGGGAGCTGAACGCATGATCGCATTGGCAGAAAACCGATACGGAAAATCGCGAGTGCGCCTGGTGCAAGTGAAGCGCCATGCGGACCATCACGATTTTCGCGAGTGGACTCTCGAAATTCTTCTGCAAGGCGATTTCGAATCGTGTTTCATCGAGGGCGATAACAGCAAGATTCTTCCGACCGACACGATGAAGAACACGGTATATTCCCTGGCACGGAATTCCTCCGCCGAAACCATCGAGCAGTTCGCGCAGGAGTTGCTGGCGTTCCTTCTCAAGCGCAACCCACAGGTTTGTGGAGGCCAGGTCAAGATCAAGGAAAAGACTTGGGAGCATCTCGCTGTAGATGGAAAACCGCATCCCACGACCTTCGTGCAATCGAGCGGCGAATGCCAGACCACCGAGGTGACCGCAGGGCGCAATGGCAGGATCGCCGTCGCCTCGGGACTTGAGAATCTCATCATCCTGAAAACGGCGGGCTCGGGGTTCGTCGGCTTTATCAAGGACTCATTGACGACCTTGCCGGAGGTGACCGACCGCTTGTTCGGCACGGCCGCCCGCGTGCGCTGGACTTACGCCTCCGCTGATTTGCCGTTCGCTTCCTTGCGGCAGGAGATCAGAAACACTTTGCTTAAAGTCTTCGCCGGGCACACCAGCAAATCGGTGCAGCACACTTTGTACGCCATGGGCGAGGCGGTTCTCGAACGGATTCCCGAGGTGGAAGACATCGAGCTGGCCTTGCCAAACATTCATTGCTTGCTTGCGGACCTTTCGCGCTTTGGCCAGGACAATCCCAACGAAATTTTCGTGCCCATCGATGAGCCGCACGGCTACATCGAAGCACGTCTGCGGCGTCAGGGCTAGAAACCGTGCCAATTCCCGGCAACATCCCGGCTCTCGCGGAGGAAGCGCTTGCTCGCTGCCGGAAGCTGGCTACGTTTTCCGAAAATGCGCAAGGCACGACACGCACGTTCCTTTCGCCGCCGATGCGCAAGTGCCACGCCGAAATCACCGCATGGCTGAAAGCCGCTGGCGCAGAGGTGCGCATCGATGCTGCCGGAAATCTGCGCGGGTTTTATGCCGCAGACAAAACACCAGCGCCGCGGCTGCTCCTTGGCTCGCATCTTGATACGGTGCCTAATGCCGGAGCATACGACGGCGTCCTGGGCGTGGTGCTGGGGATAACGCTGATCGAAGCTTTGGAAGGGAAGAAGCTGCCGTTCGGAATTGAGGTTGCCGGTTTTTCCGAGGAAGAAGGGGTGCGTTTCGATCTGCCCTTCATTGGCAGCCGCGCGTTGGTTGGCCGACTCGACGAAGACGTGCTGAGTCGCCGCGATGCAAATGGAGTCTCCTTGCGGTCCGCCATCGAGCAATTTGGATTGAATCCCGGTGAAATCCCGCAGGCTGTTTTGCACGCCGACACGTTTGCCTATCTGGAATTTCACATCGAGCAGGGCCCGGTTCTCGATTCCTTGCATTGGCCTCTTAGCGCGGCAGAAGCGATTGCCGGTCAGACGCGCATGGAATTCACCTTTGCTGGCCGCGCCAATCACGCCGGCACCACGCCGATGTCCCTTCGACGCGATGCGCTCGCCGCCGCAGCGGAGTGGATCATTGCCGTCGAACAAACAGCCCGCAGCGTAGCGGGCCTTGTCGCGACGGTGGGGCAAATCCAGGTCCCAGGAGGAGCGATCAGTATAGTTCCGGGAGAAACGCACGTGACCTTAGACGTGCGTCATAAGTCGGATGAAATTCGCGCCAGCGCCGCCAACAGCCTGATTCAGCAGGCGCAACAGATCGCCGCGCGTCGCGGCTTGTTCGCGCGCCATGGTTTGCTGGTGAATCAGAAGGCCGTCTCCATGGATCCGTTCCTGGTGAGCCAGATCGAAACCGCCATTCGAAATTCCGGCTGCGAGGCGCATCGCTTGACCAGCGGAGCGGGTCACGATGCCATGATCCTCGCGGAAAAGATCCCGGCAGCGATGATTTTCTTGCGTACTCCCGGCGGAATCAGCCATGATCCCGCAGAATCCGTCAAGACGGAAGATGTGGCCAAAGCTATCGAATGTGGATTGCATCTGCTCGATCAGCTGGCGGCTGCACCGGAATTTCAGAAAAGGACGCGCCGTGCATAATCTTGGCGAAACTCGAAGTTCGCAAAAGCCCAACCATCTGTTGCTCACCGGAGACACGTTTGTGCGCACCGCGCTGCCGGGCATGAGAGGCTGCGTGGCGATCGTGCATGCAGGTCCCGCGATGGGAGCAAAGTTCACGCAGTACACGGCGGAATTCGAGTCGCTCGGCGAACTCGGCGACACACCCGCGCAGCGGCTGATCTATGTGATCGAGGGCCATGTGACGCTCGAAGTGGAAGGACGCAAGCACGAATTGAAAAAGCACGGCTACGCCTATTTGCCGGAAGGCGTGCCGCACCAAGTTGTGGCTGCCAGCGTTACTCGCGCCGCGGTGATCGAAAAGCGCTACGAACCGGTGGCCCAGGCGGAGCGTCCCGCGACAATTATTTCCAGCGAAGATGCGATTGCATCTCACGCGCTGAACGATGATCCGGATCTGCAGGTGAAATGCCTGCTTCCAGATACCATGAGCTTCGATTTTGCCGTAAACACCATGGTCTATCAGCCTGGCGCTGCGTTGAGCATGGTCGAAATGCACGTGATGGAACATGGCCTGCTGATGCTCGAAGGCGGCGGCATTTATCGCCTCGGTGATTCGTGGTATCCGGTGACCGCCGGCGATTTCATCTGGATGGCGCCTTGGTGCCCGCAGTGGTTCGGGGCGATTGGGAAGAAGCCGGCGAAATACCTGATTTACAAGAATTGGAACCGCCATCCGCTGGCGAGCGACTCGCGATGAAGCTCGAAGTTGATCGCAAGCGCTTGATGGAGGAGATCGAGGAGCTAGCCACCATCTCCGATGCGCCCGCGCCTGCGGTGACACGGATTGTTTTTACGCCGACGGATCGAAAGGCGCGCGCTTGGCTCACGTCGCGCTGCCAAGAAGCTGGCCTGACGGTTCGACAGGATCCCATCGGGAACATGTTTGTGTGCTGGTCCGGCTCGGATCCAAACGCGCCTGCCGTGGGCACGGGCTCGCATATTGATGCCATCCCCAACGCTGGAAAATACGATGGTGTCGTTGGAGTTTTGGGAGGCCTCGAAGCCATTCGAACGCTGCGGCGCAGCGGGGTCCAGCCAAAACGTCCGATTGAGCTTCTCGTTTTTACGTCTGAAGAACCGACTCGTTTTGGCATCGGCTGCCTGGGAAGCCGCTTGCTTTCGGGAAGCATGTCGCCCGACCAAGCGAAAAAGCTCGTCGACAAGTCAGGCGCAGCCCTTGAGGAAGTGCGCACCGATGCCGGCATGCAAGGGCCACTCGAAAACGTAAAGCTCCCCGCCGGCTATTACAAAGCTTTCGTAGAACTTCATATCGAACAAGGTCCATTGCTGGAACGGCAGAAGATTCCGCTGGGCATTGTGACAAACATCGCCGCTCCCGCGAGTCTGCGGATCACCATCGAAGGCTCCGGCGGGCACGCCGGTGGAGTGCTGATGCCCGATCGTCGCGACGCCTTGTGCGCGGCCGCAGAAATTATTTTGGCAATCGAAAGGGAGGCACGAAACACCGGCGCCGCGGACACGGTCGCAACTGTAGGTATCTGCGAAGTATTTCCCGGCGCGGTCAACAGTATCCCGAGCCGGGTGCGGCTCAGCCTGGATGTTCGTGACACGAGTCTCGAGCGGCGCGATGCGGTGCTGCGCGCGATTGGCGCCACGAGTCAGACGATTGTCGCGAAGCGCGAAGTTTTCGTGCAAAAGGAAATGCTGAACGCGGATGCCCCCGCGGAGTGTGCGCCAGAGATTCGCGAAGCGTTGGCGCAATCCTGCGCCAAGCACGAACTGCCGTGCATTCCCATGGTGAGCCGGGCGTACCACGATTCGCTGTTCATGTCGCGCATTGCTCCCGTCGGCTTGCTGTTTATCCCTTGCCGTAACGGCTATAGCCACCGTCCGGATGAGTACGCATCGCCGGAAGACATCGGGGCTGGGGTCACCGTTCTCGCGGAGACCCTCGCGACGCTGGCGTCCTGATCGATGCGCCGAACATCTTCATCAAGACGGCTAAACATCGGCGTGTCGTGGCCTGTGGAAGCCCCTGACTTTAGTCAGAGGAGTGGCGGCATCAGCCGCCGCGACGCCCCGCATCATAATTGGGCTTTAGCCCCAGTGGCACCGCATCCTTCGCTAACAAAGACGCGAAGGCACTCGCAGTTCCTCCTTGCATCTGCTGCGATGAGCATTTATCGTAGGCGGAATCCTGTTCGTTGACCCGCTCGAGCGAGGACCCAAAAGAAAATGGAACCCACGATACCGGCGCAAGCGCAAAGTGAAAGCTACGGATTGCGCCGCGAAGTGCTCTCGCCGATGGAGACGCTGGCGCAGTCGGTTTCCACGATC
>Ga0187781_10003681_pt1 | contig 11496 bp, 11 predicted proteins | sample 0715_SJ02_MP02_2_FD_132447 | JGI IMG/M metagenome (GOLD analysis project Ga0187781, IMG submission 132447) | Tropical peat soil microbial communities from peatlands in Department of Meta, Colombia - 0715_SJ02_MP02_20_MG | ecosystem: Environmental > Terrestrial > Soil > Wetlands > Peat | place...
CCAGGGGAGGGGTTCTGCGACGCATCGAGGGCGCCCAGGTTCCCCGGGCCGCTGCCGCCATAATCGGCGGCAGCGGCCAGGGGAACCTGGGCGCCCTCGATGCGTCGCAGAACCCCTCCCATGGACACCCGTTCTCGCTCCACCTGCGGCTGCCGCCGCTGGCGGTCGTGGTGCTCACGCCGGGCTGAGGGCCGCGCTCGGGTGACTGCGCTGTCAGGAACGCTCCCGCGTCAACGCGCGAGGTGCTCTGCGCGTTAATCGGCTCTCGGAGAACTGCATGCGTGCACTCGAGCTTTCGGCGCTCACGGCCATGGCGGCGATCGTGGCGTTGCAGGGCGGCTGTGCCACCGGCACCTCGCCCGGCAACCCGCCCGCCCCCACCGGCACGCCTGCCCAACAGCAGGCGCTCGCCCGTTACCTGGCTTACGCCGGCCCACCGATCCCTGATTTCACCTGGCTCGGCCACTTCTACAGCTGGGAAGGTCTCGGCAAGGACACGCTGGTCGTGTTCACGGTCCCCGACGAGGCGTATCTGCTCAAGGTCTGGCCGCCCTGCGATCTGCGCTTTGTGATCAACGCCATCGGCATCACGTCCACGGCGCACACGGTCTACGCGCACGCCGACTCGCTCACCATCAACTCGAGCGGCACCGGGCCGGGGCGCTGGCGCTGCCCGATCGATGAGATCCGCAAGATCGACTATCGGCGCATGCGCGCCGATCAGCGCGCACAGGCGCAGCAGAGCAAGGCTGCCGCGGAGGATCCGGCCGCGCCGCCCGCGAGCCCGGCCACGCCGCCGGGCCCCTCACCACACTAGGTCACCCGTATCCCATTTGCTGAGCTTCCTACGGAGTGCTCGGCTGGTGAGGTAATTCTTGAGACATCACCTGTAGCCGCGCGCCTGCAGCGTAAAGAGGTGCGCATAGCGCCCGTTGAGGCGCATGAGCTCCTCGTGCGTGCCGCGCTCGACGATTGAGCCGCCTTCGAGCACCGCGATCTGATCGGCCATGCGCACCGTGGAGAAGCGGTGCGAGATGAGAATGGTGATGCGGTCGTGCGCCAGCTGGCGGAAGTGCTCGAACACCTCGGCCTCCGCCTGCGCGTCCATGGCCGCGGTCGGCTCATCGAGCACCAGGATGTCGGCGCGCGTGCGCATGAAGGCGCGCGACAGCGCGATCTTCTGCCACTGGCCGCCGGAGAGCTCGCGCCCGTCCTTGAACCACTTGCCGAGCTGGGTGTGGTAGCCGGCCGGCAGCGTCGCGATGAATTCGCTCGCCCGGCCCTTATCGGCCGCGGCGTGCCAGCGCGTCTCATCCTCGAAGTAGCGCTCATCGCCGGCGCCGACGTTCTCGCCCACCAGCATCTGGTAGCGGGCGAAATCCTGGAAGATCACCCCGATGCGCTCGCGCAGCGCCGCCTCGTCCCACTCGGCGAGATCGCGCCCATCGAGGAGAATGCGCCCGGCGGTCGGCGCATACAGGCGCGTCAGGAGCTTGATGAGCGTGGTCTTGCCCGAGCCGTTCTCGCCGACCAGCGCGAGACTCGCGCCGGGCTTGAGGTGCAGCGTGACCTGCACGAGCGCCGGCGCCTCGGCGCCGGGATAGGTGAAGCTCACGTCCTCGAAGCGGATGCCGTCCTCGGGATCGGGACCGCGCGGCGCGGCGCCGGCGGGCGCCGGCACCGGCGTCTCCAGATACTCGTACAGCGTCGAGAGATAGAGATTGTCCTCGTACATGCCGCCGATCGCCGAGAGCATCGCCGACACCGCCGACTGGCCCTGGCGAAAGAGCGCCAGGTACATGGTCATCTGGCCGAGCGTGATCAAGCGGCGCACGGTGCTCACCGCGATCCAGGCGTAGGCGCCGTAGAGGGCGGAGGTGGCGATCAGCCCCAGCGCGAAGCCCCACGCATCGCGCCGTACGGCGAGCGCGCGGTCCTCCCCGTAGAGCCGGCGGAAGATCGCGCGATAGCGCTCGAGCAGGCGCGGGCCTAAGCCAAAGAGCTTCACTTCCTTGGCGTGGTCTTCGCGCGCGATCACGGTCTCGAGGTACATCTGCATGCGCGACTCGGGCGAGCGCCAGCGGAACAGGCGGAAGGCATCACCGGAGAATTTGACCTCGGCGACGAAGGCCGGCACTCCGGCGAGCAGCAGCACCGCGACCGCCCACGGCGAGAAGCGCGCCAGCAACACTGCATAGCTCGCCAGCGAGATGCCGTTCTGGATGAGGCCGAAGGTGCGTGTGACCAGGCTCAGCGGGCGGGTCGAGGCCTCGCGCCGCGCGCGCGTCAGCTTGTCGTAGAACTCCGAGTCCTCGAAGTGCGCGAGCTCCAGCGTCAGCGCCTTCTCGAGGATCATCACGTTGACGCGCTGACCCAACTGCGCGCGCAGCAGCGACTGGCACAGTGAGAGTCCCCGCTGCGCGCCCGCGATAGCGGCGACCAGCGCGCCTTCGAGCACCACCAGCTCCACCACGCGCGCGGCCGGGCCGCCGGAGCGCATGGCGGTCACCACCGCATCGACGATGAGAGAACCGACGTAGGCGACCGAAGCCGGCAGCACACCGGCGACCAGTGTCAGCGCACCGAGCGCGAGCGTGAGCGCCTGACTCGTGCTCCAGACGAGCTCGAGGGCGCGGCGGCTATAGCGGAAGACCCCGAAGAAGCCGCGCAGGCTCAGGCTCTCGGGAGGCCCCGAAATCCCGGCAGCGAGGCGGGCAGCGCGCGGTGGATGAGCCGGAGTGGCCACTGCCCTCGGATGTGGGGGTAGTTAACCTGAATTCCAGCCGGTGGCGGGCCGGCAGAGTGCCTCCACCCAACCCTCGCACAGCGCCACCGCCTCGCGCGGCCGGAACTTGCCTGGCTCGAGGCACCACTCGAGCCACAGGCCATCGAGCAGCGCGGTCAGTCCGATGGCGGCGAGCCGCAGATTCGCCCCCCCGCCCTTGCCGCGCCCTCTGCCGCCCTCGGCCCCCTTGCCGAGCAGGTCGGTCAGCAGCCCGCGGACCAGGCGGACATAGTCGGTGTAGGTCTCGCGCTGTACGCGCTGAATCGGGCGCGCATGCCGGACCATGCCCCAGAACACCACCCACACCGCGAGCACGTCGGCATCGAGATTCGGCGGCGAGAACGAGGCCTCGAGGAACGCCCGCAGCCTGGCGGCCGGGGTGTCGCCGCGCGCCGCCGCCGCCTCGAGGGTGTCGACCAGCTCGCGGTTGAAATGACTGAAGGCTGCGGCGACCAGCTCGTCCTTGTTGGGAAAATGGTGATTGATGAGTCCGACCGAGACGCCGGCCTGGGCGCTGATGGTGCGGATCGAGAGGCCCTCGTGGCCGTAGCGCTTCAGGCACTCGATGGTGGCGTCGATGAGCGCCGCGCGCCGCTGCTCGGGGAGCTGGCGCTGGAAGCGTGGCCGGCGCGGCTCGGCCGGTGTCTGCGGCGCCGCCGCGGCGCGCGTGCGCGTCCCCTTCACGCGATCCGCCGCAGCCGTCCGCGACGAAAGTCGGCGAGGATCTCGCGCGCCGCGTTGTGCCCCGGCGCGCCGGTGACGCCGCTGCCAGGGTGGGTACCGGCGCTGCACATGTAGAGCCCGGCGAGCGGTCCGCGATAATTGCCGTAGCCGAGCATCGGGCGCGCCGAGAACAGCTGATCGAGGCTCAGCACCCCGTGCGAAATGTCGCCGCCCGTCAGACCGAAGGTACGCTCCAGATCGAGCGGGCTCATGATCTGGCGTCCGAGCACCGCGGCTTTGAAGTTCGGGGCATGGGCATTCACGGTGTCGATCATCAGGTCAGCGACCGCTTCGCGGTGCGCGTCCCAGGAAGCGCCGTCCGGCAGCTGCGGTGCCACATGTTGACAGAAAAGGCTCGCCACGTGCTGGCCCTCTGGAGCGAGGCTGTCGTCGAGCGTCGAGGGGATGACGAGCTCGACGATCGGCGCACGCGACCAGCCGAAGGCGCGCGCATCGAACCAGGCGCGCTCCATGTAAGCGAGCGTCGGCGCGAGGATGATGCCGGCGGTGTGATGGTCGGCGACCTGACGCCCCGGCAGACAGGTGAAGTCAGGCAGCTCGGCGAGCGCCACGTTCATGCGGAAAGTGCCCGAGCCGCAGCGGTAGTAGCCGATGCGCTCGCGGAACCCGGCGGGCAGCGCACCCGGCTCGAACATCTCGAGATAGAGCAGCTTGGGATTGAGGTTGGAGATCACGGCCGCCGCGCGCAGCGTCTCGCCCGAGTCGGTAATGACGCCCACCGCCCGCCCGCCCTCCACCAGCACCCGGCGCACCGCCGTGTTGGTGCGGATCAGTGCACCGCGCGCACTGGCCGAGTGCGCCATGGCCTGCGTGATGGCGCCCATGCCGCCGAGCGCGTGGCCCCAGGCGCCCTTCTTGCCGTTGACCTCGCCGAACACGTGATGCAGCAGCACGTAGGCGGAGCCGGCCGAGTAGGGGCTCGCGTAGTTGCCGACCACCCCGTCGAAGCCGAACACCGCCTTGATGGGATCGCTCTCGAACCAGCGCTCGAGATAGTCGCCGGCCGACATGGCGAACAGCGACAGCAGCTCGCGCCTTGAGTCCATGTCGAGCTCGCGCAGCCGCCCGCCGACCCGGGCGGCGCGCACCAGCTCCGGCAGCGCCGTGCGCCAGCCGCCCGCGACGGCGTTGGGCGGGGTGACCAGCACCAGGTCGCGCAGCACGTCGGCGATTCTCTCCAGCCGCTCGCCGTACTCGGGAATGCGCGCCGCATCGCGCGCCGAGAAGCGCGCCACCTCGGCCTGCGTGCGGCCCTCACCGGTCAGGAGATAACGCCCGTCCGCGGTGGGCAGGAAGTTGGCGGCGCGGCGCTCGACGATCTTCAGTCCGTAGCGGGCGAGCTCGAGGTCGCGGATGACCTTCGGATTGAGCAGCGAAACGGTATAGGCGGCCACCGAGTTGCGAAATCCCGGATGGAACTCCTCGGTGACGGCGGCCCCGCCCACCAGCGCGCGCCGCTCGAGCACGGTGACCTTGAGCCCGGCCGCCGCCAGGTAGGCGGCGCAGGTGAGGCCGTTGTGCCCGCCGCCGATGATCAGCGCATCGCAGCGCGCGCCGCGCGCCGGGGCCGCCTCAGCCACGGCCCCAGCCCCGCGCCGGCGGGTGTGGCAGGCGGCTCTCGGGAATCAGCGTGCGCATGCGCTGCGCGAAGCTGCGCAGGCATACCTCGCCGCTACTCAGCGGGCCCATGGTGTAGCTGCTCGAGGCCATGCCGGCCTGCACGCGCTCGATGAGCGCCTTGTCCTCGAGGCTCACGCGGCGGTTGATGCGCCAGTTGAGGTAGCGGGCGGCGCGCATCTCGCGGCGGCCGTCCGGGTGCGCGTAGGCGATTTCGCGGATCAGGGTCTCAGTGGGCGAGATCGGCAGGAACTGCATGAAGTCCACCTGATCGGGATAGATGTCGAAGGCGACGTTAGGCCAGAGCTTGAAATAGGTCCACAGGCGCTGCCGCTCCGGCGGCAGTCGCTCGACCGCCGGCAGCAGCTGCTGGTATAGCCGCTCGGACCAGTTGGACGAGGGCGTATCGCGCAGCATGCCCCACATCTTGTCGATCCAGGGCCGCGCCTCGATGCGATAGCCCCTGCCGAAGAGCCGGGTGAGCCCCGGGTGCGCCACGTTGATGTGCAGGCCGTCGGAGTAGTTGTCGGCGACGTTCTTCCAGTTCACCGCGCGCGTCCGCAGCGCCGCGCGGCCCATCGGCACGAGCTCCTCGAAGCGATAGGCGGCGAGCTCGCGCTCGTAGGGAGCCGCCATCGCCCGCACGCTCGGCAGCCCCGGCGCAAAGCGCACGAACACGAAACCCATGTACACCTCGTGCTCGAGGGACTTGAGGCCATGCTGCGTGGTATCGAGACCTGCGAAGTTGTCGGGCTGCGGCAAGCCGATGAGGCGCCCGTCGAGGGCGTAGGTCCAGGCGTGATACGGGCAGGTGATGCGCCGGCCGCAATGCCCGGCCGGGCCATCGAGGAGCCGCGCCCCGCGGTGCCGGCACACGTTGTGAAAGGCGCGCACCGCGCCCTCCCCGGTCCGCAGCACCACCACCGACTCGCCCAGGAACTCGAAAGTATGGAAGTCGCCGGCGCGCGGGATGTCGCTCACGTGGCACACCAGCTGCCAGGAGTTGCGGAAGATCGCCTGGCGTTCGCGCTCGAAAAACTCCGCGTCCCGGTAAATCCAGGCGGGCAGGCTCAACGCCTCCGGGTCGGCGGGCGCGGCGGCCTCGAGGCGCGGTGCGGAGCTCGTATTCATTGTTGAACGATCGTACAACAGCGCCGAGGAGCGCCGCAACCGCGGCCGGTTTTGTGATAGAAGAGCGCGGCGGCGGGCACCGCCTCTTCCCCCGGGGGTTCGATGGATATCGCGCACGTGGTCCAGTCGTCGGTGGCGCCGGTCTTCCTCCTCACCGGCGTCGCTGCCACGCTCGGCGTACTCACCAACCGCCTGGCGAGGGTGGTCGATCGGGCACGCACGCTGGAGGATCAGCTCGAGAGCCAGCCCGCACGCCGCAAGGTGCTGCTCGCGGACCTGCGGGTCCTCGAGCAGCGTGCCCGCTACATCAACGCCGCGATCTCCATGTGCGCGGTCGCAGCTCTCCTCGTGGCGCTCGTCGTGGTGTCGCTGTTTGCCGATGCCTTCCTCGGCGTCGAGCTCGCCAAGGCGGTGGCGCTCCTGTTCGTCGCCGCGATGCTCAGTCTCGCCGTCGCCTACATCGCCTTTTTCGTCGAGGTCCGGATCGCCGTCCGGGCGCTGCGCATCGGGATCCCCAACGAATAGAATAAGCCTATAAAATCAGTTACTTAAGTTTGAAACCGGCGCCTGTTTAGGCGTTCTGGTACCCTGCGCACCCTTTTTTCGATGCTGCGCACCACGGGTGCGCAGTACGCGCTCCGCATGCACCGTCCGATCCGCAACATCGCCATCATCGCGCACGTCGATCACGGCAAGACGACGCTCGTCGACTGCCTGCTGAAGCAGTCGGGGACCTTCGCCGAGCATGAGCGGCTCGGCGAGCGCATCATGGACTCCAACGACCTCGAGCGCGAGCGCGGCATCACGATCCTCGCCAAGAACTGCGCCATCGAGTACGGCGGCACGCGCATCAACATCGTCGACACCCCGGGACACGCCGACTTCGGCGGCGAGGTCGAGCGGGTGCTCTCCATGGTGGACGGGGTGCTGCTGCTCGTCGATGCGGTCGAGGGACCGATGCCGCAGACCCGCTTCGTCACGCGCAAGGCGCTGGCGCAGGGCCTCAAGGCGATCGTGGTGGTCAACAAGATCGACCGTCCGGGGGCGCGTCCCGCCTGGGTCATCGACCAGACCTTCGATCTGTTCGACAAGCTCGGCGCCAACGATGCGCAGCTCGATTTCCCGGTGATCTACGCCTCGGCGCTGCAGGGCTGGGCGAGCACCGACTACACCGAGCGCCGCCCGGACATGTCGGCGCTGTTCGAGGCGATCCTGGCACACGTGCCGCCGCCGGCCGCGCAGGAGGAGCTGCCGCTGCAGCTGCAGATCTCGACCCTCGACTACAACTCCTACGTCGGCCGCATCGGCATCGGCCGCATCCGCTGCGGCTCGGTACGTCCCGGGGAAACCGTGGCGCTGCGCTACGGCAATGAGGAGCGCGGCGAGGCCAAGATCGGCCAGGTGCTGACCTTCACCGGCCTCGAGCGGCTGCCGGTCGAGGAAGCGAGCGCCGGCGACATCGTCGCCGTGACCGGCATCGAAGCGGTCAACATCGGGCTCACGGTCTGCGACCGCGAGCACCCCGAGGGCCTGCCGCCGATCGCGATCGACGAGCCGACGCTGCAGATGAATTTCCAGGTCAACAGTTCCCCGCTCGCCGGGCGCGAGGGCAAGTACGTCACCAGCCGGCAGCTGCGCGAGCGGCTCTACCGCGAGCTGCAGTCGAACGTCGCGCTGCGGGTCGAGGACACCGACGAGCCGGACGTGCTGCGGGTCTCGGGGCGCGGCGAGCTGCACCTCACCATCCTCATCGAGAACATGCGCCGCGAGGGCTACGAGCTCGCCGTATCGCGCCCGCACGTGCTCACCAAGCTGGTCGACGGCGAGGTGCACGAGCCCTATGAGGCGCTCACCGTGGACATCGAGGCCGACCACCAGGGAGCGGTCATGGAGGCGCTCGGCGCCCGGCGCGCCGAGCTCGCCGACATGAGCGTCGACGGCCAGGGGCGCGTGCGGCTCGAGTACCGCGTGCCGGCGCGCGGACTGATCGGCTTCCAGGGCGAGTTCCTCACGCTGACCCGCGGCACCGGGCTGATGAGCCACATCTTCGACGGCTTCGCGAAGGTTGTGGGCGAGATCCCCGACCGCCACAACGGCGTGCTGGTGAGCAACGAGAACGGCGAGGCGGTGGCCTACGCGCTCTTCAACCTGCAGGAGCGCGGGCGCCTGTTCGTGAGCCCCGGTGAGAAGCTCTACGAGGGCATGATCATCGGCATCCACAGCCGCGACAACGATCTGGTCGTGAACCCGATCAAGACCAAGAAGCTCACCAACATCCGCGCCGCCGGCAAGGACGACGCGATCCTGCTCACCCCGCCGATCCCGCTGACGCTCGAGTACGCGGTCGAGTTCATCGCCGAGGATGAGCTGGTGGAAGTGACGCCCGCCTCGATCCGCATCCGCAAGCGCTTCCTGAAGGAGCAGGACCGCAAGCGCGCCGCGCGCGCCGAGGCGGCGCTCTCGGCCTGAGGTCAGGTCAGGTGCGCGGCGCGCCCGCTGGTGCGCCCGGGCTACACCTCGCGCGCCCCCGAGATGCCGATGAAGGTCAGGAACTCGGAGCGGGTGCGTGCATCGCTCCTGAAGCTGCCGATCATGCGGCTCGTGACCATCGAGACGCTGCGCTTGTGCACGCCGCGGGTGGTCATGCACTCGTGGGCCGCGTCCACCACCACGCCGACCCCACGCGGCTTCAGCACCTCGGCGATGCAGTCGGCGATCTGCGCGGTGAGCTTCTCCTGCACCTGCAGGCGCCGCGCGTAGCCGTCCACCACCCGGGCGAGCTTGCTGATGCCGACCACCTTGTTGGCGGGCAGGTAACCGATGTGCACGCGTCCGATCATCGGCGCGATGTGATGCTCGCAATGCGACTCGAAGGAGATGTCGCGCAGCACGATCATCTCGTCGTAGCCGGCGACCTCTTCGAAAGTGCGGCGCAGGTAGGCGGCGGGGTCGATCTGATAGCCGGAGAACCAGTCGCGATAGGCGTCGACCACGCGCTGCGGCGTGTCGCGCAGCCCCTCGCGGCCCGGGTCATCGCCCGCCCAGCGCAGCAGGGCACGCACCGCACCCTCCGCTGCGCGGCGCGAAATCTTCGCTCGCTCCCTCGCCATGCTCGGCTCTCCGGCTGTTTGACGCCTTCGGGGGCGCCGGTCGCGGGAGTTTAGGGGAACGGGCGCGCGAAGTGCAGCAGCGTCAGCGTGAGACTCAGGCTGCAAAGGCCGACGAGGCTCGCCACCACGAATCCCGCCGCCAGCGGCCGCCAGCCGATGCGCCACATGTCCGTGAAGGAGACCGAGAGCCCGACCGCGGTCATGCCGCAGGTGAGAAACAGGTCGGACGCCGTGTAGCCGGTGTGCACCACGGCCTGCCAGAGCGCGCTCCCCTCCCCGAGCAGCGAGTCGCCGGCGGTGCGAACCAGGATGAAGGCGAGGAACGCCACGACGAACATCGGCACCAGCTGCGCGTACGGGGCGAGGCCGGTGTGGTGGGGATCGCCCCCATGTCCGTCGTCGCCACCGAGCGCCTCGTGGCGGCGCGCCAGCCAGGCGGCCAGCGGCACCAGCACCGCGATCGAAAGATTGCGCAGGAGCTTGGCGACACTCGCCGCGGCGAGCGCGGCCGGGGCGTGCGCCTGCTGCGAGTACATGAGAGCGGCGCCGATCACCTGCGAGGTGTCGTGGATCGCGGTGCCGAGGAAGATGCCGGCGTGTACCGGGGAGGCGGCCAGGAAATGGCCCGCCACCCACGGATAGCAGAGCATCGCGGTGCAGCCGAACAGCACCACGCAGGTGACGGCGAAGGCGGTCTCCGCATGGCGCGCGCGGATCACGGGCGACATCGCAACCACCGCGGTGCAACCACACACCGCCGTGCCGATCGCGAGCAGCGCCCCGAGCCGCGTGCCGACCCCGAAGAGGCGCGCCAACCCCCAGCCGGCCAGCAGCGCGACCGTGAGACAGGTGAGCGCCACCGGGAGCGCGGTGAGCGCGATGGAGCTCGCCCCTGCGAGCGTGAGGCGCAGCCCCACCAGCGCAATACCGGTGCGCAGCAGCTGGTGCATGGCCCACTTCAGGCCATTGGTGGCCCAGGCGGGGACACCGAGCGTATTGCGCCAGAGCATGCCGAGGACCACGGCACACATGACGGGGCTGAGCGGCACGCGTGGCAGGCCGATCGCGCCGTGCGCGAGCGCATCCGCCATGGCACGCGCGAGCAGCGCGAGTGCCACGGCGACGGCGATTCCCGGAGCCGCCTGGCGCAGCGAGGCCCAGGGCGGAAACAGCCCCCGCAGCAGGGAGAGCACGGTTACAGCGGCAGGCGCGTCGTGCGGGCGAGCGGCGGCGGCGTCACCCGCCGATTGACGACCATGCGGTCGTTGAGCTCGGCGATCGCCGCACTGCCGGTGCGCACGAACAGGAACGGCAGCAGCGCGTGCACCAGGCAGGCGATTCCGGCCCCGATCATCCGCACTCCGAAGCACGTGGCCCGAGCCAGATGCTGGCCGTAGGTCTCACCGACCGAGGCGGGGTGCTCGGTGAAGGCACGCACAAGATTCATCTTAAATATACTAACGGCGCGGGGCGGCGAGAGGATTGCGAAGCGGTGGCGCGCGCGCAGCGGCTGCGCAACAATATTGCGCGCCGAGGGGGTCGGACGAACCCGGGTTTCAATGGATAAGCTGGACGCCAGAATCCTCGACCTGCTGCAGACCAACGGGGAGCTGACCGCGGCCGAGATTGCCGAGCGCGTGGGCCTCTCCAAGGTGCCGTGCTGGCGGCGCATCCAGAAGCTGCAGCAGGAGGGCATCATCCGCCGCACCGTGGCGCTGCTCGATGCGCATGCACTCAACGTCGGCACGACGGTGTTCGTGACACTCAAGACCGCGAACCACAGCGAAGCCTGGTTCGCGAAGTTCGTCCGCGCAGTGCGCGACATCCCGGAAGTCACCGAGATTCATCGCATGTCGGGGGACGTCGACTACCTGATCCGTATCGTGGTTCCGGACATCGACGCCTATGACGCGGTCTACAAGCGGCTGATCGCGGCGGTCGACTTCCTCGACGTGAGTGCCAGCTTCGCGCTCGAGACGATCAAGTACACGACCGCGCTGCCGCTCTGTTACCTCAAGACCGAGTGAGCCTCTCCCGGCGCGTCAGTCGCGCGCCAGCGGCGCGGCCGCTCCCGCCCCGGTGTTCTCGCGGATGATCTCCTCGATGCGC
>Ga0187781_10003682_pt1 | contig 11494 bp, 11 predicted proteins | sample 0715_SJ02_MP02_2_FD_132447 | JGI IMG/M metagenome (GOLD analysis project Ga0187781, IMG submission 132447) | Tropical peat soil microbial communities from peatlands in Department of Meta, Colombia - 0715_SJ02_MP02_20_MG | ecosystem: Environmental > Terrestrial > Soil > Wetlands > Peat | place...
CGCGTCATTCCGTGCCTCGACGTCAAGGACGGTCGCGTCGTCAAGGGCGTCAATTTCGTCAATCTGTGCGACGCCGGCGATCCGGTCGAAGCAGCGATCGCCTACGACGAAGCCGGCGCCGACGAACTCACCTTCCTCGACATCACTGCGCGCCACGAAGACCGCGACATCATGCTCGACGTGGTGCAGCGCACCGCCGAAGCGTGCTTCATGCCGCTCACCGTCGGCGGCGGCGTGCGCACGATCGACGACATCCGCGCGCTGTTGTCCTCCGGCGCCGACAAGGTTTCAATCAATACGGCGGCAGTGGCGCGCCGCGCGTTCGTGAAGGAGGCGGCGGAGAAATTCGGCGATCAATGCATCGTCGTCGCCATCGATGCGAAGAAGGTATCGCAGCCGGGGGAAACGCAGCGATGGGAGATCTTCACCCATGGCGGCCGCAAGCCCACCGGCCTTGATGCGATTGCTTATGCGCGCGAAGTGGTCTCGCTCGGGGCCGGAGAGATTCTGCTCACTTCCATGGATCGCGACGGCACACGCCAAGGCTTCGATATCGCGCTCACCCGGGCGGTTGCGGACGCCGTAACAGTGCCGGTGATCGCCTCAGGCGGCGTCGGCAATCTCCAGCACCTGGTCGAAGGCATCCGCGACGGCCATGCCTCTGCGGTCCTTGCCGCTTCGATCTTTCACTTCGGGGAATTCTCCGTGCGCGACGCCAAGGCGTTCATGGCCAAGGCCGGGCTGCCGGTGCGGCTTGATCCGTGAATCCGCCCGGTCCTTAACGACGTTCGATCTTCTCATCCGACCGAGAGACTCGTCATTGCAAGCGAAGCGAAGCAACCCGGTTTCCATCGCGAGGACGGGATTGCTTCGTCGCTTCGCTCGTCGCAATGACGACGATTTGTTCCAGGATGTATCAGGACGTGCGCTTGGCCCAGGCGATTGCGCTTTCAAGTCTGTCGTTTCCCCAGAACATTTCGCCGTCTGGCGTCATGAAAGTCGGCGCGCCGAAGATTTCCAGTCGCTGCGCTTCGGCCGTCTGCGCGCGGAGCTGGTCCTTGATTTCATTTGTTTGTGCCGCGGCCAGCGTTTCTTCAGGATCGACTTTCAGCTCGGCAAGAATGTCGCGGATCGTCTCCGGCCGATCGATGCGGCGCCCTTCGGCGAATTCGGCGCGATAGACGGCGCGGCAGAAATCCTCCGCCCAAGCCGCCTTTTTCGAAGGATGACCCAATCCGACCAACGCCACCCGCGCCGCCAACAGCCCCGATTGTGGAAAGGGATCCGGCCGCCGAAACGGCAGCGACAGCTCCGCGCAGATGCGCTCGATGTCGCGCCACATATGGCGACCCTTGGCCGGATAGAGATTGAAGGGCGACGTATTCCAGCCCTGTGCCTGGAAAATCGGCCCGAGCAGGAAGGGGCGGAAGCGCACGTCCATGCCGGCGACGGCCGCCAGCACGCCGATGCGCATGGCAGCTGGGTAAGAATAGACCGAGCCGAATTCGAACCAGAAATCGAGGACCGGTGCCGCCATCAATGATCCTCATTTGGGGCGCGTCGCGCCGCCATGCGCCCCGAGAGACAAGTCAAGACATGAGCCAAGCCACGACCGAAGACACAATCCAAGAATACATCTCAGATACTATCTATGCGTACGGCCTCTCCCCGGCCGGGGGGAGAGATGCTAAGGAGCGGCCAAGGAGCGGCTATGGAGCCTTTCACCGTCTACGACCTGGAAAAGCGCGTCCAGACTCGGGCCAAGGCAGAACCCGGGACATCCTACACGCGCACATTGGCCGACAGGGGCGTCGCCCATTGCGCCAAGAAGCTCGGCGAGGAAGCGGTGGAAGTGGCCATTGCAGCTATCGCCGAAGATCGGACCCGGCTGGTCGAAGAAACGGCCGATCTCCTTTATCACCTGCTCGTGGTCCTGCAGGTTCGCGGCGTGTCGCTTGCGGAGGTGGAAACAGTGCTTGGTGAGCGCACCCGGCAGACCGGCCTCGACGAGAAGGCGGCCCGCAAGGGCGGATGAGGCATGGATCAGCGCAACGCACCGGAAGTTTCGCCTTATCGCACTTTCTCTCGCGCGGAATGGGCAAAGCTCCGCGCCGACACGGCGATGACGCTGGAGCCCGAGGAAGTGTCGCGGCTGCACTCGATGCACGACCGGCTCGACATCTCCGAGGTCGAGGACATTTATCTGCCGCTGTCTCGGCTTCTGTCGTTCTATGTCGTCGCGACCCAGCGCTTGTTTCGGGCGCAGCAAGGCTTCCTCGGCACCGAAGATGCCAAGGTGCCCTACATCATCGGCGTCGCCGGCTCGGTCGCCGTCGGCAAGTCGACCACCGCGCGTGTGCTGCAGGCGCTGTTGGCGCGCTGGCCCAACGTGCCCAAGGTCGGCCTCGTCACCACCGACGGATTTCTCTACCCCAACGCCGTGCTTGAGCGCGAAGGCCTGATGGAGAAAAAGGGCTTTCCCGAAAGCTACGACTTGCCGGCGCTCTTACGCTTTCTGTCCGAAATCAAGGCGGGGCTGCATCCGGTGCGCGCGCCGGTCTATTCGCACCTGATCTACGACGTCATTCCGAACCATTGGATCGAGATCGAGCGGCCCGACATCCTGATCGTCGAGGGTTTAAACGTGTTGCAAGCCGGCCGTCTGCCCAAGGACGGCAAGGCCGTTCCCTTCGTCTCTGACTTCTTCGATTTCTCGATCTATCTCGATGCTGACGAGGACGTGTTGCTGTCCTGGTATGTCAACCGGTTCTTGACGTTGCGCGGTACCGCCTTCGTCGATCCGAAATCTTATTTCCATCGCTACGCCAAGCTGTCGGATCAGGAAGCGATCGCTACCGCCACGTCGATCTGGACCCGTATCAATCTCGTCAATCTGCACGAGAATATTCTGCCGACGCGGCAGCGTGCCGATCTGATCCTGAAAAAAGGCGAAAGCCATCAGATCGATGAAGTGGCGCTGCGCCGGCTGTGACGCGGCGATCGCAACGCTTCATTCGTCACGCCTGCGCTCCGACGCCAATCGAGAACAGCGAAGCATGTCCCGGAAAAGTGGAAGCCGGTTTTCCGAAAAGGAGATGCCACAGAACAAGAATCTCTAGGCCGCGAGCGCTGCTTTGCCGGCATGCACAAGCGCTGCCGCCAGCCGTTCGCGGTCGAGCGGCTTGACGAGAAAGCCGTCCATGCCCGCGGCGAGGCAGGCTTCGCGATCTTCAGTCGAAGCATTGGCGGTCAATGCCAGAATGGGTGTGCGCGACGCTCCGGCTTCGGCTTCGCCGGCGCGAATGCGGCGCGCGGCTTCCAAGCCATCCATGTCCGGCATGTGCAGGTCCATCAGGATGCGATCGTAAGGGGCGCCCGCGGCGCGCGCCGCGAGCCAGCATTCGATCGCCGCGGCGCCATTGGTCGCAACGGTGGGATGGTGACCGAGCTTGGCCAGGAGCGCGCGTAGCAACAGCGCGTTGATGTCGTTGTCCTCGGCGACCAGGACGGACAGTCCGCGGCCGGCTTGGGTCGCGCTCGGCGGTTCGCCAACATCCGTCGTGCCGGGAGGCTCGAAGCCGTCGTTCGTCGAAAGGCGCGCGGCGAGGGAAGCGGCTCGCACCGGCTTGATCAAATATCCGGTGAAGCCTGCTTCCTTGAGGGCGGCGAACTCGGTGCGCATCGCCGGCGTCACCAGCACGATCCGCTGTGGAACGTCCGCCGCAGCGCGGGCCAGCTCTTGGCTTGCTTCGCTGCCGAGCCCATGATCGACAAGGAGCGCACTCCACACCCGCTCGGGCAGGATGGCGGCCGCGACCTTTTCATCCGGAACGATTTTGGTGCGGGCGCCCCAGCAATGCAGGCGCCGGGCGATCAATGATGCTTCGGTTAGTGCCGGCGCGACGATGAGGATGTCGTTGCCGCTGAGATCCGGCACGTCAAGCGCAGGCGGCTCCGCCCGGTCTGCGCTCGGCAGCGGAACAGTGACGCGGAAGGCGGAGCCTCGCCCGGGCGCGCTTTCCACCGCGATCGAGCCACCCATGCTCTCGACGATCCGCTTCGAAATCGTCAGTCCAAGACCGGTGCCACCGAATTTGCGGGTCGAGGTGCCGTCGGCCTGTTCGAATTCCAGGAAGATGCGCGCCTGGTCCTGCAGCGAGATGCCGATGCCGGTGTCGTTGACGGCAATGCAAATCGTATCCGGCTGTGCGCCGGGCTCGACGATGATAGAGACGCCGCCGCTCTCGGTGAATTTGATCGCGTTGCCGGCGAGATTGAACAGAACCTGGCGCAGCCGCGCCGCGTCGCCGACTACGCGCGCGGGCAAGCGCTCGTCGACATAACAGCCGATCTCCAGGCCTTTGGCTTGCGCGCGCGGGCCGAGCAGTTCGACCGCTTCCTCGATAAACGCGGCAAGCGGAAACGGCCGCACCGCGAGATCGAGCCGGCCGGCTTCGATCTTGGAAAAGTCGAGCACTTCCTCGATCAGGGAGAGCAGCGTTTCACCCGAGGTCTTCACCGCGTTCAGATAGGTCGCCTGCTCAGCGGTCAGCGGCGTGTCGCCGAGAAGACCGGCCATGCCGAGAATGCCGTTGAGCGGGGTGCGAATCTCGTGCGAGACCATCGCCAGAAAGCGCGATTTGGCGCGGTTGGCGGCTTCGGCCTGGTCGCGCGCGACCGCGAGCGCTCGTTCCGCCAGCGCCCGGTCAGTCACATCGCGGCCGACGCTCTGCATCTCGCTTTCACCGTCGGCGCGAACCGTCACTTCACGCCAGGCGATCCAGCGGGCGCCATCGATTGCCGCGATCTTTTGGTCATAGGCGCGCGCGCCATCGGTCATGACGGTGGTTTCGCTTTGTTCCAGCACGGGCAGCCCGAAGCTGGTGGCAAGCAGGTCTTCGCGGCCGCAGCCGGCCAGCGTGCAATAGGCATCGTTGACGTAAGTGATGACGCCGGCAGGGTCGCGGCGCACGATTACATCGTCCTGTGCTTCGAAGAAGCTCGCGGTGCGTTCCTGGGCTTCGCGGATTTCCCAATTGCGATCGGCGGCTTCGTCGAGACGCGTCTCCAGATCGCGCAGTTCCCCTTTCATGCGCCGGATGCGCGCGATCAGGATCCCCATGGCGCCGCAGGCGGCACCGAACAGTGACGCAACGCCGATGGCGAACATATATGGGTCGTAATGGGCCGCCGGTGATGTCGCCCCGGCCAGAAAGCCGAAGGCGACGGCAAACGACATCGAGGTGACGATGGCGGCGCGAACAAGGAACGTGGAAAGGCGGCGGGTGACGATAGCGGGCCTTCGGAGGTGTGCGCGAGGGCGCATGGTCGCTATCCCGCTCGGCGAGGTCGCAGCGGCCGCGCTCCAAGGCCATATGGGGCGTGCGTCGCTATCGGCGCAGTTATCTATGTAGTCTCGCGAAATTTGGCGTATGAACCTTGCGCAACCCTTGCCTTCCAGACCGACAATTGGAGCAAGGGTTGACACTTTGTTAACATTGTCGCGCGGAACCGATGCAGGCATGGTCGGGCCGGCCGGGAGATGAGTGAATGGATAAGCCTGTAAATTCGAGGCGTTCGGGGGTGAAATCGGCCGCCTCGGCACATATCACCCGCGAGGAGGCGGAGGAGGCCGTACGCACGCTCATCCGCTGGGCCGGCGACGATCCCGACCGCGAGGGGCTGCGCTCCACGCCATCGCGGGTGGTGCGCGCCTATGAGGAATGGTTCGCCGGCTACAAGGACCATCCGCGCGACTATCTCAAGCGCACCTTTGAGGAAACCGGCGGCTATGACGAGGTGGTCGTGCTGCGCGACATCCGCTTCGAGTCGCATTGCGAACACCACATGGCCCCGATCGTCGGCCGCGTGCATATCGGCTATTTGCCGCGTAACCGCGTGGTCGGTATTTCAAAACTGGCGCGGCTTGTGGAAGTTTATGCCAAGCGGCTGCAGATCCAGGAAAAGATGACTGCCGAGATCGCGACTTGCCTGGACGAGGTGCTCAAGCCACACGGCGTCGCCGTGGTGACCGAGGCGACGCATCAGTGCATGACTACGCGCGGCATCCACAAAACCGGCGTCAGCATGGTGACAAGCCGCATGCTCGGGGTGTTTCGCGACCACGCCGAGACCCGCCAGGAGTTCTTGGCGGCGATCGGCATGCGCGGTGTCGTCAATGTGGCCAATGGCGGCTGAGGCGGACTGCTGAAGCCGCCGCAATCGACGGCGACGAGCCCATCGCCGTGGCAGCGGCAGACGCAAATCAAGCAGCATCAGCAAGAGCGTGACATCGGCCGGATCGTAAGCCGCATTCTCGAGCAACTGGAAGCCGACGCCGAAGCCGGAATTGTACGGCCGCCGGAATTCGTCAAAGCGATTGACGATCATGGCGCCGTGCTCGGCGGAGGCGAAGGATGAATGCGAGCTTGCGGGGCGGATTCTTCGTTCGTGCCAGTGGCGCGTCAGCCGGCGCCTTTCTGACGGCGGCGAATCAGTTCGCATATGCGGCGCGATGCTCGGCGTTTCGCGAATCCGCGCAAATGGGACGGCTCAATATCGGGTTGCTCAAGACAGCGCGAAGGGTGACTTTGGCCTCAGGCCGCGCGCCGCATCTCGTCGGTCAGCGCGCGGTAGGAGAGCGCTTCGGCCAGATGGACGCGGCCGACTTTCTCGGTGCCGTCCAGGTCGGCGAGCGTGCGGGCGACCCGCAGCACGCGATGATAGCCGCGCGCCGACAGCCGCATGGCGTCGGCGGCTTCGCGCAGAAGCGCAAGCCCGCTCGCGTCCGGCCGCGCCACATCCTCCAGCACGGCGCCGGAAACGGCGGCGTTGCTGCGCAGATGCGGCAGTCCGATTGCGGCGTAACGGGCGGCTTGCCGCTCGCGGGCCGAGGCCACGCGTTCGGCAACCTCGCGGCTTCCTTCGGCGGGCGGCGGCAGGAGAAGATCAGCGGCGGTCACCGCTGGCACCTCGATATGCAGGTCGATGCGGTCGAGCAGCGGCCCGGAAATGCGGGTCTGATAGTCGGCGGCGCAACGCGCATTGGCGCCGCGCCTGCAGGCATAGCCGGCATCGTTAGCATGCCCGCAGCGGCAGGGATTCATCGCCGCCACCAGCATAAAACGCGCCGGATAGGTGACGCGATGATTGGCGCGCGCAATCGAGACTTCGCCGGTTTCCAGTGGCTGACGCAACGAATCGAGGACCTGCGGCTGAAATTCCGGCAGCTCGTCGAGAAACAGCACGCCGTGATGCGCGAGCGAGATTTCGCCCGGCCGCGCATGCAGGCCGCCGCCGACCAAAGCCGGCATGCTGGCGGAATGGTGCGGCGTCCGGAACGGCCGGCGGTTGGTGAGCGCACCACCCTCGATCACGCCTGCGACCGAGGCCACCATGGAGATTTCGAGCAACTCCGCTGGTGCAAGCGGAGGCAGAATGGACGGAAGCCGGGCGGCCAGCATCGACTTGCCGGCGCCGGGCGGGCCGACCATGAGCAGGTTGTGGCCGCCAGCGGCGGCCACTTCGAGCGCGCGTTTGGCGCTTTCCTGGCCCTTGATGTCGGCGAGGTCGAGCGCCCCGCTCCGGACCTCCAGGATCTTCGGCTGCGGCCGCGACAGCACCTGCGTGCCCTTGAAGTGGTTGGCGAGCTGGATCAGCGAGGCGGCGGCGATGATCTCGATCTCCGGGCTCGCCCAGGCGGCCTCGGGCCCGCATTTGGCCGGGCAGATCAACCCTTCGCCGCGGGCATTCGCTCCGATCGCGGCCGGCAGCACGCCCGCCACGGGCGCAATCGAGCCGTCGAGGCCCAGTTCGCCCAAGACCGCAAAGCCCGATAGCGCATCATGCGGAATAGCGCCGATGGCGGCCATCAGGCCGAGGGCGATCGGCAGATCGTAGTGGCTGCCCTCCTTGGGCAGGTCCGCGGGCGCGAGGTTGATGGTGATGCGGCGGGCCGGCAGCGCCAGTCCCGAGGCGATCATGGCAGAGCGCACGCGCTCGCGCGCCTCCGACACGGCCTTGTCCGGTAGGCCGACGATGGTGAAGGCCGGCATGCCCGGCGCGACCTGCACCTGGACATCGACGGGCCTTACCTCGATGCCTTCGAACGCGACCGTGGTGACCCGCTGGACCATGTCCGCCCCCGCCTGCGCGGCAGGGTAGCGGAACTTTTTCCGTGCGGGGGATTATAACCTTGACAAAGCAGGCCCGATAGGTAGTATGGCGGTCAAGGGACAATCGCCATGCCGAAGTTTGCAGAGCCGGACAAATGGTACTTCGTCGCCGACTGCGCGAAATGCGGAGAGGCTATTCCGTTTGCTGAAGCGCCTTCTCCGAAAGAAGACCCTTATCCGAAGTCTGGGAGCGTGAGCGTGCGGTGTCCTCATTGTGGACACCAAGGCATCTATGCGGGACCCCTAATTTCGCGCCGGGAGGGACCTGAAAAAGAACCACCGGCACCTCCCGCCGTTCCCCCATCGAAGTCCAATACGTGAAAGTGGAATCCGTCATGACCGCAAACCTCCAAAATCCGATCTTCCAAGACGATGCCAAAGCCCGTGAGTGGCTTGAGGCTCGGGTTTGGCCAAATGGCCCTGTATGCCCGCACTGCGGCGCTACAGGCGATGACGTGACCAAGCTAGCAGGCAGCAAGCACCGCCCCGGCCTCTACCAGTGCGCGGCGTGCCGCGAGCAGTTCACGGTCACCGTCAAGACGGTGTTCGAGCGCTCAAAAATCCCGCTCTCAAAGTGGATGGCTGCGCTGTTCCTACTCACGGCTTCGAAGAAAGGCGTATCAGCGCATCAAGTTCACCGCTCGCTTGGCATCTCCTACAAGAGCGCCTGGTTCATGATGCACAGGCTGCGCGAAGCGATGCGCTCTGGCGGTCTTGCCCCAATGGGCGGTCCCGGCAAGACGGTTGAGATTGACGAAACCGCGTCAGGCAGGATCGAAGGCGCTCCGAAGCGCGCACGTCGCGCTATGGGCGGCTTCGGCCGCACCGTGCTCACGCTGGTAGAGCGCGGCGGATCGGCGCGTAGCTTCCATGTGGAAGGCACGACGCTCGCGACCCTTATGCCGATTATTCGCGCCAACGTGCATCGCGATAGCCAAGTGATGACCGACGCGGCGAGCTGGTACAAGTTCTTGCCCGCTTACGTCGATGTTGCCAGCCACGACATGGTCGAGCACGGCGACGATGAATATGTGCGCTACGAGGGCGAGCGCGTCATTAGCACCAACACGGTTGAAGGCTACTATTCGATCTTCAAGCGCGGCATGAAGGGCGTCTATCAGCACTGCGGCGAGAAACACCTACACCGCTATCTTGCGGAATTTGACTTCCGCTACAACACGCGCGTTGCGCTCGGGTACAACGATTTGATGCGCGCCGAAGCTTTGGCGGTTGGCATCAAGGGCAAGAGGTTGACGTATCGACGGCCTCGTGGAATCGCCCAACCCCGTGCGAATTAAGCGTCAGGCGAAGCGCTTTTTGCGCTGGCGCAAGCAGCATCAATCAGGATGATGACTGCCGCGCAGAGCCAAACATATATCCCAACGCAGAAAGGGCGAGAGCGGCAAACGCTTTCGCCATATCGTTGCTGGCAGGCGTGTTAATCCACACCATTACGCCAGCACCTATCATGCCAAGCAGGATGACGCCTGCGGCTATGTAAATTATCGCGTTGTCGCGAGAACCAAGCCAGTAGCCCACTCTTCCTATTTCCATAGCTTTTTCACGCGCGGCGTGCTCGTGCACCGCGTTTAACCGCGCGATTTCCTGCTTATCTAAGGCGATGACGTTTTTAGATTCGTCGGCGGCCATTGGGTTTATGGCCTCTGTTGCGTGAACGTGTATGTGATGATGTGATAATTGTAGTGGACGTCTAAATGCACCGCCAAATAAAGGTCGCCACCTTCAATCGTTCCTACCTTGAACTTGAAAGTTAGATCACCACCCTGCCAAGTGTTGATCTTGATTACGATGTGCTGGCGGGTCCGAAAGTCTGTCGTGATGGCAGAAAGCTTTGGATCATGCGCGGCAGTAATCGAAAACGATAAGCCGTGAATGTCGATCGTAAATAGTTCGTTCGCGCTGACTATTACGGTCCCGCTATCGATTATCGGGTCGTTGCCGGCGGTCTTTGGAAAACTAAAAAAATCGGTCATGCCCCTCTCCCAACGAGAGGCATATTACTTATCCCGTTTCAACTCGTCGCGCTTTGTTTTTTCCGGACTCCGCTTGTCCTTCGTCCTATGCTGCGGCGGCGATTTTGCGACGACATCGACGGCGCGCTCGAAGCGTTCCCAAGCATCTCGAAACACTGTCTGCTTGTCACCGGACGGTCGCTTTGCCATGAAAACGCCCTTCATCGAACGTGTCTCAGGCGCGGCGGATTTTAAGTTGCCAGCGTCCATGAGCCGGGAAATCGGCCGGATCATAGTACATTGGGCATACTTCGAACAATGCGTACAGCAAATGAATTGGCAAACGTTGGACATAACGCCCGCCGCCGGCCGACTAGCTCTCCGCGAACCGCGCGTCGAAAATCGCCTCGAAATGCTGCACGATCTCGTCAAGCTTCGCGAAGGCGAATGGGACGACAAACTCTATAGATCGATTTTGACGCGGACAAAGCTTGCAACAGCCAAGCGCGATCTCATTGCGCATGGTCTTTGGGCGAAGCGAGACGAGGGATGGTACGTCGAACTAACTCGCGGGGTATGGCCAAAAAATCTACGCCAGCTTGTGACCGGAAGCCGCAAGGTGACAACACAATTGATCCCGATGGATACGGACAAGCTTAGGGAAGCCACCAACGAGATTGCGTCGCTGATTGAGGATTTGGGCAAGCTTCGGGAGTCGGCCCTCGCGAAGCCCGGACCATCGCCGCATATACATCGGTGACGATGCGCTCAAACGAATCCCATTCGCGGTCCAAAGCCGTGTAGGCTTCGATGCCGGCCTCGATCATTGCTTGTGTAATTTCTGGCGCACTTCCGCCGCATGCGGCGGAATCGTCGCCACGCTCGCGCGCCGCCACGGCGCTCCCCCCTACACCGGAGCCTCCCGCATTCTCAATCGCGTTGAAGCAACGCCGGAATGCGCGTGATCGCGCGGGCGAGCTGGTAGGCGTCGCTCTGATTGAGCCGCTTGGTGATGCCACGCCTGATCGACTCGTCCTCGAAATAGACGTGCGCCAAGGCTTGCCCAAGCGAATCCACCACGACGTAGGACTCGGGGTTTTCCTCGATCCGCCAAGGGGCGGGATAACGGCGTCGGGTCGTCATCCCTCCATGAGAACACACAGAGAACAAAACGCAAGATACGGGATTTAGCGTCGGCCTGTCGGGCCCAAGCTAGACTTAGGGATTGCTTTGTCAAGGTTATAATCCCCTCCGTGCGGCAAGAACATTTAGGGAACAGATGGCCGAAGACGCCGGCCGGCCACGAAAAAGTTAGCGCTCGGCCGCCGCCAAGAGTTCGTGGCGTAC
>Ga0187781_10003683_pt1 | contig 11493 bp, 11 predicted proteins | sample 0715_SJ02_MP02_2_FD_132447 | JGI IMG/M metagenome (GOLD analysis project Ga0187781, IMG submission 132447) | Tropical peat soil microbial communities from peatlands in Department of Meta, Colombia - 0715_SJ02_MP02_20_MG | ecosystem: Environmental > Terrestrial > Soil > Wetlands > Peat | place...
GATAGGCCTTGCGCTCGGTCAGGGGCAGAAAGAGCCCACCGCCTACTGCAAAATGCGAAACGAAGACGTGAAGAATGGCGATAATCCCGATCACCAATCCCCCGCCTAACATGAATGGTTGCCAAACCGGATAATTCATTCGCGAACCTCTTGAGCGGCAACGCCTTCACCTAGCGAGGCGAGGACTGATGTTATGCCGGAAAGGGGTAGTTTTCAACTGACAGGATGTCGGTGCGGAGCGCATGGACTGGTCCGCTCTAGGTCGTCTCTTGTCTATCACCCTTGCCCTTAGTCCCTAGCCCCTGCTTTTCCCAACGCCCGCGCGATGGCAGCCTCCGCCACGGGACCCATTAGTGCGTACCCGCGATCGTTGGGATGCAAGCCATCATCCGAGAAGCCTTCCTTGAGCATGCCCTTGCTATCCACAAGGACTGAGTAGTAATCCGCAACTTGCGCTTCTATCTCGGCAGCGTAACCGCGCAGCCATTCATTGAGTTTGAGAATGTCAGCAGGCGGCCTGTGGTCCGTCTGGTGGCGCGACGTGTAGTCACTTACCGGAAGCAGCAAGCAAAGCACCACCTTGAGGCGGTGCTTTTGCCCCAGTTCGCACATGGCTCGGATATTGTCCTCGATCATTTCCGCAGTTTCGGGGCCCGTGTTGCGTGCAATATCGTTTGTCCCAGCCAAAATAACCACCGCTGCTGGCCGCAAATTGAGCACGTCAGGGTAGAACCGCACCAACATTTGCGGGGTGGTTTGCCCGCTAATACCACGGTTCACGTAGGGCTTGCCGGGAAAATATTGCGCCAGTTTCCAACCATCGGTGATCGAGTCACCGAGGAAGACTACGCGTCCCTTCTCGGGCGCATCGCCCTCCAGCCGCGCGTCATCCTCATGATACCGTCCTAGCTGGTTCCAGTCCTGCAACTGGTCGGCAAGACTTTGCGCGGCGAATTGCAGGCAGCAGTTTCCTTTGGGTGGTTTGAATTCCGGTACGAGTTGCGCCCTGACTGAAAAGGCAGGCCACAACCCAGCGAGCAGAGAAAACATGAGCCAAGCACTGCGTTTCATTAGATCCTCCCAGGCAAAAGCTTGAGTTCAACATTGCGAAATTTAACCGGCCGTTGAAAGCCGCAATTTCAAGCACCCGTCGCAAGGTTAAAGGTCGCGCGCTGGCAGCTCAAATCTCCGGCACAGTTTAACACTTTCGCGGGGTTCCTAGGCTTCTGATCGAGCTTTTGTGCATCGCGCCGGCTTCACATGACGAGCGGCCTCGCCCTTTGCTATGCGGAAACGCTCCGGCCATGTGAAAAGACCGGGCGTAAGGGTTGTGGCGACGTTCTCTGAGTGCAGCAGTTACCGATACTAAAATGCGGCGGTTATAGACTGAGGAGGCGATCCTGGAGTTTCCGAATATGTTCAATTGGTATTTATGGTTCTGCGGCGCGAGGAGAACTCAATCCAACCTTACCGCATCACCGCGCCGGACCACTCCACCCTGCAAGACGGAAGCATAAACTCCAACGTTAGCCCGATTGTGCTGGACGGCCGTGCGCAAAATGCTCGGATCATTCGGGAGGTCGCCCTGAGGGAGTGTCGCCATCACGCAGCGGCCGCAGAGGCGAGTGATGCTTAGGCGAATGGAATCCCCGATAGCGAGCGTATGCCCCACCCAAGCATTCTCTACGAAATCCTCCGCACCCTTCGCCGTCTGCACAACCAGGTTTGGGCGAAAGCGTCGTGCCTCGAAACGCCCCTGAGGATAAAGCATCCGCAACCGATCGAGCGTGGCCGTGGTCAGCAAATGAACAGGGGAGGCATCGAAGAATGTTCCTTCAGGCAGGCCACAATCTGTGACGGTGTCCCGGTATTCGAGTCCTTCAATATCCGGCCAGTACTCTTCCAGCTTTGGCGTGCCAAAAAGCGGAGATGCGGGCTCCACAAGCTGCTTGCCTACCGGCCCGATGGAGCCAAGTGTGACCTCACGCTCGAGCGCCTGCGAGAGGATCCCGTTCAGGCCGGGCTGGTCGCTGTCGACCATGGTGCCGTCCGGGAGAGCGATGTGGACCGGGGGTAGATCCGTGCGCCCTCTCGGCATCTTCGCCAGGGCGGCACGGAAGTCGAAAAGCCGCGGCCACTTGCGCGGGTTCTTGGCGCTGGCAACCTTGCCGTCGGAGCGGTCGATAAGCGCGTAGCTGCGATCGCCCAGCAGCCCACGCTCGCTCACCTCCGCCGCATTCAGCTCCTCCCCCATCATCGACTTGACGGGATACCGCCACACCGAAACGATCGCACCCACTACGGTCGTTTCCATGATCGAGCCCTCCACCTGCCACGGTCCTCACACTCCAATACGCCGGGGCCGTCGTAGGGGCGGCCGTTGTAGCCGCCCCTGAAGCGGGAGCAACCATCTGTGGATTGGCGCATTGCCCTTGTACGCCTGGACGTAGGAGAAGGGCCTGCTATCCGCTTAACAACAGGACAGGGCAAACCTTGGGCCTCCCCAAATTGGGAGACCCAGGCGCCGGTCACCTGTATATAACGCGTGGAACCAATCTTCGGGACTACCGGTTAGGTTCCTAGGAACAAGACATGAACGTAAGTTCCCAGCCTCACGTTGTAAGCGAGGTACCAGCCGATGTGATCAGGATCCTCATAGATGATGATCTCGTCAGAGCCCCAAAGCCAGCCGTCGCAGAAGGCGACGTCGTATGGGGCAACGCTAAAGAAGAAACCACCAAACCAAAAACGCGCCGGGCCCCCTCCTGCGAGGTGCCAAACATGGTGGGGGCCGAACCCGCCCGTGAAGTGTCCGTGTTCCCAAGGATGATCGAGATGGTAGTGCGGATCGTTCCGGCCGGTGTCATGCCCAACCCACTTATTACCATCGACATGAGGGGCGTTGGGGTGGCCTGGCTTGTCGGCGTAATTGCGATGTTCCTCGGGGGCGTGTGGCTGCCCGCGAAAGGGAGCTGGCCCCTTAGCAGGAGCAGCATGAGCCTCGCCGCGTGCCGCGTGTTCTTCTCCTTTTTGCGCAAAAGACATGAGTGAAATCACAAACAGCGCTACAAGGACTGCGAATGTTTTTTTCATATTCGTCTCCAGTCAGAGTCGTGAAGTTGAGCAGTCAAGGAGTTGAGAAGTCAACGCCTTGAGCAGTCGAGGGCCAAAAGTTCGACTTCTCGACTCCTGGACCGCTTGGCGCCTTGACTCCTCAACTCCTCGACTTCTTAACTCCTGGATTCCCTGACCTCTTGACTCCTGGACTCCTCAACTCCTCGACTTCTCGACTCACTAGGCACGTGCAGCGCCGATGCGATTGATCAAGTCGAGTTGCTCGTTGCGGTTCTCGGCGCCGATCGTGAAAGCGTGCAGCAGACCGAGCGAGATCGCGTAATTCAGCGCCTCATCCGCACGAGATCGCATGTCACCCTGACCGAGGATCTTCATGCCGACAATCGCCTTGCCCGCCGCGCGCCCCATCCAAAGTGTGTCGACGACAGTGTGGGGGTCTGCATCCATATGCGATCCGATGGGGTTTACGCGCGAGAGCAGGACCTGCACCCAAGGGGAGTTTGCCGCGGCGCGGAGTGCGCCGATCGTGTGGCAGGAGCAGCCGTGAGCCCTGATAATTCCCTTCTCTTGCGCCTCAGAGATCGCGTCCATGGCCGGCCGGCATTTCTCCGTCCAGTGGTCGTCCATCATGCAGTGCATCATGAGAATGTCGATGTAGTCCGTCCCCAGTTCCTTGCGGAAGCGGTCAATGTCCGCGCGCATCCCCGCGCCATCGCGTGCCCATGATTTGGTCATGACGGTGATTTTTTCCCTCGGTAGCTTCTTCAAGGCCGCCGCCACGTGGGGGTGTGTTCCGTAGGAATCCGCCGTGTCAAAGAAGCGTAAACCGTGGTCGTACCCCTGCGAAAGCAAATCGGCGAGGCCCTGAATGCCCAAAGCTGATTGGTTGGAACGATGACCGATGCCCGCAGTCCCCGTTCCGCAGGCTAACCGCGAGGTCTTGATGCCGGTTTGACCCAGGCTGACAATATCCGTAGCGCTGAACTTCCCCGCTGCCGGCGCCACGGCCTCGGCCCATGATCTCGTACCCAGCCACGCCGCTGTGACGCCCATCACTGATTTGGCCAAGAAATCTCGACGCTTCATGGATGCACCTCTAGCTCAAGATGATTTGCGTTCGCTTTTACCGCGTACGCCGTTCGGTCATAATTCTCCTGGCAGCCCCGAACCTGATGTGGCTAACTCTACCATGGCGGGTGAACGTGCGCAAGCCAAGGTTTCGTCTGGCCGAAGTCCTTAGAGAGCGGTGGGCAGGTGGGCAGGTCGACACTTATCGCCACACGTCGGCGATTGCAGCCCTCCCCTCTATGGGGGGAGGGCGACCCATACGGAGACGGAACTTCCCTTTCTGACGGCGCGTAGATAGAGAAAAAGGGAGGCTAAAATGAGATCAACGCGGTTTAACCACGCTAGCGCGCGACTTTGCGGGCTCAGCTGCGCGGTTGGAATAGCCATACTGGGGTTGGTGTTTCTGGCGGATTTGCCGTTACGAGCACAGGAGAGGAAGGATTCAGGCAAAGGCGATTCCGAAATGGGCCGGAACAGCATTGGATTTATTGCCAGCAAAGAGGCGAATGCGAAGGACGTGGGCTTGCCCTTATACCCGGGAGCGCGGCCCCACAAGGACGCGTCCGGAGACAGTGCGGCAGCGCGGCTTGGTTTGTGGGGCGGCAACTCGGGATTCAAGCTTGCCGTGTTGAAGCTCGAGTCGGACGACGCACCGGAGAAGGTGGCGGCCTTCTACCGCAAGGCGCTGGCGAAATACGGCAAGGTCCTGGATTGTCGCGACTCCTCGATCACAGTGGGCGAAAAGGCGAAGCGGAGTTCACCGAATGAATTGGGCTGCGACGAGGACCAGTCGGACAAAGGCGAGCAGGTCCTGAAGGCCGGCACAAAAGAGGAGCAACATTTGGTCGGGATCAAGGCGAGCAAGGACCTGACGGTTTTTCAGCTAGTCTACGTCGAGGCGCGAGGGTCAGGAACTGAGAACTAATCGCCAGTTTGCGCCTGCGGGACCCGGACGTCACAGGTTACGCTAGCTTCTTCAACGCTTCCAGGATCTCGCGGTTTTCGGGTTGTTGTCTTAGCTCGTAGATTTTCATCCAAGCGATCTTCCCCTCCTTGTCCACAATGAACACCGCGCGATCGTTGACGAAAGGTATCTGGTGCTTCGTGGGGGGAAAGATGCCGTAATCCGCCGCCGTCTTGGCGTAGGGCCAGCGGTCCGTAGCGAGAGGAAATCGAAGACCGCCCAGCGACTTTTGAAAAGCGATATGGCAGAAAACGGTATCGGTGCATACGCCCACGACCTGGGCGTTGAGGTCGGCAAAGCGGGCGAGGTCCGCCTGGATAGCCGACAGTTCATTCTGTCAAACCGGGGTAAAGTCGAGGGCGTAGAAGCAGACCACTACATTTTGGCCGCGATAGGCGGAAAGCTGAAACTCGCCCTGGCTAGAACCTGTCGTCGAGCTAAGCCTGAAATCAGGCGCTGGGTCTCCGATCTTTAGTGCCATTTGAACCTCCATGGACTGTAACAGGAAGTCTTTCAATTCTGACTTTCGCCACGCGCCAGCCATCCATCTCCGCCACAGTGAATCGCCGGCCTTCATAAACGAAGCTCTCGCCGCCTTTGGGGATTACGCCCAAAAACGAAAGAACAAAGCCAGCCAGCGTTTCATATCCAACCCCGCGGGGCAGGACAATATCATAGTCGTTCGCCAGTTCCCGGAGGCCGATTGACGCGTCCATCAGGAGCACATTGCCGCTAACTTGGTGGATGGCATGCTCGTCCTGGTCGTACTCATCACGGATCTCACCCACGAGTTGCTCCAAAACGTCCTCCACGGTCACCAAGCCGACGTAGGTGCCGAACTCGTCGACTACCAGAGCCAACTGAGAATGATGTTGCCGCGCGTCTTCGAGCACTTGGCTCAAAGGCTTTGCCTCGGGAACGATCATGGGTTGACGGAGTATGGGACGCAGGTCCATGGGCGCCTGCAGCGGCACACCGCTCTTCAATCGCTCGGAGACCACCCTCAACAGGTCCTTGGTGTAAAGAATGCCCACCACATGGTCCGGCGAATCCTCATAGATCGGCACGCGCGAGTGTTGGTCCTTCACGATTCGTTCGAGCAGAAGTTTCAGATCCTGGGTGAGCGGCAGACAAGTGATCCTGGTCCACGGCACCATGATCTCTCGCACCAGGATACGATCCAAGTCGAAGACCGTGTGGATGATATCCTCCTGTTCTTCGCGAAGAAGCCCGTGCTTGCGGATCGAGGACACGATCAATTTCACCTCTTCCGGGGTGTGAAGTGGCCTGTAGCCCCGCAAGGGGGAACGGCCAAGGGCGCCCAAAACGCCGTTTGCCATTCCCACCAATGCTCTCACCGCGTGGCGGCTTAGCTTCAGGAAAATGAGCATGGGGCGGGCGACAATCAAGGAGACCATCTCGGCATGGTCATACGCCACCGCTTTGGGGACCAACTCTCCCAGCACCATGAGAAGGACGGTAATAAGCACAAAGGCGGTGACCCCCGCAATCGAGTGGACCAGCACGGCGGAGGCGTGCCGGTGCAGCTCGAGGCCAATCAACGGCTGAAGGGCCGCAGCAATGAATCCCTCCCCAAGCCAGCCCATCAGCAGGCTGACTACGGTCACGCCAAGTTGCGTGCCTGAGATGAGAGAGCCGATGTCCGCCAACAGCTTCTGAACGAGGCGCGCTCGAGGATTACCTTCACGCGCCAGTTGCTCGATGCGTGTCCGTCGCACGCTCAGGAGCGCGTACTCAGTGGCGGCGAAGAATGCATTGAGCCCGATAAGACCGAGGATGAGTAGACCGCGCAGCAAAACCATGTTCCGAATACCCGTGACCAAAGCATTTTAGGGCAAAACCTTCTCTTTTCGCAAAACGACTACACTTCGCAGGGGTAGGGCTTGCCTCATCAACGGTCAACGACGAGGGAGGGAACGGTCCGTCGGCTGACAGATCCCCCACGGGTTGTAAGGGCAGGACTTGCCCTACCCTCCCGCACAAAAGGAAAACCCGCCAAACGAACCCCCCAAAGAACGCTGGAGTTTTGTTAGAATGGGGGAGATGTTCGATGAAGTCGTGGTGGTCACCGGAAACCATCCCCTCGGGGGCAGCCATTTTCTGTTAAGTGTTGAATCACCCCGGCAGGCACAGACCGCCCGTCCCGGCCAGTTTGCCATGCTGCGAATTCTCCGCCGGTCGGATGTGTTGCTCCGCCGGCCGATGAGCATTTATGACCTCAAGACAGGGAATTCCGAAGGTAAGCGTGGACGCGCGACGGGTCCTCCCAGGATCCTTCAATTCCTCTACAAGGTCGTGGGGCGAGGCACTCGGCTTATGTCAGAGCTCAAGCCGGGAGACCATACAGGATTGTTGGGGCCGCTGGGCCACGGCTTCTTCGAAGAGGAGTATCTGCCCCGAGCGCACGAGGCCGATGAGGTTCTGCACGTGGCGGGAGGTATCGGAATAGCTGCCCTGCTTCTGCCGGCGAAGCGCTTGGCGGAGGCGGGGTTTCATCAACGCCTTTTCATGGGTGGCCGTAGCAAGGCGGACCTTGTCGGCGTCGACGATTTCAGGCCCCTAGTGCGGGGAATGCTGTTAGCCACTGAGGACGGCTCCGCGGGCTATCGCGGCTTTGTCACCAGGCCGCTCGAGGAATACCTGGCGAGGCACGCGAGTAAGAAATGCCTGCTGATGCTTTGCGGGCCCTGGGCGATGTTACGCGCTTCGGTGGAGTTGGCAAGGAAGTATGGCCACCCGTGCCTGGTTTCCATGGAAAACCGCATGGGGTGTGGCCTTGGGGTTTGCCTTGGCTGCTGCATCCGCGTCCAAGGCTCCGGCCACGAGGCTTATCAGCGAGTCTGCACGGAAGGACCGGTATTCTGGGCGGATAAGGTGGTCTGGGACGGGACCAGTAGTGAGTAGGCAGTAGGCAGTAGGCAGTAGGCAGTAGGCAGTTGGCAGTTGGCAGTTGGCAGTAGGCAGTTGGCAGTTGGCAGTAGGCGATGGTCATTTTGCAGCGTCGACGTTTTTCTCCCTGCCCTCTGTGGCCAAGAGAAGCGAAACACAGAGATCACTGAGCCGCTTCGTATTCCCCGTGGTGAAACTTTGGAAGTACGGAGGACACTGAGAATCTAGACCGGGCGGGGCCTTTATGTCCACACGACGCATTACTCGCGAATCCACTTCGCCCGACGCCCCAGTGTCTGGCGGCGAGCAATTCCTGCCCCAAATCCAGACCGAAATCGCCGGAATCCGTTTTCAGAATCCGGTGTGGACGGCCAGCGGCACTTTTGGATACGGTAAGGAATTCTCCACTCTCATCGATTTGAACGAATTAGGGGCAATTGTCGTCAAGGGCATTTCTCCCGACCCGATGGAGGGGAATCCGTCGCCGCGCATTTACGAAACCGATTCGGGGATGCTCAATGCCATCGGCCTTCAGAACGTTGGGGCAAAGCGCTTCCTCACTGATAAGCTCCCTTTTCTGCGCACCCTCAGGGCTCGTTGCATCGTCAATGTCTTTGCCTACTCGACCGAGGATTACGTTCGCTGTATCGATACCCTTAACCAAGGCGACGGCATCTCCGCTTATGAACTCAACATCTCCTGCCCCAACACCCGTTGTGGCGGCATAGTCTATGGCAGCGACCCGAAGCTGACCGAAGAGGTAGTGGCAGCGTGCAAGAAGGCGGCCCGCTATCCGCTCTTGGTGAAACTCTCCCCCAACGTCGCGGACATTACGGTTTTTGCGCGTGCCGCCGAATCCGCTGGGGCGGACGCCCTCTCTCTCGTAAACACCCTTGTGGGCATGGCCATTGATATCGAAACGCGCATGCCTCGGCTCTCAAATGTAACCGGAGGACTTTCCGGCCCGTCTATCAAACCAGTAGCCGTGCGGATGGTTTACCAAGCTGCGCAGGCGGTGAAAATCCCTATTGTTGGACTAGGAGGCATAGCCACCACTGAGGACGCCCTGGAATTCTTCATCGCCGGCGCCAGGGCGGTGCAGGTGGGAACGGCGAATTTCTACGATCCGGGGACCTCGGTTCGCATAGTGCAAGGTCTACGCGATTATTGCCAGAGGAAGAAACTTCACCTGGCTGAGATTATCGGATCCCTGAAGCTTCCCGGCCGTGCAGCCGCTACCGCCGCCGAAACCTGATCATCCATGGCTGTCCGCATTGGCAACTTTCTTGACAGGCGTCAAGTGGTTTGTTAGATTGACCGGGTCCGGCTTTGCGGAGAGCATATCTGATTGAAACCAGAAAGCTTTTGGTCATGCTGGCGACCGCCGCAGCGCTTTTGCTGACCCCCGGGTGCCGCGTGCGGCGCGAAACGCGAATTCAGCCATCACAGTTGCCCCCGCCGGCACGCGAAGCCTCCCTTGCCGATCTGGTCGCTAACCTCAATGCCAAAAGCCAAAACATTCACACCATGAATGCGACAGTAGATCTTGAACCGACAGCGGGGTCCATATACTCCGGCGTCATCAAGGAGTACCACGACATCAAGGGCTTTATATTGATGGAAGAGCCCGCCATGATTCGAATGTTGGGGCAGGCCCCGGTCGTGCGGACAAATGTTTTCGACATGGTTTCTAACGGCGAGGACTTTCGCTTGTATATCCCATCCAAGCAAAAGTTCATTGTGGGGAAGACGACTTCCCGCCGCCCGGCCAAAAACTCGCTGGAGAATCTAAGACCTCAGCATATTCTGGAGGCCTTGCTGGTTCCGGCATTCGACCCCGCTCACGAAAAGTGCTTCTTGGAGGAGGCTGAGGAAGGGGGACGCCGATTCTATGTGATTGGCGTCGTGGAGTCCGTCGAGAGCGGAGAACTACGCCTGATATGTAATGCCTGGTTCGACCGAGCCGATCTCGAGCTAGCGCGCATGCAATTCTACGAATCGGAAGGCCTTTATGTCGAGGACGTGCATTATTCCGACTATCAGGATTTTCAAGGGGTGACCTATCCCACTCACATCGAAGTGGCAAGGCCCATTGAAGATTACCGCTTGGCGATCACTATCCTCAAGGCCGTTTTCAACCAGCCTATTGACGCTGATAAATTCATCCTCGCCCAACCCTCAGGCACGCAACTGGTTGACTTGAACGCGAAGAGCCCCCAGGAGAAACCAAGTGATCAATAAGCTGATCATCTCTAACATCTTGTACCGTCCCATCCGCACGGCGGTGAGCGCCCTGGCGGTCGCCATTGAAGTCGCCATGGTGATGCTCTTCGTGGGACTGGCTCATGGGCTGGTCAATGAGTCGGCACAACGCCTGGAGGGCGTGGGCGCAGACATTATGGTGCAGCCGGCGGGGGCGTCGTTCCTGCTGGCTTTTTCTCAGGCCCCCATGTCCATGAAACTTGGGGGCCGGATCCAAGATCTTCCCCATGTGCTGGCCGTCTCTCCGGTCCTTTTCAACTTCAACTCCGTCGGGGACTTGATCATAATCTACGGGATTGACGTGCCTAGTTTCGACCGCGTATCAGGAGGCTTCGCCTATCACAGCGGCGGACCCTTCCAAAACCCATACGACCTGCTGGTGGACGACTTATATGCCAAGGCGAACCACGTCAAGGTAGGGCAGACGATCAGCCTGCTGAATCACGATTTCCACGTGTGCGGGATCGTCGAGCACGGGAAAGGGGCACGGCTCTTTATTCCCCTGAGCACCGCTGAGGACCTGTTGCAGGTCCAGGACAAAGCCTCCATTTTCTTCGTCAAATGTACCGAACCTGCTTACATCCGTGACGTTACTGATGCCATCCGCCTGTTGCTTCCTGGTAACCGAGTCCTTCCTGTAAAGGAATACATGTCATTGATGACCTCCAACAATTTGCCGTTTTTGAATGACTTCATTGGGGTTGTGGTGGCCATCGCCGTGGGAATCGGAGTCCTGGTCATCTTCCTTTCCATGTACACAACGATTACGGAGCGCACGCGGGAGATCGGGATTTTGAAGTCGCTTGGAGCTTCAAAAAGGTATATTATTGCTGTGATTCTGAGAGAGGCGGGTCTTCTCAGCGCGGTCGGAATTATCCTTGGGTACGGTGTCGCGGTAATTGCTCGCAAGGTCATCCTGGCTCATCACCCGACCCTTTTCATCGACCTGACAGCGGAGTGGGCCGCCTATGCCGCCATCCTGGCGCTGGTTGGAAGCTTGTTGGGGGCGTTCTACCCTGCGATGCGGGCAGCCCGGCTCGACCCTGTGGACGCCCTGGCGTATGAATAAATGGAACCCATAATCGCCACTCACGACCTGAAGAAGGTTTACCGCCTCGGCAAAGTCGATGTGGAAGCGCTGCGAGGTGTGGATTGCATCGTCCATGAAGGGGAGTTCGTGGCGGTGGTTGGGCCCTCCGGCTGCGGCAAGTCCA
>Ga0187781_10003684_pt1 | contig 11493 bp, 10 predicted proteins | sample 0715_SJ02_MP02_2_FD_132447 | JGI IMG/M metagenome (GOLD analysis project Ga0187781, IMG submission 132447) | Tropical peat soil microbial communities from peatlands in Department of Meta, Colombia - 0715_SJ02_MP02_20_MG | ecosystem: Environmental > Terrestrial > Soil > Wetlands > Peat | place...
AGACCCGCGGACCCCTGCTGCTGATCGCCGGGGGCCACGACCACACGGTGCCGGCGGCGATCACCCGGTCGACCCGCAAGCTGTACCACAAGTCGCCGGCGATCACCGACCTGCGGGAGTTCAACGACCGGGGCCACTCACTGACCATCGACCACGGCTGGCGTGAGATCGCCGACGAGGTGCTGAGCTGGCTCGGCCAGCGCCTCAGTTAGCGCGCAGGCACCGGGCCGCTGGCCGTCGCGGCACTTCGGCGCCGGGCCGGAAGATTCTGGACGTGGGTCACGAGCCGCGGGTCGTTCGGGTGAAAGATTGTCTTTATGCCAGCGACGGTGGCCGGCCAGGGCGCGCCCGCGGTACTGGACGGGGTCCTCGAGCGGGTCACCTTCGCCAATCCGGAGACCGGGTACACGATCGCCCGGATCGCGCCAGAGCGGTCCGGCGCGGAGCTGGTCACCGCGGTCGGGCCGCTGCTCGGCGCGCAGGTGGGGGAGTTCCTGCGGCTGCGCGGCCGGTGGTCCAGCCACCCGAGGTACGGCCGGCAGTTCGAGGTGCACTCCTACGCCACGGTGCTGCCCGCCACGGCAGCGGGCCTGCAGAAGTACCTGGGTTCCGGGCTGATCAAGGGCATCGGCCCGGTCATGGCCGAGCGGATGGTGGCGCACTTCGGCGTGGACATCATGCACGTCATCGACCATGAGCCGGGCCGGCTGATCGAGGTCGACGGGCTGGGCCCCAAGCGCACCGCGATGATCGCCGCCGCGTGGGCCGAGCAGAAGGCGATCAAGGAGGTGATGATCTTCCTGCAGGGCGTCGGGGTGTCGACCTCGCTGGCGGTGCGGATCTACAAGAAGTACGGCGACGCCTCGGTCTCCGTGGTACGCCATGAGCCGTACCGGCTGGCCGCGGACGTGTGGGGCATCGGGTTCAAGACCGCGGACACGATCGCCGCGGCGGTCGGGATCGCCCGGGACAGCCCGGAGCGGATCAAGGCCGGCCTGGCCTACACCCTGTCCGAGGCGGCCGACGACGGGCACTGCTACCTGCCCGCGCCGAACCTGGTCGCCGACGCCGCCACGATCCTGGACGTGCCGGCCGAGCTGATCGGCCCGTGCCTGGACGAGCTGGCCGCGGCCGAGGGGGTGGTCCGCGAGACGGTCCCGGCGTCGGCCCCGTCACATCCGGTCCCGCCACGTTCGGCCCCGTCACATTCGGCCCTGTCACATTCGGCCGGAACCGCACCGCAGGTCCCCGCCGTCTACCTGCCGCCTTTCTATCAGGCCGAACGGTCCCTGGCGCACGCCCTGCTCCGCCTGTATGCCGCCCGGCGCGACCGCCTCAGCGCGTTCGCCGCCGTGGACTGGGACAGGGCGCTGGGGTGGCTGCGCGAGCGGACCGGCTCGCAGCTCGCGCCGGAACAGGCCGACGCGGTGCGGCTGGCGCTGACCTCAAAGGTCGCGGTGCTGACCGGCGGGCCGGGGTGCGGGAAGTCGTTCACGGTTCGGTCGGTGGTGGAGCTGGCCCGGGCCAAGGGAGCCAGGGTGGTGCTGGCCGCGCCGACCGGCCGGGCGGCCAAGCGGCTGGCCGAACTGACCGGCCACGAGGCGGCCACCATCCACCGGCTGCTGGCGCTGCGGCCGGGCGGCGAGCCGTCCTTCGACGCCGACAAACCGCTGGACGCGGACCTGGTGGTGGTGGACGAGACCTCGATGGTGGACGTGATCCTGGCCAACAAGCTGGTCAAGGCGGTCGCGCCCGGCGCGCACCTGCTGCTGGTGGGGGACGTGGACCAGCTGCCTTCGGTCGGCGCCGGGGAGGTGCTGCGCGACCTGCTGGCCGCCGGATCGCTGCCGGTGGTGCGGCTGACCACAATCTTCCGGCAGGCGGCCCGATCCGGGATCGTGGTCAACGCGCACCGGATCAACGCGGGCAGCATGCCCGCGCTGGACGGGTTCGGCGACTTCTTCTGGTTCGGCTGCGAGGAGGGCGAGCAGACCGCCGACCTGGTCGTGGACATCGTGGCGCGGCGGATCCCGGCGCGTTTCGGCCTGGACCCGCGCCGCGACGTCCAGGTGCTGTGCCCGATGCACCGCGGCCCGGCGGGGGCGGGGAACCTGAACCTGCTGCTGCAGGGCGCCCTGACGCCGTTCCGCGACGGGGCGCCGGAACGGCGGTACGGCGGGCGGGTGTTCCGGGTCGGCGACAAGGTCACCCAGCTGCGGAACAACTACGACAAGGGTGCCGCGGGCGTCTTCAACGGCACGGTGGGCGTCGTCACCGGGATGTCCCTGGAGGATCACACGCTGACCGTGCGCACCGACGAGGACGAATCGGTCGACTACGGGTTCGACGAACTGGACGAGCTGGCCCACGCCTACGCGGTCACCATCCACCGCTCCCAGGGCAGCGAGTATCCCGCCGTGGTCATCCCGCTCACCACCAGCTCGTGGATGATGCTGCAGCGCAACCTGCTCTACACCGGGGTGACCCGGGCCAAGAAGCTGGTCGTGCTGGCCGGGTCCCGCCGCGCCCTGGCCGCCGCCGTCCGGACCAGGGGCGCCGGCCGCCGCCACACCGCCCTCGCCCACCGGCTGGACCGGCCGCCGAACCCCGGCTGAGCGCCGGGTGCCCGGCGTGTCACGTGCCGGGGCCGGGTGCCCGGCGTGTCACGTGCCGGGGCCGGGTGCCGGCGTGTCATGGCAGGGCGAGCAGGTGGTACTGCCACGGTCCCAGGTCCACGTACAGTCCGGGACCGGCCAGCTCGTTGCCGTCCCGCTCGAACACGTCCTGGGTCAGGATGTCGGTGAGCCGCCAGCTGTGGCCGGGCAGGTCCGCCCAGTCCAGCCGGATCCGCGCTTGCGCGGGCTGCCCGGAGAGGTTGACCGCCACCACATGCCGGCCGCCGCCGGGGTCCGCGGCCCAGGACCAGGCGGCCAGGTTGAGGCAGGACTGGTTATCCGGCCAGCCGGCGGCCTCCAGCAGCTGCCACTGGCCGACCCGGACCTGGTGACCGGCCACGGCCGCCAGCAGGGCGTGGTACCAGTTGGCCAGGTCGAGGTCTGGCGCCTCGTCCGGGCGGCGCGACAGGAACACCGGCGGCCGTACCTTCCGGCCCTCGAACTGCCCTTCGTGCCACAAGGTGGCGCCGGGCAGCGTCGCGATCGTCACGGCCGCGGCCCGTTCGGCATCCGCGGGCAGGCGGCTGGCGATGCGCGGCTCGTCATGGTTCTCCAGGAACCGCACCAGCCGGGACTGGTAGCCCAGGTCGGCCCGCAGGTGACCGCGGACGGCCGACGCGTCCTCCCCGGTGATCCGGTCATAGAGCCGCTTGTCGTAGCAGAAGTTGAAGCCCTGCTGCTGCAGCGTCCACTCCATGTCCCAGTAGGCCTCGGCGATCAGCACGGTCTGCGGATGCCGGGCGTGCAGCTGGCCGAGCACTTCTGGCCAGAACTCGGCGGCTGGCGCGGGACCGACCCGGCTTCCCCAGGTCCGGGCGAAGACCTCGTTGGTCAACAGCATGGCCATGTCGCAGCGGATCCCGTCGCATTGGCCCGCGATGTCCGCCAGCGTGCCGGCCGTGGCGGCCCGCAGGTCCGGCGAGAACGCGTCGAGCTGGACGACGTCGGGCCACGGCGGGAAGTACGGGTCACGGCCGTGGGCCAGCACGTTCCCGGCGACGGCCAGCCAGCCCCCCGGATCGGCCTTGACGTCCTCTTCGCCGCCCCGCACGAACAGCTCCGGGCGGCTGGACACCCACGGGTGATCGGGGGCCACGTGGTTGGGCACGTAATCCAGGATCAGCCGCACGCCTCGCTCGGCCAGCGCGGCCCGCGCGACGGCGAGCGCGTCCGGGCCGCCGAAGGCCGCGTCGACCACGTACCGGCGCACGCAATACGGTGACCCGATCACGTCCGCGCGCTCCAGGTCCGGTAGCGCGTCCCGGAATGACTCCTGCAGTTCGGCGTTCGCGTCCGCCAGGGCCAGCCCGGCCGGGCTTCGTTCCCACACGCCCATCAGCCAGACCGCATCGACGCCAGCCGGCGTGACCACATCCCAGTCGGCGGCCGCCACATCGGCCAGGGTGACCCGCCGCCCGCCCGCCCGGGCCAGCTCGCTCAGCCACACCGCGGTGTTGACCTCGTAAATCACCGGCTGGCCCGGCCACCCGGTCATGGCGCCACCGCCCGCCGCCGCTCCGCGCTGATCACGGTGTCCCACCCTTTCCGCGGCCAGATCACCCGCACCCGCTTCATGGCACCGTCCCGAGCTGTCAGCATTCTCCCCCGGTTCCCGGCAGCTCCTCACCCGTGCGGGATGAACTTCCACCGGTCACGAAGTGCGGAAGGCGAAGAGCCGATGGTCGGGCAGCGTCTCCGCGGGGGTGCGCCGGAGCCGGCTGACGCCAACACCGGTCAACGCGCTGGTCTCCAACGGGTCGAACGCGATCTCATCGAAGCCACTCTCGGCGAACCAGGCCCGTAGCTGCGGGGTCAGGTCGGGCGGGCGCCGGTGGCGGGTCCAGATCACCGTCGCGCCCGCCCGGCACAAGGCGGGTGCCGCCTGGACCGTACGACGGATGTCGCGATCGCTGACGTTGCCGAAAATGCCGCACAACAGCAGCACGTCGGCTGGCAGCGCATCGGCGAAGCTGCCGACCACGCCCGCATCTGCCTGCCGCACCTCGACCTGGGACAGACCCTGCGCGACGGCCGCCTGGCGGGCCAGGCCGACGTTACGGGCATCGGCTTCGACCAGTACGGCGCGGACATCGCTGCGACGCGGATGACGCGGCAAAACCCCGATCACATCGTGCCCTTGCCCGGCACACAGGCTGACCAGGCTCACCTGGCCCGCGGGTGCCCGATCGATCGCGTCTGAGACATGCGACCGGACCCGTCTCAGGCGGGCACTCAACGGCGAAGACGGATCGTCGTAGGCGGCGTGCCAAGCAACCCAGTCATGCATGCAAGCATGGTGCCCCGACCAGATGAAGCCGGCCACCTCAACTGACCAATACCGGCCAGCGCCAGCCATTTCGGGATCACGGCAAGGCTCACCCGGCGGTGATGGACGGCACAGCAACCGCTCATGCCGGACAGCCGCGCCGGCTACTCGGATATTTATGCGTTTCCCGCATACTTATCGCGGTTATGTTGCCATTGCTGCCGTAGCTACCTGCGAAGACGCAGGCCGCAATCGAATGCAAACCAACTTGTCCGCGCATTTCGCGGCTGTAAGAATGCGCGATTCTATGTGACAATGAGTGTTGCTGTCTGTGGTCGTCCGCCTGGGGACTGTCTGGTACCACCTGATGCTTCGCTCGCGGCGGCCCTTCTCGTGTGCCGTGCCGCAGTCGCGGCGCGACCCGATGTGGGAGGGACGAGAATGCAACGTTTTGCCGCTGCCGTGCTGGCGGGGGCCGTGCTGGCGGGGGTGGCCGTCCCGGCGGCCGCCGCCCAGACGGCACCGGCAGGTATCACGGTGAGCGTCGTGCTCAGCGGGCTCAACGCGCCCAGGCACCTGACTCTCGCCGGGGACGGATTGTGGGTGGCCGAAGCCGGCGCGGGCGGCCCGGCCGGGACCTCTAATTGCGTCACGGGCCCGGCTACCGGCGGAACCGGCACCACCCAGTACTGCGTCGGCCTGACGGGTGCCGTGGCCCTCATCAGGTCCGGCCACCTCGTGGTCTCCGTCCGCCTGCCCTCGGTGATCCAAGAGAGCACCAAGGAGGTCGCCGGTCCTGCCGCGGTCGCGTTCGGCAACGGCCGGACGGCCGTGGCCATGCAGGATGTCCTGGTGAACAGCCAGGGCGGCAACGCCTTGCCCAAACCGGCCGGGAACCTCTTCGGCCGGCTCCTGATCCGGTCGGGCCGGCAGGTCACCGCGGTGAACCTGGCCGCCTTCGCGGCGGCCCACCCGCAGCCGGCCTCGAGCCTGGGCACCGAACCCGGCGAGGTCGCCTACGACTCCGATCCCTTCGACGTGGTCGCCTACCACGGCGGCTGGGTCGTGGCCGACGCGGCCGCGAACTCGCTGCTGCAGGTCTCGCCGTCCGGTCAGGTCCGCCTGCTGGCCCGCTTCCCCGCGGTCAGCGAGCAGGCCCCGCCCGGGGTCTTCGGCCCGGGCCCGGTGACCGTGAAGTCTCAGGCGGTGCCGACTTCGGTCGCGGTCGGACCCGACGGAGCCCTGTACGTCGGCATACTCCGCGGTGTCCCGTCGGACCCGGGTACGGCCTACATCTACCGGGTCGTTCCCGGCCACCAGCCGAGCATCTGGGCGCGCGGGCTGACCGCCGTCACGGCCATCGCCTTCGACCCGCAGGGCCGGCTCCTGGCCACCGAATACAGCACCGGCGGGCTGCTGGCTCCGCCCACCGTTCCCGGCGCCCTCGTCCGGATCAGCAACAACGGCCAGACCGTCACGACGCTGCCGGTATCCGGTCTCTTCCAGCTGACCGGCGTCGCGGTCGGGCCCGACGGTGCCGTTTACGTGTCCAACTACGGGTTCAACGTGGCCACGGCCACTCATCCCGGCGAGATCCTGAAGATCACCGGCCTGTCCTGACCCGCGGGTGCCGGAATGCCGGCGGTTTGCGGTGCCATCAGCATGACCATGGCACCGCAAACCGCCGGGCACTTTGTCCGCAGCCACCGCGAGGTGCAGGGCGTGCGGCAGGCTCGGCCGCGTCGAGACGGCACGTTGTCCATTTCAGGCCCGCACGCCAAAGAGCCATCTGCGGATAAACACGCGCCAGCCGGCCCACAGCCACAGCGCGAACAGCGCCCACCGCCCGACCGGATAGCGCATGATCACCCGGACGACGTCGCTGAAGCTGGGCACGCCGCTCACCCCGGCCAGGGCCAGGCCCTCCCAGGCGAACACGGCGCCGAACAGAACCGCCCAGGCCAGATAGCCGATCAGGGGATGCCGTGCCTCGCTGGCCTGCCCGCGCGGGAGCAGATCTCCAGGCACGGGCGGGCGGCCGCCCCGCCGCAGCCGCCCGTACAGCCATGACGCCGCGGCGAACACCGGGACAGCAAGACCGATCAGCAACGCGTTACCAGTAACCGCGCTCTCCAAGAACCCCGGCCCGACCCGCGCGACCGCGTAGTAATAGGCCACCACCACGGCCATCAGCAGCACGAACCCCCCGACGGCGGTGCCGGTCACGTGCCGGGCCAGCGCGGCCCAGCCGCCCCGCCGGGAGCCTGCCGGGCTGGACCCGGGCGACTGCCCGGGACCAGGCTGCGGGGCCCGTGGCCGGTCCAGGTGGCGCAGGCCGAGGGCAAGCGCCGACATCAAGATCAGGTAACCGGCGGCCATCGGCACCAGCGCCTGACGGTCCGCCGAGGCGGCGAGCACGGTCATCGGCCCCACCGGCACGGCACGTCCCCTCTCAGGCCCGGAGCAAGAAGTGCCAGCCGCGGATGAAGAAGTGCCAGCCGGCCCACAGCCACAGCGCGAACAGCGCCCACCGCCCGAGCTGGTAGCGCATGATCACCCGGAAGACGCCGCTGAGGGTGGGAACGCCGGTCACCCCGGCCAGGGCCAGGCCCTCCCAGACGAACACGGCGCCGAACAGAAACGCCCAGGCCAGGTACGCGATCAGCGGATACCGTGCCATGCTGGCCTCCTGGCTGCCCTATGATCGCGCGCTGGCGCATCTCCGCGACCCGAGGCGTTCACCGAACGACGGGACGGTGCGGTTCGGCGCCCCGCTGGACGTTACGCTCATTCTGCCGCGCCCCCGCCCCGCCAGGCACTGCTAGCTGCGGCCTGGCGCCGGGCTGCGCTCAGGCAGGCACGCCGGCACGGACCGCTGCTTCGGTGCGGTCGTCGAAGCCGCGGATGTCGGTGATGCGGTCGTCGGTTACGGTGAGGACCTGCCAGCGCCGCGCCGTTCCGCCTGCCTCGCGAGCAGCCGGCGTGCCGGTGACGTCGAGCCCCACCAGAAGTGTCCCGGGCCCGGCGGTCACCTCAGTGACCACCGCTCGCGCACCGGCGGCTCGCGCGCTGGCCCACCAGGCGATGACCTGTTCGCGGTTGCGGCAGTCGGCGTCGCTAGGACCCTCCGGCGCACCCCAGCGGGCACCGGGGTCGAGCAGATCCCTGATGCCATCAAGATCGCCGGACTCCAGGGCGGACCTGACTCGCCCGGCGAGCGCGGCCGGCTCTACCGCGGCGTTGGAATCGTCTGGCATGAAGACCTCCCTAACGTGCGCCCCTGGCCACTCCAGCGTAGACATGCCCAGATACCCGGGCGGAGCAGCCATCGCGCGCCAGCGCGACGGCCGTAAATGCCGCGATATCCGGCGGCGCCTCAGCCGCGGGAACGCAGGCGGACGTTGGGCAGCTCGGGTGCGGGAAGCGTGTACTCCCACACGTCCGGGAACGCGCCGTAGCGCCCCGGGGCGCGGGGCGTCCGGTCTGCGCGCTGGCGCTGCCATTCCTCGCGGAAGGCGACTACCTCCTCGTGGCTGCGGCCGATGAAGTTCCACCACATGACGATCTGCTCACCGAACGGCTTACCCCCCAGGACGAGGACCCGCGTGGGCTCCGACGGGCTCGCCTCAAGCGTGATCGCCGAGGCGCCGGCAGGCTGGTACACGATCTCACCCGGCCGGGCCACGGCGCCGCCCACGGCCAGGCTGCCGGTGTCGCACAAGAATCCGTGCTCGTGGCCCGCGTCGAGCTTGACGTCAAGCCAATGCCCGGCCGCCAGGGTCACCTCCGCCCCGACCAGAGCCGAATACGTCGGCACCGGCGAGGTCTGCCCGAACAGGCTGCCCAGGAAAACCAGGACCTTCGCGCCGTCGACGTCCGTGACCGGCGGCTCATAGTGCGCGAACCCGGGAGCGGCGAACCGGTCCGCTCCGGGCAGCGCGATCCACAGCTGCGCGCCGTGCAGCACAGTCGTGGCCGGCGTGGAGTACTCCGAGTGGGCGATGCCGGAGCCGGCGGTCATGAGGTTCAGCTGCCCCGGGCGGACCAGCGCGCGGGTGCCGGCCGTGTCGCGGTGCTCGACCTCGCCGGTGAACAGCCAAGAAGCGGTCTGCAGCTCGGTGTGCGGGTGACCGGGCACCGCCATCCCGCCGGTCAGGGACACGTCGTCGGGCCCGTAGTGGTCCACGAAGCACCACGCCCCGATGAGCGACTGCGCCCGTTGCGGCAGGCTGCGCCGCACCGTCATCGCCCGCGGACCGCCGAGGGGCACGTTCCGGTAGGGCAGCACGACAGGCCCGGCTGAAGCACCCTCATGCCGTTCGCATGTGAGCTCGGCGGGAGACCTGTCCAGGTTGCTCACTTCCTCAGCCTAACCTCAGGGGCGGCGGCGTTACGCTCACTGCGCCCGCGCCGACCGCTGTCACGTCTGGCCGCCAAGCCGACAGGCACGTCTGGCGTTTTCGGCCCAATCGGGGAGGGGTGCCCGGCTACCGCATCTGGTGCCGTTAGTCAGGCGTGTCCCCCGCGGTGTTCTGTGGAGCGTCATTGCCTTGGTGACGTTTGGGCGTCAGCTTGTGGACCAGGTCGTCAGGCAGCGGGGTGTGCAGGCCCCAATGCAGAGAGGCCAGACGCGTCGTGACGACCACCGCGAACGCGAAGGCTTGCCTGAACCCGGTGGGGGCGTCAAGGTCGGCGAGCACTGCATAGAAGACGGCGCCTGCCAGGGCAGCGGTAGCGTTCCAGGGCCCGCGGCGGGCCATCCCCACTGGGCGTCCGGCGACCAAGTCGACGAACAGGCCGCCGCCCACACCGGCTGCGACACCGATAAAGATTGCCGAGACGTAGGGCAGATCGTAGAGCAGGGCTTTCTCGACGCCGACGACCGTGAACAGGCCGGTCGCCATCGTGTCCAGGATGACCAACGGCGGCCCGAATCGCCGCAAGAGGCTGGCGAACAGGTACCCGGCCAGTGCCGCGAGGGTGACCGTGGGCAGGTAGAAATGGTTGGTGACGGCGACCGGCCGCAGCCCGAGCAGCAGGTCGCGTATGATCCCGCCGCCCAGGCCCATGGCCACGGCGAGCAGGATCCCGCCGACGAGGTCGAACCGTTCCTCGACCGCCACGGCCGCGCCGGCCAGAGCCGCGACGACGACCGAGGTCAGGTCGATCCACAGGGGCACCTGCAGCGGATGGATCACCGCATGGGTTGCCAGGCTGGTAGCGAGGTCCACGCCGTCTGCGGTCAACTGCATCGGAGCCTCCACCGAAATCGCAGATCCGCGCTATGCCGCCGTTCTCCGTCGCCGCAGGCAGGGGCGGCGATGATCTGGGCGGCTAGCGGTCAAGCCAGCGGTGCGAGCGCGCTGGCGGTACCGCGTGCCGCGCGCCGATCACTGGGGATGCGTGCTGATCGAGATGCCCGATCCGCTCCCGAGTGAGTAGACCGAGACGTTGACGCCCTCATTGCTGCGGTTCGCGCTGAAACTCGCGTGGTAGGCGCTCATCGAGGAAGACGTCACGTGCCACCCGCCGGTGGCCAGGGCGTTCCGGTAGAAATCGCCGACCTTGCTGACCGAGTCGGGCGACGTGAGCACGGTCGAGTACTCGGACTTGCTGACCACCGTTGACGGCTGGTAGTCGGGCAGCTTGCCTGCTGATGACGAGTCGGCCGACCCGCTGGCCTGCGCGCTAGGGGCCGTCGTGGGGCTACTTGCCGCGGGGGCCGGGCTGGCCTGCGTAGTCTGCGTCACGGTCGCGGTCGGCGCGGCAGCCGGCGTTCCGGCCGCGCACGCGGTCAAGCCCACCGCTGCCACCGCGACGACAGCGGCCGGGAGTATGCGGCGCTTTGGCCCCGGCACCTGTATGTTCCCGGACATTTCGTACCTCCCTGTGCCATCTGGCCGGTACCCGTTCGGGCACCGGCGAGATGACCGTAAGGCCGGGCTGGCCGCGGTCGTATCCGGTGATCTACCGGTGACAGTCCCTAGTCACTGGGATGGTGCGGCCCTACCATTGGCTTCATGCTGCTGGGGCGCGAAGCTGAGCAGCGTGTCGTCGATGAGATGCTGCAGAAGGCCCGCGGCGGCCGCAGCGCGGTGCTGGTTCTGCGGGGCGAATCCGGCATCGGCAAGACGGCACTACTCGGCTACGCCGAGTGCAATGCGGGGGACATGACCGTACTGCGGTGCGCCGGGGTCGAGGCCGAGCACGAGTTCCCGTTCGCCGGGCTGCACCAGCTGCTGCGGCCATGCCTGGGACTGCTGCACCGGCTGGCTGCCCCGCAGCAAGCTGCACTGGGCAGTGCGTTCGGCATGAGTTTCGACCCGGTACTGAGCCCCTACCTGGTCTCGCTCGGGGTGCTCAGCCTCCTCGCTGAGGCGTGCGATGACGCGCCAGTGCTGTGCCTGATCGATGATGCGCACTGGCTCGACCGGCCCTCGCAGGGGGCACTCGCGTTTGCCGCCCGCAGGCTCGAGGCGGAGCCCGTGGCGATCCTGATGGCCTCGCGGCAGCGGTCGGGACAGCGATTCGAGGCGGCCGGGCTCCCCGAGC
>Ga0187781_10003686_pt1 | contig 11489 bp, 9 predicted proteins | sample 0715_SJ02_MP02_2_FD_132447 | JGI IMG/M metagenome (GOLD analysis project Ga0187781, IMG submission 132447) | Tropical peat soil microbial communities from peatlands in Department of Meta, Colombia - 0715_SJ02_MP02_20_MG | ecosystem: Environmental > Terrestrial > Soil > Wetlands > Peat | place...
CGCGGACATCAGCTGAGCATTTCCTCGATTCGACGGGCGAGTCGGTGCGCCTCTTCCTTGTCGGGGCAGACGATCAGGATGGTGTCATCGCCGGCGATGGTCCCGACCACTTCAGTCCAATCGGCTTCGTCCAGCGCCGCGGCCACCGGCTGCGCGCTGCCAACGATGGTCTTTACCACCAGCAAATTCTGGGCCGAACGGACGCCGAGAACGAACTCGCGCACCAGACGGGAAACCGGAGGCAGCGCAATGGCAACGCCACTTTCATTCTGTGCCAGGGAGTATCCATGGTGCGTCTTGCTGAGATTCAGGTCGCGAATGTCTCGGGAGAGCGTGGCTTGTCCTACCTTGAACCCCCGTTTGCGCAGAAGGCGCTGCAGATCGTCCTGACTGGCGAAAGTGCCGTGCTTCAGGGACTCCAGGATCGCGCGCTGGCGGAGGGTTTTATTCATGATGAATATTTATGCAGAATAGTGAATAAATATTTTTGTATGTTACTCGATCGCAACCGAATGTCAAGAAGAAACTTACGTCCGGGAGGTTACTGTCTGGGAAAGGGAAACCGTTGGCTCGAGCGTCAAGCGGTCCCGCCGCCATCTACGGCCAGCTGGGCTCCGGTAATCCACTTCGACATGTCGCTGGCGAGAAACAGAACTGCATCGGCAACGTCCTCGGGAGTCCCCACGCGGCCGAGCGGACGGTTGGCGGCCTCCTTCATGAACTGCTCGCGGGCCTCGCCGAGTTGCCGGCACTCCGACTCCAGCATGGGTGTGTTGACGTCGCCGGGGCAGACACAGTTCACGCGGATGTTGTCTTTGCCATGGTCGATCGCCATGGCACGGGTCAGATTCAGCACTCCTGCCTTGGCGGCGCAGTAGGCAATTGCCTTCGGACCACCTTTCAGGGACCAGCCCGAGCCGATGTTAATGATGGCGCCGCCGCCCTGGCGAATCATGTACGGAATCACTTCCCGCGATAAGAGATATCCGCCCTTCAAAGTCACATCGACGACCTCATCCCACTCTTCTTCTTCCAGCGCGACGATGTCTTTGCGCACAGTGATTCCCGCGTTGTTGCAGAGGATGTCGATGCGGCCATGGCTCTCGATGATCCGCTGGATTGCTTCCCGGCATTCGGCCAGGGAAGAAACGTCACAGGCGATGAAGTCAGCTTGGCCGCCCGATTGGATAACCAGCCGCACGGTTTCGTTGCCGCCTTGAGAGTTCTTGTCGAGAACAGCGATTGCCGCGCCCATCCCGGCCAGGCGAATCGCGATTGCCCGCCCGATGCCCGAGCCAGCCCCGGTCACGATGGCGACTTTACCTTGAAGCGAAAGCGACTGTCCCGCTCGATTGCAGATTTGTTGGAAATCCATGTTACCGGCCTCGCAACCCTCCCGACCTTCACACCAATGCAGCCAAAGCCTTTTCCATGGCGATCAACGTTTTCTCGACGTCGCTTGCCGTGTGAGCCAAGGTCACGATCGAATGCAGCGTCGCCGCCGGACTGGTGTAGATTCCAAACTCGAACAGCTTCCAGGAAAAGCGCTGGTACTTTCTACGGTCCACAAACTGGCAGAACTCGCGATAGTCGCGGATCGTCTTCCGCTCGGTGAACATGATTTGAAACATTGGACCCACGCGTTGCACGATGGCCGCGGTGCCGGTGCGGCGGAACAGTTCCGTGATTCCGTTCCCGAGCTGGTCGGCTAAGTTCCAGATATAGCGAAACGCAGCTCCGCCTTCGCGAGTCAGCTTGCGCAGGTTGGCGCGGGCGGCGAACATGCCAATGCGCGAGGCGTTGTGAGTCCCATAATGCAGCACGCTGCCACCGGCAAGTGCCGACATCACATCCGCGCGCCCGGCAAATGCAGCCACCGGAAGCCCGCAGCCCAGTGCTTTTCCAAAGCTCACAAGGTCCGGTTTGAGTTTGTAATACTCCTGGCAACCACCGGGCGCAATGCGAAACCCGGTTACGGTCTCATCCAGAAAGAACAGGATGCCATGTTGCCGGGCCAGGTTCTGCAAGCCTTCCAGATATCCGGGCTCCGGCGGAATCACGCCCATATTTGCCATCACGCCTTCGGTGATCACGGCTGCGATCTCGCCGGCATGATTGTGGATCGCGCGCTCGAGAGCAGGCAGGTCATTCCACGGGACGACAATTGTGTCTTCGAGCGCCTGGCGGTTGAGGCCGGCGCTGTCGGAGCTCTTGACCGGATCGCCCGACAGGCCGGCAGCTCCGGGCGGCAATGGATTCGAACTGACCAAAACGTCGTCGTACCAGCCGTGGTAGTGCCCCTCGAATTTCAAGATCTTTGGCCGGCCGGTTACGCCTCGAGCCAGCCGGATCACTGCCATCACGGCCTCGGTTCCGGTGTTGGCGAAGCGGACGATTTCTGCATTAGGAACAATCTGCTGCAGAAGTTCTGCGACCTCCACCTCAACTTCTGTCGCAGTGGCGAAATGCGCGCCGGTCGCCGCTCCCTCAGCGATTGCTTCGGTGATTTCAGGATCGGCATGCCCTAAGGGCAGCGCACCGAAACCCATCATCCAGTCGATGTACTCGTTACCATCCACATCGTAAAGACGCGATCCCTGCCCGCGACGCATAAAAATCGGATAATCGCCGTAGTTGGCAGGACCGCGCGATGCCGAACTCCCGCCATCGACCAGCAGTCCCTTCGTTCGCTCGAAAAGCCGCCTGGACTGTTGTGTGTTGAAACCAGATTCGCTGTTGGACGGCAAGGTTCCCCCCTGGACCGGCCCTCCATGCTACAGGAAGCGCGAGGCTAGAGGAACCTTGCGCAAGGTATGATGACAAGAGGCTCCGCCTGCCGCTCTCGATATGAATGGTTGGAAGATTCGCTGTGCACTCGTCGCGTCCTCATTACTTCTTATGATCGGCGCGAGCTTGCTGATGCATTCCCAGGCAGGTACAGTGCAAACTCAGCCGAAGCAGGCCGCAGCCGCTTCGACCGCAGCCGAGGCTCCAATTCAATTCAGCTACCAGCCGATCGATTTCAGGCTCGACAGCGACGAAACGCCGGAATACCACGCTCCGGAAACCATGGCCGGCGGCGTCGCCGTATTCGATTACAACAACGACGGCAAACTCGACATCTTCTTTACCAACGGGGCGGACATCAAAACGCTGCGCAAGGATTCTCCGAAATACTACAACCGTCTCTTCGAGAACGACGGCCACGGACATTTCACGGACGTAACCGAGAAAGCCGGATTGGCCGGAACCGGCTACGATACCGGCGTTGCCATTGGAGACTATGACAACGATGGCTATGAAGACATCTTTGTCGCCGGCGTGCATCGCAATACGCTTTATCACAACAACGGCGACGGGACTTTCACCGATGTAACCGCCAAGGCGGGCCTGAACAAACCCGATCCGGAGTACGGGCCGCTATGGGCGGTGGCCGCCGCGTGGGTGGATGTAAACAACGATGGCCTGCTTGATCTCGTGGTCATCAATTATCTGAAATGGGATGTGGACCACGAGCCGGTTTGCGAAGGCTACGGGCATCGCGACTACTGCCATCCCAAGATGTACAAACCCACTCCCAACCAGTTGTTCATCAACAATGGTGACGGCACTTTCCGCGACGCTTCGGTGGAAGCGGGTTTCCGCACGCATCCGGGCAAAGGCATGGGAGTCGCCGCCGCCGATTCCACACTTTCCGGCAGGATGGACCTCATGGTCACCAACGACAAGCTGATGAATTCGTTTTTTCGCAATAAGGGGGGCGGCAAGTTTGAAGAAGAGGCTTTCGATGAGAACGTCGCGCTGCGCGAAGACGGCACTTATATCTCCGGCATGGGAGTGGATTTTCGCGACCTTGATAACGACGGCTACCCCGACATTATTGTGGTGGCTCTGGATGGCGAGACATTCCCTCTCTACCGCAACACCGGGAAAGGAAGTTTTGTGGATGTAACCCGGGAAAGCGGGATGACCAGGATGAGCCTGCCCATGGCTGGTTATTCGCCCACGATCGCGGATTTTGACAACGACGGCTGGAAAGACATTTTTGTCTCGCGCGGTCACGTGCAGTCGCTGGCCTCGGCTGCGAACCTGCCCATTGAACAACCCAACACTGTCTTCCGCAATCTTGGCGGCATGAATTTTCAGGCTTTGACAGCCGAGGCGGGACTGACGGCGCAGCCTCCCGCGCGGCACCGGGGCTCCGCCGTGGGCGACTTGAACGGCGATGGCCGTCTCGACGTTGTCGTGACCGCGCTCGGCAAGCCCGCGGAAATCTGGATCAACCAGAGTCCGGGCAACAATCATTGGCTGGAGTTCAAGCTGCAGGGAACCAGGAGCAACCGCGACGGCATCGGAGCCAGGATCAAGCTCGTCACCAAGTCTGGAGCGCAGTACAACCACATGACCACCAGCGCGGGTTATGCCTCGTCAAGCGCTGGTCCGGTTCATTTTGGACTCGGCGCAAACGCGACTGCTGATTTAGTCGAGATTCACTGGCCTTCGGGTATCGTGCAGCAACTGCACGATGTGGCGGCCGATCACGTTGTCCTCGTAAAAGAACCAAGCCGATAATTACGACGGATGAGATGAACTCTCAATGCACGCAGGAGATTCGCTTTCTCCGCGACCTTTGCGGCTCTTCTTTGCAATCTTTGCGGTTAAAAGTCCTGGCGGCTTGCAAACAACGGCTCGAAGAGCTGGCGCAAAGGCCCCCACCCACTTGCAGTTCCCAGAAACCGCTACAATGTCGCATGGCCGAAGGGGTAAAAGACTTCTACGACCGACTCGCCAGCAACTACCACCTCATCTTCGAGGATTGGGACGCTTCCATGAAACGCCAGGCCGCGGCTCTCGGGGCAATCCTTGAGCGCGAGTGCGGCCCGCGCAGTGCTCTACGGATTCTGGATTGCGCCTGCGGAATTGGAACACAGACGCTGGGCCTGGCCAGTCTTGGATTCACAGTTACCGCCTGTGACCTTAGTCCTGCGTCGGTTGAACGGACCCGTGTGGAAGCTGCGAAGAGGCGTTTGAATGTTCAGCTATTCGTCGCGGACATGCTGGATTTGACTGAAATTCCGGACGGGAATTTCGACGTTGTCATATGCATGGACAACGCTCTTCCGCACCTTGAGAGTGACGAACATCTGCTCCAAGCCGCAACGCAAATTCGGCGAAAACTGCGGCCTGACGCGACCTTTATGGCCAGCATCAGAGATTACGACGGTTTGATTCGGGAAAGGCCAGTCGTGCAGGGCCCCACTTTCTATTCAGACCAAGGGAGTCGGCGCATCGTTCATCAAGTGTGGGACTGGAGCGATGAGCGCCATTATGCCTTCCATCTCTATATAACAAGGGAGGTCCAAGGCGCATGGGAGACTCAGCATCACGTCTCGAACTATCGTGCCGTTCTGCGGGAGGAATTCAGTCGCATCCTCCAGGCGGCGGGATTCGTCGGCTGCCGCTGGATTTTGACAGCCGCGAGCGGCTTTTACCAACCGATCGTCTTGGCTAAAGCAAATAGCAGTTCTCGCTGAGCCTCGCATCTCGATCTGCCACCCTCCAAGAGCATAAGGATACCGGGTTACGCCTGCTTCAACCCTAACCCCGGTCCATTGGGAAGAATCAATCTCCCCTTCTCAACTGTAACGCCGCTGTAGGGATCGTTGGCGATGAGCAAATTCCCATCCAGATCCGCGTAATCGATCAGTGGCGACAAATGTGCCGCCGCCGTGACGCTCACCGAACTCGAAACCATGCATCCGAGCATAGTTTTCATTCCCAGGGACTTGGCGACGTAGATCATGCGCAGAGATTCCTGGACGCCGCCGCACTTGTCGAGTTTGACGTTTACTCCGTCATAAGCGTCGATCAATTTGGGGAGGGAGCGGGCACTCACGGCAGCCTCATCGGCGATGATCGGCAGGTGCACGCGGCTTCTCACCCATCGGGTTTCTTCGATCATCTCCGCGGGCATGGGCTGCTCAACGAATTCCACGCCCTCGGATTCCAGCCAGTTGATTTTGCGGACGGCTTCTTCCTTATCTTTCCAGCCCTCGTTGGCATCCACGCGCAGCGGTTTCTTGGTCACGCTGCGCACGGCGGCGATGGTAGCTTCGTCCGTATCGAGACCGACCTTGATCTTGAGCACCGGGTACGACTCGGCTTCCCGGACCTTCTGCCGCGTGATCTCGGGCGTATCAATGCCGATGGAAAAAGTCGTAATCGGAGTATCGCCCGGATCGAGTCCGAGCATTTGGTACAGCGGGACATTCATTTTCTTTCCGACCCAATCCATCAGCGAGATATCTAATGCTGCTTTCGCGGCAAATTGGCCCGGCATAGCCCGGGAGACTTCCGCCATTGTTTTTTCAAAATGCCAGGGATTCGCCGCCTGCAGAAGGGGAAGAATGGACGCGATGGCCTTCTTTCCGTCTTCCGCGTTCTCGTGATATCGAATAATCGGAGCTCCTTCTCCAACCCCGGTGACTCCATCGCTCGAGAGACGAACCTGGATCGTATCGCGGTACTCGCTCGATGACATGGTGGTGGTCCATGTGTGCCGCAACTTGAGCCGGGTGATGCTCGCTTCCCAGCTGCAGGCCGGACGCTCTTGTGCCAGCCCGGGCAGCGATACCCAGTTCGCCAAAACAGATCCTGCACCCAAACCTCCAGTCGCCTTGAGCCACTGTCTCCGATTCACGTTATTCCTCCTCGCCGGAGAATGGGAACGCCCATGGAGTGTTCGCCGAATCTCCGTCGAACGCAACGACAGATTCTACGGCCTGGCTCACATTCTCTCAATGCCATCACTCAATACCATAGTTTGAAATGGCCAATGTCGTGCCCAGCGCGCAAGCCGGCCCCGTGCTTGCTCTGGCCCAGCAGATGGATTATAAGTTGCATTCCACGTGCGCCATTTATCGAGCGATTCAAGTCGCTTGTGGAAGCAGTCAAAAGAGCTGTCCAGCTGTAGCGTGAAACGGCTTGCAGAAAGACTTCATTCAATGTCCCGATTGATCGCGGCCATTCAGATCGCCATTTTCGCGTTGCTGATTCCGTTCATCGCGAAAGGAGCCATGGCGCTGCCTCCGGCCGAAACGTCCAAGAGCTGTCAAGTGCGAGCTGTCGACTACGAGGGATGGAAGGCCCAGGACCTGTTCAACGAATGGGTTCATGTGATCATCGTGCCTCAACTTGGCGGCCGGGTGATGCAGGTTAAGTTCGGCGAACACGAATATCTCTTCGTGAATCCCCGGTACAAAGGCCAGTACATTCCTCCGGCGGCAGCCGCCAAGACAGCTCACTGGATCAACTATGGCGGAGACAAACTGTGGCCTCTGCCGGAGGGCGAGGGCGACGCTGAGCATTGGCCGGGGCCAGTGTCTGATGTGCTTGATGACGGTGAATACCGTTTCCGCATCGTCGCAGAGACGCCCGCATGCGCGGTTCGCCTCGAAGGTCCGCCGGATTCATCCACGGGACTGCAGTATTCGCGCGAGATTGCCATCGGCACTGCTTCTCCGGAGATCTCGTTCCACGCGGAAATGAAGAATGCCAGCGACCATCCCATCCGATGGTCGGTTCAGTCGGTGACGCAATACGACACGGCTGACAAACAAGACAGAACGCGGTACAACCACGATTTCTGGGCATTCGCGCCTGCCAACCCGCAGAGTGCCTTCGTTGACGGTTACCTGGTGCGCGCCGGCCTGGCGGACGATCCCTCGTTTTCCGTGAAAGACGGTTGGTTCACTCTGCACTGGCTGTATCTGGAAAACGAAGTCTGGCTCGACTCCAATGCCGGTTGGATTGCGGTGGTGGATGGTTCTTCGCAATTCGGCATGATTGAAAAATTCCACTACGTCGAGGATGCGGGATATCCGGGGCGTGCCTCGGTCATCTTCTACAAGAACGGTGGCGCGCTCGAACTGGACGCCAGCGGCATGCCCCGGCTTCGCTCTTCCGATCCACAGCTCGCGCCGTACTATATGGAAGCGGAGCTCAACAGCCCAATGATCCGCCTGGAACCCGGAGCTTCTTACGCATTTGACACCAGGTGGTATCCGGTGCGTGCGAACAAGAACCTGAAATATGTGGGATCGGCTGGAGTGGTTGAGATTCCGCTGACGGCGGTCCGCGGATCAGACGGGATGCGGCTTGCAGGCCGGTTTGCCGTCTTTTTTCCGGGAAGGCTGAGCGCCCGGCTTTACGATACGAACGGCGTAGAGCAGCACGTGGATCTGGGCCCGGTGGATCCGCTGCATGCCGTGCAACTGAACCAAACGATTCAGGCAGGTGAAAAAGTGGTTCGCGTCTCTTTACACCTCGATGACGAGCAGGGCTCGGACCTTGGTGTCTTGAGCGAGGCTGAAGTTACTCCGTAGCAACCGACCAAATCATGGCGAAACTGAACATCAAAGCAAAACACAACTGCATGTGGGACATGGTGAGCCTGGGAGAAGTCATGCTGCGCCTCGATCCAGGCGACGAGCGCATTTCCACCACACGTCATTTCCGTGCCTGGGAGGGCGGCGGCGAATACAACGTGGCCCGCGGCCTTCGGCGCTGTTTCGGAATGGAAACGGCCATCGTCACCGCCCTCGCGGATAACCCCGTCGGCCGTCTCGTCGAAGACCTCATGCTGCAAGGGGGAGTTAGCCAGAAGTATGTCCGCTGGGTGCCTTTTGATGGCGTCGGGCGCACCGTGCGCAACGGATTGAATTTCACCGAACGCGGATTTGGCATTCGTCCTGCGCTCGGCTGCTCCGACCGCGGCCACACCGCTGTCTCGCAGCTGAAGCCGGGCGAAATCGAATGGGATCAAATTTTTTCCGGGGATGGAGCGCGCTGGTTTCATACCGGAGGAATTTTCTGCGCGCTTTCCGAGACCACGCCACTGGTGGCCTATGAAGCCATGGAAGCGGCTAAGCGCGCTGGCACCGTCATCTCCTACGATTTGAACTACCGGGCTTCGCTCTGGAAGTCGATCGGCGGAAAAGCGAAAGCCCAGGAGACGAATCGCCGTCTTGCGCCTCTGGTCGACGTGATGCTGGGCAACGAGGAGGATTTCACCGCGGCACTGGGCTTTTCGGTCTCCGGCCTCGACGAGCATCACTCCCGGCTGGAGGCAGCCGGCTTCAAGCGGATGATTGAAAAAGTCGTAAAGGAATATCCGTCGCTGGCCGTCATTGCGACTACTCTTCGTCATGCGAAAACTGCCACGCTAAACGACTGGGGAGCGCTCTGTTATTACGGCGGCAAGTTCTACGACGCGCCGGTGCGCGAAAATCTGGAGATCTATGATCGCGTGGGCGGCGGCGACTCCTTTGCTTCAGGATTGATTTACGGATTCTTGTCGGACAAAGACCCGCAGTGGTCGGTCGAATGCGGGGCCGCGCATGGCGCCCTGGCCATGACCACCCCCGGCGATACCACCATGGCGACGCTGGCCGAAGTCATGCAGGCCATGACCTCAAAGACTGCGCGCATCGAGCGCTGACAGCACACCAATATGACCATCGACGACGTAATTCGAAGAATCGAAGAAATCGGAATCATCCCCGTCGTTCGCGCCGCCACAGTCGAAGAAGCCCTGCGGGCGGTCCAGGCGATCTCGGCTGGGGGAATCTCGTGTGTTGAAATCACGATGACTGTGCCGAATGCCGTCTCAGTGATCCGTGAAGTTGTCCAGCAGCAAGGAGGCAAGGTTCTTGTCGGCGCCGGCACCGTCACTAATGCTGACCAGGCTGAGAAGTGCATCCGCGCGGGAGCCGAGTTCCTCGTCAGCCCAGGTTTGGCTCTTTCCGTCCTGTCCGTCGCTCGGGCCGCCGAGAAATTGGCTGTCCCCGGCGCGCTGACTCCAACCGAACTCATGAATGCTCATGATCATGGCGCGCGTCTGGTGAAGATCTTTCCTTGTGGCAATGTCGGCGGCGCAAAGTATTTGCGTTCCTTGAAAGCGCCATTCCCGAACGCGCAACTGATTCCGACCGGAGGAGTGAACGCGGCCAACGCCGCCGAGTTCATCGCTGCCGGAGCCTTCGCCCTCGGCGTGGGTGCAGATCTGGTGGATACGGCAGCCTTGCGCGAGGGGAACCTGGAGAAGATCACATCGGGTGCGCGGGAGTTGGTGCAGGCCGTCGCTTCCGCGCGGGCAGCGCTACCCGAGAAAAAGGCGCCTTGATCTCAAGAGAGTCAGAAACGCATTATCTGCGACCCGGAAGACAGCGCCAAGGCGCTGCGCTTCAGCAGGGATTGCCGCGCCATTTCACGAAGCTAAAGACCGCGGGACAGTTGTACAATCGTTGCAGTTCCACAAATCAACAATGATCTGCCGCATTATTCCGCAAACCCCTTCTGAACGGAACCAGGCCAAAACACTAAATTCAACTCCCACATCTTAGAGGCCTCATGACGCTCTTGACCAATGAACGTTCGCGACCCAACACAAGAAGCAGGAATGGCGCAATTCGACTGGACGGGCATTCCCTAACCATTGAAGACGTAGTCAGCATCGCGCGAAACCGGCGAGAGATCAGCCTGCACCCAGACGCCGTCGCCCGCATCAACAGGTGCCGCAGCATGCTGGAGCGCAAGATCCGCACGCGCGAAATCATGTACGGCGTGAACACGGGCATCGGGGAACTTTCCGAGGTGGTGCTCACCCCAGAGCAGGTCGAGCAATATCAGAAATTCCTCTTGTACTCTCACGCCGCCGGTTGCGGCGATCCATGCACCGAGGAGAACGTGCGGGCGGCGATGCTTTCCCGCCTCAACACGCATTGCTGGGGGCATTCCGGGATCCGTCTCGAAGTGGTTCAGACCCAGGTTGAGATGCTCAATCGCGGAGTCACTCCGGTGGTGTGCCAGAAGGGTTCGGTCGGAGCTTGCGGCGATCTGTCGCCCATGGCGCAAATGGCGATCACGCTCATGGGCGAGGGGGAAGTTTTTTATCAGGGAAGAAGGTTGCCGGCAAAACAGGGAATGGCCGAGTCTGGGATTCCGACCATCGTTTTCCGCGAACGAGACGGGCTGGCGGCCATCAACGGCTCCAACTTTATCAGCGGCATGGGCTGCCTCGAACTGAGCGATGCCGAGTGCTGGCTGAGAACGCAGGAAGTCGCGCTGGCCATGACTCTGGAAGCGCTCAACGCCAACATGAAAGCGTACGATCCGCGGGTGCATGCGGTGCGCGGCTATCCCGGCGCGCAGGAATGCGCCGAAAACATCCGAAAACTCACCGACGGATCAGAGATGCTGCAGCGGCCAGGCAAGAAAGTGCAGGATGCCTATTCTCTGCGTTCCAGTCCGCAGGTTATCGGGGCGGCGCGAGAGGCATTCAAGTGGGCGCGCTATATGCTCGAAATCGAACTGAACCACGCCGCCGACAACCCAACATTTTTTCCCGATGACGACACCGTGCTGACCGGGGCGAACTTCCAGGGAACACCCATGGCTTTCGCGCTGGAAACGGTCGGCATGTCCGTGAC
>Ga0187781_10003688_pt1 | contig 11485 bp, 8 predicted proteins | sample 0715_SJ02_MP02_2_FD_132447 | JGI IMG/M metagenome (GOLD analysis project Ga0187781, IMG submission 132447) | Tropical peat soil microbial communities from peatlands in Department of Meta, Colombia - 0715_SJ02_MP02_20_MG | ecosystem: Environmental > Terrestrial > Soil > Wetlands > Peat | place...
ACGAACGTGATCTCGATCACCGACGGCCAGATCTACCTCGAGCCGGGGCTGTTCAACTCGGGCGTGCGTCCCGCCATCAACGTTGGCATCTCGGTCTCCCGGGTGGGCGGCAACGCCCAGATCAACCCGATGCGCAAAGTCGCGGGCCGGCTGAAGCTCGAGCTCTCCCAATACCGCGAACTCGAGGCCTTCTCGCAGTTCGGTTCCGAGCTCGACCCGGCCACCCAGCGGACGCTGGCGCGCGGCGAGCGGCTGGTCAAGACGCTCAACCAGTCCGAGCGCAATCCGATGCCGGTCGAGGATCAGGTGATCCAGGTATACGCCGCCACCAACGGCTACCTGGACCGCATCGTCGTGGACAAGGTCGACCGGTTCCTCGCCGACCTCACGGACTACATGCACGCAAACGAGGCCGAGCTGTTGAAGAAGATCGCCGGCGGAGACTGGAGCGACGAGACCCAGCAGGCGGTCGAACAGGCGGTCTCCAGCTTCGCCGAGGACTTCGGCTTCGACCTCGACGAGGAGGGGCATCCGCTTGAAGAGGGCGACGAGGGAGGGCGGCACGAGGGCCGGGGCGAGAGCGACGAGAACCAGGGTGGCCAACAGGAGGATCAGGCGCGGGCGGCGTGAGCCGGCGGTCTGACCTGAACAGATGCCGCAATCCCAGCGCGACGTTCGCAACCGCATCGGCGCGGTCAAGAACATCCAGAAGATCACCCGGGCGATGGAGATGGTCGCCGCGGCGCGCCTGCGGCGGGCCGAGCAGCGGATCGAGGCTCTGCGTCCGTACGCCGACGCGATCCGCCGGATGACCCGTCAGGCGGCCGAGGCGGCGGGCAACGTGCCGCGCCTGCCGATCCTCCAGGAGCACGATCAGGTACGTCGAGTGGGTCTACTGATGGTCGCGGGAGACCGGGGCCTCGCCGGCGCGTTCAACTCAAACATCGTGCGGGCCGGGGTGGCGGCGGGCCGATCGTACGAGGCCGACGGGCGCACGCCGGTGTACTTCGCCTCCGGGCGGCGGCCGTCCACCTCGCTGACCTTCCGCGGCCTGCAGCCGGCCGCGAGCTTCACCGGGTTCACCGACCGGCCCGCCTACGCCGACGCGCGGCGAATCGCCGACACGCTCATGGCGGCCTACATTGACGACGAGGTCGATCAGGTCGAGATCTTCTACAACGGCTACATCTCGCCGATCAACCAGCAGGTCCGCCGCGAGACACTGCTCCCCCTCCAGCAGGCGACCGTCCTGGACGAATCGGACGAGGAGCGCGAGAGTGGCGGGCGCCGTGCTCCCGAGCTCCGGGCACTCGTCGAGTACGAACCCGATCCGGAGGAGATACTCAAGCGCCTAGTGCCCGATTACGTCGAGATCTCGATCTTCCGCGCGCTGCTCGAATCGACGGCGTCGGAGCACGGCGCGCGGATGACCGCGATGCGCAACGCATCGGAGAACGCAGGCGAGTTGATCCAGAACCTGACCCTCGAAATGAACCGCGCGCGCCAGGCGGAGATCACCCAGGAGATCTTGGAAGTGGTGGCGGGAGCGGAAGGGCTGTCCGGGTAGACCTACACTGGAGAAGAGATGTCAGTCGCAGAAGAACAGCGCAGGAAGGCTGCACGGGAGCCCGAGAAGCAGAACACCGGCCGGATCGAGGAGATCCAGGGCGTTGTGATCGAGGCCGTGTTCCCAGACAAGTTGCCCGAGATCTACCACGCGATCAGGGTGCGTCGCCCGGACGTCGCCAAGGCCGAGGAGGAGATCTCGGCGGAGGTTTCGCCTCCCGAGGCCGAGGACTGGCTCGTCTGCGAGGTTCAGCAGCACCTCGGCGATGATCGCGTGCGCGCGGTCGCGATGGACACGACCGACGGCCTGTCGCGTGGCACGGAGGTGATCGACACCGGTGCGCCGATCACGGTCCCGGTTGGCGACATCGCCCTGGGCCGGATCTTCAACCTTCTCGGCGAGCCCATCGACATGGGCGATGAGGTGCCCCCAGACACTCCGCGCTGGCCGATCCACCGCGAAGCGCCGCCGGTCGATGAGCTGACGCCGACGGCCGAGATGTTCGAGACCGGCATCAAGGTCATCGATCTTCTGGCCCCGTACGCCAAGGGCGGCAAGGTCGGCCTGTTCGGCGGCGCCGGCGTGGGCAAGACCGTGATCATCCAGGAGCTGATCCGCAACCTGGCCGAGGAGCATCAGGGCCTGTCGGCGTTCTGCGGCGTGGGCGAGCGTTCGCGCGAGGGCAACGACCTGTGGCTCGAGATGAAGGAATCCGGCGTGCTCGAGAAGACGATGCTGGTGTTCGGCCAGATGAACGAGCCGCCGGGCGCGCGCATGCGTGTCGCCCTGTCCGGGCTGACCATGGCGGAGTACTTCCGCGACGAGGAAGGCCAGGACGTGCTGCTGTTCATCGACAACATCTTCCGGTTCGTTCAGGCCGGCTCCGAGGTCTCGGCGCTGCTCGGGCGGATGCCCTCTCAGGTCGGCTATCAGCCCACGCTCGAGTCCGAGATGGGCGAGCTTCAGGAGCGCATCACCTCGACCAAGAAGGGCTCGGTGACCTCGATCCAGGCCATCTACGTCCCCGCCGACGATCTCACCGACCCGGCGCCGGCATCCGTGTTCGCCCACCTCAACGCGACCACGACGCTGTCGCGGTCGATCGCCGAGAAGGGCATCTACCCGGCGGTCGACCCGCTCGACTCGACCTCGACGATCCTCAAGGAAGAGATCCTCGGCGAGGAGCACTTCCGGGTGGCCAACGAGGTCAAGCAGGTGCTCCAGCGCTACCGCGAGTTGCAGGACATCATCGCGATCCTCGGGATCGACGAGCTCTCCGACGAGGACCGCCTGACCGTCAACCGGGCGCGGAAGATCGAGCGCTTCCTGTCTCAGCCCTTCCACGTGGCCGAGCAGTTCACCGGCACTCCGGGCGTGTACGTCCCGATCGCCGAGTCGATCCGCGGCTTCAAGGAGATCCTCGAGGGCAAGCACGACGATCTACCCGAGCGCGCCTTCTTCATGAAGGGCACGATCGACGACGTCGTCCGCGACGCCCGCGGCGAGGAAAAGGCCGAGGAGAAGCGGGACGAGGAGGTCGAGGAGGAGGACGAGGCCGCTCGCGGGCCCGAGGGCTCCGGCGAGAGCTCCGGCAACGCCGAGGACGACTCGGGCGATCAGGAGTAGCGCCCGGTGGCGCACGAGAAGTTCCGGGTCGAGGTCCTCACCCCCGAGGGGGAGGTGTTCAACGACGAGGTCGAGATGGTCTCGACCAAGACCGCCGTCGGGTCCATCGGCGTGCTGGCCCACCACGAACCGGTGCTGGCAATGCTCGACCCGACTGAGCTGCGGCTGTACCGGACCGACTCCGAGGTGGTTCGGTTCGCGCAGGCCGAGGGATACATGCAGATCGCCGACAACCGGGCGCTGCTGCTCGTGGAGGAGGCTCATGCCCCCAGCGACCTCGACGCGGCGAGCTTGCGCGAGCGGTTGCAGCAGGCGGAAAGGGAGCTCGAGTCCGCCGGCGACGACACCGAGAAGCGACGGGTGGCGCAGCGCGACAAGACGCGCTTGGAGACGTTTCTAGCCATCGCTGAGAGCGGCGGCTCGTAGCCGACGCTCCCTGTCGCTCCGGCTCGCATCTGCGCTTATTCTCCAATCGTCGTGATTGACGAACTGACGCTCGCAGAGCGGCTCATCTCGTACGACACCTCACGCCCGGAGGAGATCGTCGCGGCGGCAGGATTCGTGAAGGGGTGGCTCGAATCTCGCGACATCGAGGTGCGCCACCACGATCACAATGGCCTCCCCGTCTTGATCGCGGAGGTGGGACCCTCCGGCGGCCCCGACGAGCTCCCGTGCGTCGTGTTGCACGGACATCTTGACGTGGTCCCCGCCGAGCCCGAGCAGTTCTACCCGCGGGTCGATGGCGACCGGCTGATCGGGCGGGGTGCCTACGACATGAAGGGCGGCCTGGCGGCGATGATGTGCGCGCTGAAGGACGTCGAGCGCCAGTCGGCGGTGCGGGTGCGGCTGGTGTGCGTGCCCGACGAGGAGTCCGAGGAGATCGACGAGCGCTCGACCGACGCCGTGGTCAGCCGGGGCCTCGGAGGCGACTTCGCGATCACCGGCGAGCCCACGAACCTGCACATCGGCGTGGAAGCGAAAGGCGTTCTGGCGATGCTGATTGAGGTCCGGGGACGCGCCGCCCATAGCTCGACCCCGTGGCTCGGCGACAACGCGGTGCTCAAGGCCGTCGACGTCTTCAGGGCGATCGAATCGCTGCCGTTCTCGCGGGAATCCTCCGAGATGTTCGACCGACCGTCGATCAACCTGGGCCGGATCCACGGCGGAGACGCGCTGAACAAGGTGCCGGATCGCTGCCAGATGGCGGTCGACATTCGCTTCCTCCCGGGACAGGATCCGGCGGACATCCGGGCCCAGATCGCGCGGATCGACGAGTGCGAGGTGACGAAGTGGTTCGTGTTCCCGCCCGTGAGCGTGCCGCGGGGCAACCCATATGTGCAGGCGCTGCGGGAGGCGGTCGCGCGCGCGGTTCCCGACCGGGCGGTGCTGAGCGTGGGACGTGACGGCGCTTCCGATGCCGTGTCGTTCATGGCGGCCGGCATTCCGGCCGTCGAGTTCGGCCCCGACGGCGCCGGTCACCACGGCCCGGAAGAGTGGGTGTCGGTGTCGTCGCTGGCCCGCTACCGCCGCTCGCTGGTGAGCTTTGTCCGCACGCTGCCAATCTGGCTCGAGCGCCAGGCCGCAAGCGGCGCGGCTGACGAGAACCGCCAGCTCGATGAGGAGGACGCGCGCAGTGGGCTCCGGGCGATCGAGGGGGGACTCGGTTGAGGCTCATCCCGAGCTCGCGCGCGGGCATGCTCGTGCGGTTCGCGCTGGCCGCGTTCATCGTGATCGGCTCGGCCGGCGCCACCACCGCGGTAGGCGGCCTGCTCCAGTTCAAGCAGATCGCTCACTACCTGTCGGTGACACCGGCCCTTCCCAAGTCCACGCCGGTGACAATCCCCAACCCGGGAAACCCGCAGACGCTGCTGCTGATCGGATCGGATCACCGCGCCGGCACGTCGTTCAGCTCGGCTAACACCGACACGATGATGCTCGTTCGGATCGACCCGAGCTCGACGACGATCAATCTCCTGTCGGTCCCGCGCGACCTGGAGGTCCAGATCCCGGAGGGAGGCGCGGAGGTGACCGGCAAGCTGAACGCGGCTTACTCGATCGGGGGCCCGGGGCTGCTGGTCAACATCCTCAAGCAGCAGGTGTTTCCAGGAATCCAGATCAACCACATCATCGATGTGAACTTCGGCGGATTCGAGGATCTCGTCAACGCGGTGGGATGCGTCTACGGCGACGTCGACCACCGCTACTACAACAACACGGCCCTGACCGACTACTCGAGCATCGACCTGCAGCCGGGCTACCAGAAGATGTGCGGAGTCAACGCCCTGGAGTTCGTGCGGTTCCGCCACACCGATACCGACATCGTCCGCAACGCGCGACAGCAGGACTTCCTGCGCTGGGCCAAGGACCAGTTCAGCCCTGACCAGATCGTGGAGGAGCGCGACACGCTGCTGAAGATCTTCGGCGAGCACGCGCAGACCGACGCCAACCTCCACACCACCGACGGGCTGATCAACCTGTTCAACCTGATCGCGTTCTCGGCCGGCCACCAGATCGAGCAGATCCCCTTCCCGGCGATCCTGCTCCCGTGCCCGCCGGTCTCGCCGACGGCCAACAGCGCCACCCAGCAGACGCCGTGCTACGTGACGGCTAATTCGGGCCCCGAGGAGGCTGCCTTCCAAGCGTTCATGACGCCGACGACGAGCCAGCCGAAGCCGGCCGGCGTCTCGCTCGGCGGCCCGAGCGCGGGTGCGGCCAAGAGTGGCGGGGGCAAGTCCGGATCGGGCGGCGGTGGCTTTGGCGCTGCGGGGCTGACCGCCGACGTCAGCGACGGCGAGGCCCAGACCAAGGCGCTCGGCCCGATCGGGATCCCGGTCTACTACCCGAAGCTGATCGTGAGCGGGTCGCAGTATTGCTCGGACGACACCAGCGCGTGCTCCGTGGAGCAGGGCGCGGGCTCGGGCTATTACCCGCGGGCGTACCTGCTTCACGACCGGCAGGGGGTGGCCCACTACTCCTACCGAATGACGCTGGTGCTGAACCCGATTCTGGACGAGTACTACGGCGTGCAGGGCACCACCTGGCTGAACCCGCCGATCTTGAACAGCCCGACCGCCACCAAGACGGTCAACGGGAAGACCTTGATGCTCTACACGAACGGCAGCAAGCTCGCGCTGGTGGCGTGGCGCACACCGCAGGGCGCATACTGGATCTCCAACGACCTCACCGACGACATCCCCAACCGGCAGATGGTCGCGATCGCCGCCTCGCTGACCCGAGCCGGCGGCAACTAAGGCGCCGCCCTCGGGCGCCGCCGACAATTCAACGTAGCTCGCTACCCTCAGGGATCCGATGGGCTCAGTGAGAGAACCGATCGCGGTGATCGGTACCGGATACGTGGGGCTGGTCACCGCCGCCGGGTTCGCCGAGCTCGGGAGCGAGGTCTGGTGCGTCGACATCGACGCCGACAAGATCGCGCAGCTCGAGCGCGGTGACATACCGATCTACGAACCCGGCCTGGCCGAGGGCGTGGCCGCCAACCGCGAGCGCCTGCACTTCTCGACCGAGCTCACGCCGGCGCTCGAGCACGCCCGCCTGCTCTTCGTGGCCGTCGGCACACCGCCCACGTACTCGGGCGACGCCGACCTCTCCGCCGTCAACGCCGTGGTCGACGCTATGCCGCGCTCCGATCGGCACGCCCTGGTAATGAAGTCGACCGTCCCGGTCGGTACCGGCGCCGCGATCAAGCGCAGCTTCGCGGAGAGGGGGAAGGAGGGGTTCGCCTACGTGTCGTGCCCCGAGTTCCTCAAGGAGGGGTCGGCCCTGAACGACTTCCTGCATCCCGACCGGGTCGTGGTCGGCGACGACGGCGACTGGGCGGGCGACGCGGTGATCGAGCTCTACGCGCCCCTCGACGCGCCCCTCGTACGGACCGACGTCGCCAGCGCCGAAATGATCAAGCTGGCCGCCAACGCCTTCCTGGCCACCAAGATCTCGTTCATCAACGAGATCGCGAACGTATGCGAGGAGACCGGCGCCGACGTGCTTGAGGTGGCGCGCGGGATGGGGCTCGACCAGCGGATCGGCACGCACTTCCTGAAGCCGGGTATTGGCTTCGGGGGGTCGTGTTTTCCCAAAGATGTTTCAGCTTTGAAGCAGCTCGCCGGCAACTCCGGCTACCACTTCCAGCTGCTGACCGCGGTCATCGAGGTCAACGAGCTGCAGAAGCGGCGTGTGGTCGCGAAGCTCCAGAAGCATCTGGGGTCGCTGGTGGGTAAGCGGATCGCGCTGCTCGGGCTGGCGTTCAAGTCGAACACCGACGACATGCGCGAGGCCTCCTCGCTGGTGCTGTCGGCCCGGCTGCAGGCCGACGGCGCCAAGGTGCGCGCGTATGACCCGATCGCGGAGGAGCAGGCGCGCAAACTGATGGGGGGCGTGGAGTTCGCCGACGATGCGTTGGGCGCGGTCGAGGGCGCCGATGCGTGCGTGCTCGTGACCGAGTGGCAAGAGTTCGCGGAGATCGACTGGGCGGAGGCCGCGAAGCGGATGTCCGGCCGGCTGATCATCGACGGGCGGAACTTCATCGATCCGGACGAGGTCAAGGCGGCAGGCTTCATCTACGAGGGGATCGGCCGGTAGCGGTGCCGGGCGGGTGTTCCTGACTTGCAAGCCCTGATCCTGGCCGGCGGGGAAGGCACCCGCCTCCGGCCGCTTACCTCGACGATCCCCAAGCCGGTCGTCCCGCTCGTCGATCGGCCGTTCATCTCCTACATGCTCGAGTGGCTGCGGTCGCACGGCGTGGACGACATCATCCTCGGCTGTGGGTTCATGGCCGATGCGGTGCGCAGCGTGCTCGGCGACGGCTCGGCTCGTGCCATCCGGCTGCGCTATCTCGAGGAGCCGAGGCCGCTGGGGACGGGCGGGGCGCTGAAGTTCGCCGAGGAGCTGCTGGACGACCGGTTCTTCATGCTCAACGGCGACGTTCTCACCGACATCGATCTGACCGCCCAGCTCGAGCAGCACGAGCGCACCGGCGCGCGGGCGACGCTGGCCCTGTATCCGGTCGAGGACCCCTCGGCCTACGGGCTCGTTCGCTGCAACCCGGATGACTCGGTGCGCGAGTTCATCGAGAAGCCGGGGCTCGACGAGCTGGACACAAACCTGATCAGCGCCGGCGCCTACATCCTCGAGCGCGACATCCTCGACGGCATCCCGCCCGCGGGAACCAACGTCTCAATCGAGCGGGAGGTCTTTCCCCGGCTCGTCGGCAATGGCCTCTTCGGCTACGTCGCGAATGGCTACTGGCTCGACATCGGAACCCCGGACCGCTACCTCCAGGGGACCTACGACATCCTCGAGGGCAAGGTGATCACCGAGGTCGGCCGCCAGCTCGGCGAGCACGGCATGTCGCTGCTGGACGGAGCGTCCGTCGAGGGACGGGTGGTGGCTCCGGTACTGGTCGCGGCCGGGTGCACGGTCGCGCCGCGCGCCCTGGTCGGCGATCGGAGCGTCCTCGGCGCCGGGGTGACGGTGTTCGAGCGGGCCCGGGTCGAGTCCTCGGTGCTGCTCGAGGGGGTCACGGTAGGAGCCGGCACGACGATCAGTTCGTCGATCGTCAGCCGTGGCGTGACAATCGGTGACCACTGCCACATAGAAGGAGGCGTCGTGCTCGGTGAGGGGGTCAAGATCGGGTCAGGGAACACGCTGGCGGCCGGCGCGCGTATCTTCCCCGGCGTAGAGCTTCCGGACGGAGCGATCAAGTTTTGAGCACGACCATCGACCTCACGCGGGATGAGATCGAGTCGATCGACTCGGCTCGCCAGATCGACGACATCCTCGGTATGCCCGACCACCTCCGCGACGCCCTGTGGCGGGTCGAGTCCGCCAACCTCGAGCCCTATGACGCCCCCGGCGGCCTGGTCGTGGCCGGAATGGGCGGCTCGGCGATCGGCGGGGCCCTGGCTCGGGCAGCGCTCGGAGATCGCGCCTCCCGCGCGATCGTGATCGCGCGCGGCTACGCGCTGCCACCCTGGACGACGCCGGATACGACGGTGCTGTGCTCGAGCTACTCGGGAAACACCGAGGAGACGCTGGCCGTGCACGAAGCGGCCGGGGCGCTTGGGGCTCGCCGGATCGTCGCCACCACGGGCGGCAAGCTGGCCGACGCGGCCAGGGCCGAGGACGTCCCCGTGATACCGCTTCCCGGCGGCTTCCAGCCCCGGGCCGCCGTCGCGTATTCGCTCGTGGTGGCCCTGGAAGTGGCGTGGCTGTGCGGCGCCGGCGAGCGGCTCCACGCCGAGATCGACGTGGCGGCCGCGCATCTCGAGCAGATCGTCGAGACGTGGGGTCCGGCCGCCCCCGGAGACTGCCTGTCCAAGGAGCTGGCCCGCGGCCTGCTCGGAACCATCCCCCAGATCGCCGGCTCCGGGCTGACCTCGCCGATCGCCTATCGCTGGAAGACGCAGATCAACGAGAACGCGAAGATGCCCGCTTTCGCCCACGAGCTACCGGAACTCGACCACAACGAGATCGTGGGATGGCAGGGGGCCAGCCAGCTCGGCCGCTTCAGCGCGGTGTTCCTCGACGATTCGGATCTGCATCCCCGGATCCGGCAGCGGATCGAGCTGACGCGCGGGCTGATCGAGGCTGAGGCGGCGGGCACGTATCGAGTGGAGAGCATCGGCCAGAACCGAACCGAGCGGCTCATCTCGCTCGTCCTCCTCGGCGATCTGGTGTCGCTCTACCTCGCCGTGCTCCGCGGGATCGATCCGACGCCGGTTCCCGCCATCGAGCGGTTGAAGAGCGCGCTGGCGCGGGGCTGACCCGGGGCTGACCCGGGGCTGACCCGGGGGTGACGCGCACCGGACGCGGTCAGCAGAACCTGGGCGGCCCTACGAAAGCCGGACGGCAATCACACCGTCCGGGGCCCTCGTGTTCCAACGAGGGCCCCCAACGGCGTCCAACCCCCAAGCCCGGCTACCCCAGCCCACTACCTAAGTGCAATTCCACGCTGCTCGTACAGGCGCCGGTCGGCGATGCCGAGCAGCTCCTCCAGGGTGGTGCCATCGTGCGGGAAGGCGGCGATTCCGATCGTCAGCTCCCACGGCACCCTAATCTCCATCGCGGCGCGCCGATCCTCAACGTGCGAGCGGATGCGGCGAACCACCGGCTCGGCGCCGTCGGCGGTCTGCTCGCCGAGCAGCAGCGCGAACTCGTCGCCGCCGATCCGTCCGACCACGTCGTCGGCGCGAGCCGATTCCTTCATCAGGCCGGCCACCGCCTTGATCAGCTCATCGCCCACCAGGTGGCCCTCAGTGTCGTTGACCGCCTTCAGGCCGCGCACGTCCACGTAGGCGAGGACGAACGGCCGGTCATAGCGGCTGGCGCGTGCGAACTCGCGCTCGGCGGCGTCCATGAATCCGCGGCGGTTGAGGATCCCGGTCAGCGGATCGGTCTGGGCAGCGGCGGAGATCGCGACGAACTCCCGCTCGCGCCGGCGGGCCCGGCGGCTGGACCGCAGCGCCACCGCGACGCACGCGAGGGCAATGCCGAAGGCGGCGGCGAGCGCGATCCACACGGCGCTCGGGATCACCTTGACAACCTGGATGATCGCGTGGGCGGGCGCGCCGAGCGGATTCGGCAGGCCGGAGCCGCCGCTCGACTGATGCTTGACCTGGCGCGGGCTCTTTGGCTTCGGCGACGTGGCGCGGTCGGTCCCCGAAGCCGGGGTGTCCGAGTCAGCCACGGCGGTACCCGCGGTGCGGCCCGTCGCGCCGCCTGCAAACGTCCCGGCGGTGGCGCCGCCGGTGCCGGCGCTGGCGAGCACCGTGGCGTGGCCCTGGCTGCTCGTGCCGCCCTTGGCGACCTTGAGCAACGCCGAACTCGAAGCAAAGGATCCGGTCAGGAGCGGGTTCAGCGGGATGCTCGACGATGACCCGCCGGAGCTCGTGGTCGGGGTCGACGTGGTCGGGCTCGACGTGATCGGGGAGAGCGTGCCGGTTGAGGTGTCGATCGGCACGGTCGACGCGGCGGAGCTCGTCGAGCTGCTCGAGGTGCTCGAGGTCGAGGAGACACCCAGGTTGAAGCCCGGGGTCGCCGACGGCGTCACCGTCGAGGGCAGCGTGGTCGGGACGACACCGCTGGTCCCGCTCTGGCCGAGCCCTGAGCAACGGCCATGGCACTCGGGGTCGGTGGAACTCGACCCGCCCAGACCGGGGAAGGGGTTGCTCGCGGGGTCGGTGTTGGCGTTGCCGGTATCCGTGTTGGCATTGCCCGTGTCGGTGTTGCCGATGCCGTTGGTGTTGACGCCCGACGCGTTGCCAGTGGTGCCGGTTG
>Ga0187781_10003689_pt1 | contig 11484 bp, 12 predicted proteins | sample 0715_SJ02_MP02_2_FD_132447 | JGI IMG/M metagenome (GOLD analysis project Ga0187781, IMG submission 132447) | Tropical peat soil microbial communities from peatlands in Department of Meta, Colombia - 0715_SJ02_MP02_20_MG | ecosystem: Environmental > Terrestrial > Soil > Wetlands > Peat | place...
CGCGGCGGCATCGACCAGCACCGGGAGGCCCGCCGCATGCGCGACCCGCACCACATCCTCGAGCTCGGGGCGCGCATCGCTGCGGGCGAGGTAGAACACTCCTGCGGTGCGCTCGCCGATCGCGCTTTCGAATTCCCATGCTTCGGTATCGCGCACGCCGCAGGCGGTCAGCCGATCGGGAAGCCCTACCTCCACGAGGCGAGCGCCGGCGGCGCGAACGCCGTGATCGTAGGAGTTGCGGTGGCTCTTGGCCACGACGAATTCATTGCGCATGCCCTCGGTGTCGGGAAGAGCGCTCATCTTGGCCGGGTCGAACGCGGCGATGCACGCCGCAGCTCCGACCAGAAGACCCGCCATCGCGCCCGAGGTCACGATGCCGGCCTCGGCCCCGGTGCACTGGGAGATGAGCTCGCAAGCGTGTCCCTGGAGCTCGGCGATATCGACGGACGATCTCGCGGCCAAGGCCATGGCGGCAACGACATCGGCATCGATCACGCTCGCGCCGAGCCGTGTCACGGTTCCGGTCGCGTTGATGACGCGGGCCAGCTTCAAGCCACCGAAAATATCAGTCAATTGCGTCCCCATTGACCCTGTGGTTTCGCGCTGCCAGACTCTAATCGCTGCAACGCCGTAGATCAAACCTCATGAGCATCGAAGGCCCCGAGCGCGCACGCTGCCGCGCGCTGTCGGATGCGACGAGCGATGATTGGAAGATCATCGAGCGCGCGGAGCGCGAATATCGTCGTGAGCACGGCCCGACCCGCGGTCTTCTCACGATGATGAAGGCCATCGAGGGGGACGATCCCATCGGTGTGCCGGTGAACCTCTATACCCATTGCTTGCAATCGGCGACGCGCGTGCTCGAGGCGGGTCTCGATGACGAGCTCGTCGTGGTCGCGCTGTTTCACGATTTGCCGGAGGCCTTCACCGATAATCACCACGGCCTCGTCGCCGCGCAGATGCTCGCGCCCCACCTGTCGGAGCGCCGCAGCTGGCTATTGACGCATCACGTGGAATTTCAGGCGTATCACTTCGCGAATCATCCGACCCGCGACCGTCACGAGCGCGAGCGCTACCGCGGGCACGCATACTTCGAGGAGACCGCCGAATTCTGCGAGCGCTACGATCAGTGCTCGTTCGATCCGGATTACCCGACCCTTGCGCTTCGCGAATTCGAGCCGATCGTTCGCCGATTTTTCGGAGCTTGTGCGCCGCGTCCGGTGCGTCTGGCCGATTGATCGGGCACAGCTAGTGTCCTGAATCAGAAATTCGCCGGCGAACGCCGCGGCGCCCCGCCCGCTGCGTTGCTCCTCCCTTGAATACGCCAAAGTATTCGCGGTCGTCGCGCCTTGCGGTCGGGCCGCGGCGGCGCTCTCGGTGCACGGCGAATTTCTGATTCAGGACACTACAGCCGAATCGGATCAGTCCGACGTCCTGAAGGAGCCGCGCGCCGATCAACCTTCGGTTCCCCCGTGCGTTAGGAATAATCGACCGCCGCGAAAAGGCGGCAGGTCGAGGCAAACGTGACGCGATTGTAATGGGATCCGAGGACCATGCCCGCATTCATGCATGAGGGACGAGCGCTCTACTATCTCGAACGCGGACGAGGCGAGCCGCTGATTCTGATCCACGGCCTGGGATCGAGCGGTGCCGATTGGGCGCTCCAGGTTCCCGCGCTCGAAAAGCGCTTTCGGCTCGTCATTCCGGACTTGCCGGGCAGTGGTCACAGTGCGCCACCCTGCGGTGGCCTCACCATCGAGCGGCTAGCGGCCTCGATCTGGGCGCTATCCGATCACCTGGGGGCCGCGCGAGTGAACATAGTCGGATTCTCCCTGGGCGGTGCGGTCGGTCTCGAGATGGCGCTCCAGCGGCCCGAGGCGGTGCGCAGACTCGCCTTGATCAACAGCCTGGCGAGCTACCGGCTCGATCACTGGCGCAAATGGTGGGAGGCGGCCCTGTCGTTCGTCCTGATCCCTCTGCTCGGCATGCGTCGTGCGGCGCGCCTGGCGGCGAAGCGGCTGTTTCCCATGCCCTGGCAGCGCTCGCTGCGCGAGCGCGCGATCGCCGTGGTGGGCGCCGTGCCCGCGAGCAGGTACCTGCTGACGGCTGTGGCGCTGCTGCGATGGACGGCGATCGATCGACTCGATCGGCTGAAGACGAGATCGCTCGTGATCGCAGCGGAGAACGACTTTACGCCCGTGGAGGAAAAGCGCGCACTCGCGGCCCGGCTGGGAGCCGATTTTGTCCTCGTGCGCGGCTCGCGGCACGGCACCCCGTTCGATGCGGTCCGAGCGACGAACGCCGGGCTTCTTGCGCTGCTTACCGATCAGCCCGTGGCACCGGCGGAGCGCTGGACCTGCGACGAGACTGCGCACCTGGATCAACTGCCACTCGCGGGCAGCATCGCCGAGGAGCACGCGCTGAGCGCAGGCGTTTCCCTTGGCAGGGGTGTTTCGCTCAGCACTGGCGTGTGAAGGGTCTCGCTCGGCAGCTCGTCTGAGACGTGTCGCGCGGCAGGGGCGTTTGACGTGCGACGGGCGCTCGACTTAGCATCCCGCCGCCTTGGCCACGCTCGGATAGAGTACCCCATTGCAGAATCCAACGGAGTTGGCGAGAGCGCTATGGGCGCAGCACCGCGACCGCGTGCGCTTCGAGTCCCTGGGGAGCTCGCTCCCCAGCATCGAGAGCGCTTACGACGTGCAGGATGAGCTCGTCCGCTTGATGATGCCCACCGAGGGTGCGCCTCGTGGTTACAAGATCGGTCTTACCTCCTTGCGCATGCAGCAGATGTGCGGAATCGATCAGCCTGTCGCGGGTCGAATCCTCGAGAGGCGCGTTCACGGCGGTGCGGCCCGCATCGCCGCTGCGAGCTTCGCGCGGCTCGGCGTCGAGAGCGAGCTCTGTCTCATCTTGAAGGAGGACTTGCCGGCGCGCCGATCCGCATACACGCTCGAGGACATCGCCAATGCAGTCGATGGCGCAGCAGCGGCATTCGAGCTCATCGACGATCGGGGAGCGGATTACCACGCGATCGATGCGCGTACGCTCGTCGCGGACAACAGCTGGAACGCCGGCGTGGTGCTCGCCGAGAGCTCCTCGCTCGGAAACGCGCGCATCGACGTCGGCGCACTCGAGGGCGTGCTCACGATCGATGATCGGCCGGTAGATCGCGGGAACAGCCGCGACGCATTGACCCATCCGTTCGCGGTGGTGCTTTGGCTCGCGAACCATCTGCGGGGCCGCGGCTCTTGTCTTCGAGCAGGAGACCTCGTGATGACCGGGAGCATTGTGCCGACCCGCTTCGCCAAGCCCGGAGAGCATTATCGCTTCGAGCTCGAAGGACTCGCGGCCGCAGAGCTTCGGGTCACTTGAGCCGAGGTCCCACGCTGCCGTTTCGATCGATTCCCTTGCCGCCCCTGCGCTGGCTTCAGCGGTTCGCGCTGAGCCCGACCGATCTGTTGCGCGATCCGACGTATCGGCGGCTGTGGACCTCGATACTGATCTCATCCTTCGGCGGGCAGGTGACGCTCCTTGCCCTGCCACTGTCGGCTGCAGTGATGCTGCACGCCTCGCCCACGCAAATGGGCACTCTGACGGCCGCCGAGCTCTTCCCGTTCGTTCTATTCTCGCTGCCCACAGGCGTGTGGCTGGATCGCGTGCGCAAGCTCCCCGTCTACATCGTGGGTGAGCTGTCCATCGCCTTGACCGTGGCCTCAGTGCCGCTCGCCTGGTGGCTCGACTGGCTGTCGATGAGCTGGTTGTACTTCGTAGGATTTGTGATCGGGGCGGTGAATACCACGGCCGGGAGCGCGGCGCAGATCGTGCTCACGCAGATCGTTCCGCGCGAGCGACTCGTCGAGGCCCACGCCAAGAACGCACTGGCCTCCTCAACCGCCGAAGTGACCGGGCCTGGGGCCGCCGGCGCGCTCATCAAGCTGACCGGTGCCCCGCTCGCGCTCCTCGCCGATGCGCTCTTGCTGTTCGTCTCGTCCTCGATTCTGCGTGGCGTGCCGGTGAAGGAGACACCGAGCGCCACGAGCGCGCCCTTCTGGCCCGCGATGCGTGAAGGAGTCGACTTCGTGCGCAGCCACAAGCTGCTCGCGACCATGGCGAGCTGCGTCGGCGTGTGGCAATTGTGCAATCAATGCGCAATGGTAGTGCAGATTCTGTTCGCGACCCGGCTGTTGGGGTTGCGCGAGCGTGCGGTCGGCTCGAGCTACGTCGCCTTGGGCGTGGGCACGATTGCCGCGAGCACGATCGGATATCGGGTGGTTCGCCGCTTGGGTCCCGGACCGACCCTCGTCCTTGGTTTTACGATCAGCGCGTCGGGATGGCTGTTGCTCGCGTGCGCCCCCTTGAATCGCTGGGGAGTCGCTGCCTACGCTCTCATGCTGCTGTCCTACGGGATGGGCGCAGTCTTCATATTCATCAATTTCCTCTCATTGCGCCAATCGGTAACGCCGGGGCCGATGCTGGGACGCATGACCAGCACCATGCGATGGCTGATCCTGTTGCCGGCGGGACCGGGCGCTCTGTTGGGAGGCTGGCTCGGCGAGCATTTTGGCTTGCGCGCGGCCCTGGGCTTCGCCGCGTGCGCCGCGCTGGCCCTGTCGGGCGTGGCGGTGCGCCTCGAGGTGATACGCAGCGTCAAGACCTTGCCGACCCTGCGCGCCGAGGCCATCACACCGTACTCGGCGGATCCAGACTAGCGGGGCGATCCCGCGGCGCTGGCTCGTAGCGAGGCTAAGTCGTAGGGGGACTGGAGCGCGAGAAGCGTCCCGGGAGATCGGTCACGCATTAATTGGTAGCGACAACCCTTTGATTTCGCTAAGATCGCCGCCTCATGAACGGTACGGCTGAGGGTCTTTGCGTCGAGAACGTCCACGTCTGGCGCGGCGACCGCCATGTGCTCAAGGGCGTGAGCGTCGAGGTTGGGCCGCGCGAGCTGGTGCATGTCTTGGGTCCCAACGGGACCGGCAAGACCACGTTGCTGCGCGTCGCAACCGGTCTGCTGCGGCCCGAGCATGGCCGTGTGCTGTGGCGCGGCCGGGCGATCAGCAGCGTGCGCTCGGACTATCAGAGCGCACTCGCCTATGTCTCACACGAGCCCGCGTTGAAGGCCGATCTCACGCCACTCGAGAATTTGCGCTTCATGGTGGGTCTGAAGCGTCGCGTCTCAACCTCCGAGCTCAAGGCACATCTGGATCGCACCGGTGTGTTGGCGTGTGCGGATTTGCCGGTTCGCGTGCTGTCGGCGGGGCAGCGGCGCCGAGTGGTGATGGCGCGAGTGCTCGCTCTGGGCGCCGCGATCTGGCTCCTCGACGAGCCGTTTACCAACTTGGACGCCGCCGGGACGGAATTGGTCGCAACCCTCCTGGCCGAGCATGTGAACAGCGGCGGGCTCGCGCTCGTGGTCGCCCATCAGAACCTTCAGGTCTCGGCCACCACGCGGCGTCTGGAGCTCGCTACGTGATTCCCCCGGGGCTTGCCGGATGAGCGAAGAGGCGGCCTCCGTCGGCGTCGGGCGCGCGATGCTCCTTCTCGTGGGCCGTGAACTCTGTCTCAGTTTCCGCCGGCCGGAGCAACTTCTGCAGCCGCTCGTGTTCTTCCTCATTGTCACCACGCTGTTTCCGCTGGGCCTGAACTTGCAGCCGTCGCTCCTCAAAGACATCTCACCCGGTGTGCTTTGGGTGGCGGCGTTGTTATCGTCGCTGTTGTCGCTCGATGCGCTTTTCAAAATCGATGCGGACGATGGAACTTTGGAGCAGCTGGCACTGTCGGGGCAGGGCTTGACCGTGATTGTGATCGCGAAGACGGCGGCGCATTGGCTGCTGAGCGGGGCGGCGCTCGTGCTCGTGTCGCCGCTCGTCGCCACCGCGCTCGCCATTCCGGTCTCAGCCTTTCCCACCATGTTGCTGAGTCTCGCGCTCGGCACGCTGACGCTGAGCTGGTTGGGCTCGATCGGAGCTGGGCTCACCGTAGGATTGAGGCGCGGCAACGTGCTCTTGTCGTTGATCGTGTTGCCGCTCGCGATGCCGCTCTTGATATTCGGGGCGGCGGCGACGGATCGCGCGATCTCGGGTATCAGCGCGGCCGGGGCGCTATACTTACTGGCTGCGCTATGCGTCTTCACGTCGACTCTCGCCCCTTTCGCGGCAACGGTCGCGCTGCGCATCGCGCTCGACTGAGGATGAGATGTTAGAGCGCTCTCGAGAAACTATGTGGACTTGGTTTTACAGGCTGGCCTCACCGCCCTACGTGTACCGCACCGCGGCGGCGCTCACGCCCTGGTTCATGACGGCCGCCGCGCTTGCGATCGCCTGCGGCTTGATCGGGGGCCTCAAGTTCGCCCCGCCCGACTACCAGCAAGGCGAAGCGTTTCGAATCATCTATGTGCACGTTCCGAGCGGCTGGATGTCGATGTTCGCCTATACCACCATGGCGGTGGCGGGCGCGATCGGCCTGATCTGGCGTATCAAGATGGCGCATGCGGTGGCCGCCGCGACGGCGCCGATCGGCGCCTCCTTCACCTTGCTCGCCTTGGTGACGGGGTCGCTCTGGGGTCGGCCGATGTGGGGGACGTATTGGGCGTGGGACCCGAGGCTGACCTCGGAGCTCATCCTGTTGTTCCTTTACGTCGGGGTGATGTCGCTCCGGTCCGCGTTCGAGGACGCCACGCGCGGCGATCGGGCCGCCGCGCTCCTCTCCGTCGTCGGGGTGGTGAACGTGCCCATCATCCATTTCTCGGTCCAGTGGTGGAACTCGCTGCATCAGGGAGCCACCGTCGCCAAGTTCGGCAAGCCGGCCATGCCGGGGAGTATGCTCTGGCCGCTGCTCGTGATGCTGTTCGGCTTCATGTGCTTCTATGGGGCGGTGCTTTGCATGCGGCTGCGCGGCGAAGTGCTGAACCGAGAGCGCCAGGCGGCCTGGGTGCGGGAGGCGATCGGCTCGTGAGCGCGGTGGGATTTTGGGCGATGGGTGGTTACGCGCGCTACGTGTGGCCGTCCTTCGGTTTTGCGATAATTGTGCTCGGCTGGAACCTATGGTCGGCACGCCGCTATCAGCGCGCGGCGCGCGTGCGGGCGCTGCGCGCGTTGGCAATTTCGGATGAGTAATCGAAGATGACCCCACGTCGAAAACGCTTGTTCGTAGTGCTCGCCATCCTCTTGGGCGTCGGCGCTTCGGTCGCGCTCGCGGTCATGGCCTCGCGCGAGAACATCATGTTCTATTACGACCCGAGCCAGATCGCCGCGGGCCAGGCCCCGACCGCGAAGCGCATTCGCGTCGGCGGCATGGTGGTGAAGGGAAGCGTGTCGCGCAAGCCGGGTGATCTGCAGGTGAGGTTCGTGTTGACGGATTTCGCGCACGAGATACCGGTCGAGTACACGGGCGTTTTGCCCGATCTGTTTCGCGAGGGGCAGGGGATCATCGCTCACGGGACGATGGGGCCCGATGGCGCCTTCGTCGCCGACGAAGTGCTCGCCAAGCACGATGAGAAGTACATGCCGCCGGAGGTTGCCGCCTCGCTCAAGCAGAAGGCCGCCCATGCCGCCGCGCCCCACCAGGCGCCGACCGGCTGAGCCACGAGCTTAGGGCGCGCACGAGCATCGAGGCACGAGCGACAGGAGACCACCATGGCACCGGAACTCGGAGTATTCGCTCTCATACTGGCTTTCGTGCTGAGCCTGTCGCAGGCGTTCTTCGGCTTGGCCGGCGCCTGGCGCGGCAATCCCGTCTGGATGAGTGTCACCCGTCCAGCGGTGGCCGGTCAGTTCGTGTTCGTCGTGATGGCGTTCGGGTGCCTCGTGTACGCCTTCGTGCACAGCGACTTCTCCGTGCTGTACGTCGCGCGCAATTCCAATTCACACCTGCCGCTCTTTTACAAGGTCACTGCCCTGTGGGGCGCGCACGAAGGCTCGCTCCTTCTGTGGATCTTGATTCTGTCGTTCTGGAGCCTGGCGGTCGCCGCCTGCAGCCGTCAGCTGCCCGCGAGCTTTTCGAGCCGCGTGCTCGGCGTCATGGGTCTCATCAGCGTCGGCTTCATGCTGTTCACGCTGTGGACCTCGAATCCGTTCCTGCGCTTGATCCCGGCGGCCCAGGACGGCGCGGACTTGAATCCGGTGCTTCAGGACTTTGCGCTCTCGATTCATCCGCCGATGCTATACACGGGCTACGTCGGATTCTCGGTGGCGTTCGCGTTCGCCTGTACCGCCATGCTGGAAGGAAAGCTGGATCAATCCTGGGCCAAATGGACGCGACCTTGGACCATCTTCGCATGGATCTTCCTGACGATCGGAATCGCGCTCGGGTCCTGGTGGGCCTACTACGAGCTCGGCTGGGGGGGCTGGTGGTTTTGGGATCCGGTCGAGAACGCCTCGTTCATGCCGTGGTTGGTCGGCACCGCGCTGATCCACTCGCTCGCCGTCACGGAGAAGCGCGGCATCTTCAAGAGCTGGACCTTGCTGCTCGCCATCTTCACATTCTCCTTGAGTCTCGTGGGGACGTTCCTCGTGCGCTCGGGCGTTCTCGTCTCGGTCCACTCGTTCGCGAGCGATCCGACGCGCGGGCTGTACATTCTCGGCTTCCTGGTCGCGACGATCGGGGGCTCGCTCACCTTGTACGCGTGGCGTGCGCCCAAGCTCTACGTGCCCGGCGGCTTCGAGCTGTACTCGCGTGAATTTTTCCTGCTCGTCAACAATGTAGTCCTCGTGAGCGTCGCGGCACTCGTGCTGTGGGGGACGCTGTCGCCCCTGGTCTACGAGCTGCTCGGCATCGGTAAGATATCGGTCGGCCCGCCGGTGTTCGCCATCATGTTCTTGGTGCCGATGTTGCCGCTCATGGTATTTCTCGCCATCGGCATGCACGCCACCTGGCGGCGCGGCAAGCTCACGATGCCGCTCGCGCGCTTGATTGCAATGCTCGGGCTCGCCCTGGCGCTCTCTCTCGCCGTGCAGCGATGGGGCTTCGGTTCCTTTCACTGGGTCGGCCTCGCGGGCTTTTGCTTCGGGCTCTGGATCATGTTCTCGGCCCTGTTCGAGCCGGTGCGTCGCCTGATCCGTCGCCAGGCACTGACCGCGGGCCTTCTCGGCATGTCGATCGCGCACGCGGGGGTCGGCATGTTCGCGATCGGCGCGAGCGGTGTCCAGAGCTACAAGATCGAGAAGGACGTGGCGCTAAAGCCCGGCACGACGTACTCGATCGCCGGCTATGATTTCAAGTTCGTGAGCGCCTCCGACGTGCGCGGACCCAACTACGATGCCGTGCGGGCGGTGGTGGAAGTGAGGCGCGGCGGCAAGCTGGTGACGGTGCTTCAGCCGGAGAAGCGCCATTTCTGGGTGCAGCAAACCGACAATAGTGCAGCCGCGATTTCGGTGAATTGGTCGCGCGACCTGTTCGTGGCCATGGGAAACCCCTTGGGCGCGGGCGCCTGGAGCATGCGCATTCAATACAAGCCGCTGGTCCGCTACATTTGGCTGGGGGCATTCGTCATGGCGATCGGAGGGTTGATTGCCGCAACCGACCGGCGCTATCGCCTGCGGGTGCCGGCGACCTCGAGCGATGCGCTGGCCGCGCCGCGCGGCCCGGAGCCGCGTCTCGGGACCCTCTGACTTGCCGAGGTCAGGCTGATGTGGAAGTTCATCTTGCCGATCACGGCGTTCATTGCGCTCGCGATCCTCTTTGCGTTCGGGCTCAATCCGAACCGCGACATTCACGCGCTGCCGTCTCCTTTGATCGGCAAGCCCGCGCCGCAGTTCTCGCTCACCGACGTGCTCGATCCGACGCGTACCGTGAGCAATGCCTCTCTCAAGGGACAGGTGTACGTGCTGAACGTCTGGGGTACTTGGTGCGCCGCCTGCCGCCAGGAGCATGAGGAGCTGCTCGCGATCTCGCAGCAGCGGGTGGTGCCGATCATCGGGCTCGATTACATGGACGAGCGAGACAAGGCGATGCAGTGGCTCAAGCAACTCGGTAATCCCTATCAGGCGGTCGCCTTCGACACCGACGGCCGCACCGCAATCGATTGGGGAGTCTACGGCGCGCCCGAGACCTACCTGGTCGACGCGCACGGGCGAGTGGTCTTCAAGTGGATCTCGCCGATGACGGCCGAGGTCTGGTCGCAGGAGTTTCTGCCGCGGATCTCCGCCGCACGTCGGGGCGGCGCGTGAGCGGTCTCGCGCGCGGCCCCTCGCCGCGCCGGGCCGCAGCGCTCGGGGTTGCGGCGCTCTGCGTGCTGGGCGTGGTGGGGAGCGGCGCGCGAGTCGTCGAGGCCGCACCGGCGGTCGATGAGTACGATCAGCTCGAGGATCCCGCTCTGCAATCGCGTTTCGAGCGCATCACCTCGGAGCTGCGCTGCCTCGTCTGTCAGAACGAATCGATCGCCGACTCGAATGTCGAGCTCGCGGCAGATCTTCGCCGACAAGTGCGCGAGATGCTCCTGGCGGGGGCGAGCGATGATGCGATCTTCAGGTTCATGACGGACCGCTACGGCGACTTCGTGCGCTTTCGTCCGCCGCTCGAGACGAAGACCCTGATCATCTGGGGCGCTCCGTTTATCATGCTGGCGTTGGGCGGAATCATCATCGTTCGTGTCGTGCGCCAGCGTTCGCGCATGCCGTTGGACGACGAGGTCCCTCGAGGGGCCAATTAATCGATGAAGACCTTTCTCCTCATCGCAGCATGCATGGCTGCGATCGCAGCCACAGCCGTGGCATTGCCGCTCCTGCGCCACCGCCAGAGCCGCCTGCTCGGCGCACTGGCGGCAGCGCTCGTGATCGGCGCCGCGGCGGGCTTGTATCCACTCTGGTCCAATTGGGACTGGCATGCGCAGGCGCCCGCGCCGAAGGCGAGCCCGCAAGTGCTGGCAATGGTCGCCAAGCTCGAAAAGCGCCTACAGGAGCAGCCGAACGACATCGAGGGCTGGCTGATGCTGGGCCGCTCCTACGAAGTCCTGGAGCGCATCGATGATGCCATTCACGCCTACGAGCAGGCGCATCGGCTGGATGCGAACAACGTGGATGCATTGCTCGGTCTGGGCGAGACCACGAGCATGCGCTCGGACGGCAATATCACCCCGGAGGCAGCACAACTATTCGAGCGCGCCGTCGCGCTCGCACCGGACAACCCCAAGGCCTTGCTGTACGGGGGGTTCGCGGCGGCCGCGCGCGGCGATCGGGCCGTGGCGCGCAGCCGCTGGCAATCGCTGAAGAGCCTCAATCCACCGCCCGAGATAGAGGCCATACTCGATCAGAGAATTGCCGAGCTCGGGACCGCCGACCTCAATGCGAGTGGCGGGCAGGCTGGCGCGGGTGTCTCTGCGACGCCCGGGGCGCCGACGCCGGCGACATCGCCCGCGGGCGCACCCCCGGGCGAGGCAACGGTGAATCTGAGCATTGCCCCCGCACTCAAGTCGCGCCTCACGGGGGATGCCTTGCTGTTCGTGTTTGCGCGCGAGCCCGGCAGCCAGGGTCCACCCCTGGCAGCCAA
>Ga0187781_10003690_pt1 | contig 11484 bp, 13 predicted proteins | sample 0715_SJ02_MP02_2_FD_132447 | JGI IMG/M metagenome (GOLD analysis project Ga0187781, IMG submission 132447) | Tropical peat soil microbial communities from peatlands in Department of Meta, Colombia - 0715_SJ02_MP02_20_MG | ecosystem: Environmental > Terrestrial > Soil > Wetlands > Peat | place...
CCCGTTTTCGGCAGGTACAGATTTGCCGTCACGTAGAAGCGCGGCTGGCTCTCGAAAACGATTTTTTCGATCTTGTAGCCGCCGCGGTCGAGCATGCCGGTCACGCGGGCGTTGAGGGGGGTGCGCTCGGGTAATCCGCCGAGGTCGCGCAGCATGACTTCGCGAAGGTACGCCCTGCGCCGTGCCAGGCCGTCGAGCGTTGAGAGCTTCGCCACCTCACGCTCGCGTTTTTCAAAGAACTCGTCCGCGTGTTTCTGGAAATATAGCGGCAGCATATCGCGGATGTGCTCGAATTCATCCAGACCCGCCAGGAAGTTAAGATCCTCGGCGGGCTGCGCGGCGAGCGGTATCACGGCAAGCAAGGCCGGCAAAGCGATTCGCAGTGCTGTCATAGGGCAATCCAGAGTTAGGATACTACCCAACGGTTCCGCTTATCGCGGTTATAGGTAAGTTCAATTGGACACTGGAGCGCTTGCCGCCTATCATGCTATGTAGGGATGGTATCAGCCATCCTTTAGCCAGCCAGAACGGTCCGCGCAGATCCAGCTATCCTCTCAGTCGAGTGGAAGGAGACATATGTTAAGAGATCGCCCTGCCACCCAAAACTTCATTTTGCACGGACTGCACGCCGCGCTCGCCGCGCAACTGTGTGAGGCAATCGCACAGCCGGGGCGTGTGTTCCATGCGACAGACTCCACGGCGGAATGCATTTTCGTGGGAGAGCACCGGCAGGCTGAAGTCGTGTTTTGCAACTCAGACCGGCGCGTGTATCAGAGCCTTCTGCGGGCACTTGAGCAGAGCGGCCTGCAATTGCCCGTGGTGGTGGTAAGCCGCATTCCCGAAACGTCGGAATGGTTGGATGCCCTTGAGGCCGGGGCGACGGATTATTGCGCGGCGCCATTTAAGCGCCAGCACGTCTCGTGGCTGGTTCAATCGGCTTTGCTCGCCGGACACACAGCGCCCATGGCCATGGCTTCAACCCGCTAAAGCGGCTCTCCGCCGCCGGTTTTGGCACCGCTACCGGAACTAACGTCCTCGGCCAGAATGATGGCTTCCGCGAGGTCGCGCATAGGCCGCCGCAGCCGCCGGCTCTCGTTGCGCAGGCGCAGATAGGCCGCCTCTTCCGTCAATTTGTACTTGGACTGGAGAATCCCCTTGGCACGCTCCACCAGCTTGCGCGTTTCGAGCTGGCGCTTCATTTCCTGGGTTTCTTCCTGCAGCCGGACATTCTCGGCATGCAGGCGCGACTTCGCAATCGCCCCGCCCATCTGCTCGCCCATGAAGGTGAGCAATGCGATTTCTTCCTTGGAGTGCTGGCGCGGCTGTTTGTGGTGCACGTTGATCACGCCGATCACTTCCCCACGGCTCACCAGGGGCACGGACAGAAATGCCTCATAGGTGTCCTCCACCAGACTGGGCAGCTTCTTAAAGCGCGCGTCGGCGTAGGCCTTCGCATCGAGAGAGACCACGGACTTATGCTCAGCCACCCACCCGGTCACGCCCTCGCCGGCTCTCAGACGAATCTGCCCGATTTCCGCGCTGTGCGGAAGCTGAGACGCGCGCAGCACCTCGTCGCCATCCGGCTCCGCGAGGTACAGCAGGCACGCATCACAGTTAGTCACCTCCACAGTCAGCCGTACCAGTTCTTGCAGCATCTCATCGAGCGTGGAACCGGAGCTGACGATTTTGCTGATCTGGTGTAGAAGGTCGAGTTGCGACGCCATGACTCAACTTCGAGCGTAGTGCCGCCTGATGAGGGCGGTCCAATCAAAAGTTTCTATGGTGCGGATTGGGAGGCGTACTACCGGCCAGTACTACAACTCTCGCCGCATGGTCCGGTTTCGTACAGCCCCCCGCGTTGCGGCTGCCACGCCGTTGTGATATTCATAATGTCAAGTCGTACACCTCGATCCATCCAAGCTCGGCTCAGGATTGAGCTCAACGATCACCGAACGTTAGGAAATCAAAGGAAGGCAAGCTGTGGATTCCGCTAATAGAAAACTCATCCGTCCGTCCTTCAACGAGATCAAAGAGCAGCTGAACCCGCCGCGCCGCGCCCAGCAGAAGAAGCCCGTTCCCCCGGATCAGACTAACGCTGAGAATTTCTACTACGTCAAGCAAATGCAGGCCAAGACGCCGATGGTCTTCGTGCTGCGCGACGGGGAAACACTCCGCGGCGTCATTGAGTGGTACGACAAATCGTGTCTCAAGGTGAATCGAGACGGCGAGCCTAATCTGCTCCTCTACAAGCCCAATATCAAGTACATGTACAAGGACGAGCAGCAGTAAGCCACCTGCCCGCACCTGCCTGTGAGAACATAGAAACGGAATGGCCGAGTCCGCCAGGCGTGTGCGCATTCGCGATCTACAGGAGAAGAAGCAGCGCGGCGAGAAAATCGCCATGCTCACTGTTTATGACGCGACTATGGCGCGCCTGCTCGACCGCGCCGGCATGGATGCGCTTCTGGTGGGCGATTCGCTCGGCATGGTCATCGAGGGCCATGATTCCACGCTGCCGGTTACGCTGGACGCCATTCTCCATCACACCCAAGCTGTTGCGCGAGGCGCGCGGCGTGCGCTGATCATCGCCGACATGCCTTTCCTGACCTACCAGTTGACCGCAACTGAAGCTGTGCACAACGCGGGCCGATTGCTCCAACAAGGCGGAGCGGCGGCCGTCAAGTTGGAGGGCGGGCGGACCGTGGTGGACGTGGTGGCACGGATGGTTGGGGCAGGAATCCCTGTGATGGGCCATCTGGGACTGCTGCCTCAGCACGTCCACCAGTTGAGCGGCTACCGCATGCAGGCCAAAAGCGAGCAGGAAGCGGACCAACTCGTTGAGGATGCCAAGGCTTTGGAAGAGGCCGGAGCATTTTCCATCGTGCTGGAGTCGATTCCGTCGGAGGTGGCCAGAACCGTCACGCAGGCACTCGCTATCCCGACCATCGGCATTGGCGCCGGCCCGTTCTGCGACGGCCAAATTCTCGTGAGCTACGATGCCTTCGGTTTGAACGACGAATCGGTGCCACCGTTCGTGAAACAATATGCCAACCTCGGCGAACAGATGGTCGAAGCCGCAAAGGCATACGCGCAGGAAGTCCGCTGTGGCCGGTTTCCTGTGCTAGACCGGCATGCGGGCAGCGGCTCCGGAAAGTGAGCGTCCGGCTCGTCCATACTATCGTAGATGTGCAGCGCGTCCTTGACCCTATCCGGACGGCGGAGCGGATCATCGCACTCGTGCCGACCATGGGCGCACTGCACGCCGGGCACGCTCGGCTGATCGAGGTTGCCCGCACGGAATGCGCGTGCGTGGTGACCAGTGTCTTTGTAAATCGGATTCAATTCGACCGCGGCGATGATTATGACCGCTACCCGCGCACACTGGGGAGTGACGTGGAATTCTGCGCAGCGCGGGGCGTGGATGTTGTCTTTGCTCCCACGGCTGAAGAGATGTACCCAGGGCGGCAGTGCACATTCGTCAACGTGGAGCGCGTGACCGAGCAGCTTTGCGGCCAGTTTCGTCCGGGGCACTTTCGCGGTGTGGCGACGGTGGTACTCAAACTGTTCAACATCGTTCGGCCGCACCGGGCCTATTTCGGCGAGAAGGACGCCCAGCAAGCGGCAGTGATTCGGCGCATGGTTGCCGATCTGAATGTGCCAGTGGCTGTGGTTGCAGTGCCGACGGTCCGCGAGGCCGACGGGCTCGCGCTCAGCTCGCGCAATCAGCATCTAAGCGGAGACGAGCGGCGTATTGCGCCGGTGCTCATCCAGGCCCTACAAATTGCTGAAGGGCTAATCGCCGCGGGCGCTTCCGACGCCGATGCAATCAAGCGCGAAGCAGCGCGGGCTCTTGCAGAGCATCCGGAAGTTCGGGTCGAGTATCTGGAGATTGTGGACCCGGACGAAATGCAGCCGGTCGCCCAGATTGCAGGCCCGGTGCGCGTCGCAGGAGCGATTTGGCTTGGCACGACGCGGCTGATCGACAATTTGCTGTGCGTTCCCGGCAGGCGCTAGAGCCTCGTCCTTTTTCGTAAATCCAGCCGGTACTCGCGCCTGCGAAGCGCCTCTTCGAAGCGCCTTTTCTCCTCTGCGGATTCAGGGATGACGGGTGGGAGAGCGGCACATTTTCCGCCGGCGTCGATGGCAACGAATGTGAGATAAGCCGACGACGTGTGCTTCCGCTCGCCCGTCCGCAGATCTTCCACCCAGACCTTGACGCCCACCTCCATGGAAGTGTGGAACACACGGTTCACCGAAGATCGGAGCATGATCAGCTCTCCGATCCGAACCGGATGCAAGAAATTCATGTGGTCGACGGACGCTGTGACCACGGGACACCGGGCATGCCGCAGCGCCGCCAATGCACCGGCCAGATCGACCAAGTGCATGACTTTGCCGCCCAACACATGCCCGAGCACGTTGGCATCGTTGGGCAGGGCTAACTCCGAATATTCCGATTGCGATTCCCGAACAGGCTTGCCTTGCATATCGGACGAATCCATCAAGCAGACACTGGGCGCCGGCGCAGATAGCTAGCGACGAACGCCAGCGCCTGCCGATCGAAGATCGCGTTCTCACCGGAGCCGGCGAATCCACCGAGCGCCCGGCTGTATTCGAGCGCACCGTGCCCGAAAGGATGATGATCGCGTTCCACAATGTATTCAATCCGAATCAGATCCTCCCGATCGCGTGCAATCAGGAAGCGGACGGCATCGCCGGCATCCGCCGGGGGATACCGCGGGCACCTTCCGCGCGCGTAACCCATGTTGCAAAGCTCGCTAACCGTGGACTCGTCGGGAGTGAACGGCGCGGCTTCGGCACGGCACACTCCGCGCCAGAGGTCACCCAACGGGAGGCGCGTTGCGCCTTCGTGCAATCGTTCGAGAGGCTCGAAAAACGGGCACGCCACCGAGGTATAGTAGCACAGGGATGGCGGAGAGCCGGTTAGAAATTCTGAAGAACCTGGTGGCGCAAAACCCGGGCGATAGTTTCGCGCGCTACGGCCTTGCGATGGCTTACGCCAGCGACGGAGACCACGCACAGGCGTTGGAGGAGTACCGGAAGCTGCTCGAAAACAACCCGAAATACGTGGCCGCTTACTATCACGGCGGCCAGGCGCTGGAGAAAATCGGCAAGCCGGACGAAGCTCGGGAACTTTACCGCCGCGGCATTGCCCTTTGTATTGAGATTGGCGATGCACATACGCGCAGCGAACTCGAAGCGGTGCTGGATCTGCTGGGCTGAGACCGTGCTTTTGCGTGTCGTCTTCCGTACTCCTAAGCACGTAACGGGCCGAATGGACTCGCCGGTGCTTTTGTTATCATAGGAAGCGGAAATGAGTTTGCTTTCGCCCAGACTCCAGTTGAAGGTCGCGCAGAAGCAGATCCTCACTCCTGGCCTCGTCCAGATGGTCACGGTCCTGCAACTGAACCGTCTGGAATTGAAGGAGATGATCAACCAGGAGATCGTAAATAATCCTGTCCTGGAAGAAGCCACCGAGGATAGCGCGGAAGAGATCACGCCGGAGGAGCTCCAGCCGCTGCTGGAGGCTCCGGAACGGATTGAGCCCGCGGACCAGCAGATTCTGGAAAGCACCAACGGCATCGCCGACGGCGCAGCGGAATTGGTAACCGGCGAAATCGCACTGGAGTCGAGCCTTCCGCAGGAGACGCCAGAAGGGGTGACCCCGCTCGATTCTGCGTTGCCGCAAACCGCAGAAGCCCCGGCAGCGGCGGATCCGTTCGATGAAATCGACTTCGGCTCGTTCTTCGATGACTACCTGGATCCAGGTTACAAAAGTCCTGCCGCCGAGTCGGTTGAAAAGCCTTCCTTCGAGACCTTCCTCTCCGCCCCCCTTACCTTAGGAGATCACTTGCGCTCACAACTGAGCGTGAGCGTTCTTTCCGACGAGATCCGGGACGCAGCTGAGACGATCATTGGAAATTTGGACGAAGACGGATACTTGACGGCGCCGCTCGAAGAAATTGCGGCCATGGGCGAGCATACGCAGGAGCAGATCGAGGCGGCGCTGAAGGCGGTGCAATCGCTCGATCCAGCCGGTGTGGGCGCGCGGGACTTGCGTGAGTGCCTTCTGCTGCAACTCGACAGCCGCAACGCCAAGGGTGGTGTGGCGTGGCAGATCGTCGCGAACCATCTGCGGCTGCTGGAGACCCGCCAGTACCGGGAGTTGGGAAAGGTGCTGGGGCGGCCGCCGGAACACATTGAAATCGCGGTGAAGGTGATCAAGCGCCTGAATCCGCGGCCGGGTCTGCGGTACTCCGGACCGGGCGCGCGCGTGGTCGAGCCTGATGTCTACATCACCAAAGACGGCGACAACTGGATCATCCAGATGAATGACGAGGAGATCCCGCAGCTCCGCCTGAATTCCCAGTACCGCAAGATGCTGGATCGCGACCAGGGCGCCACCAAGGACGTCCGCGATTACGTGCGCGAGCGGTACACATCGGCGATCCAGTTGATGAAGAACATCGAGCAGCGCAAGCAGACCATCCTCAAAGTCTGCGAGAGCATTGTTCGGCGGCAAATGGACTTCCTGGCGCAGGGCCTCGACTTTCTCAAGCCGATGATGATCAAGGAAGTGGCGGAGGAGGTGGGTGTGCACCCTTCCACCGTCAGCCGCGCCGTTGCCGGCAAGTACGTGCACACGCCGCAAGGAGTCTTCGAGTTGCGTTACTTCTTCTCCGAGGCCGTTCAAGGACCGTCGGGAAGCGCTACGCCACTGCTGCTCCTCAAGCGCCGCGTTAAGAAAATGATCGAAGAGGAGGATAGCGCCCATCCGCTCACCGACGAGCAGATCACCGCCATGCTGCAAGCATCCGGTATCCAGGTGACTCGGCGGACGGTGGCGAAATATCGCGAGGACATGAAAATCCCCTCCACCCATCAACGACGTATCCGGAACTAGACTGGTCGCAAGCGACCCCGGAGGTCCACACATGCGAATCACATACACAGGCAGACAAGTGGAACTGGCTCCCGCACAGCTTCAGAAGATCAAGGCACGCATGGACAAGGTTGGGAAGCTGCTCGACGGGAAGGACGAACGAGAGGCCCACGTGGTCCTCTCTCATGAACGGCACCTGCATCGTGCCGAGATCTCGGTCAACTACCACAATCATTCCTTGGTTTGTTTGGGCGAGAATACCGATCTGTTTACCGCGATCCACTCAGCCATCGAGAAGCTCGAGAAGCAGGCCATCAAGGTTCGCGCCAAGTGGCGGGACACGAAACGCGCGCCGAAGCGAACCGTCGCGGAAGCTGAGATTGTGGCCGCGCACGCCGAGGCCGCAAGCGAAGGCGAAGAGAAGAAGATTTTCCGCATCAATCACCTCGAGCGCCGCAAGCCCATGACGCTCGATGAGGCGCTCCTCGAGATGGAAAAAGGCCGGGACTATCTGGCCTATCGCGACGCCGAGACCGACCGCCTCGCGGTTCTCGTGCGCCGCCGCGACGGCCACTTCGATCTGGTAGAAGCCTGACAACCGGATGGCTCAACCTAGCCCGGACCACCCACGGCGGCGACTGGGGGATAAGCGCGCCGCACCGAGCGCGGAACTGGTCATCATCACGGGCCTGAGCGGCTCCGGCAAAGGTTCCGTACTCAAAGTCTTCGAGGACTTGGGCTACTACTCCGTCGACAACCTGCCCATTGGCCTGATTCCGAAGTTTGCCGAGTTGACCCGCGATTCTGCTTCCATCCGCTTTGCCGCGCTGGTGGTGGACATTCGCGAGGGGCAAGGCCTGAAGCGCTTCCCCGAGATCTACGCGCGCATCCGCCGGGAAATTCCCACGCGACTGCTCTTCATGGAGGCGGACGACGAAACCATCGTGCGCCGCTTCAGCGAGACGCGCCGCCCACATCCGCTGGGCACCGATCAATCCATCAGCAAAAGCATCCAGCAGGAGCGCAAGCTGCTCACGCCGATTCGCAAGCTGGCGGACTTAACGATCAACACCTCCAAGTTCACGGTGCACGAGCTGCGCGACTTCATCCGGGAAAAGTTCGTGGGAGAGCGCGAGGAGCAAAAGATCATGGTCTATGTGACCAGCTTCGGCTACCGTCACGGCGTGCCGCCAGACTCCGACCTGGTCTTCGATGTGCGCTTTCTCCCCAATCCGAATTACATCCCGCGTTTCAAGAAACTCACCGGCCGCCATCCCAGCGTGGCGCGCTACATCCGCTCGTTTCCGCAAACCGTCGAGTTCGTGGATCGCATCTCTGACCTGCTCATCTACTTGCTCCCTCACTATATCCGTGAGGGCAAAAGCTATCTCACCATCGCCTTCGGGTGCACCGGCGGACATCACCGCTCGGTCATGATGGCCGATCAGATCCGCAAGAATCTGGCTGACGCGGGCTACCGGGCGAAAGTGACACACCGGGATATGGCCAAGCCGGCGTGACGGTAGGATCTCTTCGCTTTATTCCCAGCGCAGTGCTACGGCCGGCCGGATGCGAACCGCCCGCAACGAAGGTACGAGGGACGCTACGGTTGCGACGGCGCCCAGCACCACTGCACCTACGAGGAACACGGCCGGGTCAGCTGGCTTGACGTCAAACAGCAAGCTGGCGATGAAGCGCGTGAGCAGGAAGGCCATGGCTGCACCGATCGTCAGCCCGGCACCGGCCAGGCGAAGCCCCTGCCAGAGCACCATCACCAGCACATCGCGCATCTCCGCGCCCAGTGCCATGCGGATGCCGAACTCTCGGGTGCGTTGCGTTACAGAATAAGCCAGCACGCCGTACACACCTACGGCGGACAGTAGCAACGCCAGGCCGCCGAAGACCAGGCACAGGACCATCGGCGCGCGCCGGTTCACAAGCGAAGCGGAAACACGCTCAGGCATGGTCTTGGTGTCGAACAGCGGGAGTTCGGGGTCGGCCTGTTGAATATCGCGCCGGATGGTGCTGACCAACTGCGGGTTGTCACGACTGGTTTTAACCACCAGGTGCATTTCTCGCTGTGGCCGCTGCGTATTGACGAAGTACACCTGCCCCACCGGCTTTTGCTCGGCCAGGTCACCCGTCTTCACACGGCCGACTACGCCGATGATCGTCCAGTGCGGCTCTTTTCTGCTCTCCGGAGAACCGTCATCCAGGCCATTCCGGATCGTGTTGCCGATCGCGCCACCGTTCGGCCAGTACTTGCGCGCCAGAAACTGATCGATCAGCACCACCTTCTGCGAATCCGGCCCATCGCCCCCGGTAAAGTTGCGCCCCTCCAGAATTGAAATGTTCATCGTGGAGATATAGCCGGAGTCCACCGTGTTCAGGCCGGGTACTGGCGGATTCTCCCCGGGCGCGAGCGGGCGATTGTCGATTGAGATGACGCTCGCGTTGTTATTACCGCTGAACGGCAAGTAAGTGGTGGCGCCAGCGTGAGCGACTCCCGGCGTTGCTCGCAATTTTTCCAGCAGTGAAGAGACAAAGTTCCGTGTTGCGGCGTCGTCTTTGTATCGCGATTCGGGCAGTGAGAACTGCGCGGTGATCACGTTCTCCGATCGGAAGCCGGGATTCACGGTAAGCAGGCGGGCGAAGCTCAAAGTGAGCAAACCAGACCCGATCAGGAGCACGAAGGCGAGCGAGATCTGGCAAACGACCAGCGCCGAACGTACCCAAAGCGCATGGCGGCCCGTGGTGCCCGAGCGTTCGTTGCCGCGGAATACTTCGTTCAAGTTGCTGCGCATCACGTGAATGAGGGGCACGCTGCCGAACGCGATCCCCGTGATCACAGCCATGGCCGCTGTGAATGCCAGCACGCCGCCATCGACGAGGATTTCGTGAGCACGTGGAAGGTTATCTGTGGCCAGCGACAAGAGCAGCCTGACACCTCCCAATCCAACGGCAATGCCAAGCGCGCCACCCAGCACAGCCAGCGTGACGCTCTCGACCAGAAGCTGGCGCGCAATCCGCCAACGTCCTGCGCCCAAGCTGAATCGAATGGCGAGCTCCTTCATGCGAACGTTCGAGCGCACGAGCATCAAGTTCGCCAGGTTGACGCAGCCGATCAGCAATACAAACGCCACCGCTGCCTGCAAGAGGTAAAGGATCGGGCGCACATCCCGCACTAACTCGTCTTGCAGGCCGATCACTCTTGTTTGGTACTTTGCATTTTCCAACAGCGCCTTGTATTGCGGGAATTGATCGATGATTTGCCGGTTCTGGGCGTTGATTCGCTCCTGGGCCCGTGCGACGCTTACACCCGGCTTTAGGCGGGCGATCATCCCCCAGTTGTTGTTGTGGCGCGCATCATCGGAAGTTTGCTCAGCCGTGAAGGCGAACGGTTTCCAGACACGAGGCGGATCGCCGCCGAGTGAAGCAAACCGGTCCGGCAAGACCCCGACGATCCGGTGCGGCACCCCGCTCAAACGAATGTCGTGCCCGAGCACGTTACGATCCCGGCCGAACATTTCCTTCCAGAGCCCTTCGCTGAGGATGGCGACGTTGTCCTTGCCCAGAGTCGCTTCGTCTTCGGTGAAAGTCCGCCCAAGTATCGGCTGCACAGCCAGGATTCGGAAGTACGATGGCGTGACGTACTGGCCATGAATGCGCTGCGGCGTGTTGGCCAGCCCCACATCGTATCCGTCACTTCCGATCAGTGCGATTTCAGAAAAGACTCCGGTCAGCTTGCGGCGGTCGAGATAATTCGGGACCGAGTTCGAGCCGCGGTCGGTTACGCCTACGCCCGGATAGAGGTTGTACATGGTGACCAGGCGGTCCGGCTCCGGAAAAGGCAGCCCGCGCAGCAGCACACCATCGAGGACGGTGAAGATCGCGGTATTGGCGCCAATGCAAAGCGCCAGCGTCACCAGCGCCGCCAGCGTGAAGGCCTTTTGCTTCCACAAAAGTTTGAGTCCGAACGTCAGGTCTTGTAACATTCGTTTCCTCCCGCGCACTCGCTTAGCATCACCGGCCTCAAGAAATATACGTGTGGCTTAGGGAAAAGGAGGCGAAAACTGCGGATTTGGGGATCACTCCTACGAAAACACCCAGACCGCTCCCTCTGGTCGCGGCTCAGTCGAGCACATACTGAGCCGCGCGCGAAGCAAGCGGTTTTCATGATTCGTTGTGGCCCGCAGGACCATGAGCTACTCATACCTGAGCGCCTCAAGCGGGCTCGCCGCCGCAGCACGCCGTGCTGGCAAGAAACACGCAGCCAACGCGACTGCAAGCAGCACACCCGCGACTGCCGTCATAATCATCGGGTCACCGGGACTTACTTCAAACAGGAGGCTGGCCAGCACACGGCCTCCGGCCAGAGCCGCAGCGAGACCTGCCAGCAAACCCAGAGCTACCGGCCGCATTGCTTGCCGGATGACCATGGCATAGAGATCCCGCCTTTCGGCCCCCAAGGCCATGCGCACACCCATTTCATTTCTCCGCCGCGTCACCGAATACGAAACGACACCGTAGATGCCCAGGGCAGCAAGCAGCAGAGCTGTTCCCGCAAAAGCCAATATCAG
>Ga0187781_10003691_pt1 | contig 11481 bp, 5 predicted proteins | sample 0715_SJ02_MP02_2_FD_132447 | JGI IMG/M metagenome (GOLD analysis project Ga0187781, IMG submission 132447) | Tropical peat soil microbial communities from peatlands in Department of Meta, Colombia - 0715_SJ02_MP02_20_MG | ecosystem: Environmental > Terrestrial > Soil > Wetlands > Peat | place...
CGATGGCGCGCGCCGACACGGCGAGTGCGTCTCTACGATCCGATTCGATCAAAGGGTTGGCGGAGTCGATCGCCAATCCTGCCTACCGGCGTCTCCTAAGCGCCGAACCGGTTCTACGCCGCGCCGTTCCGGTTCTGATCATTGCATTTCTGATCACGATCTGCGTCGGTGCCGCGGTGCAAGTGCTCGAACAGCATCGCCAGATCGTGTTCAGTGCAAAGCAGAATATCGAAGCGCTCGCCGATCATTTCGCCGCGGTTTTCGACCGGCGCAGCCGTGACGGCCGATCGCACTGGCCACGCACATCGGATGCGCTGGCGGAGGCGATGCCCGCCTGGGCGACCGACGCCCCGCGGCGCATCCTTGTCGCCGATGCCGACGGCAACATCGTCGCCAGCCTGCCGAATGCACCGCAGAACATGGGGCGCTCGCTCCTTGAAGTGCTCGGGCCGCTGCAGCCGCTCACGACGTTCGGCGCGGAAGCCGGCACGCGTGAAATTGTGCTCGGCGACGGCAAAACTGCTTTCGCTACGGTGCGGGCGCTGAAAAATCCGATCGGTCTTTTAACCGTTATCCAGGAGCGAGATGACGCGCTGGCGGACTGGCGCTCAACCACGGCTCTCATGGTCACACTCTCGGCAACGACCGGCTTTGTGGTGCTGATCCTTGGCTTCGCCTTTCACTGGCAGGCAACGCGGGCGCGCGAAGCTGACCTCATTCACGACACCGTTCGCAGTCGCGTCGATACCGCGCTTAATCGCGGACGCTGCGGTTTGTGGGACTGGGACATCGCGCGCGGCCGCGTGTTTTGGTCGCACTCGATGTACGACATGCTCGGCCTGCCGCAGAAGGAGGAGCTCCTCACATTCGGAGAGCTCGACGCGCTCGTCCACAAAAACGACATCGATCTTTACGAGCTCGCCAGCCAACTGGCCGACGCCAAGGTGCAATCGATCGACCACGCGTTTCGTATGCGCCACGCCGACGGCAAATGGCTGTGGCTGCGGGTGCGATGCGAATTGACGCGCCAGGACGGCGAAGCCGGCTTGCATCTCATCGGCATTGCCGTCGACATCACCGAGCAGAAAAATCTCGTCGAGCGCACCACGGCGGCCGATTTGCGTTTGCGCGACGCCATCGAGACGATACCGGAAGCGTTCGTGCTGTGGGATGCGGAAAACCGTCTCGTGCTTTGCAATTCGAACTTTCAGGAATTGCACCAATTGCCCGACGAAGCGGTCGTATCCGGAATTTCGTACGAGACGGTCGTTGCGACCGGCAGAAAGCCACTCATCCGCGCGACCGTAGCTCACGACGGCGAGCCGCGCGGGGCGCGCACCTTCGAGGCGCAGCTGGACGACGGGCGATGGATGCATATCAGCGAGCGCCGCACCAAGGATGGCGGCTATGTTTCCGTCGGCACCGATATCACAAAGCTCAAGCGGCATGAGCAAAAGCTCATCGAGGGAGAGAAGCGCCAAATCGCCACTATCGTCGATCTGCGAAAATCTCAGCAAGCCCTTGAGCGGCAAACCGCGGAACTTGCCGATCTTGCGGAAAAATACGCCGAGGAAAAAACCCGCGCCGAAGAAGCCAATCAGGCAAAATCAAAATTCCTAGCCAATATGAGTCACGAATTGCGCACCCCGCTCAACGCCATCATCGGCTTCTCCGAAATTATGGAATCGGGGATGTTCGGGCCGCTCGGCGCCGAGAAATATACCGAATATTGCCGCGACATTCGCGAAAGCGGCGAGTATTTGCTCGACGTCATCAACGACATACTCGATATGTCGAAAATCGAGGCCGGCGGAATTCGCCTTGCGCCAGAAACCGTAGAGCTTTATCCCCTCCTCGCCGACTGCATACGCGTGGTATCGACGCGCGCCGGCGAAAAAAATCTCTCGCTCAGCGCCGACGTCGATCCGGCAATCCATCTGAATGCGGACCGGCGCGCCATCAAGCAGATCGCGCTTAATCTTCTTTCAAATGCGGTAAAGTTCACACCTGACGGCGGCGCAGTAACGGTGCGCGGGCGTTCGCGTCCAGGGGGGATCGTTATCGCCATCGAAGACAACGGAATCGGCATCCCGCGCGAAGCGCTGCGCAAGCTCGGCCGCCCGTTCGAGCAAGTCGAAAGCCAGTTGACCAAAAGGCATCAGGGATCCGGTCTTGGACTTGCCATCGCAAAATCGCTTGTGGAATTACACGGCGGCGCCATGCGCATCCGCTCGAGGCTTGGCCAGGGCACCATGGTCGTCGTGCGGCTCCCCGCGCAGGCAAGGCCGCAAGCGCGGATGGAAAAGCTCGGCGCTGCCGCTTGATCGCCGACACCATCGCTGGCGTCGGGCCGCAGCGCCCTCACGGCGCTTTTCCCAAAATCCTCACAAACCGCGCGCGTACGGCGCGCTGTGTTTCCGCAAGATGAGCCGACAGCGCCGGAAAACTCGGCAGATCGGCGGCGCGCGCCAGCAGTCCCAGCACACCCGGGCTCGCGGTGTCCGGATTGAAGGCCGTCGGCAGGCAGAGTCGTAGAATCTGCGTTAAATCGTGGAACAGCCGAACCGCCGGCCGGAGCACTTCGGCATCGTCGGGTTGCAGCAAGCCGAGACGTGCAGCTTTTTCGAGCACCCGCGCGGTCGACGTGTCCAATATTTCAGGCCTGTTCGGCGCATGCACCAATTGCAGATATTGCGCGATAAATTCGATGTCGATCAGTCCGCCCGATGCATATTTGAGGTCCCAAGGATCGGCATCACCCTTTTCTTTGGCAATGGCGCCACGCATTTCGACGACCTCGGCGGCCGTCACCTGCGCGTCCCGTTTGCGGCAAAGAACATCGCGGATTGTCGTCTTGACCCTCCCCGCAAAGTCCCGGGTGCCGGACACGACACGCGCACGCGTGAGAGCCATGTGCTCCCATGTCCACGCCTCACTTCCCTGATAGTTCCTGAACCCGTCGATCTGGGTGGCGACCGGCCCGGAACGGCCCGACGGCCGCAGCCGCATGTCTACCGGATAGAGCACGCCGTAATTGGTCTGCACCGTGAGCGCGCTGATCATGCGTTGGGTCAACCGGGCGAAATATTGCGTGCCGTGGAGCGGCCGCGCGCCGTTCGAAAGCGGATGCTCCGGATCGAAATCGTAGATGACGATGAGATCGAGATCGGAGCCCGCAGTCATTTCCCGAGCGCCGAGCCGGCCGAGCGCGACGACGGCGCTTTCCCCGCCGCGGATGCGACCGTGCATGGCGGCGAAATCAGCCTCCACCCATCGGTGCACCGCCCGCAGCAGGACATCGGCGAGACGAGCGAATACTTCGCCGGCCCGCTCGGCGGAAAGCGAACCGGAAAGAATGCGCGCACCAATCAGGAACATATGTTCCTGACCGAACAGCCGTATGGCATCGAGCACCGTCTCTGAATTGCGCGCATCCTGGAACGACTGCTCCAGCGTTTCCTGCAAATCCAATTCGTCCGGCATGGAGCCGAAAAAGCCTGGCTGGACCAGCGGATCGATGAAATGCGGATTGTGGGCCAGGATATCGGCAAGCCGCGGCGCCGTTCCGAGAATGAGCGCGACAAAACGGATCAATTCCGGATTTTGCCTGAGAAGCGAGAAAAAACGCCCACCGGCACGCAATCCGGCGAGAAACCGATCGAACGCCGCAAATGCCGCGTCGGGATTTTCGGCACGCGAGACTTGATCGAGGATGACCGGCGTGAGCTCGATCAGATTGGACCGCGCCTGTTCGCCGCGAAGGGCACGGTAGTGCCCGGCCTGCCAATTTCGCACCGCGTCGACGACCGCCGTCGGTTGGCTAAAACCCATTTGCGAGAGCCGCTCGAATGTTTCGCCGTGGCCTTCCGCCAAATTGAACGACAGGTTTTGCCGTTGCGCCAGCAGTTCGGGAGCCCGCTCGAAAAGCTTCACATAGTGCAGTTCGACATTGCGCAAATGCGAGACCAGCGCATCGGCGAAGTCGTCGCGGGACCGAAACCCGAGGAAACGGGCAAAGATGTCGAGCTTTTTGGCACTTGACGGCAGGGTATGGATCTGCTCATCCGCCATCATTTGCAGGCGGTGCTCCACGCGGCGTAGGAAATTATAGGCCGCCGTGAGATTGTCACGCGCGGCATCGTCGATCCATCCATCGGCCGCGAGCCCGGCAAGCATCTCGATCGTGCCGCGGCCGCGCAATTGGCTGTGCCGTCCGCCGGCAATCAATTGCTGCGTCTGCACGAAGAATTCGATTTCGCGTATGCCGCCGCGCCCGAGCTTAATATTGTGGCCTTCGACGGCGATCTCACCATGACCCCGATAGGCATGGATTTGCCGCTTCATTTCATGAACGTGCGCGATGGTCGCGTAATCGAGATATTTTCGCCAGACAAACGGCGACAGATCCTGGATGAGCTGCTCGCCGGCAGCAATGTCGCCGGCGCAGGCGCGCGCCTTGATCAACGCCGCGCGCTCCCAGTTCTGGCCGCGGGTTTCGTAATAGTCGAGCGCCGCCGCGGTCGAAATGGCGATTTGCGTCGAAGACGGATCGGGTCGCAATCGCAAATCCACTCGGAAGACGTAACCCTCCGCCGTGCGCGCCTGCAGGATTTTCACAAGCTCGCGCGTTACCCCCGCGTAGAATGGCCCAGGCTCGACGTTGGGGCCGGTTTCGGCGGCCCCATCGATGAAAAAGACCATCAGATCGATGTCGCTCGAGAAATTAAGCTCGTTGGCGCCCATCTTGCCCATCGCAAGGACAATGTAGCCCGAGCTGCGCGCCGGGTGTCTCCCGTCGGCGACGTGCAGCCTTTTTCGTTTGGCGGCATCGCAAAGCAGGTAGTCCACGGCTGAGCCGAGCGCGGTGTCGGCAAGCCGCGTCAGTGCCGCAGTAACTTGCGCCACCGTCCAAGTACCGCCCAGATCGGCGAGCGCGATCAAAAAAGCGGCTCGTGACTTGGAGAGGCGAAGCACGCGCATCAGATCGGCCTGCGATTGCGCCGCCGCGGCGTCGCTTTGCATCTTTGCCAGTAGCGCCGCTAGGGCGCGATCCGGATCGCCCTCGAGCAGGCGGACAAATTCCGCAGGGTCTGCCTCGATCCGATCCCATAGATAGGGCGCGGCTTCGGCGATGCCGCCGAGAATCTGGCCCACCGCCGGATGCCGGCGAATGAGCGCTTTGATTTCGTTTCCGGCAGATTTCGGCTTGACGCTTTGCAGCCAAGCAGCGACACGCGCCGTAGTTTGCGGCGAAACTTCAGGCAATGCGCCGCGCAGCCGCCCGGCGAATGCCGTGTCACCGCGTGTTTGCTTCAGCCGCTTTTTGGCTGCGGCTCGCTTCATCCCGTACCTGCCGTGTGCGCCGGACCTGCACGCGGCAAGGCAATCGTGCTTCGCAAGCCGGGATGATTGTCCTCGAGCTTGAGTTCTCCGCCATGCAACCGGGCAACCGCCGAAGCGAGGCTGAGGCCCAGGCCAGAGCCGGGTTCCGATCGGCTCTGCTCGAGGCGGACAAACCGCTCCACCACCCGCCCGCGATCCGCATCGGGAATCCCCGGCCCACGATCCGCAACGCTCAGCACGATGCGGTCGCCTTCGTTACCGGCCTTGACCACGATTTCGGCGGGCGCGCCGTTCGCTTCGCCGTTCGGCCCGGCATATTTGATGGCATTGTCGAGGAGGTTGGCGAGCGCCTGGCTCACCAGTTCGCGATTGCCGCGCACCGGCGCGGCCGATGGCGCTTCGACCTTCAGTGTAATTCCCTTTTCATCCGCAAGCGGTTCGTAAAGCTCGCCGACATCCCGGACAATCTCGGACGCGTCGAATTCGGCCATGTTATCGCGCGCCTGACCGGATTCGGCGCGCGCTATCATCAGCAATGCATCGAACGTGCGAATGAGTTCGTCCGATTCCGCAATGGTGGATTCCAACGCCGCGCGATAGCTGGAATCGCCCGCCGAACTGCGCAGCGCCTGCTCGCAGCGATTGCGAAGCCTGGTCAGCGGCGTTTTCAGATCGTGCGCAATATTGTCGGACACCTCCTTCAATCCGTGCATCAACGCCTCGATCCGCTCGAGCATGGCATTGACGTTAACCGCGAGCCGATCGAGTTCGTCACCGGTGCCAGCGACCGGCAACCGGCCGGAAAGGTCGCCCGCCATGATCGTTTGCGCCGTTCCGGTCATCGCATCGATGCGGCTGAGCACGCGGCGGCTGACAAAAAATCCGCCGAGCAGGCCGAGCACGATGACCAGCGCCAGCGACCACTGGCCGGCATTGGCGATGATGCCAAGCACCCGTTCGCGCTCTTCGAGATCGCGCCCGACCAAGAGATGGAATCCGCCCGGGAGCTGCACCACTCGGACCAGCGCACGATGGTCGGCGCCTTCGGGCGCTTCCAGCCGGCGATAGCTCGTTTCCAGCCATCCGGGACGGTCGAGAGCTCCCGGCTCGAGCGCGCCGACATTGCCCGCAAGCCCCTCCCCCGTCGGCGTTGTGACCAAATAAAGGCTCGAAGCCGGACGGCGCGACCTCGAATCGACCACAAGCACCAAGCGTCTGATGCCACCTTGCGCATAGACGTTGGACAGGCCGCTGATCTCGGTATCGACGGTCGATGTGATCTGCTCGGTAATGAGCCGGCGCGTATTGAGCGCAAAATAAGCGAGCAGCGATGCCGCGAATAAGACGAAAATACCGAGATACACGAGCGTCAGCTTGAAAGCCGTCGTGCGAAGGAGTTTGCCGAGCGCTGTCACGTTATTTCATCTCGATCTCTGAGAAGTCGTCTTCCCAATATTCAAGCGATGCTCGCTTGCCGCTCTGCTGGGCAGCGGCTTCGGCTTTACGGAGTTCGACGCGGCGAATTTTGCCGGAGATCGTCTTCGGCAGTTCGGCGAATTCGAGCCGCCGCACCCGCTTGAACGGAGCAAGCGCGCTGCGGCTATGGCGGAAAATCGAGAGTGCGGTGGCGCGGTCCGCCGCATGCCCGGGAGCGAGCGCAAGGAAGGCCTTGGGCACGGTAAACCGCATCGGGTCCGGCGACGGCACAACGGCGGCCTCAGCCACCGCCGGATGTTCGATCAATACGCTTTCGAGCTCGAACGGGCTGATGCGGTAGTCGGAAGATTTAAAGACATCATCCGCTCGGCCGACATAGGTCAGGTAGCCGTCATCGTCGATGGTCGCGACATCGCCGGTCCGGTAATTTGTTTCGCCGGGTGCGCGGCGTGCGCCGGTGTCATCGTTCTCTTTCCCCTGATAACCCTGCATGAGGCCAGTCGGCCGCGGCTCGAGCGTCAGGCAGATTTCACCTTCTTTCACCGGTGCACCACCGGGATCGAGGAGCGCGACCCGATAACCCGGCAGCGGCCGGCCCATCGAGCCGGCCTTAAGCTTTTGGCCGGGCGTATTGCCGGCCAAAGCGGTCGTTTCGGTCTGCCCGTAGCCGTCTCGGATCGCGATACCCCAAGTTGCTTTGACCCGTTCGATCACTTCAGGATTAAGCGGCTCGCCGGCGCTCGTCAGCTCCTTTATGCGAACCGGCCAGGCGGCGAGATCTTCCTGGATCAACATCCGCCACACAGTCGGCGGAGCGCAAAACGTCGTGACGCCGCACCGCACGATCGTGTCGAGAAGCCCCTGCGCATTGAAGCGCCGTTGGTTGATGATGAAGACCGCGGCTTGCGCGTTCCAAGGCGAAAAGAAACAGCTCCACGCATGCTTGGCCCAGCCAGGCGAAGAAATATTGAGATGCAGATCGCCCGGGCGCAGTCCCAGCCAATACATCGTCGACAAATGCCCAACCGGATAGCTTTGATGGCTGTGGAGGACGAGCTTCGGCGTCGCCGTGGTGCCGGATGTGAAATAAAGAAGAAGCGGATCGCCCGCTCTCGTCTCGCCATCCGGCGTGAAGTGCGCCGACGCGGAATAACCGTTCTCGAATGAAACCCAGCCGGGAACCTCCCCGCCAACGGCGATGCGCGTATAGTCGCCAGGCAGGTCGGCAAACTTTGCCGCGGCGTCGGCGCTGGCTACGACGTGGCGAATCCGTCCGCGCGCAAATCGATCACCGAGATCGTTGCGAGTGAGCAGCGTGGTTGCTGGAACGATCACGGCGCCGAGTTTCATCGCCGCAAGCATGCATTCCCAAAGCGGCGCGACGTTGCCGAGCATGACGAGAATGCGATCGCCGCGGCGCACCCCGAGATCGCGGAGTGCATTGGCGATCTGATTAGAGCGCTCGCTTAAGGCCGCAAATGAGAACTTGCTTTCGCCGCCATCCTCATCGACAAGCCACAGCGCCGGCTGCGCGTTATCGCGCGCCATTACGTCGAAGTAGTCGAGCGCCCAATTGAACCGATCAAGCTGGGGCCATTCGAAAGCGCGATAGGCGGTCTCATAATCCTCACGATGGTGCAACAAGAAATCGCGCGCCGCGAAGAAGGCGTCCGCGCCTTTTGGAGAGGGGTGGTCACTCATGTCGATGTTCCGGTCCTCTTTTTCAGGGATCGGGTGCATTGCCTATCGCGCACCTTCGCGAATCATGTAGCCAGCGCCCCGCACGGTATGCAGGAGCGGCTGCGCGAAACCCTTGTCGATTTTAGAGCGCAATCGCGAAATGTGCACATCGATCACGTTGGTCTGCGGATCGAAATGATAGTCCCAGACATTTTCCAGCAACATGGTTCGTGTGACGACTTGGCCGGCATGGCGCATGAGATATTCGAGCAGGCGAAATTCGCGCGGCTGCAGTTGCACTTCTTGGCCGGCGCGACTCACCTCATGCGATAGCCGGTTGAGTTCGAGATCGGCAACGCGATAGACCGTTTCCTCGCCGCGGCTGCCGCGCCGGCGCGCCAAGGCCTCCACACGTGCCAATAATTCCGAGAAGGCATAGGGCTTGGCCAGATAATCGTCGCCGCCGGTGCGCAGCCCTTTCACGCGATCATCGACCTGACCGAGCGCGGAGAGAATGAGAACCGGCGTCTCGACCGATTTGGCCCGCAACGCGCCGATCACGGAAAGGCCGTCGCGTTTTGGCAACATGCGGTCGACGATCAGCACGTCATATTCGCCGTCCAGCGCAAGCTGGAGGCCCTCCTCGCCGTCGCCGGCACAATCGGCCATATGACCGACTTCGCGAAACGCCTTGACCAGATAGTCGGCCGCGTCGCGATCATCTTCAATGATGAGAAGACGCATGGTTTATCGTTTGTCGCTGCCTTCGAAGCCGCGCCGCTGAGCGCCAACCGGGGATGATACATCCTTGCAGTGCCGGTATAAAAGCGAGGGGGTGGCGAGCGACGGGCTCGCCACCCCCCTTACCACTCCACCCCGGCGGGGGCGACGGATGCCGGGAGGCAGAGTTGGTATCCGGCGGGGACGGATCTTGCGATCCGCCCCCAGGGTACGCCCGCCAGCGGGGGCGACGGATGCCGGCGGATGCCCCTTTTGCTGGGGCCCGGTTCGTTGAACGCGGGGCAACCGGGCTTCACGATTCCTTCAGACACCACCCTTTCCACAAACCGGCGCGATCATACCTAGGCGTTCCCGAGCGGCAGCGCGACGAACTTCGTGCCATCGCCCGACTTCACTCTGAACAAAACCGTATGCTTACCTTCGCTGCGCGCGTCGGCGAGGCTTTTGCGAACCTCAGCCGGCGTCGAAACAGTCTTGCCGCCGACTTCGAGAATTATGTCGCCGACCTGGAAGCCGTGCTCGGCGGCGACACCGTCGGCATTGATGGCTGTGACCACCACGCCCTCATTGCCCGAACCCGACACTTTACCGCTGGGCGCCAGCGTGAGACCGAGCTTGGGCAATTCGCCGTCCGGCACCTCGCGCGGATTTTGATCCGGCGACGCCGTCGCCTCTTTCTCGTTCGGCAAGGTGCCGAGCGTCAGCGTCAAAGTCTTGGTTTGACCCTGATGGATGACGCCGAGCTTGACCGAGCTGCCTGGCGCCATAGTGCCGATCTTACGGGCGAGCTCACGGGGATCGTGGATCGGCCCATCATTGACCGTGACAATGACGTCGCCGCTCTGGATGCCCGCTTTCGCGGCCGGGCTATCTTTCTGCGGCTCTGACACGAGCGCGCCAGTTGTCTCCTTCAGTCCCATGCTGTCGGCGAGATCGGGAGTTACCGTCTGGATTTGCACGCCGATCCAGCCGCGCGTGACCGTTCCCTTGTCGCGCAACTGGTCGACGACGCTTTTGACAGTATCGGCTGGAATGGCAAAGGCTATCCCCACCGAACCGCCGGAGGGAGAGAAGATCGCGGTGTTGACGCCGATCACATTGCCGTCGACGTCGAAAGTCGGCCCGCCTGAATTGCCTTTGTTGACCGGCGCGTCGATCTGGATGAAATCGTCATAAGGGCCGGCGCCGATGTCGCGGCCACGCGCCGAGACGATACCGGCGGTGACGGTGCCACCGAGGCCGAACGGATTACCGACCGCGAGAACCCAGTCACCAACCCGCGGCGAACTATCCGCGAGCTTCACAAACGGGAAATCGCCGCCGTCGACCTTGATAAGCGCGAGATCCGTTCGCGGATCGGTGCCGATAACCTTGGCAAGGTGGGTCTTCCCATCGTCGGTCGTGACTTGAACGTTTTCCGCGTCGTGGACTACGTGGTTATTGGTAACCGCGTAGCCGTCGCGCGTGATGAAAAAGCCGGACCCCTGGCCGGTAATCACTTCATGGCCGTGCGTATTAGGCATGCCGAAACGCCGGAAGAAACGCTCGAACGGCGACCCAGGCGGGAACGGCAGATCGTCATCGCTGGCATCGGGGCTGGCCGGACGATCGATCTTGACCCTGACCGAAATCACTGCCGGCTTCACCTTCTCCACAATGTCGGCGAATCCGACCGGACGTTGCGGGAGTTGCTGGACCTTCTCGCTCAGATTTTGCGCTTGCGCCCCGGTGCCGAATGCACTGTGCGGCTGCATCGCTGGCGAGAAAACGAGTGCGGCTGCGCCAAAGCTTGCGATTGCCGTCGTCAGCAGCGCCATCCGCCGCGTCGACGGACCGCGCCGCGATGTCCGGGAGTGATGGTTCATGTATCATCTCCAAAAAACCGACCGGTTCCATGTCGCCAGAGAATGTCGCCACAGAAAGTCGGTTCCATGTCGCCACGGAGGTGTTGGGGTCGAAACAATGGGAGGATTAGCCTTACCGCGCTCTGTCGGCGGCATTAAAAATTTGTAATGTCACTATGTAAAAAATAACAAAGATGAATCAAAAGTTTAGGCGGGGAGCTCTCCCTGAAGCCTAGGAACGGCGCCCCGCGCGCAAGATATTCGCCAGCCGCTCCTCCTCGATATTGCTGAGCTTTTCGTCATCGGAGGCCGCTGCGCGGTTGTGGCGTGTCGAGGTCATAAAAGCAAGCACGGCGCCAAAGAGCAGAAGAGCGGGCGGCAACCCCCACAGAGCCGCGGTATGCCAGGACAGACGCGGCTTGAGCAACACGAACTC
>Ga0187781_10003692_pt1 | contig 11480 bp, 10 predicted proteins | sample 0715_SJ02_MP02_2_FD_132447 | JGI IMG/M metagenome (GOLD analysis project Ga0187781, IMG submission 132447) | Tropical peat soil microbial communities from peatlands in Department of Meta, Colombia - 0715_SJ02_MP02_20_MG | ecosystem: Environmental > Terrestrial > Soil > Wetlands > Peat | place...
GACTCGATCTGCACGATCAGGCAGAGCTCCTGATCGGCATGGCGGATGTAATCCGGCACCGCATCCCAGCGCGTGGCTCGGGCCAGGCCACCGCCGACACCACGCACCCCGGCCGGGGGATAGCGCATGGCCGCCACCAGTGCCTCGGCCTGTGCAGCCGTCTCCACCATGGGCACCATCAAGGTCTGCGCCCCTACATCCAGTACCTGCTTGATCAATGCCGGATCGCCATGCGCAATGCGCACCACCGGATGGCAGCGATAAGCAGCAAGCGCCTGTAACTGTCCCAGCAGCATCGGTACGGTATTGGGCGCATGTTCGCCATCCAGCAGCATCCAGTCGTGCCCGGTGCTGGCGATCATTTCTGCCGTATATGCCGAAGCCATGCCGGCCCAGATGCCATACAGCGGAGCCGCCTGCCGCAAGGCCGCCTTGAATCGGTTGACAGGTAATTGCATGGTTCACTCCCTATTGCAGATTGACATACATGCCGCCATCCACCAGCAGGCTGGCTCCGGTGACATAGCGGGCCAGATCGGACGCCAGGAATACCGCCGGCCCGACCAGATCTTCCGGTTCGCCCAGCCGCCCCAGCGGTATCCGCTTTTGCATATGACTGCGTTTTTCCCTGTCCGCCAGATCGGCACGGTTGATATCCGTTTCGATGGTGCCGGGCAGCAAGGCATTGCAGCGTATCCCCCAAGGCCCCAGGGCAATGGCGCAGGACTGCATCAGCGACAGCAAGCCGGCCTTGGTAGGGGTGTAGTGGGTCTGCATGCCGCCCCCCACCAGTGCACTGATGGAGCTGACCGCGATAATGGCACCGCCATCGCCCTGCTCCCGCATCTGGCGCGCCGCCGCCTGCACGGCGAAGTAAGCACCATTGAGATTGGTATCCACCGTGCGGTAATACGTGTCGCGTGGCATGTCCAGAAAGGAGTGGAACGGACAGATGCCGGCATTGCTGATGAAAACATCCACGCCTCCCAGATACTCCACCGCCTTGGCGATCAGCGCGTCGCCACAGTCCGGGTCGGCAATATCTCCGGCCAGATCCACAGCCCGGCGCCCCAGCAGTTCGATCTGATAACGCAAGGTCGGCACCGCATCGTCCTTGCCTCTCCCGCTATGGCCGATGAGCACATCGGCACCATGACGGGCGCAGCCCAGCGCAATGGCACGGCCTATCCCGCGCGAGGCCCCGGTAATCACCACACGTTTTCCGGCTAGCAGCATGTGTTACTCCCTGGATGAAAAGTAATGGACAGACGATCAATGAACAGCGCTGCCATAGCCCACCAGGCTGATGGCAGCGATGATCACGACAATGCCAAGCAACAGCATCCGGCGCGTTTGGGCCTGGGTACCACGCCACTCGCCCAGACAGACGCCCCAGATAGTGGAAATCAGGATGATGAAAGACATGTGCAGCACCCAGGAACTGGTGGGATTGGCCAGCCGGCTTTCTCCCATGCCATAGAAGAAGAACTGCAGATACCAGAGCAGCCCGCCCAGCGCGCACAGCAGGTAATTGCGCAGCAAGGGCGTGTTGCGATTCGTAAAGTCCCCCAGGCTGCGGTGCCGCCAGGACAGCCACAAACACCACAGCGCATTGGTGGTAAGACCACCCAGCATGATGATGGCGAAGGTCAGATTGTTGACGAACAAGGCATTGGCCCCCTGCGCTGCCGCGGCGGCAGCCAGTGGCTTGCCCGCGCTGATGCCATAACTGAAACAGGCACTCAGACAACCGGAAATCAGGGCAACGGCAATGCCCTTCTTCATATTGAATTCCCGCACCGCGCTTTGTTTGGTGGCCAGATCAACCTCGCGCTCCTTGCGCATGCCCGCCCGACCACACAGCACGATACCGATCAGCGAGCCGGCCACCCCTAGCAACACCAGCTGGCCTCCGCTGCTGGCCAGCATATGACTCAGGCGCAAACCATCGGGACTGCCAGACAGATCGTTGAACAGCGGCGGCATCAGGGCCCCCAGCGCTGAAGTCAGGCCCATGATGATGGACATGCCCAGCGACAGGCCGATATAGCGCATGGTCAGGCCAAAGGTCAGCCCGCCTATGCCCCATAGCAAGCCAAACAGGTAAGTCCAGCCCAGAGTGCTGCCACTGGCGGCAAGCAGGATGAAATCGAAATGCGGAATGGTCAGCGCGATGGCCAGCCACGGCGCGATCAGCCAGGAAAACAGACCGCCAAGCAACCAGAAGCTTTCCCATGACCACCGCTGCACGCTGCGATAAGGCAGATAGAAGCTGGCCGAGGAGAAGGAGCCGACAAAATGAAACAGCAGACCCAACAGAATGATGGCCATGTGTTCACCCTTGAAGTTGATAAAAACGCTGGGCATTGTCGGCAAACAGGGCAGCCCGCTCGCTTGAGCTTGCCTGCGCCAACAAGCTGTCATAGGTCTGCCACAGCCGCTGATAAGAGCTGAACAGGCTGCAAACCGGGAAATTGGAGGCAAACATGCAGCGTACACTGCCGAAGGCATCGATGGCTTCGAACACCAGCGGGGCCAGGCTGTCTGTGGTCCAGTGGTGGTCCAGCATGCCGAAGCCACTGAGCTTGATCTGCACATTCCGGCAGGCCGCAAGAGCACGCAGCCCATCGCGCCACTCCCGCCATCCCTGCACGGCCTGACGGTCCACATACATGCCGGCATGGTTGAGCACAAAGCGGACGCCAGGGTAGCGGGCAACCAGTGCAGCTGCCTCCGGCATCTGCGCGGGATACAGTTGCAGCTCGAAAATCAGCCCGTGCTGTTCCAGCAAGGCCAGGCCACGCTGCCAGCCCGGTTCGCGCAAGTAGTGCCGGCCGACATAATCCAGCCGCGGATCGGCATGGACATTCAGGATCTGTCGCACACCACGCACGCGCGGCGAACTGGCCAATTGCTGGGCCAGCATGTCGGCAACATCGTCTGCGGCCAGGTCGAGAGCCGGCATCAGCACCACCGGAACAGCCACAGTCTGTGCCTTCAGTTCCTGTTCCAGCCAGCGGGTCTCTGCCAGCGGATCGGCAGCATTGGCTTCGACATGTACCACGCCAGCCAGCTCGATCCCGGCTTGCCTGGCCAGTGCCTGCAAATGGCCGAGCGTGAAATCACGGGCCAGTGCCGTATAATCCCCCAGCAGATTGGCGGGCCGCGTTTCCAGCCAGGGATAGCGTCCGCCACCCATGCGCCAGAAATGGCAGTGAGCATCTACGATACGCATGGCCGCCCTCCTTCTGCCGTGAGCACGAACAGGGCCTGCAATGAATGCTGCTGCGGCGACAGGTCTGGCTCCGTGGCCATGAGGTCGGCCATATGGGCCCACCAGCGGCGCATGACCGGCAAAGTGGGGAGTTGCGCCAGCGCATTGGGCTCGCGGCAGCACAGGACGGCAAACAGCGCATCGTCGCCGGCATCGTGAAAAATCCGGTAATCCACAATACCGGCCTCCAGCAAGGCGGCTTGCAACGCCGGCCAGATAGCGTCATGGCGGCGACGGTATTCCTCCATGCAGCCCGGCAACAATTGCATGCGAAAGGCGCGCGTGCTCAGGGTATCCTGCCCGTCCATATCAGCCTCCCGGAGTGTGGGTATACGGACGATGCAGCTCACATGCCGGGTTCAGCTCCACCCCGAAACCCGGCCGGTCCAGTGCCGACACCCGCATGCGGCCATTGAGCGGCACCGGCTCACCCAGCAGCTGCGGGCTGAACATCGGCACCACCTGATCGGCCTGGGGGGCCATCATCAGGAATTCGGCAAACGGGCTGTTATGGCGCGTCGCCACCAGGTGATAGCTGTACACGCTGGAGCCATGCGGGATCAGCAGCGCGCCATGGGCATCGGCCAGTGCCGAGATTTTCAGCAGTTCCGTCATGCCGCCGCACCAGCCGACATCCGGCTGGATGATGTCGCAGCAGCCCATTTCCAGCAGCATGCGAAAGCCCCAGCGCGTGGCCTCGTGTTCGCCGGTAGTGGACAACATGCCGGCCGGCAGCTGCCGGCGTAATGCCGCATAGCCCCAGTAATCATCCGGCGGCAAGGCTTCTTCAATCCATTTCAGACCAAACTCATGCGCCCCCAAGGCCAGACGGGTGGCATAGTTCAGGTCCAGGCTCATCCAGCAGTCGAACATCAGCCAGAATGTGCTGCCCACGCGCTCACGCATATCGGCCAGCGCCTGCAGATTACGCTGCAAGCCGGCCTCCCCCTCCGCCGGGCCATGCTGCAAAGGCATTTTCCCGCCGATAAAACCCATTTTTTGTGCCAGATCCGGCCGTGCGCCGGTGGCATAGAACTGCAGCTCATCCCGCACCGCACCGCCCAGCAGCTGGTACACCGGCTCTTGCCGCACCTTGCCCAACAAGTCCCACAAGGCCAGGTCCACCCCGGAAATGGCATTGAGCACCAAGCCTTTACGGCCATAAAACAGGCTGGCTTGATACATCTGGTCCCAGATACGTTCGATCTCAGTGACGCGCGCGCCCTCAACAAAACGGGCCAGATGCCGCTCGACGATGAAAGCCGCAGGCTCCCCTCCCGTGGTGACCGCAAAACCGATATTCCCCTCGCTGTCCTCGATTTCCACGACCAGCGTACCCAGCACATTGATGCCGAAACTGCGCCGGCTTTGCCGAAATGCCGGGTATTTCGACATGGGCGTGGCGATATGGTCGTCTATCCAGTGGCCATCGGCCTGATCGTGATAATCGGCACCACCACCACGCAGCGTAAAAGCCCGCACCTGCTTGATGAAAGGAAGTTGATTCATTGACGCATCGCTCCATCAGTCAATTGGCTGCTGTTTTATCCGGCAAGGAACAAACCGCTACGAATTTTCAGAATACAAATCGGAAAATAAATAGCAGCCCAAATAAACGTCCAATAAACAACAAGCACACTCCCAATTCAATATCGGCCGATTTTCTGGCAGAAAAATAAGGGAATATTTCTATGTACTTGCTGCTTTCAGATGCAAGGAATTTACGTCAGCACCTCAAACCCATCCAATTACTTTTAATCAGAGCGCAATACTTTTTACTTATGGATCATTCAATATATTCTCCATCATTAATACATCGCCATTTATTGCAGCGCCTGCGTTATAAACATCTCCAAATGCTGGTGGTATTGGACTCCTGCTGTAATCTGAACCGGGCGGCAGACATCATGCATATGTCGCAACCGGCGGCTAGCCGCATGCTGCAGGAAATTGAAGACATGTTCGGCTGCCTTCTGTTTGAACGCATGCCACGTGGCATGCGTGCCACGGCACTGGGTGAACGGCTGATTGGTTTTGCCGGGAGAAGCCTGAACAATCTGGCGCATTGCATGGAGGAACTGGCACTACAGCAGCAAGGGGGCTATGGCTATCTGTCACTGGGAACCATCATGGGTGCGGCACCGGACCTGGTGATGAATGCCATTGCCCGCCTGAAACGGGATCGCCCCCGCTTGTGCATCCGCGTGATGGGCGATACCAGCGATCAACTGCTACGCATGCTGGAGCAGGGACGCATTGATCTGGCCATTGCCCGCCGCAGCGCAGAAATGGCAGATGCCAGCTTTAGCTTTGAAGCACTGGGAAATGAAAAATTACGCATTGTGGTGCGTGCAGGACATGCTTTACTGCAGCAGCAACATATCGAATGGACAGGTTTACTGACTGATTGGCCATGGATATTACAAGCGACATCCAGTCCGGCGCGCATGGCGCTGGATCAATATCTGCTTCAGGCATCCTTGCCACTGCCTGCCAATATCATTGAATGCAACTCGGTTTATTCCATGTTGCAATTAATACAGCGTACTGATTCCATCATGCTGTTATCGGAAACTGCACTACAGGATTATTTGCAGATGGGCATGATCCATACGCTGCCCATTTTTATTGACACGCCAATGGCGCCTTTTGGCATATTGACACGCAAGCATGAACCCCTTACCGATGAACAGCGTATTTTCATCGCTTATCTGCACGATCATGCCGGTGATTAAATCAGGTGGCCGACCTGCCTGATAAAACCGGAGAAAAGCAGCCAACGCAAGCTCCATGCAACAAGCCCCGCAGAACGGGGCTTGTTGATGACCGGCGTTCAGCGCCAGCCAGCTTTATCTGGGGACAGGGCTATGCCCTCAGAATTCAATTGCTACCGCAGCAGGCCTTGTATTTCTTGCCGCTGCCGCAAGGGCAAGGGTCGTTGCGGCCAACCTTGTCGCCGTCACGGCGTACGGTTGATGGGGCCTGAGCCTTGGCGCGCCAGTAATTGAACACGGCGATCAGGGCTTCGGGCAGTTGCTCCTTGCAATCGTCTTTTTCTTCATCAGTAAAGGTGACCAGGTCTTCGCCTTCTTCTTCCTCGAACATGCCGCCCAGTACCAGGATGGGCATCAGCAGATCTTCGAAACCTTCGTCGTCGGCAGCTTCAAACCAATCGGTATCCACCACGTCCAGCGCATACAGATAGGCATTGCACCACGGCCAGTAGTCGGCCTCGTCATCATCGCTGTCTTCATCCGCATACAGGATGAGGTCCAGCTCACGGCCATCGGCCAGTACATTGGCGGTGACGTCAAACAGCTTTTGCAGCAGGCCTTCCAGCTCGGCCTTGTCTTCCGGTTTTTCAAATTCCGGCGCATCCCCCAGGACCTCGGCCAGCCACATCGTGCTATCTGCGGCATCCGGGCCGCTGGCCAGGGCTGCAAAAAAGCCTTGTACTTCGTCCGGACGCATGGTGCTGCCACTAATCGACAGGGGCGTCAGCAACTGTTCCAGCCGGGCCAGATCGGCGTCATTGAATACGATATCAGTCATGGTGCGCTCCTAGCGATCAGAATCAATTGGCCGCATTGTAACGAAAAAGTCCCGACACGTCGGGACCATTTCGCACAAAGTTTGATCAGCCTCCGTTCAGGCAGTACGGCTATCGGCCAAACCCAGCTTTTCTTTCATTTGCTGGCGCATGACAAACTTCTGGATCTTGCCGGTAATGGTCATGGGGAAGCTGTCGACAAACTCGATATAACGCGGGATTTTGTAATGGGCGATCTGCCCCTGGCAGAAGGCACGGATATCGTCTACCGTGGCGCTTTCGCCATCCCGCAGCCTGATCCAGGCACAGAGCTCTTCGCCAAAGCGGTCGTCCGGCACGCCGATGACCTGCACTTCCTGAATCTTGGGGTGACCATAAAGAAACTCTTCCACTTCCCGCGGATAGATGTTTTCGCCACCGCGTATCACCATGTCCTTGACCCGGCCCACGATGTTGACATAACCCTGGGCATCCATCACGGCCAGGTCGCCGCTATGCATCCAGCCGGATTTGTCGATGGATTCGGCCGTCCTGGCCGGATCATCCCAATAGCCCAGCATGACCGAATAGCCACGGGTCAGCAGCTCGCCGGTGTCACCATGGGCCACGATGTGGCCATCGTTATCGACAATTTTCACCTCCACATGCGGGTGGACCTGCCCCACCGTGGAAACCCGCTTGTCCAGCGGGGTGTCGTGGCTGCTCTGGAAGCTCAGCGGGCTGGTTTCGGTCATGCCATAACCAATGGTCACCTGCTCCATATGCATCAGGGTAGTTACCCGTTTCATCACTTCGATAGGACAAGGACTGCCCGCCATCACCCCGGTACGCAGGCTGGACAGATCGAACTGGCCGAATTGCGGGTGATCCAGCAGGCCAATGAACATGGTCGGCACGCCATGCAGGCCGGTGCAACGCTCTTCCTGCACAGTTTGCAGCACGCTTAGCGGATCGAAACTTTCCGCTGGAAAGATCATGGCAGCGCCATGGGTCAGGCAGGTCAGTGTTCCCAGCACCATGCCGAAACAGTGGTATAGCGGCACCGGAATGCACAACCGGTCTGCCGGGCCAAAGCGCATGGCGACACCGGTGAAATAGGCATTGTTGAGAATATTGTGGTGCGACAGCGTAGCCCCCTTGGGGCTGCCGGTGGTGCCGGAAGTAAACTGGATATTGATGGCATCGTCAAACTGCAGGCTTGCCCCCAGTTGTTGCAGATTCTCGCGTTCGGCGGCAGTCGGCTCGGTCAGCAGCTCGGCAAAGCCCAGCATGCCCGGGGTAGCCTGCTGGCCCAGGCGGATCACCCATTCCAGCTTGGGCATACGCGCGGCCTTGAGCTGTCCGGGCTGGCTGTCGGCAAGCTCCGGCAGTAAATCCTGCAGCATTTCAATGTAGTTGCTGCTCTTGAAACTGGGGGAGGCAATCAGGGCTTTACATTCCACCTTGTTAAGCGCGTATTCCAGTTCCGAACGTCGATATGCCGGATTGATATTGACCATCACCAGTCCGGCCTTGGCGGTGGCAAACTGGGTCAACACCCATTCGGCATTATTCTGAGACCAGATGCCGATACGTTCGCCGGGCTTCAAGCCAAGGCGAATCAGGCCGCAAGCCAGTCTGTCCACCTGCTCCTGCAATTGGGCATAGCTCCATCGAATACCCTGGTGGCGTACCAGCAGCGCCTCCTGTCCGGCATGCTGCTGGCAGGCCATGTCAAAGAACTGTCCAATGGTTTTGCCTATCAATGTCTGCGGGCTGGCGCCGTGAACATAACTTGCGTGCATCATCGTGCTGCTCTCCTTTATTAGTGGTCTCTTTTGATCGTCCTGTCGCCGCCTCCGACAAAACCACACTGACATGGCTGAAGTGGCGCTACTGTTTTTTGTGCATTAATCCCACAAGTTGACGATTACGTAAACGTAATATGCCATTTCTGATGAGAAGCAGTGGGAAAAACGCTACAATTCGGCCAGGGATATGAAAGCAGATACCATGACAGAACCAGAACTCTTCACCATTTCCGACCTGGCACGTGACTTTGACGTCACGCTTCGCACCATACGCTTCTATGAAGAACAAGGCCTGATCGAGCCCAAGCGCGATGGTCGCCAGCGGGTATTCACCCGGCGCGACCGCGCCCGGCTGCGGCTGATTCTGCGTGGCAAACGCATCGGCCTGTCACTGTCCGAGATCCGGGAAATCATTGATTTGTATGATCTGGCCCGCGATGAAGCCAGCCAGTCGCTCAAGCTGCTGCATTTACTGGTGGCCAGGCGCGAACAGCTGGAAGAACAGCGCCGTGATATCGATGTGGTGCTGGCCGAAATCGATGCACTGGAGCAACATTGCCGTGGCGTGATCGACCAGATGACCACCAAGGCCGACACCACGGCCTGACACCCTGCCCTCGCGCAGGGTTTTTGCCATCTTCGTATTGACGTTTACGTAAGCGTAAGTCAATATAAAACAAACCATTCAACAGCACAGACCAAGGCGACAGTCCGCCAGCCGCACTGGCGCACGCCACCACGAGGAGACGCATCATGTACAGCAGCCTGCGATTTGACCACGGTGATACCTACGATATGTTGCGCCAGAGCGTGAAAGATTTCGCGGATGCCGAAATCGCCCCGCGTGCTGCCGACATCGACCGCGATAATCTTTTCCCGGCAGATCTGTGGCGCAAGTTTGGCGATCTGGGCCTGCTGGGCATTACCGCTGAAGAAGAATACGGCGGTGCCAATATGGGTTATCTCGCCCATATGATCGTCATGGAAGAGCTCAGCCGTGCCTCGGCCTCGGTCGCACTGTCCTACGGCGCCCACTCCAATCTGTGCGTCAATCAGATCCGCAAAAACGGCAGCGCCGAACAAAAAGCCCGCTACCTGCCCAAGCTGATCTCCGGCGAACACGTGGGTGCGCTGGCCATGTCCGAGCCCAATGCCGGTTCTGATGTAGTCAGCATGAAGCTGCGCGCCGACAAGAAGGGCGAGCGCTATGTACTCAATGGCAGCAAGATGTGGATCACCAATGGCGGCGATGCCGACACCCTGGTGGTGTATGCCAAGACCGATGTCAACGCCGGCCCCAAGGGCATTACCGCCTTTATCGTGGAAAAGGGGTTTGCCGGTTTTTCGCATGGCAGCAAGCTGGACAAGCTGGGCATGCGCGGTTCCAACACCTACCCGCTGTTCTTCGACAACTGTGAAATCCCGGCCGAAAACGTGCTGGGCGGCGAAGGCAATGGCGTCAAGGTGCTGATGAGCGGGCTGGATTACGAACGCGCCGTGTTGTCCGCTGGCCCGCTGGGCATCATGCAGGCCTGCATGGACATCGTCGTCCCCTATCTCAACGACCGCAATCAGTTTGGCCAGGCCATTGGCGACTTCCAGCTGATGCAGGGCAAGCTGGCCGACATGTACGTCAAGCTGTCCGCCAGCCGCGCTTATGTCTATGCCGTCGGCCAGGCGCTGGACCGCGGCGATACCGGCCGCCAGACCCGCAAGGATGCCGCCGGTGCCATTCTGTACGCCGCCGAAAACGCCACCCAGATGGCGCTGGATGCCATCCAGTGCCTGGGCGGCAACGGCTATATTAATGAATACGCCACCGGCCGCCTGCTGCGCGATGCCAAGCTGTATGAAATCGGCGCGGGTACCAGTGAAATCCGTCGCTGGCTGATTGGCCGTGAACTGATGGCTGAAACACGCTGAACACCGGGAGTAGTGAGTGGGGAATGGGGAGTAACAGTTCCCTCTGGCCCACAAGCTACTGAAAAATAACTGGTGAGTGGGTAGTACCACTCCCTACTCACCACTCCCTCACTCCCTGAAATCATGCCAGTCATCGAATCCAAACTGTCGCCACGTGCAGCGGACTTCCAGGCCAATGCCGACAAGATGCGCACCCTGGTGGCCGACCTAAAAGAAAAAGTCGCCCAGGCTGCGCTGGGTGGGGGTGAAGGCCCGCGCGCCAAGCATGTGGCCCGTGGCAAGCTGTTGCCGCGTGAACGCATCAACCTGCTGCTGGACCCCGGCGCACCCTTTCTGGAGCTGTCCCAGCTGGCCGCCTTTGGCATGTATAACGATGACGCCCCCGGTGCCAGCCTGATCAGCGGCATCGGCCGTATTGCCGGCGTGGACTGCCTAATCATCGCCAACGATGCCACGGTCAAGGGTGGCACCTACTACCCGATGACGGTGAAAAAGCACTTGCGCGCCCAGGAAATCGCCAAGGAAAACCGCCTGCCCTGTGTTTATCTGGTGGATTCTGGCGGCGCCTTCCTGCCCTTGCAGGACGAGGTATTCCCGGACAAGGAACACTTTGGCCGCATCTTCTACAACCAGGCCCAATTGTCAGCTGCGGGCATTCCGCAAATCGCCGTGGTGATGGGCAGTTGCACGGCGGGTGGGGCCTATGTGCCGGCCATGTCGGACGAAACCGTCATCGTCAGGGAACAGGGCACCATCTTCCTGGGAGGCCCGCCGCTGGTAAAAGCCGCTACCGGTGAAGTGGTAACGGCAGAAGAGCTGGGGGGCGGTGACGTGCACACCCGCATCTCCGGTGTGGCCGACCACCTGGCCCAGAACGATGCCCATGCGCTGGGTATTGCCCGTCGCATCGTGGCCGACCTGAACTGGCACAAGCAAGGAACAC
>Ga0187781_10003694_pt1 | contig 11477 bp, 15 predicted proteins | sample 0715_SJ02_MP02_2_FD_132447 | JGI IMG/M metagenome (GOLD analysis project Ga0187781, IMG submission 132447) | Tropical peat soil microbial communities from peatlands in Department of Meta, Colombia - 0715_SJ02_MP02_20_MG | ecosystem: Environmental > Terrestrial > Soil > Wetlands > Peat | place...
GCCGATGTAGCTGCGATCTACCCAGGACGTCGGTCGGCACGCGTTTCAACGCCGGCTCCATGACTAAGGAGACCGGCCCTAGCGGTGAGTCGAGCTACGGGCCTGGGTGACCCAGCTCACCGTAGGCGTGCTGATAGGTGAGCACAGCCGTAACCCGGCGGTCGAAGCGCTCGGGATCGGTGGTGGGCAGCTTGCGGAAGATGCTGGTGACATGGCTCTCGACAGCTTTCTTGGAGACCGACAAGCTCCTGGCGATCTCGCTGTTGGTGTAGCCCCTGGCCATCTGGGCCAAGACGTCGAGCTCGCGCAGGGTGAGCACGTCCAGTGAGGTGGCGAGTCGTCGCCTGACCAGCGCGTTCACGATCGAGGGATCGAGAAGGGTTTCGCCGGCGTGGACCTCGTGGATGGCGTCGACGAGCGTCTCCAGGTCCCCCACCCGATCATCAAGCAGGTAGCCAACCCCGGCGGCGCCGTTGCGGAGCAACTCGAGGGCGTAGCCATCGCCAGCCTCGGCGATGACCACGACGCTGATCTCGGGATGGCCGACGCGGAGCTTGCGGGCGGCCACGAGGGCGACCTCAGCGCCCACTCGAGGCGTGCGAATCCCAACGACCAGGACGTCCGGAGAGAATTGCTGTGCGGCCTCGAGGGTCTCGGGGTGGCTGTCTACGCGGCCTACCACTTCGATCCCGGCGACGCGGCCGAGCAGGCACGTGAGCCCTTCGCGGGTCAAGAAGTTGTCGCTGGCGATGACGACGCGCAGGGCGGGGGGCTTGACCATAAAGGAGCACTCCTGGCTCAGCGGACCGACGGCAGCGCTGCTAGCGACGACCATAGCCCCGCGCCTGCCGTGGTGCCGATAGGGCACGCCTGGGAGTTTCAGGGGTAAGCCCCATAGCCTGGCGTGTCCGGCATCACGTAACTTTCCCGCATAAGCGTCATCTCCGTCGGGGCGGCGGCTGACAGCCACATCGCCACTGCCGGGATCGGCGGCCTGGAGCGTGGGTGCGCGCAGCGGAGGAAGCCCTCATGACAGCCGGTCAAGGCCTCGATCCCTGGTACCAGCGGGTATCAGGCCTCGGGCGGCGGCCGGACGCCGAGATCATGACCGCTCTGCTGACCTTGCCGGAGCACTCGCGGATCCTGGTGTGCCTAGCAGACATTGGCGCGCTGACATACCACGAGATCGCGCAGATCACAGGGATGCCCGCCGAACTCGTCGGATCGTCTTTGCACCAGGCTCGCTGCCTGTTAGGTGAACTCGCCGTCGGCGCAGCCGGGCTCGGATCCGCAGGCGAGCGCGGAGTCTCTGCATCCTCGTCAGCGTCCGTGCCGCCTGGCTGGCTAGCGGCATGGCGCGGTCGCCGCTCGAAGCCGGGACGGTGCGGCCGGCGCCTCCGCAATTACCGCATGCCACTGACACGGCGCTGGGCCCCGCACCGGGGCCGGGACCTGGTTGCCATCCCCTTCCCCAAGATCAGCAAGGAGCTCGCATGACCGCAAAGTCTGCCAGGCCCGCCAAGCCTCGCACCGTGAATGTCGCCTTCACGCTCCCGGCCGAGGTCGAGGCGAGCGATATCGCCTTGTGCGGCGAGTTCAACAACTGGTCCACCGACGACATCAAGCTGTCTCGCGACGGGGACGGCACCTGGCGGGCCACCGTCAGCCTTGAGCCGGGTCGCTCCTACCGTTACCGCTACCTCCTCGACGGCCAGCGGTGGGAGAACGGCTGGGCTGCCGACAGCTATCTCCCCAACCCCTACGGTGAAGACGACTCGGTCGTCGTGGTCGCCGGATGACCCGTTAGCGGCAGGCACGCGCTGAGCGCACCGTGGAAGGGCGGCTCGAGTACCTCGAGCCACCGGCCACCGTCTGAGGCCAGCACAGTGGCCCAGGCTGGATTAGCCGCCGCCGGCACCGGATACCCAGGCCACCGGGCCGGAGGCCGTCTGCCCGGCTGACGGCAGCATCCACGAGGTGGTCAAGCGTGTGGCGCCGTATCGCCACACGTCCGCGGTACTGGTCTCACCACTTCCACTATTCCTTCTTGCTAAGTACCAGTAGCTAGTGTTACTGTGTAGCTGTAGTCAGTAAGACTGAGTAGCTGTGGGAGGAGGTGTTCCATGGCCAGGCTGGTGACGGAGATGCTCAAAGGGACGCTGGAGGGCATCGTTCTCGCGATCTTGTCCGGTCGGCCCGCGTACGGCTACGAGATCACGGCGTGGCTGCGGGAGCAGGGCTTCTCCGACATCGCGGAAGGGACCGTCTACGCGCTGCTCATCAGGGTCGAGCAGCGCGGCCTCGTCGACGTCGAGAAAGTCCCCTCCGAGAAGGGGCCGCCGCGCAAGGTGTACTCCCTCAACGCCAGCGGACGCGAATACCTCGACGAGTTCTGGCGGACCTGGAGCTTCCTCACACAGCGACTGGAACAGCTCCGCGAAGGGGGCAAGTGATGGCACCGAAGTGGATCGAGCTGGTCACCGGCTCGCTTGAGCAGAAGAAGCAGTACCGGCAGTACAAGGCCCGCATCGAGGCTCTGCCCGAGCCGTACGGCACCGTCGCGAAGGCGCTGCAGCGGTACTTCATGTACTACGCGGGCGTCACAGACGGCGAGACCGCCCTCAAGATGTTCGGCGACTTCGCCGATCTCTGGGAGCGTGCCGCGGCCGACGGCACGCCCGTGCGCGCGATCGTCGGCGACGATCCGGTCGAGTTCGCCGACACATTCGCGCAGGCCTACACAGGAAAGAGATGGATCGACAAGGAACGCGCGCGACTGACCAAGGCGATCGAGGACGCAGAGCGAGGCGAACGGTAATGACCACCGACGCAGCCATCCACGTTCAGGGTCTGGAGAAGTCCTACAAGGAGTTGCATGTGCTGCGCGGCGTGGACTTCGAGGTAGCGAGGGGCAGCATCCTCGCCCTGCTCGGCTCCAACGGCGCGGGCAAGACCACGACCGTAAATATCCTGTCCACGCTGCTGCGGCCCGATGCGGGGACGGCCAGCGTCAACGGCTTCGACGTCGCCGCGCAGGCTGCGGACGTGCGGGAGTCCATCAGCCTCACCGGGCAGTTCGCGGCCGTAGACGAGATCCTGACCGGGCGGGAGAACCTGGTGCTGGTGGCCCGGCTGCGGCACCTGAAGGGCGCCGCCCAGATCGCGGATGATCTGCTGGCTCGGTTCCAGCTCACCGACGCGGCACAGCGGAGGGTGGCCACGTATTCCGGCGGCATGCGCCGCCGCCTGGACATCGCGATGAGCCTGATCGGGAGTCCGCCGGTGATCTTCCTGGACGAGCCGACCAGCGGGCTCGACCCGGAATCGCGCCTCGAAGTGTGGAAGAGCGTCAGGGAACTCGCCGAGCGGGGCACGACGGTGCTGCTTACCACGCAGTACCTGGACGAGGCCGAGCAGCTCGCGGACCGGATCGCGATCCTGCACGAGGGGCGGATCATCGCGAACGGCACCCTTGCCGAGCTAAAGCGGCTCTTCCCGCCCGCCCAGGTCGAGTACGTCGAGAAACAGCCCACCCTGGAGGAGATCTTCCTCGCCATCACCGGCAACGGCGGTAACGGCAGCAACGTCGACATGGCCAGTGCCGGCACGGACAACTAAGGAACAATGATGACCACGCACTTCTTCGGCGACACCGCCGTCTTGCTGGGCCGCACCGTGCGGCATATCACGCGCAGCCCCGACACCATCATCACGACCGCAGTCATGCCCATCGCCCTCATGCTGCTGTTCGTCTACGTGCTCGGCGGCGCAATCAAACACGGGTCGGGCGCGTACGTGACCTACCTGCTGCCCGGCATCCTGCTCATCACGATCGCGATGGGCATCTCCTACACCGCAGTCCGGCTCTTCATGGATATGCAAAGCGGAATTCTGGCGCGATTCCAGTCCATGCCGATCGCACGGTCCTCCGTGCTGTGGTCGCACGTGCTGACCTCGCTGGTCGCAAACCTGACCTCGCTCGTAGTCGTCGTGCTCGTCGCCGTCCTCATGGGCTTCCGCACGGGGGCGGGAGTGCTGGCGTGGCTCGCCGTCGCCGGCATCCTCGTCATTTTCACCCTGGCGCTGACGTGGATCGCCGTCATCCCGGGCCTGTCCGCCAAGACCGTGGACGGCGCGGGCGCCTTCGCTTACCCGCTCATCTTCCTGCCCTTCATCAGCTCGGCGTTCGTGCCCACCCGCACCATGCCCGGCCCGGTGCGTGCCTTCGCCGACAACCAGCCCGTGACCTCCATCGTCAACACCATCCGCGACCTGCTCGCACAGCAGCCAGTCAGCACCGGCATCTGGACCGCCCTCGCCTGGTGCCTCGGCATCCTCATCGTCGCCTACGCACTCGCCATGGCCGCCTACCACCGCACGATCGCCTGAGGATGTGCCACCTCGGGCCAGTCAGCCATCAATGCCACGACGGCGGCCGTGCCAAGGGCCTGGGTGTCCCGGACCCCCGAAGCGTCAGCTAGTGACGAAGGTCCCTCCGATTTGAGAGCCACATTCTTTTAGTATTGCCTCCGACGAGGTCGTCGATGAGCGGCACGCTCACCGGCAGGCGAGAAGGAGTGCGGCCATGAGAACAGCGGCAACACGCAGATGGTGGGCGCTCGGCGCGGTCATGCTGGCGGTGCTGGCCGTCGGAATGGACATCACCGTCCTCAGCGTCGCGTTGCCGACGCTATCGGCAGCGTTCAAGGCGTCTGAGTCCGAACTGCAGTGGTTCTCATCGGCATACACGCTGGTACTTGCCGCGATGATGCTGCCGGCCGGGCTGCTCGGCGATCGCTTCGGACGTAAGAAGGTCATCCTGTGCTCGCTGGCACTCTTCGCCGGCGGCTCGCTGGCGTGCGCATACTCGCGTTCCGCGGCCGAGTTCATCGCTGCCCGGATCCTGCTCGGCTTCGCCGGCGCTGGGATCATCGTCATGGCGATCTCGGCCCTGACGGTGCTCTTCTCCCAAGAGGAACGGCCGCGCGCGGTGAGCATCTGGGCGGCGATGAACATGATCGCCTTCCCGATCGGCCCGATCCTGGGCGGGTGGCTGCTGTCGCACTACTGGTGGGGCTGGGTATTCCTGATGAACGTACCCGTCGCGGCGGTGGGCTTCGTTGCGGTGGCGGCGCTCGTTCCCGAGTCGGCGTCGCCAACCCCGCCCGGCTTCGACGCTGCCGGCATCGTCGGCTCGAGCGCTGGCCTCGTCGGCGTGACTTTCGGATTTATCGAGGCTGGTCAGCACGGCTGGGGTTCAGCTGGCGCGATCGGCCCGCTGCTGGCCGGGCTCGGGGTGATAGTGGCGTTCTTCTACTGGGAGCGCTGGCTGCTGCGGCGGCCCGGCGCGCACCCGCTGGTCGATCTGAGCCTGTTCCGCTCCGGCTCCTTCACGTGGGGCGTGATCCTGTTCACCGTCCTCACGCTCGCGCTCGTCGGGCTGCTGTTCACGATGCCTCAGTACTTCCAGGGCGTGATGGGCACCAGCCCGGAAGGCTCTGGCATCCGTCTGCTGCCGGCGGTGGGCGGGCTGATGGCTGGACTGCTGCCGGCGGCCTGGCTGGCGAAGGTAATCGGGCCCAAGATCACGATCGCCGTCGGCTTCCTCGTGCTCGCCGCCGGCCTCGGCATCGGCGCGACGACCGGGCTGTCGTCTGGGGAGGGATTCGTCGCGGCCTGGATGGCGGTGGCCGGCGCTGGCACGGGGCTGACGATGGCGACGGCAGCCTCCGCTGCGCTCGCGCAGCTATCAGAGGAACGCGCCGGCGTCGGCTCCGGTGTTCTGCAGGCACTCAAGAACACCGGAGCTCCGCTGGGTGCGGCGATCCTGGGCAGCGCACTCACCTCGGCGTATGTGAGCAGGCTGCACCTAGCCGGGCTCCCCGGAGTCGCTGCCCAGGCGGTGCGGGAGAGCGTGTTCGGCGGGGTGGCGGTAGCCCGGCTGCTGCACTCGCCAGCACTGCTGATCTCGGTCCGGGGAGCATTCGTGCACGGGGTGGACGTTGCGCTCGCTGCTTCCGTCGGCTTCGCGCTAGTCGGAGCGGTGCTATCCCTGGTGTTCATGCCGCGGCGAGGTCCTCAGCTGCCGCCGGCCGCGGAGAATGTACCGGGTGATGAACGCGTCGCCGTCTGACTCACCGCTCGAGGTCAGCCTCAGGGAACGCAAGAAGGCCAGAACCAAGGCCGTCATCCAGCATGAGGCGCTCGCGCTGTTTCGTGAGCGCGGCTACGAAGCCACGACGATCGAGCAGATCGCGGAAGCCGCGGAGGTCGCGGTCTCGACGGTCTTCCGGTACTTCCCGGCTAAGGAGGACCTGGTCCTCACCGACGACTACGACCCGCTCCTGGCGGCGGCGTTCCGGGCGCAGCCGCCTGGCCTCGCGCCCGTCACGGCCATGCGCCAGTCCTTGCGCACCGTGCTCTCCGGGCTGAGCCAACAGGAGCTTGCTGATATGCGAGCCAGGGCAACGCTCGCTTTGGCGGTCCCCGCGCTGCGAGCTTCCTTGCTTGACCAGCTGGCACAGGCCATCGAGCTGATCGGTGACATGGTAGCCCGGCACACCGGACGGTCCCGCGACGACTACGCGGTCCACACGCTTGCCGGTGCGATCTACGGAGTGCTCATCTCGGCAGAGTTCTACTGGGTCGAGCACCCCGATAGCGACTTGCTCCCGCTGCTCGACCAGGCGCTCGCGCACCTGGAGTCCGGGCTGTTCCGCTAGGTTGCTCGCATCGGCAAAGCTATTCAGATTGGCCAGGGCGGAAGTGCGGCGAGCGTGCGAACTCGGTGGTCAGCCTTCAGGGATCTGATCGGGAGCGGCGCAGCTGGCGCACCCTGGGGAGCATGACCCACTCGGCGATCGACGGAACGAGCCGGTAGGCCCGCCACGCCCAGCGAAAGACCGGCGGAAACACGATGACCGCCTGGTTGCGGAGCACCCCTTCGAGGATCGCCCGAGCCGCGTCGGCGGCCTCGATCCCCTTGATCGGCGGCCGGGTTGCCTCGGCCCGGTTGACGCCGACCAGTTCCACGTGCTCGTAGATGCTGGTCTTCACATACCCGGGGCAGACCACGCTGACCTTCACGCCGAGGTCGGCTCCTTCGAGCCGCAGCGACAGGGACAGGCCCACCACCGCGTGCTTGGCTGTGGCGTACGGCGCGTTGATCGGCTGGGGGACGAGCCCGGTCACCGACGAGACGTTCACGATGTGGCCGAAGCCCTGGCGCGCCATGAGCGGATAGGCGGCGAGGGTCCCGTACAGGACGCCGTAAAGGTCGACGTCGAGCACCCGCCGCCACTGCTCTAGCGTGAGATCACGGGCGTCACCGCCGACCGCGATGCCGGCGTTGTTGAACAGGTAGTCCAGCCGCCGGTATCGGGCTGCGGCCTCCTCGATCAGGTCCCGGACCTGCTGGTCGTCCGAGACGTCCAGATGCCGGGCCTCGGCCTGCCCGCCAGCAGCCACGATGGATCCAGCCACGCGCTCGGCCGCTTCGGCATCGATGTCCGCCACGATCATCCGCGCACCCCGGCGGGCCAGCTCCCCGCACAGGGCCTCGCCGATGCCCGCCCCGCCGCCGGTCACGATAGCGACCTTGTGCTCGAACGTCTTCGCGGTGTCGCTCACCTCGCACCGTCGCGTGACAGGAGGACCGCGATGCCGTCCAGGATGCGGTCGAGGCCGAAACTGAACTCACCCGCCACGCCGGCGTCGTCTTCGAAGGCTCCGGTAGCCGCCGCGGCCCAGACACGAGGGAACCGCGAGGGGTCGATGAGCTGGCGGATCAGCTGCCCATAGTCGGCTGAGCCGGGGCTCGCCGCCACCTGCTGGCGGGCTTCGGCCAGGTCGAGCGCCAGGGCTGCCTCGCTTCGGACGAAGACGCTCAGGAGCAGCACCGTGGACACCCGCTGCTGCTCGGCGAGCTCGGTCGCCGCGAGGCAGCGCAGCCCCGCCTCGAGCCAGGCGACCTGGTTGGGAGTGGGCGGCGCGCCACTGATGGGGATGCGGACGGCCCATGGGTGCCGGCGGTAGCCGTCGAAGAGGACGGTCGCCCACTGCGTCAGCCCGCCTCGCCAGCTCATGTCCGCCGCCGTGCCCGGCTCGGGGGGAGGGCCGCAGGCGTGGTCGACCATCAGGGCGAGCAGCTCGTCTTTGCCGTCGACATAGCCGTAGAGGGCCATCGTCGACACGCCGAGCGCGCTGGCAACCCGGCTCATCGCCACCGCGGAGAGGCCTTCGGTTTGGGCGAGGCCGACCGCGGCGCCGACGATGGCGTCGAGGTCGAGGCCGGGTTTGGGTCCCTTGCGGGGAAGGGGCCTCAGCCCCCACGCCCGCTCGATGCCGGCCGGCAGCCGAGCTGCTCGTTCCGGGGTAGCCATGGTCTCTCCCGCACACTTACTCTATGCATTATACATAGTACGATGTACACTGTAGCAAGAACGGTACTACGAGAATCGAGGCTAGAGCACGAATGGGCGCCGCACCTGCGATCACCGCCCGGGGCTTGCGCAAGTCGTTCGGTGCCCTTCAGGTGCTCCGCGGCATCGACCTTGAGGTCCCGGCCGGAAGCGTGCTCGCCCTGCTCGGGAGAAACGGCGCCGGCAAGACAACCATGGTGCGGATCCTTACCACCCTGCTCCGCCCTGACGCCGGGATGGCAGCGGTGGCAGGCTTTGACGTCGTCTCCCAGACCCACGCCGTGCGCCGGGCGATCAGCTTGACCGGCCAGTCCGCCGCCGTCGACGGGCTGCAGACCGGGGAGGAGACGCTCTTCATGATGGGACGGCTGTGGGGGCTGTCCCGCCGACAGGCCCGCCTGCGGGCGAGCGGCCTGCTCGAACGATTCGACCTCGCCGATGCCGGTCGCCGGCGGGTCGGCACCTACTCGGGCGGGATGCGCCGACGACTCGACCTCGCCGCCAGCTTGGTGGCCGAGCCCGCCGTCATCTTCCTGGATGAACCCACCACCGGGCTCGACCTGCCGAGCCGCCAGACCATGTGGGCCGCCATCGCCGGCCTAGCCGGGCGCGGCGTCACCGTCTTTCTGACCACCCAGTCACTCGAGGAAGCTGACCGGCTCGCCGACCAGGTGGCCATCATCGACGGGGGCATCGTCGCGGTCCAGGGCACTCCGGGCGAGCTTAAGACCCGGGTCGGCACCGAGCGGCTCCGGATCTCGTTCACCGACCGAGCCGCCTACGACCGCGCCCTGACTCTCCTCGCAGCTCACCAGCCTGTCGCCGACCAGGCGCACCTGCGCGTCGAGGTCGAGACCGACGGCACCGCCGCGGCCACCCGGGCCCTGCTTGACGCCGTCGACCCCGCCGCCAGCCTGATTGCCAACTTCGACCTGCGGCGCCCCACCCTCGACGACGTCTTCTTCGCCTACACCACCGAGCCCGCCGGCTCCGACAGCTCCCTGCAGCGATGACGACCCGCACCGTCCTCCCTGCCGCCCAGGTACGGCCCAGCTCGGCGCGCCGGGACACCGTCACCCTGGTCGGACGAGGCTTCCGGCTGGCCAGGCGCAACGTCGACGCCCTCTACACTGGCCTCGCCCTCCCGGTCATCTTGATGGTGCTCTTCGTCGAGATCTTCGGCGGCGCGGTCCACTTCGGCGTCACCTACGTCGACTACGTGGTACCGGGGGTGCTGATCCTCTCCGCCGGGTTCGTCTCCGCTCAGACCGCCGTCACCGTCAACCAGGACATGACCGGCGGGATGATCGACCGCCTCAAATCCATGGACGTGAGCGGCGCCGCGGTGCTGTGCGGGCACGTGGTCACGAACATGCTGCGGAACCTCGCCTCGCTTGTCGTCGCCCTTGCCGTCAGCTTCGCCCTCGGCTTCCGGCCGCACGCCTCCCCGCTGGACTGGGCCGCGGCCCTCGGCATCATCTTGTTGTTCATCTTTGCGTTCTCCTGGCTGGCCGCCTGTGTGGGCCTGGTCACCCGCTCGCCCGAAGGCGCGGGCAATGTCGTGTTCGCCATGATCTTCCTGCCCTATCCGAGCAGCGCCTTCGTTCCGATCGCCACCCTGCCCGCCTGGATCCGCGGCTTCGCAGGCCACCAGCCGATCACCCCGGTCGTCGATACCTTCCGAGGGCTTCTCCTCCACACCCCCACTGGCCACTCACCCCTGGTTGCCTCGGTGTGGTGCGCCGGCCTCCTTGCCGCCTCCATCGCGTTGGCCGCGGCGCTGTTCCGCCGACGGGCGGCATGAACCCCGCCGTAAGGATCGGCGATTCCGCGACGCGGGTGTGCAACAGGCGCGGAAGAAGGTCGCCGCCGAGTTCGGCGCCACCGCCCGGATCAAGGGCCTGACCGGCGGCATCGGCGCGGACGACGGTACGCTCGAATGCGTCGGCACTCAGGAGTCGATGATGCAGGCCGCGCGCTCAACCCGGCCAGACGGGATCGTCGGCGACGTCGCCTCCCGCATAGCGTAGAGCCTTCAACGCGAGGAACTGTTCGCTCTCACGTCGGGCTGCGCGGCGGGCCAGCGCCGGTGCGGCGCAGAGTGCTGGCGCGGATGGAGCGGGCCGCCCGGAGCAGTCCGGCTTACCTCTCCTGCAACGACACGACCAGTCAAGCGCCGGAGCGGCGCGACGGAGGTAGCGCTGGCATGGACCTTAGCCAGGACGTTCGCAACGCGCTGACCGCAGGGCACCTGGCCCACCTCGTCACCCTGGAAGCAGATGGAACGCCGCAGGTGACGCTCGTGTGGGTCGGCCTAGACGGTAGCGAGATCGTGGCCGGGCATCTCGGCGCCTGGCGCAAAGTCGCCAACATCCGGCGAGACCCGCGGGTCGTGCTGTCCATGGAAACCGGTGGGCACGCGGCCAATGGCCTGGCCGAGTACCTGGTCATTCACGGGACCGCCCGGATCACCGAGGGAGGAGCACCCGATCTGCTCCAGCGGCTCGCACACACTTACCTCGGCCCGGATGTCAAGTTCCCTCCTATGGAGAACCCGCCACCCGGCTACATCACCCGGATCACGCCGGAGCGCGTCGGTGGCGTCGGACCCTGGCGAGCTTGACTCACGACGGACCGGCACGCCGCGCCCAGCTTCGGGTGCCCAGGGAGCACGACAGTGATGACGTCGTGCACTCCGGTAGTGGGACCAGCCTGGGCGGTCACGGATCGCCAGCCCGTGCCCGCTTCCCTTGCACGTTGTCATCGACGGCATGGGCCGGGTCGTGATCGGCGTCGACAACAAGGTGCGACCTGCGGAGTCGGGCTACGCACTCCGCGGGCGGCCGGGAGCAACCGCCTCCACTGCGGTGGTCCAGTTCAGGATCATTGACCTGAGGCCGAACATGGCTACACCGTGGCGATCACCTGCTGGTTGCCATTCGATGGGGGGAGGCGGGACGAGCATGGCGGTGAACCTTCGGCCGGCCGGCCGGCGGGACGACCGGCCGAGCGTCGCGCGGATGCTGACCCTGTCCGACAACGTGGTGGCCGTCGCCA
>Ga0187781_10003696_pt1 | contig 11472 bp, 9 predicted proteins | sample 0715_SJ02_MP02_2_FD_132447 | JGI IMG/M metagenome (GOLD analysis project Ga0187781, IMG submission 132447) | Tropical peat soil microbial communities from peatlands in Department of Meta, Colombia - 0715_SJ02_MP02_20_MG | ecosystem: Environmental > Terrestrial > Soil > Wetlands > Peat | place...
AGTTGGACCAAAGGTTATTAATCAGTTCCACAGTGCGATCCACGAGCATCTGTCCCCCTTCCGGGCCGACTAGATTGCTGGGCGCGATCGCGCTGTAACCGCCACCCCGCACGGCTTTCTCGGTGGGCAGGTAGGTTCCCGGTCCCACAAGCTGGATGACAAATGTCTGCAGGGCCTTGCTGCGCGCCTGGATGCGAATCCCGTAGTCAGTGAAAAGCTCGAAGGGATTAGTACACAGAGCGACATCCCCGATGCGAAGAACGTGGACCTCCACCGTGTATTTCGGCTCCGGGTCGGTTTTCTGCTTCTCGAACCGGTCTACGACGCCTTGATTCCACTTCATCCGCATGTAGAGGCGGTCGGCCGCCTTCGGGTCCGCGGCAATCTGTGCCGCGCAGTTGCTTACCTCCGCCTTCGCTTTGGCGTATTCCGGCTCGCTGACCAACAGCATGGGCAATGGGATCGTCTCCACCTTATGGACCAGCGCTGCGTCGAAGTGGCGATCGTTCTTCACCACCTCGTAGGTATCCTCTACGGCAACTACGATGCGCCGGGCTATTTCGTCCGTGCGGCTCAAATTGCGGAGTTTGCGCATCCGCTCCTCGGCGGCCTTGCGGTACATCAGGTGCGGCGACTGGTCGCCCGCTGCGCCGACCATTCCCAGAACGCACAGGTCGGCGCCGAAGCGTTGCCGAAGCGCCACGCGCACCGGATGCCAGAAGTCAGCATTCAGCACGGTGTCATTCTCGACTTCTTGCGCCGGGCAGGGCACTTCGATGACCGTTGCGATAAGTTTCCCGTCCTGATTCCAGAAGAAGAGCACGTTGACGTCGTGGTCTTCGTAGCCTTCCAGACCTCGGAACTCTGGCACGTTGGTGTCACCGTACATCCGCGACGAGCCGTCGGCGTAAGCAGCTCGCCGGTTGTAGCCCACCACAGCATGGCCAAGTCCCCACGTAACACCGCCGGTGTGACGGCTGTTCCAGGCTTGCGCGATCGCATCGGCTACACGCTGTGCGAAGAGAGCCTTGCAGGCATCGACCTGCGTAACGCCTTCCTTTGGAATCCGATATCTGTCGTTCTCCAAAACAGGCGCCGTGTGCGTGTGGATGGCACTCAGGAAGATTTTGTTTACGTCCAAATCCGGGACCTGTTTGTGCACCTCGTCGCGGACCAGGGCAAGCACATCATTTGGGATGCCAACAAGGTCGCAGGAGACCATCACCGCCGCGTCGAGCGATCGACCGCCCTCGGTGGATTCCAAGGCCAGGACGTTAGCTGTCACGGGTGTCGCAGCAGTGTAAGCGATCCGCATCGCGAACTGCCCATTTAGTGCGACGGGCAGGGGCGGCGTGATGTCGGCGGTCGCTGCACCAATGCGCAATTCGGCTGCGTGCAGATTTGCCAGGCACAACAGCGCCAGTAGAAAAAGGCCAACGACGGTCTGTTTGGGTTGCCGCATAAGATGCCTCTGTCTGAAACAGATTTCGATTACACGCCGCCTTGCCGCCGGTCACGCGGATGGCCGCGCTCAAGTCCTGGTCTCGGCTTCGGCTGGTGGCAGCAACGTGGAGCGTTTCCTCGCCCGCGCTTCGCCATAATATGATATCGCAACATATTCTATAGGCAGGTTCGGAAGTCAAGGAAATTCACGCTTGCTGACCTTGTGGTCTATCCTTTAGCTTCCTGGGCCCAGGCCCGTCACATTGCTTCCGAAGGACGCTAGGTTTCGATGATCCTCTCTTCCCTAAAATCACATGTCGCGGAAATTGGGCGAGTCGTACCGTCCGATGGGCCGGCGGCTTTATTCGCCAGCCGACTCTCCATTGGGCAAGGTGAACTCGCCACGACGAATTCATGCCGCACAACGATCAATATTTGACAATCACGGGAACTGGCTTTATCAATAATAGAGCTGGAATTTAGGGCAGGTCCTTCCGGTGAGAGAAAATCCAGACTGACAATAGAGGGGAGGTTTTTGTGCAGCAACCAGAAAAGGCGACGGTGGGAGTATTCGGGATTGGGCTGGCGGCATACTGGCCGCAGTTCCGCGGGCTCAAAGAGCGGCTGGAGGCCTACCAGCGCAAGGTGGAACAGCGCATCAGCCAATGGGCCACGGTGGTCAGTGCGGGCCTTGTAGACGACACCCCCAAAGGTCTCCAAGCCGGTGAAGCCTTCCGTCGCGCCAGCGTGGATCTGGTTTTCTGTTACGTGGGCACCTACGCAACTTCCTCGACAGTCCTGCCCGTCGTCCAGCACGCCAAGGCCCCAGTGGTAGTTCTAAACTTGCAGCCACGTGCGGCGCTCGATTATGCCCACACCGATACGGGCGAATGGCTGGCCAACTGCTCCGCCTGCTGCGTGCCAGAGATTTCGGGGGCGTTTGCCCGCTCCGCCATTCCCTTCCGGCAAATCACCGGCATGCTCGACCCCGAACCCGATGTGCGCGAACCGAGCGAATCCGCGTGGATGGAAATCGAGGGGTGGTGCGAGGCCGCCAAGGTGGTTCACAATCAGCGTCGGGCTCGCATCGGGTTCCTTGGGCACCCCTACCCCGGCATGCTGGATATGTACAGCGACTTCACCCAGCACCAGGCACAACTGGGGACGCACATCGAAGTCCTGGAAATGTGCGACCTGGAGGCGCGCGTGAGCGCAGCGACGGATGCCGAGATCGCGCGCAAGGCAGCGGAAACCCGTGGCATCTTTAATATCAGTGAGGATAGCCCTTCAGACCCGCTGGCGAAAAAGCCCGCCCCGGAGCAGATGGATTGGGCCTGCCGCGTCGCCGTCGGGCTCGATCACCTGGTAGAGGATTTTAATCTCGACGGCATGGCCTACTACTACAGGGGAGTGGGTGGCAACATCTATGAGCGGATCTGGGCCGGTGTCATCCTGGGCTGCTCCCTCCTGACTTCGCGGGGAATTACCTGCTCCGGGGAAGCCGATCTGAAAAACTGCCAGGCGATGAAGATCATGGACCTGCTGGGGGCGGGAGGCAGCTATACGGAACTTTACGCCATGGACTTCCGCGACCGGTTCATCCTGATGGGCCACGACGGCCCCTTCCATCTGGCCATCGCTGAAGGCCGGCCAATCCTGCGCGGGCTCAGCTTGTACCACGGCAAATCGGGAACCGGCATCAGCGTGGAAGCCAGCGTCCGCAAAGGTCCCATCACCATCCTCGGCCTCACCCAAACCTGCGACGGCCGGCTGAAATTTCTCGCGGCGGAGGGCGAATGCTTGGCCGGTGAGCGGCTGAAGATCGGCAACACCAACAGCCGTCTTCGATTTGCGCTTGAACCCGCACCTTTCATCAACGCCTATTGCAGCGAAGGACCTACCCACCACTGCGCGCTGGGCGTCGGGCACGTCCTGGGAAAGCTTAAGAAGGTGTCTTGGCTCACCGGACTCGAGCTGAAAGTCATCGGGGCGGCTGCCAGCCAATAAGCGATTCGTGAAATCGTTCGGTATTATAAGACGGCGGTAGCGCAGGCACTCTTGCCTGTGCCACGGGTGATGGAAGGGGAGCTTAAGACGTAAGTTCCACCTCACCCTTGGGGGACGCGATGCGTGCGAGCAGCCGTGGTTCTTCGCCCGGCTCCGTTGTGAACTCAACGGCCAGCGTCTTGAACACGCGGGCCAACTCCGGCATGCCCGCAGATTTCAAATGGAAGTGCTCGAGCGTGCAACCTCGCGGCGCGTCTGCGGCCGGGTGTACCGAGTCGCGGCCCCACTCGATAAAGAACGGCAGCAGTCCGCCGCGGTCCTCCCGCAAGTGAAATAATCTCCAGCTCAGAGCCTTGCCGTCCGGGCGCGGGCGCGCGCCGTCATGGGGTCCGTCAATTTGCAATCCCGCCGTTACCGCCGTTCGCGCGAGTGCAGCGAGATCCGGCGTATGCACAGCCCAGGAAATCAGTCGGGGCTCACGCAGGGTGAGTATCTTGGAGAACCAGGTCGGCGATGATTGTTGTGGATCGGGAGCGATGATTTCCAGGTAGCAATCTGCCCCCAGCGACAGCAGGGCGTTCCGGGTGCCGCGGCCGGGATGAATGCCGCCAAGAGCTGCGCGCACGCCCGTCCGCTGCTGTACCCAGGCAATGCCCTTATCAAGGTCATCAATTCCGAGAATGATGTGGTCGAGACCGGTCTGCATGGTGCCTTAAAGAATGCTCTTCAATCGCTCCAGAAAATACCGGTAGTTTTCATACGGTGTGTCGGGCGTGGCGCTATGGTCGAGCATGGGGAGATAGCCACCCGCGTCGATGAGGGGCTTCACCCGTTCCAGTTCCCGGTCAATAGCCGCGCGCCCCACTGCCAGGGGCCGTTTATCGATGCCGCCCCACATGCGCAGGTCGCGCCCGTATTTCTTCCGCAATGCCAGCACATCCATATCCGCCTGAACCTCGAAGGGGTAAAGAATATCAATACCGGATTCCATCCAGACCGGAATGAGCGGGTCGATGTTACCATCACTATCCAGGCCGAACAGGTGCACCCCATGGCTGCGCCCGAATTCCACTACCTTTCGGTAGCGCGGCAGCATGAATTTGCGGCCCAGCTTCGGCGAAAGCAAGGGGGCCGTGTGGTAAGCCATGTCCTCCCAGAATCCAAAAACGTCGATGTCGGTTTCTTCCAGGATTTTCGCCAGCATTTGGATCAGGAAATCCGCGTCGGCGTCCAGCATTTCCTCGACGAAAGCGGGGTCATCATAGAAGAGCGTGCAGAGGCTCTCCACGCCCACCAGGTTTCGCTGTGGGCCAAAGAACCCACCCCAGCGATCGGCGATGATCACAAAGGGAAAGTCGCGATTGCGCAAGGCGCGCAGGCGCAGGCGCCAATCGGGCCCAATGCGCCGGGTGAGGTCCGGCTGCATCCTTTCGCGCCAATACTTGCGGAAGTCGTCGCGCGTTTCCACCGGATACTTGATGAACTGCGGCATGGAGCTCAACGGGTTATTCTTGAATTCCCTCATCACGATGCCTTGGGGGTCCACGTAGGTCACGTGCTCGGCATCTTCCTCCAGGATGTCCCGCGCAAAAGGAGGCTGGGGCCAGAACCAGGAGAATTCCACCAACCACTTATCACAGCCAAAATCGGTCTTGCCCGGGATATAACCGCCCTCCTTGGTCCACCTTTCCGCGGTTTCAGGCCAGGTGGGCCACATGAATTCATAGAATGGCGCCCGATCCACTGCCTGGTATTGCATCGTGCCGATAAAGCGTTCGCGATCGTTCATGGAACTTCCTCCGGGATAAATCAGGGTAAATGCGGCGGCCAGATTATGACACAGGGCGGGGGCATGGGGACATCGGCAACCGGCGATAGGCGTCGAATACAGAGCTGCCGCACTCCAAAGCTTCGCAGGGTAAATATCAGTCAGGCGGAAAACTTATACCCTTGTCCATGCACAGTAATGATGTACTTGGGCTGTTTGGGATCGTCTTCAAGCTTCTGCCGCAGCCAGGCCACATGGACGTCCACCGTGCGTGTGGAGGGCGCGGAGGAGTATCCCCAAACGTCTTTGAGAAGTTCATCACGACTCAAGGTCGTGCCTCGATGTTCGACGAGATAACGAAGCAGTTGGAATTCCTTGGTCGAAAGCGCGGCAGGGGAGCCTTCGCGAAACACCTCGGAACGCCGCATATCGATGCGAAGAGGTCCAATATCGTAAAAGTCCGGTCCGCCGCTGCCTACCCTGTTTCCGCGACGGAGCAAGGCCTCAATGCGCGCCAGAAGCTCCGCCATTTCAAAAGGCTTGGTCAGGTAGTCGTCGGCGCCGATTTTGAGTCCCTTGACCTTGTCGGTCATTTGCGTACGCGCCGTGAGCATCAGGATGGGCATGGTAAAGCCGCGTTGTCGCAGCTCCTGGCATATTTCGAAGCCCCCTTTGCCCGGCAGCATAATATCAAGAATGATCAAACCGAAGTGATTACGCGTGGCCCGCTCCACCGCATTGGTTCCCTCATGGAGCGCTTCCACTGTGTAGCCCTCGCTCCGAAGGCGATCGCTCAAGGTGAGCACGAGCCCCGGTTCATCTTCGACGAGCAGAATATTGGAATTCATGTGGACCGCTCTTTCTCCTCCCGCGCCTTGGCCGGCTTTGCCGACACGTTTGCGCGGGCTGCCGATTCACTTGACCGCAGGGAAATGCAAGGTGAAAGCGCTCCCTTCACCCAGTCGGCTCGCCACCGTCAATCTGCCGCCCATGGCCTCCGCTGCTTCCTTCGCCAGGCTCAAACCCAATCCGGTGCCATGCACCTGGGAAGCCCGAGCGGCATTTCCCCGATAAAAAGGTTCGAAGATGTGGGGGATCTCATCGGGCTCAATTCCCTGTCCCCGATCCTGGACGGTGATTAGAACTTCGCCTTCCTCCTGGCCAGACCCGGGCTGGGCGCGAATCCCCATCCATCGTCCACCCGAACCGTACTTCAAAGCGTTGGTCATGAGATTTTGCAGGCAGCGTCCGAGCGCCTTCGGGTCGGCCATAACCGGAGGAAGGTCAGGCGCCACTTCCTTCTCAACCGTGAAGCCGTTGGCGGCGGTGAGATGCTCCAAATCCGTTACGGCCGAATCAATCGTCTCCGCCACGGGGATGGGGCGCGGCTGATATTGCTGGTTCTCGTTGCGCGTGGCGGCGAACAGCAGCACCTGCCCGATCATGGCGTCAAGGCGCTGGGCCTCATTGCGGATGAGGGTGCCATACTGTTTCACCTGAGCGCTTGACCCCACCACACCGTCGGCAAGGTTTTCCGCTGCGGAAGAAATGACGCTCACGGGAGTGCGCAATTCGTGGGAAACCCCGGCGACAAAATCCATCCGCATCTTCGCCAGCCGCCGGATCCTTTGCGTCCAGATCAAAACCAATGCCATGCTCGCGGCGAGCACCAGCAACACCCCGAATCCTAGCAGCAGGTCCCTTCTCCAGTACATCGCCACCGCATCCGCCAGCGAACTCCCCGGATGACGAACCACCAGCCGCCATCCCGCGGCAGAAGCGTCCGCAAGGATTGGCGCGGCGAAAAAGCCCCGCGCGCGCCCCGCGGGTTCCCGTCCGCCTCGCGGGAAGGGGGGAGGAGGAGAAATCCTCTCGCGCCTTTCCGGGCTGCCCGGCTCGCGGGAATTTCCCGGCCGCGGTTCAAATCCCCTCGAGCGGCGCGAGCTGAACAGATGCTCCGCTTCGTCCGGCGCACTTACCAGGTCCGACGCTGGGCGGGGGTCCGACGAATAAATAAACTGGGGTGGATTCGCGGCATCGACGATGGCCACATCGTAAAGCAAGCCCGTTGGCCCTGCAAAGTACCTCTGGGCCAGCTCGGGAAGGAATCGCTTTAGGAAGACATCGCGGTTCAATTCTACAATCATGAATCCAGCGGGCGCACAGTCCGGCGGACAACCCTTGCGAATCCTGCGATTGCGCCAGCCCGGCTGGGGAATGGGACGCACCATCGCGAGCGACTCACCTTCAAGTCGCCACCGTAGGCCCATAAGCCCGAACTCCCCGCCCCGCGAGGTTAGTGTGCCGATGAGATCGGAAGGGGTGCAGAGAATCCCCAAACGCGCTGGACAGGCCGTTGCCTGAAAAGAGTCGTCCTGCTGGGGATTGAACTGGAGGAACGAATAGCTATCACCCTTCCTCTTTTCCCAAAGATAGTAGTTGGATACTAGCTCCCGATGTTCGGACGAACGCGCCCAATCCCCGCAAACCTGGGCATAGAGATCCTCAATCACGCCGGCCTGGTCCGGCGGTTGGTAGGTGAAGCTAGTGCAGATTCCTGCCAGCTCCCGACGGAAATCCTCGCGAAATCCGTTCATGCCGGCTTCGAGCGCGGCTTGCTTTCTTTGCAGCTCCGCAGTGCGAATCTGGTTGCTCCACCGGAATTGCAATACCCCCAACACCACCAGCAACGCGCTGAGGCCGGCGATAATCCCAAAGGCGCCCAGGGACTGTTTGAATTTGGCGGCCATAGACTTAATATTAGACGATTCAGATGCCTTTCGCGCTACAGGTGTCGCCCCGGTAATCAGGCCATTGGTTCATCGGGCCATTGGGTGATTTAGCCGGTCGAAGAGGGAATAGTCTCCTCGGCAAAGGTTTGGTGAACGGTACCGGTTTTAGCCCCCTTCTGCTACCTAAAGTTCGAAGATCGATGGAGACTTTTTTTCGAATTTTGGATTCCGAATTTCGAGTTTCGATTTTCCAGTTTTTCGATTTTCGCCTTCGGCGGCTCGTCACTCCCCGCTCATCATTCCCGTAAGAAACGGATTCCGTTCGCGCTCCTCACCGATCGTTGTGGGCGAGCCATGCCCGGGAAATACCGGTGTCTGATCGGGAAAAATCAGCAGGCGGTTGTGAATTGAACGGAGGATTTCCTCCATGGAGCCGCCCCACAGGTCGGTGCGGCCGATACTCCCTTGAAACAAAGTGTCGCCGCTCAGAATCCGGTGATCCTCACCCGGCAAGTGGAGTGAGAGGCTGCCCGGAGAATGTCCCGGCGTATGCAGAATTTCCAAACTCAGCGCGCCGCAACGCAGCAAGTCGCCCTCTTTTAAGAACTGGTCCACATCCGTTAGCCCCGGCGTGGGGACGCCTAACCACTCGGCTTGCAAAGCCAGGTTCTGATAGAGGGGCAAATCCCTTTGGTGCATCAGCACCGCGGCGCCTGTGGCCTGCTTGAGTTTCTCAATTCCCCCCACGTGATCAATGTGCGCGTGCGTGGCGACAATATATTTCGCCTGCAAATGATGCTTCGCCAGGATCCGTTGGACTTGCTCAACGTTATCGCCGGGATCAACCACGATCGCTTCGCCTGTTGACTCATCCCCGAGGATCGAACAATTACACGCCAGCATGCCCACCGGAAAAATCTCGTGAATCATTGAGGCTTGCACCCCTTTTCGAACTAAAATCACAGCAGTCTCCGAAACTCTATAGTACTACCGAAATTCCAGCCAGCCCAGTTGACTTGGGCAGGGCGGGTTTTTATACTCTTTGGGGTTGTTACAGGGCGAACCCACAACTTGCAATGGCCGCCGCGGAAGCGGATTATGGCTGACTTCCTCCCTCGGCAAGAGGCTCGCGGGCCTGCGAGGACCGCTTAATTCGCAACGGGCTATCTGAGTAGTGGGTCAATAGGAAGCGGTAAAGGTGGAGGCGGCCTTACGCCGCTATTTGGCGAGGTAAACTCGCCGCTACGACTGCAAATTGATGCGCCACCAACCTCGCGAAAAAGGAGCCATCATGGCAGCATTGAGCAACGAAGCGATTCAACAGGGATTGGCGAAATTACCAGGGTGGTCCTATCAGGGGAAAGAGCTTCACAAGAAATTCACTTTTAAGTCATTCATGCCGGCTATGGAGTTTGTCAACAAAATCGCCCAGGCCGCCGAAAGCGCTGGGCATCACCCCGATATCACCATTAACTATAACGTCGTGGGCATTAGCCTTTCGACGCACAGCGAAGGCGGAGTAACCGAGAAAGACTTTAACCTGGCCACCAAGATCGATCAGCTCCGTTCCACACTCCCGTGATCCCCTTCCATCGGCCCCGCCGGCGTGCCGGAAGGGTTGTGCGGACCATGCCACCTGTTCACTTCGCCAGCCGCGTTGGGGGAAAGTTTCTGTCTGGTCATTGTTTGAAAAATCAGTACAAGAATTCAGGCTTGTCCTCATGAGCGGAAAACGCTTAGAATTCACCCGCGTTGGGGACAGAAGAACATGCCGACGATCATTCAATGGATTCACCTGATGGCCGCAGTGATAGGCCTGGGAGGAATGGGGTTCTTGCTCCTCATCTTGATTCCTTCGTTGGGGGTCCTCAGCGCGGAGCAACGAGAGGCGCTCTCCAAGGCTGTGGCACGCCGGTTCCGATGGGCAACCTGGAGCGCCGTGGCCCTGCTGCTGCTCTCCGGTATCTACAACGTTAGCCGCTATTATTGGGAAGAACCGTGGGATCGGGCGTGGAATTTTCTGGCCCTCAAAATTTCGCTCTCCTTCGCCCTCTTCGCTATTGTCCTCGGACTTACCATTCCCTTCCGTTTATTCGAACCTCTACGAGCCCGGCGGCGGATGTGGCTCCTGGTGGCCTTCATCCTGGGGGTCGTTGTCGTTATGATTTCCGCTTACCTGCGGCGCGGCTGATCGCTCCTGATTACTTGCTGTGAAAAACTGCTTCCTTGAACGAACCCCGCTGGTTTTGGATCTTCTTCTGGAGCAGATTAATGGCTTGGATCAGTTGCTCGGGCCGAGGCGGGCACCCCGGCACATAAACATCCACAGGAATGTACTGATTGACGCCTTGCACGATGGCGTAGTTATTGAACACGCCACCGGAAGTCGCGCAGGCGCCCATGGAAATGACCCATTTGGGCTCGGGCATTTGCGCATAGAGTTTTTGAATCACCGGAGCCATTTTCTGGGCAACGCGCCCGGCGACAATCATCAAATCTGCCTGGCGTGGCGAAGCGCGGAAGACCTCCGCTCCAAATCGCGCCAGGTCGAAGCGCGAGGCGCCCGCCGACATCATCTCAATGGCGCAGCAGGCCAGGCCGAAACTGAACGGCCATATCGACGACTTGCGTGCCCAATTTACCGCTTGGTCGAGCTGGGCGAAGACGAGACCCTCGAATCCGCCTTGATCGGTCGTTACGTTGAGTGCGCCCATCGCAAATTCATTATCTCATGCGACGGTTCTACTCTTCAAGCCCAACTGTCGACAGGGGGATGAATCCACGGTCGCACCTTTTCACGGATGCAACAAAATCTTGCCGAAGAACTCGCGTCCCGCCATTCTTTCCTGAGCGGCGGCCGCTTCTTGCAGGGGGAATGCGGAATCGATCACGGCTTTCAATTTGCCTTGCCCGATGACCTTGAGGGCGTCTGCGAGTTCCCCCTTCCCTCCCATAAACGAACCTAGAATCGTCCGCTGGCGGCCGAAGAGGCCCTGGCCGTTCAGCTTGAGGTCCGCGCCTGTTGTCATGCCGCAGGTGACCAGGCGGCCATAAGTAGCGAGGGAATTAAAGCAAGCTTCCCAGACCGCCGCCCCCACATGATCCACAACAATATCGACACCGCGCTTGCTCGTGAGGCGTTTCACTTCTTCGCTAATCGATTGACTTGTGTGGTTGATCACTTCGTCCGCACCTAGCGTGCGCGCTTTCTCCAGCTTCCAATCCGCGCCTACCGTGGCGATCACTCGCGCGTTCACAAGCTTTGCAACTTGAATCGCCGCGCTGCCCACGCCCGAACCCGCGCCAATCACCAGCACGTCCTCCCCAGGCTTCAATCCCGCCCGGGTGAAGAGCATGTGCCAGGCGGTGAGAAAAACCAGCGGCACGGCGGCGGCTTCGTCGAAGCTGAGCCCGCCGGGAATCGGAAAGACGTTCATCTCCCCCGACTTCACGCACTCGGCGTATCCGCCGTCGTTGAACACGCCCATGACCGTGAACTGGCGGCAGGCGCTGTCCAGTCCC
>Ga0187781_10003697_pt1 | contig 11472 bp, 9 predicted proteins | sample 0715_SJ02_MP02_2_FD_132447 | JGI IMG/M metagenome (GOLD analysis project Ga0187781, IMG submission 132447) | Tropical peat soil microbial communities from peatlands in Department of Meta, Colombia - 0715_SJ02_MP02_20_MG | ecosystem: Environmental > Terrestrial > Soil > Wetlands > Peat | place...
ACCGTTCGGCGTTGGCGTTCGCGAACAAGGGCAAAGATATGTGGCGCACTGCCAAATATTGATCGAAAGCGCTCCGCTTCAAGTTAAGGTGAAACTCATCACCGGGCACGGAGACGTTACCGCCGAAATCTCGCCGGGCGATGCGCTCACCGTAGCTCGCGAACTGAAGATCGCGGCTGAGCTTGCACTCGATTCGGCCGATTATGAGCGGGAAATCTACCAGGAAACGGCCAGGCTGGCGGGTGTCGACCCGTAGCACGAACGATGGCACCGCCACCGAATGTGCTCCGGCACGCCCGCTCATCGGCATGAGCGAGATGCGGTAGCGCCCGGCGAGCCGGGAACGCTCCGGACTCCGGTAAGCCGTCCGCCCCAGGGCCGGTGTGGAGGCTCCGCGGTGTGGCAGACGAGGCAGAGGGGCAATACGGCTGAAATTCGTTTCGGTTCGCCTGCCGCGTGCTCGTCCCGGCGGCGAAGGCCCCATCAGTGTCTTCCGCAATCCGTCCGACAGGATCGTGGGCCTGGGAGAGCCAGTCCGGGATGAGCCTGACCTATGAAAGCCAGCGATGCGGAGCCCTGCAAGGAGCGCCCCAAGGCACGCGAGCTACCTTAAGCCTGAGCCAGAGCCCGCTGGCTGACCTCAGCATGAGCATAGTTCACAGGAAAGGCGTGCCGATGGAACGCGGTCACGAGATCGAGGCCGCCCTGATCGTGTACGCCGATGCGCCGCAGGCCATCGAGCAGCGCCTTGCCGATCTGCAGACGCTGGCGGAGTTCACTTTCCTGCCCCGAGCCACCCAGACCATCGAGGATGTCTACTTCGACACGACCGATCGCTCGCTGCAGGCCCGGCTGATCGCGTTGCGTGTCCGGCGGCGTGACGGCACCCCGCTTCTGACCATGAAGGCCGACTCCCATCGGGCACTGGCTGGCGAGGACCGGCTCGAGATCGAGGCCCCGTGGTCCCCCGGCGCCCTGCACGATGTCCTGAGCGAACTCCGCAGCCGAGGCGTCGGCGTGCCGGGTTCGCCCGGCGAGCTAGGTTCCGCCGATCCCACGGCAGTGATGGCATCCCTGGGGCTGGAGCAGGTGCAAACGCGCGGTACCACAAGGACGCCGCGCGACGTCGTGGCGCGCGGCGCGGACAGCGAGCCCGTCGCCGAACTGGCCATCGACGCCGTCACTTACCGCTTCCGCGAGGGGCGGGTCCGCCTCCTTGAGGTGGAGGTCGAGGCCAAGGGCCAGGGAGACGCCGCCACCGTCGAGCGGATAACCGCCAGCCTTCGCGATGAATTTCCCGCCCAGCTGCGCCCGTGGCCGTACGGCAAGCTTCCCACCGGCAAGGCCATCCAGCGGCTTCTGGCCGAGAGCAAGCTCGAGGGCCTTACCGGCGAGGATGGCATGCTGCGGCCAGCGGCCTGCGAACAGATTGCAGGGCTCCTCGATCGCGGCGCGATCAGCCAGCCTCGCCAGGCACCAGGCTGACTGCCTCATGCCGCATGGTTCAGAGCCTGCGGACAGTCCAGATCCTCCAGCTGCGGGCCGCATGCTGCCCCGCACGTGGCGATTCCCGCATGCCGGAAACTCGCCGCTGGCGAGCCGCTTGCCGTGCTCGTGGCGCAGGTGACCCTGCACGCCGGGCCGGCTTGCCATCGGCGACCTCAGCCCAGGTCGGCGCCACCCGCGGCGGAACCAGTGGAATCGGCCGGGCTCCGCGAACGGTTAGCGGGAAGGCAGGCCGAGCGCTTCGGGATGGGCACGGCGGTAGTGCTCGGTCAAAACCTCGCTGAGGCTGCCGGGCCGGTACGCGACGGTGCGGCGGCAGATCTCGCAACGGGTGACCGGCAGCTGGGTAACGGTCACCGGGAAGCGGCGGGAAGGTGACTTACTCATTTGGCTCTATGATGCCAGCCCAGCCGGAGTGATCTTGCCCTGAGCTTGTGCCGCACCCACTCCACGCGGCACCCATGAGGGCCCTTGGTGTCAAGAGGGCGTAGGAGATTTACCCGGTGGCTTTGCGTGGTGTCACCGGGCTGGGCCTGACTGTTCTTCTGGATCTTCCTCGCAGCTGCCCGGGTCTTCCCGCCGCGCCGGAGGGGTCAAGCTGGAGCGCCCGCAGCCGCGCAGCGGCGACGACGGACGAGCTTGACGCCGGCAACCGGCGGAAGATCATCGAGGGGCGAGGAAGGTTCTTGCGCGGTGTGGTTTATGCGGGTCGCGTGCGTGGTCCCGGTGCGTGGCTGGCGGAGTGGTCTCACAAGCACCCATCCGGACATCTGCGCGGCTAGCGGCGCGATGCCATGACCATATGTCCGGGACCGGGCTGCTCAGTCATGTGATCGAGCGTGGCCTGGCGGCCTGCTCATGCCGCTGGAGCGAGCGTGCCCGGGGCTTGGCGACCCTCCCGGTCGTGGGGGCTGCGGCGGCGGATGCCGCGGGGGCAGCCGGCGTGCTGGTGCTGGTTTCTTGCAGGCTGGCCAGCACGTGGTAGGCGCGGGTCAGCAGCTTGCGGGCGATCGCGATGGTGGCGATCTTCTTCCCGCGCTTTTTCGCCAGGGCCGCGTAGCTGGCGGCGAAGTCCGGGGACCGCTTGGCGGTCTGCGCGGCCTGGTTGAGCACCCACCGCAGCCACACCGAGCCCTGCTTGGAGATGTGCCCATGCCGGACCTTCAGGTCCGAGCCGCGCACGGTCGGGGTCAGCCCGGCCCAGCTGGCCAGCTTGCGGGCACTGCCGAACCGGCTGATGTCGCCGATCTCGGCCACCATGACCAGCGCGGTGAACTCCCCGACCCCGGGCAGCGCCCGGAGCGCCTTGACCCGCGGGTCGGCCCTGGCGTGCTGGTGTAGCTCGCCGTCGAGCCGCTCGATCAGCACCGCCAGGCCGTCGATGACCGCCAGGCAGTCGGTGATGATCTCGCGCGACGCGGCGGGCAGGTCCAGCTCGGCGAGCCAGCCGCGGCCGGGCCCGGTCCAGTAGCTGGCGGGCCGGTCATAGCCATGGTCGGCGGCAACGGCGTGGATCCGGTTGCGGAGCTGGGTGCCGAGGCGGACCAGGCTGATCCAGTGCCGGACCACGGCGCGGAGCTGGCGGACCTCCGCCGGGGCGATCCAGGCTTCGGGCAGCAGGTCGGCGCGCAGCAGCTGGGCCAAGATGGCGGCGTCGACTTTGTCGTTCTTCAGCCGTGCGGAGGCGATCGCCTTGCACCGCAGCGGGTGCACCAGGTGCGCCTCGAAGCCGTAGTCTTCCAGCAGGCCGGCCAGCCAGCTCCAGCCGAACGCTGCCTCGAACGCCACCGGGGTCCCCGAGGGCAGGTCGCCGATCAGTCCGGGTCCGCTGCCGCCTGCCCGGCTGAGGACCATTCACGTATCAGACATTGCCGGGTCTCCTTCCCGAGCTCGGAATCTCTCACCCGGAGCGTCCCGCTACCGGGCTGAGCTGGGAAGAGGCCCGGCCCTTATAGGGTCATGTGAGGATGCCCGGTCAGGGTCAAACGGGTATGTTGCCCAGGCCTTCACGCTCGGTCCCTGCTGTGGGCGGCCGGGTTATGGTTACTTCGGAAAGGTGCCGGGCAAGCCTGATACGACGTATCAAATTAGCTGGACACCCGGCGCGGGGACCAGCGTGTGGAAGCACGCGGCACGGGCATCCATGATTGCGATGCCCGACGTCGGGCGCCTCCGCAAGTGTGACGTGTGTATGGGAGACAGTTTGTTCCGGTCTGAGGAATTCGGGACCTCATCCCCAGCTACCGCGACGGTGATCTTCGTCTGCCCGTACGGCACTCCGGCACAGAAGGTTCGCTTCGCGATACGGCGGCTGCTGAGGGCGGGCTATCACATTGTGGCATATCAGACGACAACAGCCGTCTTTACCGAGGCCGATCCGATGATCCTCCCGGAGCTCATCAGTCGGGTGCGAGAGGACATCAGGTTGCGGATAGCGAAGCTCACGGCCGACGGCGTAACCGATTTCGGTTTCTTCGGCAGCAGCCTGGGCTCCTTTATCCTCTACAATTGCATCGGCCGCGAAATCCCCGAGTTGCGCTGGGGAGTATTCAACACCGGCGGCGATATCGCGCGAGGCGTGTGGAACATGCCTGCGCTGAGACAGCGGCATGTCGAACGAGGATGGTCACTGCCGCGACTGGAGGAGACGTGGGCTAGGCTTCAATGGCCAGATTTCGGGCGGCTCGATGGCTGCCGGTTCGTATTCGCGGGCTCACGGCGAGACAGCGTGGCTCCGTTGGGTAACGTCTGGCATTACCTCGGGCCGATGTTCCAGGCAGGCGCCGACGTCAGCGTGTACGAGGTGCCAGCGATCAGTCACCGTACGGCCGTTATCGCGGGCCTGTGGCAAGGGCCGCGACTCGTTCACAGGGTGAGGGCTGCCGACCCGGCCGCCGGGCAACGATCCCCTGCGGCGGCCACCGCTGACCGGCAAAGCCTTCATTCCCTGGCCGCCCCGAGTGGCGGAGCGGGAGCGGGAGCGCGGTCGCACACACCGCTACGCCTGCGTCGGCGGTTACGCCGCATCCTCGACTGGGCCCTCCCATGATGCGGCACTGGCCTGCGGTGCAAGCGAATGCACGCCAAGCGGCCAGAAGGTCCAGCCCTGAGCAGACAGCGCCCGCCATTGTCGGCGCGCGCAATGCCCGCACAGGTAAAGCTCGCCAACCCGGTTTACCCGGTACCCTGCGCCGACCGCGGGCCCGCACCGATCACACGTCTCATTCATCTCCCGCCACCTCCCGGTCCGGTGCCCGGTCCAGGTCCCCGCGGCCAGGCGGTATTGACTGCTCGCCACGTCAAATCTGCTTTCCCGCCCGGCCGTTATCGCGGCCACCAGGTACCATCCGCGAGTCCCCTTTCACTGATACAGAGCGGCCGCTCCCCTGCCAGATACAGGCCCGCCCGACGCGACCGCGATCGAAGACAGCGCGATAGACCTCCAGGCGCGGCCCTACCGGCCAGACTGAACGCCGATACCCATCCGAACGGCCATCTCCATCACGCCGGGTTCGTTCATGGGCCTGTTTGGCCGCAGCAGCTGGCGGTCCTATCCGGGCCATCGGCCGCGCGGTAGCCGTCCGGCTTGGTGATGCGGTTGCGGCCGGCTGACCAAGCTGTCCTGGCCTCACGCGGGGAAGGCAGATCAGGGACAGGGGCCATTGCCGCCTCGGGCTGCCGAGCGGCGCCGCGCCTGGGCCCTGACCGGGGGTCCAGGCGCGGCTGCCATGCTCGCGGCCAGACCGGACGCGTGAGCGCGGGGGTGGCCGAGGCCGCCTTGCGGCCGGCCCGCGCCCGGTCCAGCACGACCGCCGCGAGGGCGGCGGCCAGGGCGGCGCCGGCCGCGATCACGGTGATCTGCCAGCCCGGAATGCCGCCCACGGTGACCACGCGGATGGCCGGCGCCGGGACTGCGGGGCCGCCGTCGTTCGGGATCAGGAGCCTTGCCGAGGCGGCCGGGACGATCGCCGCTGACGCCAGCAGAGCGCAGGTGACCGCGGCGAGCCGGCGCAGCCGTCCGGCCGCCTGCCGTACTGCGGTGTGCGGGTGAGTTCCCCGGAGGGGACGAGGTGTGAGCATAATGGCCTCCTGCCTGTTCGGGACCGGCCGGCGATCGCGGCCGTCACCGGCAGCGTCGCCCGCCCGGGGGAGCGCGCGGCAGGGGTAGCGTTACCCCTTTTCCTCCGGCGCGGGCGGGCGGGGTAGGCCTACCCCGTCGTGGCGGGCCGGCGCGGGCGGCCCGTGGCCGGGCTAGACCAGTCCGGCGGTGAGGGCCAGCCGGGTCAGGTCGACGCGGCGGCGGCAGCCGGTCTTGTCCCCGATCCGGTCCAGGTGGGAGCGGACGGTGCGGATGCTGATATACAGCTCGGCGGCGATCTGCGCGTCGCTGCGGCCCTGCGCCACCAAGGTGACCAGCTCTTGTTCCCGGGCGCTGAGCCGTGCCTGGCCGACCGTCCCCGGCTGCGGCTGGCCGGGGCCCGGCGAGCATCAGGGCGTACTCGGCCGCGGCGGCCAGGCTCATCGCCGTGCCGCGTTCCCCGGCGGCACGGGCCCGGGCCGGCCCGAGCGCGCGCCGGACCCGGCGCAGCGGCTTGTCCCGGCGGCGGGCGTCCACCGGCAGGTCCGGGATCTGCTCCTGCCGCCTGAGCGCGGCCAGCGCGGCCCACGCCGTGAGCGCCTCGGCCAAGCGACCGGTCGCCGCGCACAGGTGCCCGCAGCAGTCCAGGTTGTCGCACACCGAATCGGTCATGCCGGTGCGCAGCGCGAGCTGAAGCGATTCCCGCAGGTGCACGGCGGCATCTTGGATCCGGCCCGCCTGAAGATCCAGATCCACCATCATCGGCAGCAGGCCTGCCAGGGCCCACTGGTCACCCACGTCACGTGACCGGGCCAGGGTTTCCGCGCAGACGCGCTCGCCGGTGACCACATCGCCGGCCTCCACCAGGACAGAAGCCAGGTTGCGGCGGCAGTACCGGATTGCCGCGCCGGGCGCGCCGGCCGTGACCTGCACGGCCTCCCGGCCTGCCCTCATCGCGCTGTCCAGGTCGCCGACCTGAAGCGCGATGTGGCATAGCCCCCCGAGAGCGAGTACCTCTCCCAGCGGGTAGCCGACCTGCCGGGCCACGGCCAGTTGCCGGCGGGCCTCCTCGGCCGCCTCAGCGAACCGGCCCATCGAGCTCAATGCCCCCGTCCGGCCGCCCAGGGCATCGGCCAGCGCCCGGCACGGCCCCCGGCTGGCCACTGCGTCCCGCAGCTCGGTGAACAGCCCCAGCGAGCCAGCAGGGAAATCCACACACCTGGCGGCTGCATAGATTCGGCGATCGCGTAGCTCACATTCCGGAGCGGCTGTCGCTCACCGTGACCAGTGCTGGCTGCGGCGGGCGCGCACACTGCCGCCGATTAGCGCTGCGGTGCCGCTGTCATGTGGGCCCGCCGTGCCTGCACTCGAACGGGTGATCTGGGCGCGACTGGCGGGAGCAGCCGGCCGGGTCGCATGCTGAGGAGTGGAAGTCCCGGTCCGGCGGCGCCGTGGCCTGGCTTCTGGCGGCGGGGCGCGGAAGGCAGGGCGATCAGCCAGACGGGACCAGCAGGCGGTAGAGCTGGAAGGCTTGGTTCCTGCTGAGCAGGTTGATCTGTTCCGCCCGGAGCGCGTTGACTCTGCTTCGTGGTTGCGGGGCCTGCCAGAGCTTGCCGGCGACGCTCATGCCGACGGCATCGCCAGAGTCATAGGCCTGCCGGATGAGCGCCGTCAGCGCTGGCACGTCGGCGGCGGGAAAGGCGACCACGAATTCGTACCAGGCGGGTCCCGGCTGGTTCCGGCTGGTGGTGACGGAGGAAACCGCTGCGGAAGTGATCGTTACCGGTGTGCCGACCGGACGGTAGCACGCTACGCCCGCAGGAGGCGTGGTCGGCGGCATGGGGGTGGGTGTGGCCGCGCTCCCGGCGCCTACCTGCACGGAGCGTGACGAAGCTACCGCGGTCCGCGGCACGTTGGGCTCCGACCCGAAGAGGTCGATTGAGCCGGCTAGACACTGGCCGGTTGATGTGGGGGGCTGGCTGCGCATGATTTGCATGGTGATCGGCGACCCCAGATCGCGCGGCGGCGGCAGGCTCACTGGCGCCGGGCCCGGCCCTAGCGGGGTGACGTGGCTGCAGCCGGCCACGGCGAGCACGACGCCGGCGGCGGTCAGCGCGCTGGCCAGGCCGGACAGCGGGCGGGGCGGGGGCCGGCACGGCATGTCCTGGGTCCTGCCTACGCAGCCGTGGCGCGGGGATATGGCGGCGGTGCGGGCGTTGCCGTCTGGGCGCGGGTGGCGTCGGGGACGACCAGCGCGACGGCGGCCAGGAGGATGAGCAGTTCGGCCAGGCTCACGTTGATCAGGTGCGGGTCGTTCAGGTAGCCGGTGAGCGTGACGATCCGGTACCCCGCGGCGACGGCGGCGAGCAGGGCGAGGGCCAGCGACCACACGCCCGAGCCAGGGCGGGACCGGATCCAGGACGTGTGTGCCAGGCAGCCGAGCGCGACCAGGATGCAGCACAGCCCGGGAAAGTCCGGCACCCAGGCTGAGTTGCCGGTCGCCTGGAGCGCCATCAGCGGCCCGTACACCAGGACGTAGCCCGCGGGCAGCGCCAGCAGCCTGCGCCCGGGCGCGGCCGACGGGGCGTCCCGGTGGAACGCGGTCATGGCCAGGACCGGGATAAGGTCGGCCAGGACCCAGAAGATCCACGGCCCGAACGGCGTCGGCAGGATGCCGGTGAGCGGGGCTTGCAGCAAGGCGATCAAGTTGGGGACGATGGCCACTGCCGCCAGGACCCGGGCCGTGCGGGAGTGCCCGAGGGCCAGCGACACGAACACCGCGATCCAGGTGACGCCCGCCAGGTAATACACCGTGGCCCAGACTCCAACGGGCGGAACTACCAGGCTCCCCGGCGGCGCGGGCAGCCAGCCGACCAGACGGCGGCTCCGCACCAAGAACACCAGCACATCGACGGCCAGCACCGCGTGCACCAGCACCACCGTGAGCACCGCGCGGCGTACCGCCTGGCGCCCAGGCGAAGTACCGGCGCGGGGCGCCCGCGCCGCCCAGGTACAGCCGGACGGCCAGGCCGGCCACGCTGGCGACCTCCGCCCAGGTGGGCTTGCAGAACTCCAGGACGGCCTGGTCTTCCTCCGGGTCGCCGGTCAGCCAGCTATCCAGGAAGGCGGCGACCATGTCCTGTTCCCACCTGTCCCGGTAGTAGCCGGGCAGCAGCCGCAGTACCCGCCGGTACCGCCGTTCCAGGCCCGGGCCGCCGCTCACCCGGCCGCCTCCGCGCCGGCCAGGCCCAGCCTCGCCCGCACCACCCGGGCGGTGGCGGCGCGGAGCTCGGCCTCCGCGGCCAGCGCGCGCCGCCCGTCCCGGGTCAGCCGGTAATAGCGCCGCAGCCGGCCGTCGTGCGCTTCCTCCCGGTCGGGCTCGATCAGCCCCTCGTCCGTGAGCCGGTCCAGCACCCCGTACAGGCTGCCGATCTTCAGCTTCACCCGGCCGCCAGAGAGCTCGGCGACCTCACCGACGATGCCGTACCCGTGCCGCGGGCCGTCGGCCAGCGCGGTGAGCACGAAGAACGCCTGCCCGGTCATGGGCTTGACAGCCATCCCGCTAATATAATGGAAACCAGGATATTAGTCCACAGCCAGCACCGGGTCCTGGCGGCACCGGACCAGCGAGCAAGCGGTTCAGAACGGGATGTTCTGAGCATTGCGGCCGGTACCGGCCGATGCGACCGCGACGGGGCGTCCGGCGATGCCAGCTCCACGCCACGGCGGCGAGCCAGGAAGCCACGCTCGGCATCGGGGCCGCCGCGGCGAAGCGGCCCGACCTTCACCCGTTCCTCGCGCTCAACTACGGCTCAAGTGATCGTCAAGTCCCGCGAAGAGGATCAGGAAAGACGCAACGGGTCGACAGCGGAGGAACCGATGGCAGTAATGACGCAATCCGCCCAGCGGGTCACGGCGGAGGAACCGATGGCAGTGATGGCGAAATCCGCCCGGCCGGTCACGGCGCAGGACGCGGCGGCGCTGGTCCGCTCCGGCGACTGGCTGGACTACGGCGCCGTGCTGGCCCAGCCCGACGCGTTCGACCGAGCGCTGGCCGAGCGTGCGGGAGAGCTGCGCAACGTCAACATTCGCGGGTGCCTGAGTCTTCGGCCGCGGGCTGTGCTCGAAGCAGATCCGGACCGTGAACACTTCAACTTCTTCAACTGGCACCTCGGCGGCTACGACCGCAAGCTGAGCGACGCCGGCCGGCAGAACTACATCCCGTGCAACCTCGGCGAGATACCCGACTACTACCGGCGCTTCATCGACCCGCCCGACATCATGGTGGTCAAGACGCGCCCGGCCGACGCGAACGGGTTCTTCAACTTCGGCCCGGACAACCTCTGGCACGGCGCCGTCGCGTCCCGCGCCAAGATCGTGATCGTCGAGACCGACCCGGCGGTTCCCTACGTGCACGGGATCCAGAACGGCTTGCACGTGAGCCAGGTCGACTTTGTCATCGAGGGCGGCGGCCTGCCTCTGCCGGAGCTCCCGAGCTCCGCGCCGACCGATGTCGACCGCGCCGTCGCGCGGCTGATCGCGACGGAGATCGACGACGGCGCGTGCCTGCAGATCGGCATCGGCGCGATGCCGAACGCGGTGTGCTCGCTCTTGCTCGAGGCCGGCCTGCGCAACCTCGGCATCCACACGGAAATGCTCACCGACGGGATCATCGACCTGTACACCGCGGGCGTGGCCACCGGTGCGGCGAAGAACGTGCAGCCAGGCAAGCTCGTGTGCAGCTTCGGCCTGGGCTCGAAGAAGCTGTACGACACGATCGATCACAACCCCGATATCTCGTGCCAGCCGGCCGAGATGACCAACCTGCCGCACCTGATCATGCAGAACGACCGGCTCACGACGATCAACAACACGACCCAGATGGATCTCCAAGGCCAGGCGTCGAGCGAGTCGAGCGGTCACCGCCATATCAGTGGCACCGGAGGCCAGCTCCAGTTCGTCCGCGCGGGCTACGCATCCGACGGCGGGAAGTCGTTCATCTGCATGTCGTCGACCTACGAACGCGCAGGCGAGCGCCACAGCCGGATCGTGCTGAACCTGACATCCGGCAACGTCGTCACCGCCCCGCGCAGCGACATGATGTTCGTGGTGACCGAGTACGGACTGGTCAACCTTAAGGGGAAGTCCATCCCCGAACGGGCCAAGGCGATGATCTCGCTCGCCCATCCGGACTTCCGCGATGACCTCGAGCGCGCGGCCCGGACCAACGGCCTGATCCCCAGATCGTTCGCGTGATCAGTCTCGGCGGCGGCAAGACCGGTTAGCGCCGCGGGCCTGGCCAGCGAGACACTCCTTGGGTGGTGCTCCGGCCGTCGGTGATGGCTAAGGGTTCAGATCGCCTCGATGGTGACGTCAGATGCGTGCCGGGCGAGAGCCCGCAGCGCGTCGGCCGCGGACCCGGTGCGAGCCCTGGCTCGCAGCAGGCCTCCGGGGCCTTCTCCGCAGCCGCCAGCCCGCGGCGGGCACGGCGATCAGGACCAGGGAGCCGGCGGCCGCGGCGGACCGGACGTAGCCGCCACCACCGTGGTACGCCGGGCACCACGGGTTGGCAGGCACGCCCGCACACGGGTTCGGCATGGTCGGCAGGCCGGACGGGAGCGGCTTCAAGACGACGGTGCCGTTCGGCTTGGGGTACTTGGCGCCCGCCGGGCACGGGGCCAGGCCGGCGTCGCACAGCACCTGCGGGAACAGGACGCCGCCGTTGTTCCCGGCGGTGGTGGTCACGCCGCAGGTCGGCTGCGTCTTCTCCAGGTCGGCCGGGGCGCTGCCGTTGGGCGCGTGGTTGCCCGCGAAGCAGTTCGCCGGCTCGCCGCCGAACAGCGTGATCTGGCCGAAATCGGAGTTGCTCGGGTTTCCGAAGAAGCCGT
>Ga0187781_10003698_pt1 | contig 11469 bp, 10 predicted proteins | sample 0715_SJ02_MP02_2_FD_132447 | JGI IMG/M metagenome (GOLD analysis project Ga0187781, IMG submission 132447) | Tropical peat soil microbial communities from peatlands in Department of Meta, Colombia - 0715_SJ02_MP02_20_MG | ecosystem: Environmental > Terrestrial > Soil > Wetlands > Peat | place...
CATAGTAGCCCATCATGGTATATATAGCTTGTCGAATATTCTTCCTTTGCTTGGAGGAGGTGGTGATCCCGGCCGGTTCTCAGGCCGCATCGTACCATCACATCCCTGGTTTGAGGGATGCAACCCAAAGAGCTAAGCCTTTGGTTGTGGCAGCTACCGTGCCTTGTTCTGGCGGCCTTTTTGCAATCGGAGGGTGGCCTGCCAGTCCTGAGAGAAACTCGATGTTTTGAGCCGGCCTTCGGAAGAGGGCAGGGCTACTTTATGCAACTTGCAAGGAGACTAACCAAACATGGAACAGACGGATTACAAGCTCACTCGAGTCAGCGTCGTTATGCTGGGGGTTCACGATGTGGCGCGCTCGCTAGCGTTCTATCGCGACAAACTGGGCCTGGAAGTTCAGCGTGAGATCCCCGGCTTCGCGTTCGTGAACGGTGGCGCGGTCACCTTGTGCCTCAGCGAGCCTGCGGCCAAAATCCGTGGTCAGGTGGCCGGCGCCGGAGAGATCGTCTTCTCTGTTGAGGACGTAACCGCCGGTTATCAAGCGCTCCGTGCGAAGGGAGTCCAGTTCGCTCACGAACCGCGAAGCGTCAGTCCCACCACGAGGATCGCCAACTTCGATGACCCCGATGGCAACCACCTCTCCATCTCTGGGCCTTAATCGAAGGGCCAGGAAATAATGCACGGAGAAAAGAAGGCTTCACGCAAAGCCGCGAAGGCCGCAAAGAGCGAGGAGCGGCCCATTGCGGGGATGCTGGCGCCATTTACTTTCCTGGCGAGGTTCAGTAGCATCTGGTCCAGGCGGCCAGGCGAGTCGGCGAAGCTCTGGAGTGCGGCAGCTTGCTGCCGCTTTTGCCAGGCCAGCTTGCTGGCCGGGCGGCGCCGAACGCTCTCCATGCGTCGAGCAAGCTCGCCAACTGAAAGCGGCAGCAAGCTGCCGCACTCCAGAGCTTCGCACTGAGGAAAAATGGTGATCATGCTTACCGGAAAAAGAATGCAGACCGCGAGCCTCTTGCTCTTCGTCGTGATAGGCGTCGCTGTGGCTCGAGGCTCCTTCACGCTGGAACAAGTGATGAGTTCACCCTTCCCGACCGAGCTTGTGGCATCGCCTACGGGTGGCAGGGTGGCCTGGGTCTTCGATGCGCGCGGCCTTCGCAACATCTGGGTGGCCGAGCCCAGCGGCGGTGGAACCTATCAGTCACGGCAGATCACCCGGTACACTCAAGACGACGGGCAGGAGATCGGCGAGCTTGCCTGGACTCCCGATGGCCGGGCGGTTGTCTACGTTCGCGGAGGCGACTTCGAGACGGGCGGGTCCTACCCTAACCCAGCCAGCGCGCCTGAGGCTGTCGAACAGGACATCTGGGTGGTCTCACTCGAGGGTGAGGCGCCGCGCAAGCTGGCCGAGGGGCATTCTCCGGCGGTCTCTCCGAAGGGCGACGGTGTGGTCTACGTCTTCAAGGACCAAGTGTGGTGGGTCGAGCTTGCGGAAGGGGCCAAACCCGAGCAATTGATTCACGACAAGGGCAAGAGCAGTTCGCTCCGTTGGTCGCCGGACGGCTCGAGTTTTGCTTTCGTCAGCCGCCGGGGCGATCACAGCTTCGTGGGCGTGTACAAGCTGGGCGACAAGAGCCTCCTGTATCTTGATCCGAGCGCGGACCGGGATTCCGAGCCGGTGTGGTCGCCGGACAGCAAGCAGGTCGCCTTCCTGCGCCAGCCTGCGCTCGATGAGCGTATCTTTGGGCCGAGACGCACCGGGCCACCCTGGTCGATCCGCATGGCCGACGCTGCCACCGGCCAAGGTCACCAAGTCTGGCGCGCGGATACGCGCCGGGGCAGCGTTTTTCACGGGATTGTGGCCGAGCACCAGATCTTCTGGGTGGCCAGCGACAACTTGGTTTTTCCCTGGGAGCGCGACGGTTGGACTCATCTTTATTCCGTTTCCGCGTCGGGCGGCGCGGCAAAGCTGCTCACGCCTGGTGATTTCGAAGTGGAGTTTGTTTCCCTTTCTCCTGATCGCCGGCAGTTGATTTTGGCGTCAAACCAGGCTGACATCGACCGCCGCCACCTGTGGCGCGAGGCGGTAACAGGCGATCATCCCACCCGATTGACCATAGGTGAAGGAATCGAGTGGTCACCGGTGATGATGAGCGATGGGGCCACGATTGCCCTGCTCCATTCCGATTCCCAACGCCCGGCGTGGCCGGCGACCGTGACCAACTCTGGCGAAATTCGCGACCTCGCTCCCGAAAGCCTTCCTGCCGACTTTCCCGCTGCTGAGCTGGTTACACCGCAGCAAGTGATTCTTGCCGCTGCCGACGGGCTGCGGGTGCACGCGCAGCTATTTCTGCCGAAAGATGCGGACACCGGGCAACGGCATCCGGCCGTAGTATTCATGCACGGCGGCTCGCGGCGGCAGATGCTGCTCGGCTGGCATTACATGAACTACTATCACAACGCCTACGCCCTCAATCAGTATCTCGCCAGCCGCGGTTACGTGGTGCTATCACTCAACTACCGCAGCGGCATCGGCTATGGGCTGGACTTTCGCGAGGCATTGGAATACGGCCCCAGCGGTGCGAGCGAATTCAACGATGTTCAGGGCGCCGGCCTCTACCTGCGCCAGCGAGCCGATGTGGATCCGAATCACATCGGCCTGTGGGGCGGATCTTATGGTGGATACTTGACGGCCCTCGGCTTGGCCCGAGCCTCCGACCTGTTCGCTTGCGGCGTTGACCTGCACGGCGTGCACGATTGGAACCTCGAAGTCGAGCACTGGACGCCCTCTTATGATCCCTCCCGGCGGCAGGACGTGGCACGCCTTGCCTGGGAGTCTTCGCCCCTGGCGTCCGTTAAGACGTGGCGCTCGCCGGTGCTGCTGGTGCAGGGTGATGATGACCGCAACGTTCCCTTTACGGAGATGGTCCGCATGGTGGCGGCGTTGCGGGAACAGGGCGTGGAATTCCAACAGCTTGTTTTCCCGGACGAAATCCACGATTTCCTGCGGCATCGCACTTGGCTGGCGGCCTATCAAGCCGCTTCTGATTTCTTTGACCAGCACCTCAGGAAGTGAGGGGCACCGGCGCGGGGTAGCCCGTGGCAACGCTCTGTCCTAACACGTGACATCGGGTCGCGAAGGGACCCGACTTTCTTACGCCACGCCACACCTTCTTCACGGAATGGTAAGGCTCAGCGCCCAAGCCCTGAAGAGGCCGTCCGTGAGTGGTCGCAGGTTTCAACCTGCGGATAAATCCGCCTAAGGGGAAGAGCGAAGCTACCATCGTCCCGCTTCGGAAAGGGAGTAGATGGGTCTATAATGGAATTCATGGCCCACAAATTCCTTACCTCGTACCTAGCCGACTCACTGGCCGTCTTCCGAGTGTACAAGTCACTGGGGGAGCGAGCCATGGCGCAGGTAAGCGACGAACAACTACAAACGGCGCTGGATGCGGAATCGAATTCCATTGCGGTCATCGTCAAGCACCTGGCAGGGAACATGCGATCGCGTTGGAGCGACTTCCTCACGAGTGACGGCGAGAAGCCCGACCGGAATCGCGATAGCGAGTTCGAGACGCCGCCGAGCACTCGTTCCGCGCTGGTGGAATTATGGGAATCAGGATGGCGTTGCTTGTTTACTGCGCTCGAGCCGTTGCAAGACTCGGACCTCGACCGCACGGTTTATATTCGCGGTGAGCCTCACTCCGTGATGCAGGCAATCAACCGCCAGATCGCGCACTACGCCCTGCACATTGGGCAGATTATCTTTCTCGCCAAACACCTCCAGTCTTCCCGCTGGGTGTCGCTGAGCATCCCGCGCGGCAAGTCGGGGGAATTCAACTCCAGGGTTGCGAGCGGCCAAGCCAGCCAAAGGTAAGCAGGCATGGTCATGGAACTGTGTCAAACAGCTCTGTTGCGCAGCGGGTAGACGCCGCGCGATCCGGGCGAGCGAAGGAAGGCACAAGTCCTCAATTTACTGGTTCAGGACGGGGTTCCGGAGGTGAGCGACGCGGTCTGCCTTGAATCCTTCGACCACGGGGCTTCTTGATGCGGTCTTGAACGATGACCCGTTGGCAGTCGACACACATCAGGTGCTGGCCGCTCGGCGACCTGTTGACCCGCGACGACCCGCAATGAGGACACAATACGGATACCATAAGCTAGGCCCAATGTAGCACATCAGCGGCGAGGTGAATAGGTATAAGGGAGGAATTGCGAGTGATGACGGAGTTAATACCCAGCCGTGTATGGACTCGTCCAGCAGGCGCATCCTGCGCTGGTGATATTTTGTCGGGAGCCCATTCCGAATCGCTGGCCATTCCCGCCCATGCGGGGGGATCCCCCAGTAGACTACAGTGCTGTCACAACGCGGGATTGGGGAACTTTCGCAGGGGACTAATATCATCACCGTAGTCGCGGCCCACGAGGAAATCGAAGTCGCAACCGTGGTGTGCCTGGAGAATGTGCTCGAGGTACATTTTCCCGTATCCCCGTGAATAGTGTGGGGCTGGCGGCGTCCATTGGGCCAAGCGCGCTTTGATTTCCGCCTCCGGCAGCAATAATTCCAGTCGCTTCTCACTCACATCCAGCTCGATCTCATCGCCGTCCTTGACGACGGCCAAGGCGCCGCCCACGGCGGCCTCCGGCGAGACATGAACGGCGATGGTGCCAAAGCTGGTGCCGCTGATCCGTGCATCGCTGAGCCGCACCATGTCTTTCACACCGGCCTTGAGCAATTTTGCGGGGATCGGCAAGTGGCCCCATTCGGGCATGCCCGGCCCACCCTTCGGGCCGCCGTTCTTGAGGACAAGAACCGAATCCTCATCGACTTCGAGATGTGGGTCGTCAATGCGGTCGAGCAAGTCGCGGTTGTTCTCGAACACCACGGCTTTGCCTTTGTGTTTGCGCAAGTGAGGCGAAGAGGCGGATTGCTTAATCACGGCGCCACACGGGGCAAGGTTTCCGCCCAGGACAACGAGGCCTCCCTCCGGGTAGACCGGCTGGCTGAATGGCTTGATGACTTCCCGATTGAAACACGCAGCGCGGGATATGTTCTCACCCAGTGTCTTGCCGGTGGCCGTGATCGCCTTCAGGTGAAGCCTTGAAACGACCTCTTTCAACACGGTGGGGACCCCTCCGGCGTAACTGAAATCCTCCATGAGGAATTTACCTGACGGCTTCACATTAGCCACCACGGGGACGGTTCGGGACATCTCCTCGAACCTGGAAAGGGGCAGAGCGATGCCCAGCCGTCCGGCGATGGCCACCAAGTGGATGATGGCGTTTGTGGAACCTCCCAGGGCCATGAGCAGGCAGATGGCGTTATCGAATGCAGCAGGGGTGAGAATTTGGGAGGGGCGAAGGTCTTCCCCCACCATTTCCACGATGCGTCGCCCGCTCTGCTCGGCGATAGACAGGCGCCGCGAGTCCACAGCGGGAATATCCGCCGCACCCGGCAAGGTCATCCCCAGGGCCTCGGCAAGGCTGGCCATCGTTGAAGCCGTGCCCATCACGGTGCAGTGGCCGGCGCTGCGCGAGACGCAGTTCTCGATTTCACACCACTCCTCTTCGCTCAACCGGCCCGCCCGGACCTCTTCCCAAAAGCGGCGTACATCCGTTCCGGAGCCCAGTTCCGCGCCGTGCCACATGCCGCGCAGCATGGGCCCGCCGGGAACCATGAGGGACGGGACATCGGCGCTGGCGGCGCCCATCAATTGAGCGGGCGTGGTCTTGTCACATCCGCAGAGCAACACCACGCCGTCCAGCGGATAGGCGCGAATGCATTCCTCCACCTCCATCGCCATCAAATTGCGATAGAGCATGGTGGTAGGCTTCATCAGCATTTCGCCGAGCGAGATGGTGCAGAACTCGAGAGGAAATCCACCTGCTTCCCACACCCCTCGCTTCACGGCTTCCGCCACTTGGCGCAAGTGCGCGTTGCAGTTGTTCAGCTCGCTCCAGGAGTTGCAAATGCCGATAACTGGCTTGCCCTCGAACACCCGCTCGCTGAAACCTTCGGCGCGCAGCCAGGCGCGATGCGCCACTCCCCATCGGTCGGCTTTTCCGAACCAATCGCGGCTGCGGAGTTTCACTGACCCGTTTGTCGGCGGTGGATTCATTTCATTCGGCCTAACGACTTGGCACTCTGCTGCGGCGTGCCCTGTCCGTTATTGGGGGGGACGTCGCGTTTGGCTTACGCGGCTTGCTCCCTCCGTGGGAGCGCCGGGCCTCGATAAGTCGAGTCACTTCAGGAACGAGGCGTCTGGGCACGACTACCACCGTCTGGCCGCGCAACCGGAATGCGCCTTCGTCTTCGGCGACTGCCTCGCCCTCCGTCTGTCGCTCGTAGTGTTCCAGCACGGTCTGAACCCTGGCTTCATCCCAGCCCGCCGGGAATTGGTTTCGTTTCATCGCTGCCTTCTCCTCTGCCGCCTGCGATAGGCGAGGAGTGGTTTGCCGCGCAACTCATATGCAGTAATTACGAAGATGCTGTCCGGCTTCGGCTCACGAACGTAGACAACTTTCAAGTACCGTCCACCCGCCGTCCGGCCAATCGCTACGCGGGCACCTTCTCGCCCTGGACGATCTTCTCCTGGATTCGCCAGGATGTCCTCGACTTCTTCCTCTTCGACACTATGTTGAAAGATGTGCGGCTGCCCCGTCGCAGAGTCGAGGTAAAATCTGATAATCACCGCTCACAGTATAGGAAAGATAGTGTGTCCGCCGCAAGCGGAGGCGGGGAATGAGGGTCCGTTGACAACCTGCACGCCTTGCCGGAAGATGAGTTTTGGGGCATTTTGAGCCGGAACAAAGAAATTGCAGGGTCTTTTTCGACTGTCATGGGCCGGCTGAAAGAATACGAACCTGTCAGAGGGCAGCATTCTGCCTTCAGCAAGCAGTTTGCTGAGAGCTGACGGCTGACAACTGAGGGCCAAGGAATGACGCGCGAAGAGCAGAGGCTCGAAGAATCCCTCCAGCGGACAGCTCACTGGAAGCGCTGGGGTCCGTACCTGAGCGAGCGTCAATGGGGGACAGTCCGCGAGGATTACAGTTCTGATGGCAAGCCATGGCATTATTTCACGCACGACCATGCGCGCTCGCGCGCCTACCGCTGGGGCGAGGACGGGATCGCCGGCCTTTGCGATCGCCATCAACTGATCTGCTTTGCCCTTGCCCTGTGGAACGGCTGTGACCCCTTTTTGAAGGAGCGACTCTTCGGACTCACTGGCGACGTAGGCAATCACGGCGAGGATGTGAAGGAGTACTACTTCTACCTCGACTCCACGCCCACGCATTCCTACATGAAGTACCTCTACAAGTATCCCCAGTTGGCTTTTCCCTATGCGCAACTGGTCGAGGAAAACCGGCGACGGGGCAAGAGGGATTCGGAATTCGAGCTCGCCGATACCGGAGTATTCAATGAAAACCGGTACTTCGACGTTTTCGTTGCGTATGCCAAGGCGTCTCCGGAAGATATTCTCATTCGCGTCACCGCCTATAATCGTGGGCCGGAAAGCGCAGAACTTCACTTGCTACCGACGCTATGGTTTCGCAACACGTGGACGTGGGGCAGCGATGGAAGGCGTCCGGTGCTGAGTCGCCAGAGCGGGCCGGAAGAAATAGCGGTTGTCGAGGCAGTTCACGATTATTACGGTAAACGATGGCTGATTTGCGAGGGCACACCGCCACTCCTCTTCACTGAGAATGAATCCAATGGCGAGCTGCTTTACGGCTCACCGAACCACATGCCTTATGTCAAAGACGGGATCAACAACTACATCGTTAACGGTCAAAACGAGGCGGTGAATCCCGCGCAGGTTGGCACCAAGGCGGCCGCGCATTATCGGCTAAGTATTGCGCCCGGAGAGAGAGTCGTGCTGCGCTTGCGCTTCACGCCTCAGCCACCCACGCCCGATATGTTGCAGAAGCCGTTTGAGATGATTTTCGACCAGCGAATTGCGGAAGCCGATGAGTTCTATGCGAAGGTCATTCCCCAGAGTCTTTCGGCAGACGCGCGTAACGTGCAGCGCCAAGCCCTGGCGGGAATGCTCTGGTCGAAGCAGTTCTATCACTATGACGTGCGCGTTTGGCTGGCGGGCGATCCAGCACTCCCCCCGCCTCCGCCCGAGCGGAAGCACGGGCGAAACCACCAATGGGAGCACCTCTACAACGCTGACGTCATTTCGATGCCCGACAAGTGGGAATACCCGTGGTACGCATCTTGGGACCTCGCCTTCCATTGTTTGGCGCTGGCGCTGGTGGACCCCGACTTCGCCAAAGAGCAACTCGTCCTTCTCTTGCGCGAGTGGTTTATGCATCCGAACGGCCAGCTTCCGGCTTATGAGTGGGGGTTCAACGACGTCAACCCGCCGGTACATGCCTGGGCGGCTTGGCGCGTCTACAAAATCGAAAAGCGGCGCCGGGGCAAGGCCGATCGCGAGTTTTTGGAGAAGGTTTTTCACAAGCTGCTCTTGAACTTTACTTGGTGGGTTAACCGTAAGGACCCCGACGGAATGAACGTCTTTGAAGGGGGTTTCCTCGGCTTGGACAACATCGGCGTCTTCGATCGCTCCAAGCCCTTGCCCACCGGTGGACACATCGAGCAATCCGACGGCACGAGTTGGATGGCGATGTATTGCCTCAACATGCTGGCGATGGCCATGGAATTGGCGCGCCAGGACCCTGCCTATGAAGATGTGGCCAGCAAGTTCTTCGAGCACTTTGTGCACATCACCAAGGCGATGAACAACCTGGGTGGACACGGCTTCGCCTTGTGGGACGAGGAAGACGGCTTTTACTACGACGTGCTCCACCTCCCTGAAGGGAAGCATCACTTCCTGAAGGTGCGCTCGATGGTTGGCCTGATCCCGTTGTATGCGGTGGAGGCTTTGGAACCGGAAGTGGTAGAAAGGCTCCCTGGCTTCAAACGGCGCATGCAATGGTTTCTCGACAACGTTCCTGACGTCCCCGCGCACATCGCCCAGACGCAACGGAACGCTCGCGGCGTGCGGCGCTTACTTTCCATTGTGAGTCTAGGCCAACTTGTTCGGGTTTTGCGCTGCATGTTGGATGAAGATGAGTTCCTGTCTCCATATGGCGTTCGAAGCCTGTCGAAGTTCCACCAGGATTACCCTTATGTGCTGAATTTCAACGGTCAGAGCTACCGCGTGGATTATGAGCCGGGCGAGTCGCAGACGGGCCTTTTCGGCGGGAACTCCAATTGGCGAGGCCCAGTCTGGTTCCCCTTGAATTTCCTGCTCATCGAAGCGCTGCAAAAATTCCACTATTATTACCAGCAGGACTTGAAGGTGGAATGTCCCGTCGGCTCCGGACGGATGAAAACCCTTTGGGATGTCGCGGCGGACCTCTCCCGCCGCCTAACTCACCTCTTCTTACGAGGCCCCGACGGACGGCGGCCAGTCTATGGCGACAACGAAATCTTCCAGACGGACCCCCACTGGCGAAACTTGCTCCTCTTCTACGAGTACTTTCACGGGGATAATGGCGTGGGCCTGGGTGCCAGCCACCAGACCGGCTGGACGGGGCTGGTGGCGAAACTAATTCAACAAAGCGGCGAGTAACTAGGCCGGAACTTCGGGCAACTGATAGATGACGGGCCTAAAGGTAGGCGGAGGGATCGGTTTGCCTTCAGCTTTGGCAGCCTCCATCCACACGACTTTGGCTCTGAGAACGGCCGCGAGAGCTTCTTCCGCCGTTTCCCCGAACGCCGAGCAGCACGAAAGGTCAGGGATGTCCGCAATATAGCCGCCGTCTTCTTCGCTGTAGAAGATGTTGATGTGGTAGTCTTTCATTCCTCACCGCCTAAAGACAGGTTATACCGTTCTACGAGGGCAAGCAACTGCTTGACTTGGTAGGGCTTGGCCTTACCTTGTACCTCCTGGAGATTCACCAATTCGCGGACTTCCGGATGACTGAAAATGTGGTGACCTCCGCTCACCCGCGAAAGATGGAATCCAAACGCGCGGGCTAGTGAGCAAGCCTCCTCGAAGCGGAGATTCGCAGGAGACGAAAGCGCTTTTTGAAGCAACTTCCGCTGTTTCAGCTTCTACTCCTCGATCTGACGGACACCGCACACCCCATGGCGCCGGACCCGCCGCCAGGCTGGGAGTCGCATTAAGCAACTGGGTTGCAGTATGCTTCTCCAGCTGTGCCCTGCCAATTGCAAACCGAACATTCGGCCGGGTTCTCGTCCTCCCATTCCAGGTCACCGGCTTCGGCGCCGTCCGCGCAAGTGAGGACTGTGGTCTTCACATCAAAGATCCGAATGTCAGCTTTACACTTGGGGCATCGCCACATCGTTAGCCTCTCCATCCACCCTTTGCTCCCACTCCGCGTCATCGCGGATCCGCCTAGCAAGTGGCAGCACATCAACGATTCGTCTTCAGACGAAAATAGCGAATGGCCCCTTTACCCCTTCGCACGACCTCAACTTTGCCCTCTTCGGCAAGAGCCGTCAACAAAGACCAACACAGCCAGCCGTCATGCTGCCGGAGGTTTAGGCCAAAGCCAGCAGCCCTCCCGAGGGCTTTGTTTTTCAAGCCCGATCCGCCTGGTGCGCACTCGGGCAAGGCTCGCATCGTGGCGAGAACGTGACCCTTGCATCTCTCAACAAGCGCGGCTCCTTGATTTCTGCCCATAGTCATACCCCCGAGAGCAAGTCGAAAACCGGGATGCGCCGATCGCCGCGCGACATCCGCGTCAGCTTGCTCCTTGGCTCCTCTCCAATCGATTCCGACCGCGCAGCAGTCTGTTGGGTTTCAATCTATATTCATCGGACATAGTCGCAACGAGGCACGGAGCGTCTTCGAGTTTGAGCGGACTCTCGCAGAGAACCCGGCGGAAAACGTAGTCGAGTGTGAAATCGAAGTCCTTGCCACCTCGACGCTCTTGGAGTTTGATTTCCATCCAGAGCGCCACCCTGGCGCCCTTCTCAAATGCCCAAACACGGTAAACGTATTGCTCGATCTTGGTCGACTCACGGCCAACATAAAACAGCCTGTGAGGGCAGACAATCCATGGTTCGATTGCCTCTTCCTGGGGGGATATCGAACACAGGCCCAACGGGATCTTCGCCTTTCCGTAGACCCTTCTCAATGGTGGGAACTTTCTCAGACTCACAAACGCTCGCGCTCCGCGATGCTGCGACTGGTCGCACTTCTCACCAGGGCCCCTGAACCTGCAAAGGCAGTTCGCCCTCGCGGCCTCCGCCTCCCTTGTTACGGCGCCTACCGGGTACGTGTAAAGCTCGGCACCTACTCCCATCGGCCCTCCGAACCGAGGGCAATCATACCCCAGAATTTACTCATCCGCCACGTCGGGGCGAGATTGTCCGCACTCCCGCGGATTTCTGTTCCCTGAACACCTCGGGACCTTGCGCCAGCCCTGCCTCCCCTGACAAATTGGCCGGCCGCCGCGCTTTCCTCTTGACAAGCCCCATGAGTCGTGATAGCCTAC
>Ga0187781_10003699_pt1 | contig 11467 bp, 8 predicted proteins | sample 0715_SJ02_MP02_2_FD_132447 | JGI IMG/M metagenome (GOLD analysis project Ga0187781, IMG submission 132447) | Tropical peat soil microbial communities from peatlands in Department of Meta, Colombia - 0715_SJ02_MP02_20_MG | ecosystem: Environmental > Terrestrial > Soil > Wetlands > Peat | place...
GAGCGCAGTCGTCGGTTCGTCGGCGATTAGCAACTGTGGACGGTTGACGATGGCCATGGCAATCATGATCCGCTGCCTCATTCCGCCGGAGAGCTGGTGAGGATAGTCCCGTGCCCGGCGGATGGGATCAGGAATGGCGACCTCATTCATAGCATCGACCGCCTGTTGCCACGCCTGCTTTTTCGGGATGCGGTTGTGCGCCAACACCGCTTCTGCAATCTGATCGCCGACGCGCATGACCGGATTGAGCGCCGTCATTGGTTCCTGGAAGATCATCGCAATGCGCGAGCCGCGTAACTGGCGCATGGAATCGTCAGAAATTTTCGTTAGACTCTGAGGTCGATCATCCTCGTAGAAAACGATCTCGCCCGAAACCCTCGCCTGCGGCGGAAGCAGCCTCATAATAGCGAGCGAAGTAAGGGATTTGCCGGAGCCGGATTCACCCACAAGCCCGACAACCTCGCCAGGAGCAATTGCAAGACTAAGGTGGCGAACGGCCGGAACAAAAAATGTGGGGACAGCCGCCCTCGGCTGTCCTTTGCTTGAGGCCGTGGGAAACTCAATCTTCAGATTACGAATGTCGAGTAGGTAGGACACTGGTGCATGTTAGCAGTCAATCCAGCTGGAAATTTGGTAGTGGTGCAGTTTGCCCTTGTGAACGCCAAACTTACCCCCGGCGTCATTCCGAAGCGCCGCGTTTTCACCAGCGGCGCGAGGAATCTCCAGCGCAGACCGCACTCTCGGGTCAAATCCCACTCCCGGAAATGTACTGCTGGTCCCAGGCCGCGAACCCACTTGAGCTACCGGCACTCTCTTATTGTCCCAGAATCAGCGGCAAACCGTTTTTATTATTTCCAATCACCACGACCTTTGAGTTGGCGCTCTTAGCCAGATTTTCGGTGGCTTCAATACCTTTCCACTCCAATAAGGATGGCGTGATTCCCTGCGCGACAATCTGCTGAAAATCGCGTACGCCGGCCGCCTCAATCCGCTTGCGTTGCGCCTCCTGCGTTTCTTTTTGCAGGCGGAAGTTCATGGCCAGCGCCTCTTGCTCGGCTTGCTGCTTGGCTTCGATGGACGCCTTCAACGTGGCGGGCAGTTGGATATCGCGCAAAAGAACGCTCTCCACGGTGATGCCCCGCTTTCCCAGTTCTTCCGTGATTTTCTCCTGGATTTGCCGGGCGACCATTTCGCGCTCTCCGGTATAGAGCGCGTTGGCGGTGTGCGACGCGGTCGCCTCGCGAATGGCGGAGCGCAGATTACTTTCCACCACCTTGTCTTCGTAGTCCGCGCCGATAGTCTGGAAGACGTGCGCCGCCTGGTCCGGGTTGAGGTGATAAATCAGCGAAGTATCGAGCGCCATCATCAGCCCCTCGCTCGAAGGCACATTGGCCGATTCCTTGATGGTCTGTGTCTGCACCGACATTTCGTTGTTGGTTTTGAGCGGATTGATGAAATGAATGCCTTCGCCGAGCGTTTCGCCGGTTACTTTGCCGAACAGCGTGAGCACGCCGACATGTCCGGTGCCAACCTTCGTGACCGAACTGAACGCCAGAATCACCGCCAACAACGCCGCAATGCCGATAGCAATGAGGCGAAGAAATCCGCCTCCCGCGCCGCCGCCATCGATAATTCTGCCTCGAGCAGGATCGAAAATAGTCATGGTATTTCCCCCGCTCTGATTTTAGGAATGTGCGCTTACCTCCGGGAGTGCCTTATGAGGTTGCTTGAATGATTCAGAGACGCGTTAAAGCCAGTAGAGGGGGCACAATCGACCTAGAGATACTCAACAAACGAATCCTGGATCTCCGCTCCATGGTTATTCGCGACGCGCGTAGCGGCGCGCTCCACGTTCTTCATCAAGCCGTCGAGATAATCGCGCGAGCCGGAGATGCTGACTACGCCGATGGTGGCGCGGTTCCATACATTGCTAGGGTCGAGCTCGGCGACGGAGACGTTGAAGCCGGAGCGCAGGCGGTCTTTGAGGCTGCGCACCACCTGGCGCTTGTCTTTTAGGGATTGGGCGGCTTCAATTTGGAGTTCGAGGGTGAGGAGGGCGATCATCAGTGGTCAGTGGCTAGTGGTCAGTGGCCGGTTTAGCGCGCTGGCCACTCATCACTGACCACCGGCCACTTTATGCAATCACTTCCGCCGCAATTCTCTCCGTGGCGAAGGCTTCGATTACGTCGCCGATTTTGATATCGCCGTAGTTGGCGATGGAGATACCGCACTCCATGCCGTTGTGCACCTCTTTGGCATCGTCTTTAAATCGGCGCAACGAGCCTACTTTGCCTTTAAAAATTTGTACGTTGTCGCGCAGCAGGCGCACTTCGGAGTCGCGCCGGATGAGGCCGTCGCTGACGCGGCAACCGGCAACCGCGCCGACTTTGGGAATGCGGAAGACGTTGAGCACTTCTGCGCGGCCCTGGTAGTGCTCTTTGAACGTGGGCTCGAGCAGGCCGCTCATGGCGCGCTTGATCTCATCCTGCAGTTCGTAAATGATCGAGTGCAGGCGGATATCGACCTTTTCCTGTTCGGCGAGTTCCTGGGCCTTGCGCTCGGGACGCACGTTGAAACCGATGATGATGGCATTTGAAGCCGAGGCTAGAAGAACATCGGTTTCGGTGATTGCGCCCACCCCAGAGCGCAATAGCTTCAGGCGAACTTTGTCGCTTGAGAGTTTGCCCAGGAGGTCGGTGATGACTTCGACGGAGCCTTGCACGTCGCCTTTGAGGATTACGTTCAGTTCCTTTGTGCCGGCGGTTTTGATTTGCTCGGCCAGACCCTCCAGCGATACGCGGGAGCTCTTGGCCAGCGCGGCTTCGCGGGCTTTCTGCTCGCGGTATTCGGAGATACCACGGGCTTTGTCGCGGTCGGCAACGACCACGAACTGATCTCCGGCCTGGGGCAAGGATTCCATGCCGATAATTTCAACCGGAGTCGAAGGGGGAGCGGTTTGTAGTTGCGCGCCGCGATCGTCGAACATGGCGCGAACTTTTCCGTAAACGTTACCGACGACGAAATTGTCGCCTGCATTGAGGGTGCCGTTTTGCACCAGCACGGTGGCGACCGGCCCGCGGCCGCGATCGAGTTTGGCTTCGAGAACGACGCTGGTGGCGGCGCGCTCCGGAGTGGCTTTCAACTCGGCTAAATCGGCGACGAGGCAAATCATTTCCATCAGCAGATTGAGATTCGTCTTCTGCTTGGCGGAAACGTCGACGAAAACCGTTTTGCCGCCCCATTCTTCAGGAACCAGGCCGCGATCCCCGAGTTGCTTCTTCACGCGATCGGGCAAGGCGTCCGGTTTGTCGATTTTGTTGACCGCTACGATAATCGGTACTTCGGCGGCGTGCGCGTGGTCGATGGCTTCGAGCGTTTGCGGCATTACGCCATCGTCGGCCGCTACGACCAGTACAACGATGTCCGTGGCTTTCGCGCCGCGGGACCGCATGCGGGTGAAGGCCTCGTGGCCGGGCGTATCGAGGAAAACGATCTCCCGGCCGTAAGCGGGCGAATCTTTATCCGTAATGCGAACTTTGTAGGCGCCGATGTGCTGCGTGATGCCCCCGGCTTCGCCTTCCGCCACGTTGCTGGCGCGGATGGAATCTAGCAGCGTCGTCTTGCCGTGATCGACGTGGCCCATGATGGTCACCACGGGCGGACGAATGCTGGTTTCCGGAGCCACTTCTTCTTCCGCAGCGGCGGCATCGAATTCCTTTGCGGTTTGCTCTTCGAACGTGATGACATTCGTGTCGGCGCCGAAGAAACGCGCCATTTCGCCGGCGAGTTCAGCGTCGAGTGTCTGGTTGATCGTGGCAAAGACGCCGCGCGCCAGCAGGCGCGAAATCAAATCCTTGGCGCGAATGTCCAGTTTCTCGGCGAGATCTTTTACGCTGATCCCTTCGGTGATCGTGATGCTGCGGGTAATCGGCTGCGGCTCGTTTGACACCACCATGCGCGGCGGCGGGACGTAGCCCTTCATCGGCCCTTCTTTTACGCCGCGCGGCACGTAGCGCTGGCCCGGCCGGCGCGCCGGCGCGCCAGGACGGCTGCCCGGTCTGGCTGGCGCTCCCGGCGGAGGCATGGCCGGTCCAACTCCGATGGGGCGAGATCCCATGGGCGCTTGCCGCGTGGGGTGCATGGGGCGGCGCTCGCCGGGACGCAAAGGCGGACGTGAAGAGGGCGCTCCGCTTGCAGCAGCGGGCGGCCTGCGCTGGAAGATCGGCTGACCGGGAACGGGACGGCCGGGCGCGGGGCGAGCGCCGCCGATCGGTACACCGGGCTGCACGGGCGGGGTGGGCCGCACCGGCGCTTTGTACACCGGGCGCGGGCCGGTTTGCGGAACAATGACGCGAGGCGCAGGAACTGATGGAGCGGCAGGTCTCGCTGCAGTCGGCGGCGGAGCGCTCGGGCTTGCGGCAGGAGCGGTTATTGCTGTGGCCACTGGCGGCGCCGCCGGACGAACCGGCGCAACTACAGGAGGCGTCTGCGCCGCAGGCTGAACCGGTGCGGTAATAGCCGGACTCGACGGGATCGGCGGGGGCGCAGATGGCCTGGGCGGAGCTGCAGGGGGTAATACGATCTTTGGCGCCGGCGGAGGCGCGGCAACCGGTGTGGCGGCTGGAGGCGCCGGTGCAGGAGCTTTTTCGACCGGTGCGGCAGGAGTTGCAGCGGGCGGTTGTGGAGGAGCCACGGGGCGCGGCGGCGCAGGTGGAGGAGCAGCCGCTTCCTTGCGCTGCGTGATGGCCTTCAGCACGTCTCCCGGACGAGAGATGTGGGACAGGTCAATTTTGGTTTTGATTTCTTCTGCGCCGCGGGCCGGGCGGGCAGTGGACTTGGCTGCAGCACCGGAGCCGTCGCCAGAGCGCAAATAGGCGCGAACCTTTTCGGCCTCGTGCTCTTCCAGAGAACTGGAATGCGTTTTCTTTTCGGTCACCCCAACGTGCGGGAGCGCGTCGAGAATGGCCTTGCTCTTGACTTCCAGTTCCCGGGCAAGATCGTTGATTCGAACCTTACTCATCCAGCCTTTCGTGTCTCCGCGTTGTAGTTTAGGTCTTCATCATCGACCTCACGGAGTCAATGTATTCCCGTAACACGCCGCCGAATTTGGGCCAGCGTGCATACTCTTACTCTTGGCCTTCCGGCGCAGCATCGATGCCATGCGGCTCGGCGCTTCCTGCCGCAGAATGATCTTCCTTTGTCTCTGCAGCGTTCGCACCCTCGGACACTTCCGCCGTCTCGTCGGGTGCAGCTTCCGCCGCAGCAGTTCCGTCGAGAACGTCAGCTTCGGTCGTCCCTTCGGTGATCGCCTCTTCCGGAACGCTTTCCGCTTCCGTGGAGGCTGCGACTGACTCGCCCTCGCCTGGCGCTGTCTCGCCTTCCACTGCCGCGCCTTCAGCTCCAGCAGCCTGGTCCAAATCTGTTTGATCCAGGCTGGCAAAGTAATTATTCACGGCGAGACTGATTTTTTCCACCGTCTTCGGCCCAATGCCCTCGATAGCTTCGAGTTGCTCGGGCGTCATATCGGCCAGGGCTTCGACAGTAGTCACGCCAGCCGCGTTCAGCTTCTCGACTACCCCCTCGCCCAGGCCAGGCACGCTTTCAAGCGGCGTAGCCGTTTGCGGAGAAATCGCAGACATCTGCTGCTCGACTTCCTGGCGCTTTTCCTCTTCGCTCTTGATGTCGATCTTCCAGCCCAGCAGCTTGGCCGCGAGACGAACGTTCTGTCCCTTCTTGCCGATGGCAAGAGAGAGTTGGCTGTCATCGACCACGACCTCGAGATGTTTGCCCGCACCATCGATAATCGTGACTTTGCTTACCTTCGCGGGCTGCAGAGCTTTTTCCGCGAAGGTGACCGGGTCTTCGTGGTACTCGATGATGTCGATTTTTTCGCCGTGCAGCTCGCGAATGATCGATTGCACACGCATGCCTTTCATGCCCACGCATGCGCCGACAGCGTCAACATCTTTGTCTTTCGACATCACGGCGATCTTGGTGCGTTCGCCGGCTTCGCGTGCGATGGCGCGGATCACGACCGTGCCGTCGTAAATCTCCGGCACTTCGGTTTGGAATAAATGCTGCACCAGGTCCGGCACGGCACGGGAGACGACGACCCCTGGTCCTTTGGACGCTTTTTCCACGCGCGCAATGACTACACGCACACGCTCGCCAATCGCGAATGACTCCAGGCGCGATTGTTCCTTGCGCGGCATGCGGGATTCCGCCTTGCCGATGTCGAAGATCACGTCCGGACCTTCGATCCGCTTCACCGTCGCGTTCACAATTTCGCCAACGCGGCCGATATATTCGTTGTAGACCGTATCGCGCTCGGCTTCGCGCACTTTCTGGAAGATCACCTGCTTGGCCAGTTGCGCGGCGATGCGGCCGAGAATTCCTTCCGTGACTTTTGGAATGCGCAACTCGCCGCCAACTTCCAGGCTGGGATCGGCCTTGCGGGCGTCTTCGAGCGTGACTTGCAGCAGCGGGTCTTCGACTTGCTCGGACGTTTCGACGACCGTCTTCACCGCATAGGCGTTGATCTTGCCCGTTTCCTTATCGAGCGTGGCGCGGAGATTTTCCTGCGACTTGTAATACTTGCGCGTCGCCATCACGATGGCGTCTTCCACCGCGGACACTACAATTTGCGGATCAATGCCCTTTTCGCGGCTTAACGCGTCGATCGTGTTGTAGATCTCACTAGCCATAAAAAAACCAATTTAGTAATTGGGTAATTTGGTAATTGAGTAATTGAAAACCTTAAAATCGATTGTGGCCGCAAAAGGTTTTCAATTGCCCAATTACCAAATTTCTCAATTACTCAATCCCCTCAGATTTCCGGCACCAGATTCGCTTTCTCGACGTTGGCGAATTCGATTTCCAACTTCTGCCCTGCGTTTCCGCTTGCGCTCATTTTCTTGCGGGACTTCTTGCTGGCTACCCTCGTGTCCAACGTCAGCCGCCCGTCAGCAAAGCTTTCCAGGCGGCCTTCGAAAAATCGATTGTTGTTCACCGGATTTTTCGTCATCACCTTGATGCAGCTTCCGGTGAATCTTGCAAAATCGCTGGCCTTCGTCAGGTTCCGGTCGAGCCCTGGGGACGAAACTTCCAGCGTGTAACTCTCGCCCGGAATCGCGTCTTCTACGTCGAGAATCGTGCCAAACTCGCGACTAAAGTTGACGCAATCTCCGTGCGTAACGCCACCGAGCGGATCGTTACGTCGCGAACCTTCATTCGATAAATCTGCGACCGATCCAGTGCCCGCCGTTCCCGCGCCCGACGCTCCTGATCCTGATGCCCCGGGCTTATCCAGAAACACGCGCAACATGCGGGCCTTGCCGCTGCCGCGAAATTCGATCTCCAGTACTTCGAGTCCACTCGAGGCAGCTACCCGGTCCGCGATCTCGCGTACGCGATCTAGCTCAAGTGCCATACATCCAATAAGTTGCAGCATGTTGGCGGGGATAAATTGTGCTGCAACTAAAAAGTGGGCTTGCGCCCACTGGTGTGCCTCGCCAAATGCTGGTATTACACAACAGTTCTCAGTTTTCTAATATACGCTGCGGGCGGAGAAAAGACAAACGGCACCGGTCAGTGCGACTTTCGAACGTATCCTTCAAAAGCGGCGTCAAGTCGCGATTTAATAGCCTCCAGGTTCTCGCGCCGTTCCTGCATGCCAGTGAAACGATCGGCCACTCGGCGTTGCTCATCGATATCAAACGTGCCGTCCGGTTTCGCTGGTATCAGAACACTAAATCGACGCATATTGGCAAGGGACGGGCGGAATGAGCGGTCGAAGCTCTCTTCCATGCGCTGGACGCCGAGGGCGTGGAGAAGATACTCCGGCACGATGGATGGGTCGAGTATCCGGATCGCTCCGCAATGGTCAGTGGTCGCAAAAGCGACGTTCGGGTGGACGAGGTTAAATTCGAAGTCACCATCAATTCCCCAGAGGATTACGGGGTGATCAAAGTCTTTTAGATTGCCCTCCTCAACATAGCCCATCGGCTCAAAAACATTAGCGCTGTAAAGCGGAATCTTGGAGGAGTCTTGGAGAGTGTCCCTCTTCAACACCCTCTCGCCAATGAATAGCTCGAAGTGCGCCCGTTCTCCAAGCACAACGCTCTTGGAATGCGCCGGATCCAAAACCTTAGCGGAAGAAAAGTTGTCGTAGTCCAATAGAGCATCGTTTAGTTTTTGGACCAAACTGTCGATTTGTTTCTTGTCCGCGAGATCGACCGTTTCGACAATACCCAACGCAATCCGCTCATCTCGATTCCACCACCGGTCAATCACCCAGTGGGTTTCTTTCTGAAAGCGTTCGATGTCCTGGATCTTGCATCGGAGGGTTTGTTTTTCAAGCAGCGCTCTTGTCTTTTTGCTGGTTCTATCTCCAGAGAATATTCTAAAAAGGCTCTCCATCTCCGGCAGATCGTCGTCCGGTATCTCCTCGCGCTTGATGCTGGTTAGGCGTTCCCCTATGTTGGAGACTATGTAGGTGAACACTGGCTCTTTCTGCACGTCATCGTGGGAGTGCTTTTTGGTGATGGCCAAGATATACGTGTGCTCAAAATTGGGGAAAAACGTACGTACTGGCAGGGAGACGATCGCATCGAGGTAGCACTCATGAAGCAGGTGGTCGCGCAACTTTTTCCCGCCTATTCGACCAAGAATACCGTCAGGAACGATTAGGAAAGCCCTCCCGCCCTTGCGCAGCGATTTCACAATCCATTCCAGCGAAAGACTCTCTAACCCCAGGGCGTTAATGGGATATTCGCTCGCAGTTCTTGGGTTTTTCTTGATCTCCTCCTTAATGATGCTTGACCCACTGGTCACGTAAGGAGGGTTGCTAAGGATGAAATCGTAGCGATCCTCTTCGTCCTTGATGATTTGGCCGAAAGTGCCCAGGTTATCCTTGAAGAGGGTAAAAGTTTCGTTGAACACGCGCGCAAACTCGCCGGAGCAGCCTGGGTGGGCAAACAATATCTCAGCGAGGTAGATCAGCATGTTCGCTTTTGCGAGAATTACAGTTCTCTCGTCATCTCGCTCAAAGCCCTTGTCGAAGCCGTGCAGGACAAAAGGGAGATCGATCGCACAGTTGCGGGCCGGTATGTAGCAGTCCCTCATGGCTTCGTTCAGGTTGAGAACCTCTAAGGGAAATCCCCCGACCCCGCAGAAAGGGTCGCAAAATCGTTTGCCCGCGAAGACGAAGGAGGGGAATCCAATCCCCGCCATCCTGACGATCGACTGCACGACCCTGCGCGGCGTAAAGTACTGCCCAAGAGCCTCCACTTCTTGCTGCAAAAAACTTTCGTACAGCTTCGTCTTAAACTGCTTATCAATTTTTGTCAGGCTGCCGAATTCTTCAGTGTATTTTTGGAGGTGGTCTAAGGACCGGGAGAACAAAATTGATTGTGAGAGGTTCGGCTCCCCGGCCTCGTTTACGAATATTGTGCCGTTGATTATCGTTGTGCCGTCCTCCCCAGGTGGAAACAGTTTGTAAATCTTGCTCCGGGTATTCTTGGCGTAAAACTCCAGTGCTTCCTCTGCATTGTCTTGTGCTTTTTTCCGTATGCGTGCAAAGGAAATATCGGCAGGTAGCACCTGCAGGTCGCTAAGAAACTTGAAGATGAAGAGTTCCACAACGTTGTATAAGCACTTGACCGGCGCCTTCCCTGTGGCCACCCAAATGGTCTGCCACAGTCGCGTAGCGAGTGGGGTCGGATCGATGAGTTTTGCACTCTTGATCTGGGAGCTCGATTCACTGATCGAAGCATCGACTTCATCAAGCAGAAACTCGAGTGTGACGGTGTTCTTTACCACAAAGGGATGGAAGAGCGTTTTCAACTCGTTCCCATTTGCGTCTTTGATCCGCCCACCGGTGATCGCATTGACCCACAGCGATTTTGTGGTTCCGTCAGTTACGATGAGGAGCTTGCAAAGAGCTTTGGCCACGTCGATTTCTTGGGCGATGGCCTTCTCTTCCTGCTTTGTCGTTATCATCTCCTTCGGCTGCTTGTACTCGACTACCGCCTTGATGTCGTTATGATGGATGACAAGACCGTCCGGCTTTTTCGTCTTTAGCTTCTGGTAGTCCTTCTTTGGGACAATTCCGTGGTTTCGAAGCTGGGTCAGAGTGGTGCTGCCGAGGCGGTAATACGTGTACTTTCCGATCTGTTGAGGGACGGTTTGTAGGAGTTCTTCGCTCACGAAAGGATGGTTATTTTCCTTTGGGTCGCCATCATCATAGACTGCAATCGGCCCAAAGCCAAACGGGCCTCGGCACCGAAGTGTATGGTTAAGGAGCATCTTTGAAACAGTGTCAGCGTGGGATCGTCTTTCCGCGCGCGGCGGGCGTTCAACGAATGCGCATTAGCGGTCAAGCATGCGCTGGATGCGAGCGTCCATCGCTTCTTCTTCGATGAACTCGCCGCAGTCGGCTTGCTTAATGCCCTTGCGCACGGCCGCCCGGAAGTTGGTGTCATCTTCGAGCAATCGGAGAGCAGCATCCCGCACCAGGTGCTCGACATCGGTGCCGGCTTGGCTTGCAACCTGCGAAAGGCGCTCTTCCTGCTCGGGCGTAAACCGTATCTCCGTGAGCGCAGTGTAGCAGGGCATTCCGATGTCAACGACAGGTCATCGCTGGGATTCGAGCGTAATCCTCTTTTTCGAAGGTCACTACCTCAAGGTTAAAACCATTTAAAGTAATAGACCGGATCGGCTCATATCGCTCACCCCGTTGCCGATAGACATAAACGGGGTTTGAGCGTGTGAAGCATTGTCGCGTTGGCTTTGCGCTTGCTGCGATTGTCATGGCGTTGGGATTCCTGTGTTACGAAATGCGGCCTTTTCTGCCGTATCCCAACGACTACGTAACTCGCCTGAGTTATCTGAATGGCTGGATGAGCCGTGGTTACTACGGCTTCAATTGCGCCGCGTTCCTCTCGAATGCGCACGGCGAGCGGTATTACAGCGAGCGGGAAATATGGTCTGGCGCACACGGCAAGCTCGCGCTCGTGGCAGAACTGGCGGACCGCTACCACGTGGATGAATCACAGCTAGAGCCGGGAGACATCGCCGTGTTCCAGGGACCAGAGAGACCGCCATACCTCGGCCGAGGGTTGCACGCCGCCGCCTATCTGGGAAACGGCGTGTGGATCGACGGAGATACGCGACGCGGATTTGTGGGTAAGTTCCGCCTGGCGGACCGCGCCGCAAACGACCCATGGTTTACGGGGAAGGTACGCATTGTACGCTGGACGAAGAAAGCGAGCGCAAGCTGGCGCTTGCGACCCGTTGCCGATGCGTTCTTCATGAGCAACCTCGTTAATGATTTCCGCCTGCGAGATGACTTCGCCGACCAGCTCATGCTATTGGCCGAAAAATGAACCGCCGTGGATTTTCAATCGCAAGCGACAATCGCAAATCATCGAGCATAACCCCTAGACGCTAAGTTCACGGCTGCGTGTCC
>Ga0187781_10003701_pt1 | contig 11461 bp, 8 predicted proteins | sample 0715_SJ02_MP02_2_FD_132447 | JGI IMG/M metagenome (GOLD analysis project Ga0187781, IMG submission 132447) | Tropical peat soil microbial communities from peatlands in Department of Meta, Colombia - 0715_SJ02_MP02_20_MG | ecosystem: Environmental > Terrestrial > Soil > Wetlands > Peat | place...
CGCAAGCTAGTGGTCCTGCCCCCGGCCGTGCCGCCGCTCCCGGACCCGCCGACCCGGGAATCGGCCCGGGCGCAGCTCCGGATCCCGGCGGACGTGCCGGTCGTGGTCGGGCTGACCGCGTTCGAGGCACCGGAGCCGAGCGGGGTCGACCGGGTGCTCGAGGCGTTCCGGCGCGTCCGGCCGTTCTTTCCGGGGGTCCGTCTCGTCCTCACCGGGGTCGCGGCGGCGAACGACCCGGGGGTGATCGCTCTCGTCGACCGGAGCGCCCGGACGGTGTCGGACGCGCTCGCGTGCGCGGACGTCGCAGTGTTCGCGCGGAGGGTCCGCGGGTTCGACCCGGGGGTCGTCCTCGCGGCCCGGGCCTCGGTCCCTCCGGTGGTCCTTCCGGACGCCGCCCTTCCGGTCGCACCCTCGGGCGGGGTCCGGGTCTCCGCGAGCGACGACCCCGGCGACCTCGCGTCCGTGCTCGCGGAGCTCCTCGCTGACCCCGCCACGAGGAGGGAGGTCGCGCAGGCCGCCCACCGGTTCTCCGAGGCGTTCCTGCCGTCCCGGGTCGCGACGGGCGTGAACGCGGCCGTTTCCCGCATCCCCGCCTAGGGGTCGGGGCCGACCGTTTCGTCCAACCGCCACTCGGCGAACCCGCGGCCGCCGCCCGCGCGACGGACCGCCCGGACGACCCCTTCCCAACGCACGTCGGGCGGGATCTCGCCGGAGTCGATTTGGTCGAGGACCGCCCGGAACCGCGCCCGTGTCTCCTCGAACGGGTCGTCCGCCCCGGACCGTGGCCAGGGACGCGCCTCGCGCACGACGTGCACCGCACCTCCGCGGGCCACCCAGACCCCGACGGGCGCGGCCCGGGAACCGGTCGTCCGGGAGACGAGACGCGCGGCCGTCGTCTCGGACGGCAGTACGACCGCGACCCAGTCTCCCCATGCTCTCCGTTTGAGCGCCTGCACCAGGACGGCCCGGCCGTTCGCGACCTTCGCCTCGACGAGGCCGACCTCCGCGCCGCGTCGCGCGACCAGGTCGAAGTAGTCGTTCCGGTCCGGGTTCGGATAGACCCGGTACCCCCGCCCCTCAAGGAACGTCATCGCGACCGCCACGACCTCCCTCTCGGACGGACGGACCGCGGGCGTTCCGCGCCCGCGGCTCCTCACGGCCCGCTCCTCAGGAACCAGCGGTCGAGCCGCGTCCGCGGGACCGCGAGCACGATCGGCCGCCCGTGCGGGCAGGCGTAAGCGGTCTCGGGGAGGGCGTGGAGGGCGGCGAGCACTCGGGAGAACTCGTTCGCCTCGACCACGTCCCCGCCCCTCAGGGCGGCGTGGCAGGCGACCGTGGCCGCGCGTCGCGCCTCGAGGCCATCGGGGAGCGTCGGCCGGCCACCGGACGCGAGCTCGTCCAGGAGCTCCGCGACCGCCTCGGCGCGTGCCGAGCGACCGCGGTAGGCGGGCACCGAGCGAACGAGGAACGCATCGGGACCGAACGGTTCGATGTCGAAGCCGGCCGCGCGGACCGTCTCGAGGTTCGCCTCGAGCGCGCTCCGCTCGGCCCCCGTGAGGCGTACCGGGACCGGCGCGACCAGTACCTGCCGCTGGAGCGCGCCGACGCGGAGCAGCTCCTCGTAGACGACCCGCTCGCTCGCCGCATGCTGGTCGATGAGGAGGAGCCCGTCGTCGCTCTCGGCGAGCCAGTAGAGCGCGTGGAGACAGCCCAGGAGCTCGAGGGCGGGGTGGCCCCCGCCCGCCGGGACCGCCGTCGGGGCCCGCACCTCGACCGCCCCGTCGAGCGTGCGCTGGACCGCCGGATGCCCGAGCGCCGGCGCGGACGGTATCCCGACCGGGGATTCCTCCGCGAAGGCCGCTCGGACCGGTTCGGTGAGGGCCGGGACCTCCGCCCCGCGGGCGCTCTCGACCAGCGCCTCCCGGACCCGAAGGCGGACCGCGTCCAGGACCTCCCGCTCCCGTGCGAGGCGGACCTCGCGCTTCGTCGGATGGACGTTCACGTCCAGTCGGTCCGCCGCGAGCTCGAGATGCAGGACCCCGACCGGGAATCGGGTCCGGGGGAGGTAGTCGCCGTAAGCGACGCGGACCGCCTGGGCGGCCGCGCGCGAAGCGACCGCGCGGCCGTTGACCGCGAGGAACAGCCCGCGCGAGGAGGCGACCGCCGTCTCCGGACGGCCGAGGGCGCCGAACAACCTTCCCCCCGGGACCTCTCCGACCACCTCGAACGACGACGGGAGGAACCCGGGCCCGAGCACCCGGGCGGCGGCGTCGGCGAGTCCGTGGGCGGGCGGATAGGTGGCGACCTCGCGTCCCTCGGAGTCGACCCGCATCCCGACCTTCGGCCGAGCGAGGTAGAGGCGCTCGACCGTCTGGAGCACCTCGACCTGCTCCGCGGCCGCGCTCTTGAGGAACTTTCGCCGTGCCGGGGTGTTGAAGAAGAGGTCCTCGACGAGCACGGTCGTCCCGGGCGCCCGCGCCTCCGAAAAGTGCCCGGCGAGCGCCCCGGCGACGACCGAGATCCCTTCCGCGACCTCCCGCTCCGGGGGCCGCGAGAGCAGATGCAACCGGGAGACCGAGGCGATGGCGGCGAGCGCCTCGCCCCGGAACCCGAGGGTCGAGATCTGCTCCACGGGGCCGTCCGGAGCGAGCTTGCTCGTGGCATGCCGCTCGACCGCAAGCTCGAGCTCCTCCGGCGGGATGCCGTAGCCGTCGTCCGCCACCTCGACCCCTTCGAGCCCTCCTCCCGTCAGGCGGACCGTGATGGAGGTCGCGCCCGCATCGACCGCGTTCTCGACGAGCTCCTTCACGACCGACGCCGGCCGCTCGACGACCTCGCCGGCGGCGATCCGCTCGACCGTCTCGCTCGACAGCCGCTGGATCGGTGGGCGGGACGCGGAAGGAACAGCGGTCACGTTGGCTCCTCCGCGCGCTCGTCCGGACGCGTCAACCGTTGCTTGAGCTCGCGCAGCGCCCGCGCGGCCTCCTCGGGCGCGAGGCGGTCCGGCTCGATCCGACGGAGTTCGGCCACGACGGGGTGTTCCTGCGCTTCGCCCGGCAGAAGGACGGCCTGCGTGTACCGTGGTCCGCGGCGACGGGCGGTCTTGGCGCCCGCCGGAACGACGCTCTCGCTCTCGAGCCGGTGGAGGAGGCGCTCGGCCTCCTCGAGGACCCCTTCCGGCACGCCGGCGAGCCGGGCGACGTGGACCCCGTAACTGCGGTCCGTGGCGCCCGGCACGAGACGGTGGAGGAAGACGATGCCTTCGGGACCCTCGCGCACGGCGAAGTGCGCGTTCTCCGCGGCCGCGAGACCGCGGACGAGGTCCGTCAGCTGGTGGTAGTGGGTCGCGAGGAGCGTGCGCGCGCGGGTCGTGTCGTGGAGGTGCCGCAGGGTCGCCCAGGCGATCGCGAGGCCATCGAAGGTGCTCGTGCCCCGGCCGACCTCGTCCAGGAGCACGAGGGATCGGTCGTCCGCGGCGCGGAGGATCTCCGCGACCTCGCTCATCTCGACCATGAAGCTCGATTTGCCCCGCCCGATCTCGTCCGTGAACCCCATCCGGGTGAACAGCTGCGTGACGAGCCCGATGCGGGCGAACTTCGCGGGGACGAACGAGCCGGCCTGCGCGAGGACGACCAGGAGGCCGACCTGCCGCATGTAGGTCGACTTCCCCGACATGTTCGGCCCGGTGAGGACGAGCATCCGACGCCGTTCGGGGTCGAGGTCGGTGTCGTTCGGGACGAACGCCTCCCCGAGGAGCCGCTCGAGCACCGGGTGCCGGCCGTCGCGCACGACGAGGGTCGAGGAACTGTCGACGGTCGGACGCACGTAGGCCCGCGTCTGCGCCAGGTGGGCGAACGCCAAGAGGGCGTCCAATTCCCCGACCGCTCGGCTGACGCGGTGAACGGCCGGGACCTCCCGGTCGAGCGTGTCGAGGAGCGCATCCCATCGCGCCGACTCGGCCGTCCGGATCCCCTCGCGCGCCTCGAGGATGCGGTGTTCGATCTCTTCGAGGCGGTCGGAGGTGAACCGCTCGGCCTGGGCGACCGTCTGGCGACGACGGAAGTGCGGCGGGACCCGCGCGAGGTTCGGTTTGGTGACCTCGAGATAGTAGCCGAACACCTGGTTGTAGCCGACCTTGAGCGTGCGGATGCCGGTCGCTTCCTGCTCCGCCGCCTCGAGCGCGGTCATCTCCGCGAGGGCCTCCCGTTCCGCCTCCCGCCACCGGTCGACCTCGGGCGCGTGTCCCGGCCGGAAGATCTGCTCTGCATCGTCCGCCGCGTCCCAACTTTCCGGGAGGGCGGCGCGCAGGAGCTCGAGGAGACTTTCCGGCGCGACCAGCGCACGGGCGATCGCCGCGAGCTTCGGAGGCCCGGGCGCGCCTTCGAACGAGCGGCCGAGCGCCTGCGCCGTCTCGAGCCCGCTCCGAAGCGCGACCAGCTCACCGGGCCGGACCCGCCGGCCGGCGACACGGGCGGCGATACGCGAGAGGTCGGGTACCGACCGGAGCTTCCCGCGTGCTCCCTCGAGGGCGGCGCCCCGTGCGACCAGCGACTCGACCGCGTTCTGGCGTTCTTCGATGGACGGCACGTCGGCGAGCGGGTTCGTGAGCCAGAAGGAGAGCGTCCGCCGACCGGGGGCCGTGACGGTGGCGTCGAACGTCCCGAGCAGCGTCGCCCCCTTCTCGTCGTCCGGGTTCATCGGACGGTTGATCTCGAGATGCCGGAGCGTCTTCGCGTCCAGCACGAGACGGCGACCCGCCGAGCCGCGCTCGACGAGACCGAGATGCGGGAGGAGCCGGGGCTGGGTCGCGCGGAGGTACGCCGCGAGGCGTCGGTCGGCCTCCCGGACCTCCTCGGCGAGTTCGGCGTCGCCGGTGAGGGCGGCCGGCATCTCGCCGTCGGCGAGGGGGGTCGGGGAAGGCTCGAGACGGGCCGACGGGAACTCCCGTCGCAGCGCGGCCGCGAGCGGGGAGGCCTTCGGCCCCTCGTCGGCCGTCCAGAGGATCTCGCGCGGCTGGAACGCCGCGATGGTCGAAACGAGCCCCTCGGGTCCGGGTCCGTCCGCCGGGCCGTGGAACCACTCTCCGGTCGTGATGTCGACCGCGGCGTAGGCGCCGGCTTCCCGGGACCGCCCGACGACGATCACGAGGAAGTTGTGGTCCGGTCCGCCGAGGATCCGGTCCTCGACGACCGTTCCGGGGGTCACGACGCGCGTGACCTCTCGTCGGACGAGTCCCTTCGCGAACCGCGCGTCCTCCATCTGGTCGCAGATCGCGACTTTGTAGCCCTTGCGCACGAGCCGGCCGAGGTACGTCTCGACGGAGTGGTGCGGCACCCCGGCCATCGGCGTCCGAATGCCGAATGCGTCCGCCGAGCGGGCGGTGAGGACGACGTCGAGCTCCCGCGAGAGGAGCCGTGCGTCGTCCCCGAACGTCTCGTAGAAGTCGCCGACCCGGAACAGGACGAGATGGCCCGGGTACCGGGCCTTCACGCCCTGGTACTGCTCGAGGAGAGGAGTGAGGGACGAAGATTCGGGCATCCGGCCTCGCGTCGAGCGGGGTGTCGCATATAATCCAACCTGCGCCCGGGGGGAACGCTGAGGGGGAGATTTGAACTCCCGTGGCGGAACCGCCACCAGCTTTCAAGGCTGGCGCCTTGCCGGACTAGGCTACCTCAGCGAACCGGCGGGAGCGGCCACCGGTCGAATAAATCCTCCCACGGACGGGGGCCCGCGGCGCCGAATGCAGGCGCCGGGACGTTCGCCCGGGACCGGTCGGGTCCCGCGTTTCGAACCCGGGTAGTCAGCTTGGAAGGCTGACATCCTACCGCTAGATTACGCCTGCACGGTCGCCCGCGGACCGGCGGCGCGACCGTCCGACGTGGTTAATGCTTTTGGGATGGCGGATGGGCCGCCGGCGCCGACAGGTCGAGGAGCGCGACCCGCTCGAGGACCAGGCCCTCCCAGCCCGACCGGGGGACGGCGCTCCGCTCGGCCGGTTCGATGCCGAGGCGATCGAGGACCGCCTCGTCCACCGGTCTCGGGTAGGCGGACGGGTCGGCGACGAGCTCGAACCGCGGGAGAAGCGACACGGGGTCGTGCGGCCGCTCGCTCACGAGGACGAACTGCTCCGTGGAATCGGAGACCCCGACCTTCGCGAGCGCCCGGGGAAGCTGGTCGTCCCCGGCCACGAACAGCGCGAACTCGGCCCCCCGGTCCCGCAGGCGGGTCTCCCCGCGTCCGCGCGCCCGGCCGAGGTGGGCCCAGGCCGAGAGCAGGTGCCGTTCGCCCGCGACCGCGCGGGCATCGAAGAGCGCCACGAGGGCGGGCGACTCCTTCGCGACCTCCCGCAACGTGCGGACGATCTCCGAGGTCGCTGGGGCCCCCGGGCGGGCGCGACGGGCACCGACCGCCCTCACGGGTCGGTCCTCGGGGGCAGGGAGGGGGGCCATCGCCGGCGGGGTCACTCCTGCATGAACTTGAGGAACGCGTCGAGGGTGCGCGGCTTCAGCGTGTAGTTCTCCTTGCGTTCGCGGCCGATGGTCGAGGTGGGCGTCGTGCCGTAGTCGTGGCCGGGGAGGACGACGAGCGCGTCGTCCAGGGTCAGCAGCCGATGCTGGAGGCTGTCCCACATCTCGGACGGGTCGCCGCCCGGGAGGTCCGTTCGGCCGCACTCGCCGACGAACAGAGTGTCGCCAGTGGCGACGTTCCCCTCGAAGACGTAGAGGACACTGTCCTTTGTGTGGCCGGGAGTATGCACCACGTGGAAGCGGAGGTCGCCGGCGGCGATCGCGTCCCCGTCCGCGACCGACACGTCCTGTCCGATGGGCGCCACCCGGTGGGCGACCACCTTCGCGCCGGTGCGGTCCTTCACGTCCTGGTTCCCGGCGACGTGGTCCGGGTGGCTATGCGTGTTCAGGATGTATCGTACCTTCACTTCGCGCTCGTCGATCGCCCGGAGCACCGGGTCGATGCCGAACGACGGGTCGATGACCACGCCCTGGCCGCCGGGCTTCTCCGCGACGAGGTAGGTGAAATTGAGGTACGGGCCGATGCGGTACTGGTCGAGCAGCACGGCCGGTCGAGCGTGGGAGGGTATTTGACGGATGGCGTCGCGGCTACGCGCTGCCCGGTTCCGGCGCGGTCGTACGGCGTCCGGTGACCGCGTCCAGCACGACCCGTCCCTGCGAGCCCTCCGCGTACCAATGGGGCACGTAGAGGAGGACGAACGGGCCGAGGCGGATGTCGTCCGAGGCCGGCGGGACCCGTCGTGTCTCAATGACGAGCGCGCCCTCGTGCTGCTCGGTGTGGTCGACGTGCACGGTGTGATGGCGTCGGATCGACTCGAGGGCGAGCGGAACGACCTGTGACTCGTCTAACTGCGGGGAGAGGCGCTGGTGCGGCTCGTCGAGGTCGGCCACGAGCTCGCGCTCGCCGTCCTGCCAGATCTCCGCCCGGCGCGTGACCGCGTTCACCGCGACCAGGTTCCGCACCACCGGAGCGTGGCCCCCGTGCGGGGAGGCCGGACGCACCCGGTACGCGGCGACGAAGAACGGGACGAGGCGCAACGTCGACCGGGGACCGTCCACCCCGGCGAGCGTTTCGGCCTCCGACCGTCCGATCCGGGGACGCACGGTCCGCTCGGACTCCGGCGCGATTGCGAACGGAGGCTCGAGGGGGCCGCTGCTGTCGACGTCGACCGGGGAGAGCTCCGCCTCCGCGGTTGGGAGAAGAAGGAGCTCTCCGAGTCCCGGACCGATGGTCGACGGGTCCAGGACCTCGATGCCCCGGTCGGCGGCGAGCGCCCGGGCCGTTTCGCCCGGCTCGTCGTCGAACACGATCGTCCGGTGGATCGCATCGGGTGGGAACGCGAGCTCCACGTCGGCGGGGGACCGGGTCGCCGGCAGGACGATCACCGCCCGGCGGTCCCGGCCTCGGATGGCGAGGAGGAAATCAGGACGGGCCTCGAGACGGTAGCCGGCGGCCTCGAGGAGCTTCCCGAGCACCGAACCGGACGGCCCGCTCCGACCCATCGACGCGAGGACGCGCGCCGGACGTTAAGTGAGTTGTGATGCTCCGGCGACGCTCGGCCCGGTCAGGCACGGGCGCTTCGGGTGCGAAGGACAGCGAGCCGGATCCCTCCCGAAAAGGAGCTAACGGGAGGCTGCTTCGGCCTTCGCGTGGGGCGGTACTGGGTCGGCTGTTCCGGTTGGGCGTACGACGACTGGGTCGGCCCGTTCTATCCGCCGGGCACACCACCGGGGGAGTTCCTCAGCCGGTACGCCCGGGTCTTCCGGGTCGTGGAGGTCGACTCGTCGTTCTATCGCGCCCCGTCCCCGTTCCTCGTGCGGCGGTGGGCCGAGCACACCCCCGACGGATTCCGCTTCGCGCTCAAGGTCCCGCGGGACGTCACCCACGAGGGGTCGCCCGCCGCGGTGCGCGAGGTCCTCGAGCCGTTCCTCTCGAGCCTCGAGCCGCTCCGCGCGCGCTCGAAACTCGGTCCCGTCGTGCTCCAGTTCCCGGGATCGTTCCGGGCGGGGAGCGGGGCTCCTCGCCTCGAGGGCCTCCTGGACGCGGTGCCCCACGAGTACCTCCTCGCGGTCGAGCTGCGTCACGGCTCGTGGTGGACGCCGGCGACCCGTACGATGCTCGAGCGACGCGGGGCCGCCCTCGTCTGGTCGGTCGTCCCTGAGACGCGTCCTCCCCCGTGGGTGACCGGTTCGTTCCTCTACGCCCGGTTCATCGGGGACCGCGCGCTCACGAGGTTCGACCGCATCCAGCGCGACCTCACCCCCGAGATCGTCGCCATGAAACGGCTGTTCGAAGAGGAGGGGCAGCCGGTGGACTCGGTGTTCGCGTTCGCGAACAACCACTTCATGGGGTTCGGTCCGGGGACCGCGGCACGGATCGCGGAGGTGCTCGGCGAGCCGCCGCCGGACCTCACCGCCGCCGGGCGTCTCCCCGGGCAACGCCGTCTCGGCACCGCGGAGGACGCGTGACCCACCCATCCTCCTCGGCCCGCGGCCCGTCGGCGCCGGCCACGCCCTGCGGAAGCGAATCTATTTAGGCCGCACCGGGGTCCAACTCTCCCGTAGATAGATGGGCGAGGCCATCACCCTGCGGGTCGCCGAGGCGTTCCAGCAGGACATCGGGCTCGGGACCGCGCGCCTCGACGTCCAGACGCGGCAACGACTGAAGGTCGGCCTCGGGGACGTCATCGAGGTGCGGGGGCGGAAACCGACCCCCGCGGTCGTCAGTCGGGCCCAGCAGGAGGACGAGGGAAAGGGCCTCGTTCGGATCGAGGCCGTGGTGCGCCGGAACGCCGGGGTCAGCATCGGCGACCGGGTGTCGGTCCAGCGCGTCGATTGCCCGAACGCGGACGCGATCACGATCGCTCCGATCTACGCCGGCTCCGCGCGCATGGACCTCGGTCCCGGCCTCGAGAGCTTCGTCGCGAAGGCGCTCGCCCGTCGGCCGTTCATCCGCGGGGACGTGTTCGTCATCCCCGGCGTGTTCCTGATGGGGGGCTCGCTCCCGTTCATGGTCGTCTCGACCCAGCCGAAGGGGATCGTCCAGGTCGCTCCCTCCTCGCTCATCACGATCAAGGAGGAAACGGTCAGCGAGACCGAGGTCGCCGCCCCGCGGGTCTCCTACGAGGACATCGGGGGGCTCAAGGAGAAGCTCGGCCGCGTCCGCGAGATGATCGAGCTCCCGCTGAAACATCCGGAACTGTTCGACCGGCTCGCGATCACGCCGCCCAAGGGAGTGCTCCTCTACGGTCCCCCCGGGACCGGTAAGACGCTCATCGCGAAGGCGGTCGCGAACGAGGCCGGGGCCCACTTCATCGGCATCCAGGGTCCCGAGATCATCTCGAAGTACTACGGGGAGAGCGAGAAGGAGCTCCGGGAGAAGTTCGAGGAGGCGGAGAAGAACGCCCCAAGCGTGATCTTCATCGACGAGCTCGACTCCATCGCCCCGCGCCGCGACGAGGTGGTGGGCGAGGTCGAGCGTCGCGTGGTCGCCCAGCTCCTGACGCTCATGGACGGTCTCTCCGGCCGCGGGAACGTCATCGTCATCGCGGCGACGAACCGCGAGGAGGCGATCGACCCGGCCCTCCGCCGGCCGGGCCGGTTCGACCGGGAGATCGAGATCGGCGTCCCGACCCAGGACGGGCGGCTCGAGATCCTCCAGATCCACACGCGCGGCATGCCGATCGAAGGGTCCGACAAGGACCGCGAGCGGATCCTGAAGGTGCTGGCCGCCCAGAGCCACGGGTTCGTCGGCGCGGACCTCTCCTCCCTCGCCCGCGAGGCGGCGATGCGCGCCCTGCGCCGGTACCTCCCCGAGATCGACTTCGACCAGCCGATCCCGCTGTCGCTCCTCGAGCGGATGAAGGTGACCGAGCACGACTTCCGCGAGGCACTGAAGCAGATCGAACCGTCCAGCCTCCGGGACGTCGCGGTCGAGGTCCCCACGACCCACTGGGAGGAGGTCGGAGGCGTCGAACGGGTGCGGCGGATCCTTGAGGAGTCGGTCGAGCTGCCGTTCAAGAACCCGCAGGTCTACCGGCACATGGGGATCGAGCCGCCGCGGGGGATCCTCCTCTACGGCCCGCCCGGCGTCGGGAAGACCCTCCTCGCGAAGGCCGCCGCGACCGAGAGCCAAGCGAACTTCATCTCGGTCAAGGGCCCCGAGGTGATGAGCAAGTGGGTCGGGGAGAGCGAGAAGGCGATCCGGATGATCTTCAAGAAGGCCCGCCAGGCCTCCCCGTCCATCGTCTTCATCGACGAGATCGACTCGATCGCGCCCCGACGGGGGCTCCAGACGTCGAGCGGGGTCACGGAGCGGATCGTGAACCAGCTCCTGACCTCGATCGACGGTCTCGAATCGCTCGAGCGCGTCCTCGTCATCGCGGCGACCAACCGACCGGACATCGTGGACGAGGCGCTCCTAAGGACCGGCCGGTTCGACCGCCTCCTCTACGTCGAGCCTCCGACCGTCGCCGGGCGGCTCGAGATCCTGAAGGTGCACACGCAGGCGATGCCGCTCGCGGAGGACGTCGACCTGAACGCGCTCGCGGAGAAGACCGAAGGGTACGTCGGGAGCGACCTCGCGGCGCTCTGCCGCGAGGCCGGCCTGACCGCGATCCGGGAGAGCCTGAAGGCCTCCAAGGTCACCCGAGCCCATTTCGACACCGCGCTCAAGCAGGTGCGACCGTCCGTCGATTCGGAGAGCCTGAAGTTCTACGAAGAGTTCGAGCGACACCTTCTTCGGGAGCGGGTGGCGCGCCGCCGGGACGAGCCGGTGGAGGCCATCTACCGCTAGTCCGTGGGCCCTGCCGCGGTCGCGGTCGTTTGGTCAAGCAAGCTATAAGTAGCAGGGCCAAGTTCGGCGCGCCGCCTCCGATAGGAGGACGCCGATACGGGAGAAGTGAAACAGTTGGGTCGACAGCAGTACCGCGCCG
>Ga0187781_10003702_pt1 | contig 11461 bp, 13 predicted proteins | sample 0715_SJ02_MP02_2_FD_132447 | JGI IMG/M metagenome (GOLD analysis project Ga0187781, IMG submission 132447) | Tropical peat soil microbial communities from peatlands in Department of Meta, Colombia - 0715_SJ02_MP02_20_MG | ecosystem: Environmental > Terrestrial > Soil > Wetlands > Peat | place...
CAACAAACATTTTGAACATAGTCTCTCTCGCTTCTTACACGGCTCGGTTCTTAGACGGCGCCGGCGGCAGACGCGTGCCGGTTAGATCCTAACGCAAGCATACCCCGCGAAGCCGCCGGCCGTGATCACAAACGCGCGTGCACGCGGATTATGATTGCACGGTTGCATCGAATTTCAGAAACTCGCGCGGTCCAGCCGGCCCGCCGCACCAGCTCTTTTGGTGTTTACGCAGGGGAGAGCGTCATGCCGTCATTATCAGTTGTCCGCCGCAGCGTGGTCATCGCCGTCTTGATCGGCATTCCGGCGATGGCGCTGAGCGAGACCGCCGCGCCGCCCGGCGCGTCCGTCTATTTCATCAGCCCCAAGGACGGCGATAGCGTCGACAGCCCGTTCAAGGTTCAATTCGGCTTGTCCGGCATGGGCATAGCGCCGGCCGGCGTCGAAAAGCCCAAGACCGGCCATCACCATCTCATCATCGACACCACGCTCTCGCCCGAAGAGTTGAAGCAGCCGATCGCCGCCGACGCCAAACACGTCCATTTTGGCGGCGGACAGACCGAGGCCATGGTGACGCTCCCGCCCGGCCAACATACGTTGCAGCTCGTGCTCGGCGACTGGTCGCATATTCCGTTCGATCCGCCGATCGTGTCGCCGGTCATCACCGTGACGGTGAAGTGACGTAGCCGTTGTTGCCAAGCCATCGCGCCACGGGCGCGGCGCTCGGCTTGAGGCCGCCGGCGATTCTATGACAGATTTGTTGCGGCCTCCGGCTGTGCGAGGCCGGGAAGATGGATCGCCGCAATGAAGTTGGTCAACGCCGACGAGATCGAATGGAAGCGCGGGCTGCAGCATCGCGGCGGAACATTCCACTACCGGCATTTGCTCAACGGCACGCCCGGCACGGTCGGCAACTTCCAGTTCGATATCGGTGAGCTCGACGGCGATTTCGCCTCGCCGCGCCACCGGCACAATTTCGATCAGTTCCGCTTTCAGCTCGAAGGCACGATGAATTTCGACCGCAATGGCAAGATGGCCGCCGGCACGCTCGGATATTTTCCCGAGGGCGCGCCGTACGGGCCGCAGAGCTCGGAGGGCCGCTCGTCGACGGCGGTCCTGCAATTCGGCGGCGCCAGCGGCAGCGGGTACTTGTCACGAGAGGAAGTGCAGGCGGGCACCGAGGAATTGAAGAAATTCGGCAGCTTCGCGGGCGGCGTCTTTCGCCGCCGTGACGACGCCGACGGCCGGCGCAACACCGACGCCTATCAGGCGATCTGGGAGGACGTTAACCGGCGGCCGATGGAATATCCGAAACCGCGTTACCGCGATCCGATCATGGTCGATCCGCAAAACTACGAATGGCTCGCCGTCGCCGGCTCGCCTCGCGTCTGGGAAAAGCCGCTCGGCACGTTCACCGAGCGTCAATGTGCGGCGATGCTGATCAAGCTCGAGCGCGGAGCGGTCTACCGTGCCGGCGCGCGCAGCGTCTATTTGGTGCTCGCGGGCTCCGGCATCGCGAAGGCGGCGGCCTACCGGCGGCTGACGGCGTTTCATCTCGACGCCGGCGAAGCGATCGATGTCGTGGCGCGCGATGAAACCGAGATTTTGCGGCTGGTGCTGCCGGATCTTTCCAGTATACGGGCGCCACGCACCGAGCGGATCGAGGCCGCCGAGTAGCGCGAACGAGATCGGCACGAGCGAACAGGACGCCCGACAGATGCCGCTGCCTTCATTCCACACGGCCTCCTCGGACCGCGACCGCGCTTGGAGCGTCGCGCGGGCCGCCGCCTATGGCAGCGCGATCGGCGCGTTCGCGGCGATGTTCAGGATCTTCGGACCGCTGCACGACGGCGACGGCGTCCCGTCTGTGGCAAGCGTTTTGGAAATTTTCGGCGCGGCGCTCGGCTTCGCGCTCCTGTGCGCCGGCGTCGCGGCGTTGCGCAATTTCATCGCCCGCCAGCTGATCTGGCGGTAGCTCTATACGAAAGCGGGACGGCCGTCCGGCCGTCCCGCTGTTAGGTTAGAGCATGCTCCGTTACGCCAATGCTCTTTATCAGCCCATATGCGTGATGTCGCGGTCCTTGGTCTCGGGCAGGAAGATGAGCCCGACGACGAAGCTCATCGCCGCAACCGCGATCGGGTACCACAGGCCGGAATAGATGTTGCCGGTCGCAGCGACGATGGCGAAGACGGTCGCCGGCAGGAAGCCGCCGAACCAGCCATTGCCGATGTGGTATGGAAGCGACAGGCCGCTGTAGCGGATGCGAGTCGGGAACAGCTCCACCAGCCAGGCGGCGATCGGCCCATAGACCATGGTGACGTAGACGACGAGGATGGCGAGCAGGATCACCGTCATCACATAGTTGATGTCGTTCGGATCGGCGCTTGGCGGGTAGCCATGCGCCTTGATCGCGGCGGCGATTTGCTTGGCCGCGTCGGGCGCGTCGCCGGCGATCGTTTGCTCGCCGATCTTCACGCTCGCCACCGTTCCCGCCGGCGCCGCCACGTTGTCGTAGTTCACCGACAGGCCGACCAGCGCCGCTTTGATGACGTCGCACGGCGTGGTGAACTTCTCCGTCCCGGTCGCCTTGAACTGGAACGAGCAGTTGGCCGGATCAGCGGTCACCACGACCGGCGCCGCCGCCAGGGCAGCTTCCAGCTTCGGATTGGCGAAGTGGGTGACGCCCTGGAACAGCGGGAAATAGGTCACGACCGCGAGCGCGAAGCCCGCGAGCATGATCGGTTTGCGGCCGATGCGGTCGGACAGCGCGCCGAACACGATGAAGAAGGGCGTGCCCAGCGCGAGCGCGATCGCAATCATGATCTGCGCCGTGACGCCCGGAACCTTGAGCGTCTGGGTCAGGAAGAACAGCGCGTAGAACTGACCGCCATACCACACCACGGCTTCGCCGGCGGTGGCGCCGAGCAGCGCCAGGATCGCGATCTTGGCGTTGCTCCACTGGCCGAAAGCCTCGGTCAGCGGACGCTTGGACTGCTTGCCTTCCTCGACCATGCGGCGGAACAACGGCGACTCGTTGAGCTTGAGCCGGATCCAGATCGAGACCGCCAGCAGAATGGCGGAGAGAAGGAACGGGATGCGCCAGCCCCAATCGCCGAATGAGGTTTCACCCATCGCGGTGCGGATGCCGAGAATAAGCAACAGCGCCATGAACAGGCCGAGCGTGGCCGTGGTCTGAATCCACGACGTGTAATAGCCGCGCTTGTTGGCGGGCGCGTGCTCGGCGACGTAAATCGCGGCGCCGCCATATTCGCCGCCGAGCGCCAGGCCCTGCACCAGGCGCAATGCGATGAGGATCGTCGGCGCGAGAATTCCCCAGGTCGCGTAGCCCGGCAGCACGCCGATGAAGAACGTCCCGATGCCCATCAGCGTCATGGTGATCAGGAAGGTGTATTTGCGGCCGATCATGTCGCCGAGCCGGCCGAAGATCAGCGCGCCGAACGGACGCACCGCGAAGCCGGCGGCGAAGGCCAACAAGGTGAAGATGAAGGCGACGTTTGCCGGCACGTTGGCGAAGAAATATTTCGCCAAAAAGACGGCGAGCGTGCCGTAGATATAGAAATCGTACCACTCGAACACGGTCCCGAGCGAGGACGCGAAGATCACGAGCCGCTCTTCGCTCGTCATGCCTCCCGAGCGTGGCGCGTTCAGAGCCATAGTCGTCATGGGCGTTGTCCCCGATGTTGATCATGAGCAAGCGTTCCGAGCGGCCGTTCTCCGGCAGCGCGAACCGCGTCCCTTCGGCAAGGCTAGTCGCACCCCGATTCCGTGTCTGTCCGCCAGAGGTCGTAAGCCGAAAGTCGGGGGTGGCGCGGTTGGCCCGAGGCTTGTCGATTAACTCGCATTTTCTGTTGCACCGCTGAAACGGCCTGGCTTTCCTTTGACCAAGGTCAACCATTCGCCCACGCAGTTGCCGCAGTTTGCGGACGGTCGAGCCTCGCAGAGACGGAGCCGCGCGGTGCGCGTCGCATTATTCGCGGATATTCACGCCAACCGACAGGCTTTCGGCGCCTGCCTGAGGGAGGCCCGCACGCTCGGCGCGGAGCGCACCGTATTGTTGGGTGACTATGTCAGCTACGGTGCCGACCCGGAATGGACGGTTTCCACTGTCATCGACTTGGTCGAGCAGGGCGCCATGGCGGTGCGCGGCAATCATGACAATGCTGTCGGCGACCCGCGCGAACAGCTCAATGTCGAAGCCCAGGTCGCAATCGAATGGACGCGTGGCGAGCTTGGCGCGGCGCCGCGGCGGTTCCTCAAAGAATTGCCGCTTGCGCTCACCGACGACGACCGCCTGTACGTTCACGCCGAAGCGAGCGACCCGAAGCGCTGGCGCTATGTGACCGATGTCGAGGACGCGGCGCGAAGCCTCGCTGCCGCCTCGGCTCCGATCACTTTTTGCGGCCATGTTCACCGGCCGGCGCTCTACACCATATCGGCGGCCGGCAAGCTGACCGCCTTTACGCCGATCACCGGTTCGCCAATTCGCCTGCTGCCCGGTCGGCGCTGGCTTGCGGTGCTTGGCTCGGTCGGGCAGCCGCGCGACGGAAATCCGGCCGCGTCCTTCGCGATCCTCGACACCCGACGGCGCGAACTGACCTATTGCCGCGCGCCCTACGACGTCGAGGCCGCGGCGTCGCGAATCCGGGAGAACGGCCTGCCGGCCTCGCTCGCCGACCGCTTGGCGCTGGGGAGATGAGGCATGGTCAAACCGGCGCTCGAAGTCGGCACGGTCATCGACGGCTTCCGCCTCGAGGAACGCCTGCATGAGGGTGGCATGGCCACGCTGTGGCGGGTGTCGAGCGCCGACCACGCGCTCCCGTTGCTGATGAAAGTGCCGAAACTCGCGGAAGGCGAGGACCCCGCCGCGATCGTCAGCTTCGAGATGGAGCAGATGATCATGCCGCGCCTCTCCGGCGTGCATGTCCCCAGGTTCATCGCCGCCGGCGATTTTGCCGTGCAGCCCTACATCGTGATGGAGCAGATCCCGGGGACGACGCTGCTGCGGCGACTTCCTGAGCTTCCATTGCCGTACACCGAAATTGTTGAAATCGGGATTGAGATCGCCAAGGCGCTGGACGATCTGCACCGGCAGGATGTGATCCACCTCGACGTCAAGCCGAGCAACATCATCATGCGGCCGAGCGGCGAAGCCGTCCTCCTCGACTTCGGGCTGTCGCACCATGACCGGCTTCCCGATTTGATGCAGGAGGAATTTCGCGTGTCGTTCGGCACCGCGCCGTACATCTCGCCGGAGCAACTGCTCGGCATTCGCAACGATCCGCGCAGCGACCTGTTTGCTGCCGGCGCGTTGCTGTACTTCTTTTCGACCGGCCGGCGCCCGTTCGGCGAGAGCGAGACCATGGGCGGGATGTGCCGGCGGCTCTGGCGCGATCCGGTTCCTCCACGCCGCTTGCGGCCGGACTATCCGCCGTGGCTGCAGGAAATCGTGCTGCGCTGCCTCGAAATCGAACCGGCGTGGCGTTACCCGACCGCGGCGCAGCTTGCATTCGAGCTGAGCCATCGCGACCAGATCAAGCTCACCAAAAGGTCCGAGCGGCTGGAGCGCGATCCGCTGCGCACGGTGCTGCGCCGGCGCTTCAACAAGGATCTTGCGAAATCGATCCGCCGCCCGGCGGTGGCCGCGCAAATTTCCTCCGCGCCGATTGTCGCGGCCGCGGTCGATCTGGCGGAGGGATCAAACGAGCTCAATGACGCGCTGCGGGTCACGACCCAAGGGATTCTGGCCACGCTGCCCGCGGCGCGGCTTACTTGCGTGAATGTTCTGCGACTCGGCCGGATCGCGATCGACACGACGCTCGACGAAGAGGGTCACAACAAGCGGATCGATCGCCTAGTGGCGCTGCGGCATTGGGCCGAGCCCCTAAAGCTCGAACCGCATCGTTTCAGCGCCCACATTCTCGAGGCGGTCGATCCGGCAAACGCCATCCTCGAATTCGCCCGCGCCAACCATATCGACCACATCATTATCGGCGCGCGGAAGGATTCGCTGCTGCGCGATCTGCTCGGCAGCGTGTCCGCCAAGGTGGCGGCAGAAGCGCCATGCACCGTCACCGTCGTTCGCGCCGCGCGCGCGGCGACCGGAGGCGAGTAGCCCAAAGTTAATATTACCGCGCAATTAAGGACCGCAATTGCGCGCATTTAAACGAATAAAGACCTTCCTTTGCCTACAACCGCCGGACGATTTGCGCTGATCGCGGACGTCCGATGCGCCTCGTCCAGGCGGCTTTGCTTGTTGCCGTGAGTGCCTTGCCGGCGTTCGCCCAGCGCGCGCCGGTCATCGTCATTCCCGGCAAGCCGGGCGTGCCGGTGATCCTCAACGGCATCGATGTTTCCTACGCGGTGATCGAGGGCGAGTTCGGGCTTTCGCGCCCCAACATGGTGAACCCGGTCGTCGTCTACCAGCCATTCGCGCTGCCGCCGGTCTACGGTCCCGACATCAATGCCGGCTACGAGGAATCCGGCGACGACCCCCACCGCCGCCACTATTTCCCCTCGACCGGCCATCGCCCCGGCTATGGACGGCTCGAAATCCTGCCGCCGCCCGACCGGCCGCTGCCGCCGCCGGCGCCGACTTTTTATCGCAGCTGGTCGAGCCAATCCGGATCGGGTCCGGTCACCGACTATGCGCCGTATCCCTATCCGATGCCGGACGTCTATGTCGGGGCGCAATTCGGGCACCGCGGCAGGCACGGCCAGAACCACAAGCCGAAACCGAAGGGTCCGTAGTGTCTTCGGCTGGGCCACGCCGTGGTCCAGCCCTCATCCGCCTCCCCGTGGGGCAGTTTCGTAAGGGAGTATCATGTCCGTTCATCGCGTAACGCTCGTGGCGCTCGCCACATTGTTCACCGGCGTCACCTCAGCCGCATTCGCGGACTGCTGCGGGTGGGGCACGCCGGCTCCGGTCGCGTATGCCTCTTACGGCTGCGGCGGCTGCGGCGCGGCCTTCGCGCCGATGGCCTACGCCCAGCCGGCGCCGATGGTCTTCGGTGGCGGCTGCGGCGGTTGCGGCGCTTCTCTCGGCTATGCGCAGCCGTTCATGCCTGCGCCGGTCGCCGCTTGGGGAGGCGGTTGCGGCGGCTGCGGCGGCTGCGGCGGTTGCGGCGCGTCTCTCGCCTACGCGGCTCCGCCGGTCTTGGAGCCGCAAATCGCGCCAGCGCCGATCTATGTCGTCAACCAGGGTCCCGAATATGCCGGCCCGGGGATCATGATGCCGTACCGAACGTGGTCGGCCGGCATCCCGGCCGCGCTCAACTATCCTTACGTCTCCGGCGGCTACGGCTACGGCGCCGGTTATGGCTACGGCTCCGGTTATGGCTACGGGGCCGGCTATGGCGGCTATGGCTACGGCCATCCCTACTATCACGGTTCGCGTTACGCCTATGGCGCGCACTTCTACGGCCATCCGCACTACGGGTCGCCGTGGTGGCGTCACCCGCACTATCACTGACGCGCGCCGGTTCCTGAAAGCGGCGAAATGCGAAGGCCCGCTGCGTGCGGGCCTTCGTGCTTTCTGCATCTCCTCGGTACGCCCGTTCTTCGCTGCGGATGAACTTTGTCACGCGTTCATGGCACGGCTGGCGATGTAGAGCGCAAGCGCCGCCGCATTCGAGACATTGAGGCTTTTGATCGCGCCGGGAAGATCGAGCCGCGCCAGGCGATCGCACTGCGCGCGCGTGCCTTGCCGCAGGCCCTTGCCTTCGGCGCCGAGGACAAGCGCAAGCGGCGAGGAAAGTTTCGTCGCCGCGAGATCGTCCGGCGCGATGCGGTCGAGGCCGACGATGAGAAAGCCGCGTTCCTTCAGCGCGGCGAGCGCGCGCGCCAGATTCTGCACCGTGGCGATTGGGACGAGTTCGAGAGCGCCGGAGGCGGATTTGGCGAGCACGCCGGTCGCCTCCGGGCTGTGCCGCGCCGTGGTGACGATCGCGGTGACGGCGAACGCCGCCGCGGTGCGCAGGATGGCTCCGACATTGCGCGGATCGGTGATCTGGTCGAGCACGAGCACGATGCCGGCTGAAGGAAGCTCCTCGACGGCGGGCGAGGGTAGGGGATCGCTTTCGGCGAGAAGCCCCTGGTGCACGGCGTCGGGCGTGAGCCGCGCGGCGATGGCATCGGGCCGCACCAGTTCAAGATCGATCGGCGGCGTGATGCCGTCGTCGGCCAGGCGTCGCGCAGCGTTCTCGGTCGCCAGGAGCCTGCGGATCTTTCGCGCCGGATTGGCGAGCGCCGCGGTAACGGTATGCCAGCCATAGAGCACGACCGGCGCATTGGCCTCGCGCCGACCGCCGCGCCGCGCGCCGCGGTGCTGAGCGCCGTGGCGCCGTCGCGCTCCCGGCTTGATGCGCCATGAGCGTTCCGACATGCCCGGTTTTGTCATGCGCGCTTGAGCTTGGCAATTTCTGGCGCCAGCGAAGGCCGTGGACCGCCAAATATCGTCAAACCACGTTTCTCCGTTTTTTCCGAAACCGGGTTGACGAAGTGTCCAAACTCCCGATCAAAGACGCTTCTTAGCGAAAGCCCTGCCCGAGGGCGACTTCAGATATTTTTCGAACGCAACCGCTTGTTGCTCGTCGGAGAAGGCAACGTACGTCTTGATCGCCCAAGGCGCATATTTCGACGTATGCGTCACTTCTCCCGCATTGTGCCTGCGGAGACGAGATCGCAAATCGGCTGTAACGCCGACATAGTACCGTTCGGGTTGTCGCAAGCTTCGAAGAATATAGACGTAGGTCATGCCCCGTTTCGGGCTTCCAAGTCCATTACTCGATTGCGAACTTAGCCCGCCTCCGCCCTTCGGGCTACGGCGCGGCAGCCTTCGCTCGCTTCGCATCAGGCTAAGAGAACGGCCTGCCGAGCCGTAGCTCGCGAAGCGAGCGAAGGCTCGTGGGGGAGGTAGATTTCGAACATCCAGGCGCAATCATAGGCTTGGCCGGAAGGTGCGACAATTAAGTGCCTTGGAAGGTGAAAGCGGAATTTTCAGGCGTGTCGCACCACAGCAGCACTTTCCATCGTCGCTTACCCCACGAGCTTGAGTGATGGCATGACCTTTCCCGCCGAGGCGATTGCCCGCTCGCCCGCGGCCAAACGCATGCGCCTCCACCGGGAGCGCAAGCGGCAAGGGTTGCGCTGCCTGACAATAGAGTTACGCGAAACGGAAATCGACGCCTTGATCCACGAGGGATTGCTGCAGGTTGATGCGCGTAACAAGATCGACGTGGTTCGCGAGGCGTTGTACGCGCACCTTGATCGCACTTTGGGGGCACCGTCGTGACGCGAAACGGACTGCCCGCCAAACGCACGCTCGAGAAAATGGCGGCCGACTACGACTATATTGACGTGCGGACGTTCCACCGTCGCGGCATGCTTACGGATTCTTGGGTTACGCTCGTGCCCATACTTCGCTGGCCGCGCGTCGCCAAAATCCGGGCCGCTCGATGTTTGGTCCTTATCGAGTTTCGCAACGGGGTAGAGCCGCAGCAAATCCGCGTCTCTTGGACCCCTTGTCATTTCGGAGGCGCGCGGCCTTGGCTCCACTGTCCCTGTGGGCGACGGGTAGCGAGGCTATTTAAGGGTTTGGTCGGTTATTATTGCCGGCAATGTTTCGACAACCCGCGCTACGCCAGCCAAGCGAAGTCCAAGCAAGGCCGACTTCATTTCGAGGCTTGCAAATTGCGGCTACGCCTCGGGGGGATCGCTTCTCTTACTGCGCCGTTTCCAGACCGGCCCCGCGGCATGCATCGGAAGACCTATGCACGATTGCAGCGCCGCGCTGAGAAACTAGAGGCTCGAATTTCCCCGCGACTTGCGGACAAACCCACCGACTACCCGAACTTGGTCTATTACTTGCCGCGCAAGATTTCCAAATGATTTAGGTGCTTGTGGGGGCGCGCGTGTTGATAATCGGCTGCTAAATAGTGAGCTGGGACGGCGAAATGGAGAGCAAGGGGTCCAAATGGCTACCAAAACGCACACGGCCAAACGGGCGGTCGTACAGGCAAGTAAGCCCCGATTATCCGTCATGCCAGAAATGGCCAATGAGGATGTAGACTGCCTCCACATAATGCAGGAATGCATGAAGTTCTTCCTCCGGCGCGCAACCGAGGCGTCCGATGAGAAGGTCGCAAAAAAATTTGCGCGAGATGCAGACCGCGCGCTTAAGGCACTGGCTCGATACCACCCTTTCTACAATCGACTCCACCGTAGAGGCTTCGATATGCGTGACCTCAAGCAGGCTGAAGTGTTGCTGGAGGTGCTCGAGAAGTTATATTTGAAAGCGGTGTAGACAGGGTAGCGCACGGCGCCCACGGTTGTTTGAAATTTCGAACCAGGAGCGAAATCCGATGTCTGAGAATGTCGTTCAGCACCCGCGTGCGGCGTTGGGAATAGAGAAGATTAGACGTGCGGAACGCGCCGCGGCGGATAAACAAGGCCGCGCGGACCACCGAAAATATTTGAAGGAAACAAAGCCGAAGCGCGATTCACAGAGAGCGATTTATGGGCGTCACCGCGCCGCCGAAGCACACATCTCCGATGTGATTTGGCGCGCGGCAGAAGCGATGGCTTGCCGTTCGTCCGATCGTCGTGAACGGCTTACGTCGTTCAAGAAGGCTCTATTTGTGATAGCGAAAACCGTAGAGGCTGCTGCCGAAACTAGCGCCGCGAGTGCCGCAGGCTATGAGAGTTGGCCATCACTCCTTGAGACGGTGTCGAGATAAAAAAGCCGCAATCATTTGTGCGACCTACCTCTCATCGTTCAATCCATACAGCATGGTTGTGCTTGGGTCAGAGCGCCTATGATCAACTCGGTGTCGAAGGGGGTAGGAAATCAGGTCTCATCCCAGGTCGTTACCCCTGGCGCCGTCGGCATTGCTACGGAATTACGTACGCGACGCGGAACACCTGCTTCCCAATACCGCTTAATTCTCAAGGCTCAAAAAATTCGGGAACGACTCGGTGGCGATCTGGGCGTCATAAATGCGTTTCCGGACAGGCCGAAGGGAATGGCATCGGCAGCGCTACAACCGGCTCCGCGCCGTGCACGATCAAGCAGTGGAAAGCAGCCTTGCAACGCTGAGGCCCTACATCGAGCGGGTATTAGCTGACGTTAGCGATTGTACGGGATCCATGCAGACCAAAGGGCGAAGGCAACGCGGGAGGCGACGCGCTTAGAGCGCCTTTCCTCTCGCGCCAATACGGGCTGAAAATGTTGCACCCGAAGCTCAAGCTCGCCCCGGATGATCCTGGGGCCCATAGCTGATGATCCAGGTCGGGCCGCCGGATGCTCAACAGGGCGGCAACGGCCACCCGGCGCACGACCTGTTCAATAAGCGCCGGGATCTCATGGAGGCTTGAGCGGTCTACGTGCGGCGACCCAAAGGCGGGCAAGACCATTGCATTCCGGTGGTGATAGCAGACCGAAGGAGG
>Ga0187781_10003703_pt1 | contig 11458 bp, 8 predicted proteins | sample 0715_SJ02_MP02_2_FD_132447 | JGI IMG/M metagenome (GOLD analysis project Ga0187781, IMG submission 132447) | Tropical peat soil microbial communities from peatlands in Department of Meta, Colombia - 0715_SJ02_MP02_20_MG | ecosystem: Environmental > Terrestrial > Soil > Wetlands > Peat | place...
ATCGCGCGCCTCGCCAAGGATTTCGCGCTCGAAGACTTCCTCGACCGTCCTGCCGGCCGTCTCTCCGCCGGGCAGAAGACCCGCGTCGCGCTGGCCAAGGCCCTCGTCAACGACCCTGAGCTTCTCCTGCTCGATGAACCCACCGCCTCGCTCGATCCCGACACCGCCGACTGGGTCCGTTCGCGGCTCGAAGAACGGCGCAAGACGCATAACTGCACGATCCTCATGGCCTCGCACAACATGAGCGAGGTCGAGCGCCTGTGCGACCGCGTGCTGATGCTGCGCGAAGGGACGCTCGTCGACGACGGCGCGCCGGCGGAGCTCCTCGCCCGCTACGGCCGCGACAATCTCGAGCAGGTTTTTCTCGACGTGGCGCGCCGGCGCGGCGAGGGAGCCGCGGCATGAGCGGCTTCTCCTTCGCGCGCGTCGGGGCCATGGTACTGCGTTACTTCTATGTGCTGCGCTCGTCCTATCCACGCCTGCTCGAGATGGTCTACTGGCCGACCGTGCAGATGCTGACCTGGGGCTTCCTGCAGAGCTACTTCGCATCCTCCGTCGCGCCGCAAGGGCAGGCGGTCAAGCTCGGCGCGGCGCTGATCGGCGCCGTGCTCCTGTGGGACGTGCTGCTGCGCACGCAGCAGGGCTTCTCCTTCGCCTTCGTCGAGGAGATGTGGTCGCGCAACCTCGCCAATCTGCTGATGAGTCCGCTGACGCCCGCCGAATACATCCTGTCGCTGATGGCGGTCAGCCTCGTGCGGCTGACCGTCGGCGTCATCCCGGTCACGATCATGGCGATCTGGTTCTTCGGCTTCAATCTGTGGTCCTTGGGGCTGGCGCTCGGCGTCTTCTTCGCGGTTCTCGCCTTCTTCGCCTGGAGCGTCGGGCTCCTCGTCTCCGGCCTCCTGATGCGCTACGGGCTCGGCGTCGAGGCGCTGATCTGGTCGCTGATCTTCGCGGTGCAGCCCCTGGGCTGCGTATATTACCCAGTGGCCACATTGCCCGCCTGGCTCCAGCCGGTCGCCTATGCGCTGCCCGCAACTTATGTGTTTGAAGGGCTGCGCGCGCTGTTACTCGATCGCGTCTGGCGCGGCGACCTGATGACTTACGGGCTCGCGCTCGACGCCTTCTATTTTGCCGCCGCGGGTTACGCCTTCCTGAGGCTGCTCAGAGGCGCTCGCCGCGCCGGCAGCCTCCTCCAGACGGGGGAATGACCGATGCCCCGCGCCGACGCGCTGCTCGTGGAGCGCGGCTTCTACGAAAGCCGCGCCAAAGCCCGCGAGGCGATCGAAGCCGGCCTCGTCTGCGCCGACGGTCGCGTCGTGCAAAAGCCCTCGCAGGAGATCGCCGCCACTGCCGAGATCGTGGCGGAAGCGCCATACCCCTGGGTTTCGCGCGGCGGCGTCAAGCTCGACTTCGCTCTGAATCAGTTCCGTATCGATCCTTCGGGGCGCTATTGCCTCGACATCGGGGCCTCGACCGGAGGCTTCACCGAAGTTTTGCTCGCCCGCGCCGCCCGCCATGTCGTCGCAGTCGATGTCGGCCATGGACAGTTGCATCGGCGCATAGCGGGCGACGCGCGCGTGACGGCGCTGGAGAAACTGGACGCGCGCAGCCTGCGTCCAAAGCATCTCGCCGAGTCGCCGAGCCTGATCGTATGCGATGCGAGCTTTATCTCGCTGCGCCTGATCCTGCCGAGCGTACTGGCGTTGGCCACGCCACAAGCGGCGCTCGTTGCGCTCGTCAAGCCGCAGTTTGAAGCCGGTCGCGAGGCCGTCAAGAAAGGCGTTGTTCGGGATGCGAAGGTCCACGAAGAGGTTTGCGCGCGCATCGCCGAGACGATCGCAAGCCTTGGTTGGCGCGTCGCGGGCCTCGCGCCGTCACCGATCGAAGGCGGCGACGGCAATCGCGAGTTCTTGATCTGCGGACGGCATTCATGAGCGTCGAGACGCTGATCATCGAGCGGCTCGGGGCGCGCGGCGAAGGCGTCGCGCGCATCGAGGGACGCCTGGTGTTCGCGCCTTATGCGCTCGCAGGCGAGCGCGTCAGAGCCTATGTCGACGGCGAGCAGGCGCAAGTCATCGAGGTCCTGGAGCCGTCGCCGGACCGCGTCGCGTCGTTCTGCTCGCATTATGAGGTCTGCGGCGGCTGCGCCGTGCAGACGCTGCGCGCCGAGGCCTATGCGGCGTGGAAGCGCGGCCTGGTCGAGACCGCCTTGCGCAACGCCGGCGTCGCGGCGCAGGTCGCGCCGCTCGTCGACGCGCATGGCGACGGCCGCCGCCGCGTGACGTTTCACGCCCGCGGCAAGCGCGTCGGATTCATGCGCGCGCGCGCGCATGAAATCGTTGAGATCGACGCCTGTCCGCTGCTCGCGCCATCGCTAGCCGGCGCCCTGCCCGTAGCTTGCGCCCTGGCGGCGGCGCTCGTGGGCAAGGAAAAGCCTCTCGACATCGCCATCACCGCAACATTGGAAGGGCTCGACATCGATCTGCGCGGCCCTGGCGCGCTGAGCGAGAACGAGGCCAGGGCCTTGGTCGAGTTCGCAACCGCGCATGATCTCGCGCGGCTCTCCAATCACGGCCGCGTCGTCGCCTTGCGTCGCAAGCCGCATATCGCCGTCGGCGAGGCGCTGCTGTCGCCGCCGCCCGGCAGGTTCTTGCAAGCCACCGCCGCGGGCGAGGAGGCGATCGCGGCGCGCATCGCCGCTGGCTTGGGCGGCGCCAAGACCGTCGCCGATCTCTTTTGCGGCTCAGGCGCCTTCGCCTTGCGCCTCGCGCGCCGCGCGCGGGTCTCGGCCTATGACAGCGACGCCGCGGCGATCGCGGCGTTGATCGCGGCCTCCGGATCGGCGCGGGGCTTGCGGATCGCGGAAGCGAAGGCACGCGATCTCTTCAAGAGCCCCTTGCGCGCCGACGAGCTCAAAGCCTTCGACGCCGTGGTCTTCGATCCGCCGCGCGCGGGCGCGCAGGCGCAGGCGCATGAGCTCGCGAAGGCCGGCGTCGCTAAAATCGTCGCCGTCTCCTGCAATCCGCAAAGCTTCGCGCGCGACGCGGCCTTGCTCATCAATGCGGGATACGCGCCGGACGAAGTCGCGCCGATCGACCAGTTCCGTCATTCGCCCCATGTCGAGCTCGTCGCCGCCTTCTCGCGCAAGGTCCACACGCCCCGCAAGCGCCCGCTGCTCGGACGGTGAGGCCCCCTTCCTCACCCTCCCCTCCCCGGATTTGATCCGGGGAAGGGAGGCTGAGGCAGGGGGCTGCTAATCCTCTTCGCTCACAAAATTCACATGGCCCATCTTGCGTCCGGGCCGCGCCTCCGTCTTGCCGTAAAGGTGAAGGCAGGCGCCCTCCTGCGTCAAGAGCTCGCGCCACTGCTCGACGTCCTCGCCGATGAGATTGCGCATGAGCGCGCGCCCGTGGCGCCGCGTCGAGCCCAAAGGCCAGCCGGCGACCGCGCGAATGTGCTGCTCGAACTGCGAGGTCACCGCGCCATCGAGCGTCCAATGCCCCGAATTGTGCACACGCGGCGCGATCTCGTTGACGACGAGCCGCTCGCCGTCTTCTTCGACCAGAAACAGCTCGACCGCGAAGACGCCGACGTAATCGGCGGCCTCGCCGATCTTGCGCGCGATCTCGACCGCCTGCGCGGCGGTTGCGGGGCGAATCGAGGCGGGCGCGATCGTGGTCGCCAAGATGTGGCGCTCGTGCACATTCTCGCAGACGTCATAGGCGCGAAACTCGCCGCCGAGCCCGCGCGCCGCGACAACCGAAAGCTCTTTCGTGAACGGCACGACGCTCTCCAGGATCGCCGGCGCGCCGCCGGTCGAGCGGAAGGCGACTGAGAGGTCGGTTCCGGCCTGCAGCATGATCTGCCCCTTGCCGTCATAGCCGAGCCGCCGGGTTTTGAGGATCGACGGACGCCCAAGCTTGGCCACGGCGCGGGCGAGAGCGCCGGGGTTCGGCGCGTCGGCGAAGGCCGCGGTCTCGATCCCGAGGCTTTGTACGAACTGCTTCTCGATGAGCCGGTCCTGCGTCGCTGCGAGAATTTTCGGCCCCGGCCGCACGGGTTTTCTGGCGTTGAGAAAATCGGCGCAAGCGGCTGGGACGTTCTCAAACTCGTAGGTGATGACGTCGACCGCGTCGGCGAAGCGGGCGAGCGCCGCCTCATTGGCGTAGTCGGCGATGGTGCGGGCGGCGCAGACGTCATAGGCCGGCTCGCGCTCGCCGGGCGAGAACACGTGAGATTTGAGCCCGAGCCGCGCGCCGGCGAGCGCGAGCATGCGCGCGAGCTGGCCGCCGCCCAAAATGCCGATCGTCGCGCCGGGAGTGAGCATCCTTTAAGCCTCGTCGCCGGGCGCGAGCGCGACGCCCTCGGTCTGGCGGGCGCGGTAATCCTTGAGCCGCCCCTTGAGCGCCGCATCGCTGCGGGCGAGCATGGCGGCGGCCAGAAGCGCGGCGTTGACGGCGCCGGCCTCGCCAATAGCGAAGGTTCCGACCGGCACGCCTGCCGGCATCTGCACGATGGAGAGCAGCGAATCCAAGCCGTTCAGCGTCTTGGAGTGCACCGGCACGCCGAGCACGGGCAGCGCGGTCATGGCGGCGGTCATGCCGGGAAGGTGGGCTGCGCCGCCGGCGCCGGCGATGATGACCTCGAATCCTTGCGCCTCGGCGTTCTTGGCGAAGGCGACGAGCCTGTCGGGCGTGCGATGGGCGGAGACGATGAGCGCCTCGAACTTGACACCGAGCGCGTCGAGCGTTTGCGCGGCGTGACGCATCGTCGTCCAGTCGGACTGCGAGCCCATGATCACGGCGACGGGGGTTTTGGATTTCGTCACGATGCTTCCGGCTTGGGTTCTATTTCGGAAGCCATGCCGGATAACCCATGGCGCCCGCCGGCGCAACCCTCGGCGTCGGAGAGGCTTAACCAAGAGGCTTAACCAAGGTTGACATTGCAATCCAATTGTAAAAAACAAAACCAATTCAATTGGCCCGCCAGGGTAATTTTGGCCAGCCACGGACCCAGAGAGGCGCATGGTCGCTGTTACTCACTACGAAACTCGCAAGATTGATGAAGCGGCCGAATATCTCAACAATGTCTCCGGACCCGGCCTCAAAATTCTCTCTCCCGCTCCCGCACAACCTTTCTTGATGAAAGCGAAACGTGTAGCCTTCGGGCGCAGCGCGCTGATGAAAGGCGAGACTTCGAACTGGCGCTACAGGCGAGAGGCGCCCGCCTTCACGGGCTTCATGGTCCCCCTCAGCGGCGGCCTGTCCTGTCGAGCCGCGAACCTGCGTCACCACGACGCAGGCCCAAGCTCCGGCGTCATTGTCCGACCGGACGAAGCTTTCACCGCCGACTGGACGTCGACGAGGGCGCTGCTGTTCTTCCTTCGAACGGAAGGGCTGGTGGACAGGGCGGAGGCGCTGACCGGCGAATCGTTCAGTCCGGCTCTTCTGGACCGGATGGCGGCCGTAGCCGATGTTTCTTCTGGTGCAGGACAGGCTCTAAAGAGAAACATGATCGGCGCGCTCGACGAGATCAGCGAACTAAGCCGCATAGGTCTATCGAGCCTTGCCACAGCTGCGCTCGAGGAGACATTGCTCAATCTTTCCGTCGCGTGTCTTTTTCCAGAAGTGGAAAGCTCGTTGTCACGCCCGCAACCGGATTGCGGACCCGTCGCCCTCCGAGAGGCGCGGGACTACATTCGGGAGCATGCGCTGGAGCCCATCGGGCTGGCGGCTCTCGCAAGACGACTGAACATCAGCCTCCGGACGTTGCAGCACAATTTCTCGCGCTATTATGGGCTCTCCCCGCGCGCCTATCTCACCCAGCGCCGTCTCGAGACGGCGCGCGATCTGCTGGCTGACGAGAATTGCGAAAGGACGATCACCGAGATCGCCGCGGACTGCGGCTTCTCCTCGTCAAGTTATTTCGCGCTCCAGTATCGCGCCTGCTTTGGCGAAGCTCCATCCGAGACCCTTCGGCGCCGCCGGTAGCGGAATGAGCGAAAGGCGCCACAGCATCGCGGGCCGACGGCCATTATTTGCGTGTTTTATGTATCTATGCGTTTTTTGAATAGCGCGCAAAGGGCGAGACGCATTAGTGTCGGATGACGGCTGATGGTGAAGGCCTCAGACGACAGCACGGCTTGGAAGTTGAAAGCAATCTCTTCTTAGTCTCGCAATACGGGGGAGGGGGTGGAATATCCATGATTATAGACAGGGCGTATTCGAGGGCCGTAACCGTTAGCGCAGTGACTGAATTCTATTTTGATGACGCACGCTGGGCGCTCATCGCTTCGAGCGTGCCGGGCAAGCGCGGCGACCCTGGGCGGCATGGGCGCGACAACCGCATGTTCATGGAGGCTGTTCTATGGATCGTTCGAACCGGCTCGCCGTGGCGCAAACTACCGCCGCAGTTCGGACGTTGGCGTACAGCTTTCACGCGCTTCAAGCGCTGGACTTCGAAAAACGTCTGGCCGGGCGTGTTCGCCAGGCTCGCGCAGGATCCGGATTGCGAATATTTCTACGAGAACGGCGCCATCCTATATGCGCCGTCAGGCGAAAGGCGGCAGTGCCAAGGTCGAGGATGCTCGCGCGGACTTTGAAGATGCTGGGCGGCGTCGGTCTTCGACAACATTAGGAGTGAGAAAGTCTTCAGACGACGTCCGCTGCTCCGAACGGCGATCGGCTGCCGTCGCCAGATGAAAGCGATCATCAGGCCTTGGCGACTTGCAAGATGGCAAGCTCCTCGATTGAACCAGGCTAGGAAGGCGGACCGGCGCCCGCCTTCCCCCTCTAGCTAAGACGCACGAAGGCGCCGCGTCACGCCCCTTTCTTCATCTCCACCACATTGTCCCCGCGTCCCGCTTTCGCCGGCTGCCCGTCCAAGGTGAGCCCGTGCGCGTCGGCGGAGATCGCTACATGCGCGGCGTCGAGAATGTCGCCGGCGAGCAATCTCTCGGCCAATGCGTCCTGGAGTTCCTTTTGGATCACGCGCTTCAGCGGGCGCGCGCCATAGGCCGGATCGTAGCCGCGAGCGCTGAGCCAATCCCGCGCCCTGCCGTCGGGCTCCAGCACGATCTTGCGATCCTCCAGAAGCTTTGCGAGCCGCGCGAACTGGATGTCGACGATCGCGCCCATGTCCTCGCGCCGCAGCCGATGGAACAGGATGATCTCGTCGACGCGGTTTAAGAACTCGGGCCGGAAGTGCTTGCGCACCACCTGAATGATCTCGTCATGCACGGCGGTTGAATCTTCCCCCTCTTGCTGCATGACCAGGAACTCGGCGCCGAGATTGGAGGTCATGATGATCAGCGTGTTCTTGAAGTCTACCGTGCGACCCTGCCCGTCGGTCAGGCGCCCGTCGTCGAGCACCTGCAGAAGCACGTTGAATACGTCTGGATGCGCTTTCTCGATCTCGTCGAACAGCACGACCTGATAGGGGCGCCGGCGCACAGCCTCGGTCAGCGCGCCGCCTTCCTCGTAGCCGACATAGCCTGGGGGCGCGCCGATGAGCCGCGCGACCGAGTGCTTCTCCATATATTCCGACATGTCGAGCCGGACCATTGCGGTATCGTCGTCGAAGAGGAATGCGGCGAGCGCCTTGGTCAGCTCGGTCTTGCCGACGCCGGTCGGCCCTAAGAAGATGAAAGAGCCGATCGGGCGGTTAGGGTCCTGCAGCCCGGCGCGTGCGCGGCGCACCGCGGTCGAGACGGCGACGACCGCCTCCTTCTGCCCGACGACGCGCCTCGACAGCTCCTCCTCCATGTGCAAGAGCTTCTCGCGCTCGCCCTCGAGCATCTTGTCGACCGGCACGCCCGTCCAACGCGAAACGACTTGCGCGATGTGGTTCGGCGTCACCGCCTCCTCGACCAGCACGTCATTCTTGCCTTCGCTCGCTGCGAGCTTGTTCTCGAGATCCGGGATGACGCCATAGGCGAGTTCGCCCGCGCGCTGGTACTCGCCGCGCCGCTGCGCCTGCGCGAGCTCGTTCCTCGCGTTGTCGAGCTGTTCTTTCCACTTCTGCGCCTGGCCGAGCTTGTCCTTCTCGGCGCGCCACCGCTGCGTGAGAACCCGGGACTTTTCCTCTAGTTCCGCCAGCTCCTGCTCCAGACGTTGCAGGCGATCGCGCGAGGCAGGGTCGGTCTCCTTTTTCAGCGCCTCCTGCTCGATGCGCAGCTGGATGATGCGGCGGTCATATTCGTCGAGCTCTTCCGGCTTCGAGTCGATCTGCATGCGCAGCCGCGAGCTCGCTTCGTCCACGAGGTCGATCGCCTTGTCGGGCAGAAAACGGTCGGAGATGTAGCGGTTCGAGAGCGTCGCCGCCGCGACGAGCGCGCTGTCGGAGATGCGCACGCCGTGGTGCAGCTCGTATTTCTCCTTCAAGCCACGCAGGATCGAGACGGTGTCCTCGACCGAGGGCTCGCCGACGAAGACGGGCTGGAAGCGGCGGGCGAGCGCCGCGTCCTTCTCGACGTGCTTTCTATATTCGTCGAGCGTGGTCGCGCCGACGCAATGCAGTTCGCCGCGCGCGAGCGCGGGCTTTAAGAGGTTCGAGGCGTCCATCGCGCCCTCGGCCTTGCCGGCGCCGACCAGCGTGTGCATCTCGTCGATGAACAGGATCACCCGGCCTTCCGCGGCGGTGATCTCGCCCAGCACGGCCTTGAGCCGCTCCTCGAACTCGCCGCGATATTTGGCGCCGGCGATCATCGCGCCCATGTCAAGGGCGAGAAGCCTCTTGTCTTCAAGAGACTCCGGCACGTCGCCGTTGACGATCCGCAAAGCGAGACCCTCGACGATCGCCGTTTTGCCGACGCCGGGCTCGCCGATGAGCACGGGATTGTTCTTGGTGCGCCGCGACAGCACCTGGATGGTGCGGCGGATTTCCTCGTCGCGGCCGATCACGGGGTCGAGCTTGCCCTCGCGCGCCGCTTCGGTCAGGTCGCGGGCGTATTTTTTGAGCGCGTCGTATTGGTTCTCGGCTGAGGCGCTGTCGGCCTTGCGGCCTTTGCGCAAATCTTCGATCGCAGCGTTGAGCGTCTGCGGCGTCACGCCGGCCTCAGTGAGGATGCGCGCCGCCTCGGAGCCTTTTTCCAGCGCGAGCGCGAGCAGCAGGCGCTCGACGGTGACGAAGCTATCGCCGGCCTTCTGCGCGATCTGCTCGGCGTTGTCGAAGAGGCGCGCGGTGGCGGGCGCCATGTAGAGCTGCCCCGCGCCGGAGCCGCCGACTTTCGGCAGCTTGGCGAGCGTGGCTTCGGTTTTCTGCAGCGCCTCGCGCGCGCGGCCGCCGGCGCGATTGATGAGCCCCGCGGCCAGTCCCTCGCTGTCGTCGAGCAGGGCCTTCAGCACATGCTCGGGCGTGAACTGCTGGTGCCCCTCCCGCGTGGCGATCGTTTGCGCCGCCTGGATGAAGCCGCGGACGCGGTCGGTGTATTTGTCGATATTCATAAATCCCCCTTCAGCGCCCGCAACTTGGCGCGCACGCTACCGGCTTGGCCCCTGACGGCGGCCCTCGAGGTGCGATATGGGTTTTGGGCCGAGAATTGCAAAGGGGCGGGGCAAAGCGCCGCGGCCAGGGCGGCCTATCGGATGCGCAGGTCTCGAAAAGTCATCCATGACGCCATGCCGGTCCTCTTCGTGTCCTTCGCGCCTTTGTGGTGAACTTAACCACAAAGAGACGAAGGACACGAAGACACACTATGAAATTCTCCCGCTGCAGAACTACTCCGCCGCCTCGATCTCGAACGCGCCCCGATCGATGCCGCCGCCGACCAGAATCTCCCGCTTGCCGGAATGGTTCGGCGCACTGACGACGCCTTCCTTCTCCATCTGCTCGACCAGCGACGCCGCCTTGTTGTAGCCGACCGACAGCCGCCGCTGGATGTAGCTCGTCGAGCACTTCTTGTCGCGTAGCACGATCGCCACCGCGCGGTCATAGAGATTGCCCGCCTCTTCCTCGTCCATCGAGCCCGGATTGGGCGGCGGCGCGTCGTCGCCCGCCTCCTCGCCGTCGTCCTCGGACGTGATCGCGTCGAGATATTGCGGCTGGCCCTGCGTCTTCAGGAACGCCACGATCTTCTCGACCTCGCCGTCCGAGACGAACGGCCCGTGAACGCGCGAGATGCGCCCGCCGCCGGCCATGTAGAGCATGTCGCCCTGGCCCAGAAGCTGCTCTGCTCCCTGCTCGCCCAGGATCGTGCGGCTGTCGATCTTGCTCGTGACCTGGAACGAGATGCGCGTCGGGAAATTGGCCTTGATGGTTCCGGTGATGACGTCGACTGACGGCCGCTGCGTCGCCATGATGAGATGAATGCCGGCGGCGCGCGCCATTTGCGCTAGGCGCTGGATCGCGCCCTCGATATCCTTGCCGGCGACGAGCATGAGATCGGCCATCTCGTCGACGACCACCACGATGAAAGGCAGGGGATGGAGATCCATCTCCTCGCTCTCGAAGACCGCTTCGCCAGTCTCGGGGTCGAAGCCCGTCTGCACCGTGCGCGTGATGACCTCGCCCTTCGCCTTGGCGTCGAGCACGCGGGCGTTGAAGCCTTCGATGTTGCGCACGCCGACCTTCGACATCTTGCGATAGCGGTCCTCCATTTCGCGCACCGCCCATTTGAGCGCCACCACCGCCTTCTTGGGATCGGTGACGACAGGCGTCAGCAAATGCGGGATGTTGTCGTAGACGGAGAGCTCTAGCATCTTGGGGTCGACCATGATCAACCGGCACTCCTCCGGCTTCAGCCGGTAGAGCAGCGACAGAATCATGGTGTTGATCGCGACCGACTTGCCCGAGCCCGTGGTGCCAGCGACGAGCAAATGCGGCATTCGCGCGAGATCGACGATGACCGGCTCGCCGCCGATCGTCTTGCCCAGCGCGATGGCGAGGCGGTGCTTGGTCGCGAGGAAGTCCTCGCAGGAGAGCAGCTCGCGCAGATAAACGGTCTCGCGCCGCTGATTCGGAAGCTCGATGCCGATGGCGTTGCGGCCCGGCACGACCGCGACGCGGGCCGAGATCGCCGACATGGAGCGAGCGATGTCGTCAGCGAGTCCGATCACACGCGAGGATTTGATGCCCGGCGCAGGCTCCAGCTCATAGAGCGTGACCACGGGGCCAGGGCGCATGTTGATGATCTCGCCGCGCACCGAGAAATCGTCGAGCACACCCTCGAGCACGCGGGCGTTCTGCTCCAGGACCTCCTGCGAGACTTTTTGTCCCGCCTGCTTCTTGGGCTCGGCAAGCAGCGAGAGGTCCGGATATTCGTAAGCTCTGTTGGACTGGGCCGCCGGCGCGCTCGACCGCAGCATGCGCTTGATCTGCACGGGGGCGGTGCCCTCGGCGCGGGGGCGCGACGGCTCGCTCTCCTCCGCCCGCGCCCGCATCGCGCGCGACACCGGCGCGTCGAACGCATCCGCCTCGGCGAAAGTCGGCTCGCGGCGCGCGGCGGGAGCGTCGGGCG
>Ga0187781_10003704_pt1 | contig 11453 bp, 9 predicted proteins | sample 0715_SJ02_MP02_2_FD_132447 | JGI IMG/M metagenome (GOLD analysis project Ga0187781, IMG submission 132447) | Tropical peat soil microbial communities from peatlands in Department of Meta, Colombia - 0715_SJ02_MP02_20_MG | ecosystem: Environmental > Terrestrial > Soil > Wetlands > Peat | place...
AAGCGGCCGTCGGTGACACCGGGCTGGCCCGGCCCGACTACTACAACTGGCCGGCGCACCTCGAAGCAGATCTGCAGGAGTACCACCCGGGGGCGGTGATCGTCTTCCTCGGCGGCAACGACGGCCAGAGTTTCGACGTGAACGGTGTGTATGTCGGCTTGTGGACCCCGTTGTGGCATCGCGTCTATTCCGCCAGGGTGGCGCTGGTGATGAATGAGTGTCTGACCGCCAAGGCTCGAGTGCTCTGGGTGGGCATGCCGATCATGCAGGACCCGTACTTTGCCAGCGAGATGCAGCGACTGAACGCCATCTACGAGGCGGAGGCACTGGCGCATCCGGGTGTGACCTACTTCTCGTCCTGGTCGGTCTTCGCCACTCCCCAGGGCACCTACACGGAGTCGATCGTCGTGAACGGCGAAACCGAGCTGCTCCGGGACCCCGATGGCGTCCACATCGCCGGCTACGGGGACGACCTCCTCGCCAGCGACCTTGTCGCTCCCATGGAGGCGGCCTGGGGTATCAAGCTGTTCCCACCGGGAACGACTCCGCCGGGTCCTTGAGCAGGGTGAGCAAAGTGCCGGTCGGCTCTCGGAGAGGGCGCTGACCGCTCCCTCAGGCGAAATCCACGTGTTGAGCCATTACGGCACCGATACTTGAGCATGCGCAGCAGAAGTCTCGTGCGAATCGCAGCTTCTCCGGCTTTGGCCGCCCTCTTGGCTCTCGGGATCGCCGCTCCCGCCTTCTGCGCTCCGACCCTCGGCACTGCCGCCTTCGCCGAAGCTCAGATCCGTATGGAGCAGGGCATCAAGATGAGCTTGCCGAGATCCATCGCCCCTCGCCCCGTGTTCTTGCGGTCGGGCGTGTGCGGCCGGGCGCGCTTCATCGACACGGCGACGTGCAACGGTGCCATCCTGCGGGCGATCAACCGTGCCCGCAGGACCGAGCCGCTCGCGGTCTTGCCCGCGGGCTTCGATTTGGCAGCGTTCGACAAGCTCGACGGTGCCGAGCAGATGTTCGCGATCGCCGACATCGAGCGTACAGCTCGAGGGCTGCCGGCCATGGCCGGAATGACCGCCCAGCTCGATGCCATGGCGATGGCCTCCGCGATCGATCAGATCGACCCGTTGGTCGACCTCCCCCTCCACCTTCGGGCCGGCGGAACGGCCACCACCTACGGCTCGAACTTCGCCGAAGGGACGGCCAATGCCCTGGGGGCCGATTACTTCTGGATGTACGACGACGGCCCTCACTCGCCCAACCCGGGCTGCACGAAGTCGAAGCAGACGATGTGCTGGGCGCATCGGAAGAACACGCTCGACGACTACAGCTCCCCGGCCTACTGCCCCCCCGGTTCGCCCGTCCATCTCCTGATGGGTGCGGCCGTCGTCACTTCGGGAGTCATGTTCAGCCCTGCCGTCACCGAGATCTTCGTGAACGACTGCGGGAAGCTGCCGACCCACTTGATATTCACGTGGTCGGACGTGGAGCGGCTGATCCTCGGGAGGTGAGTCCTCGGGAGGTGAGTCCTCAGGACGTGAGTCCTCGGAACTGAGGCCCTTCGGATCGACAGTCGGCTCGGCTCAGGGATGCGAGACCGAACCGGCCGCCTCGCCCGCCGTCACGCCTTCCGCCTGCCGGACCCATGTGGTGTACATCTCCGCGTAGCGGCCACCGGAGGACACGAGCGACTCATGGGTGCCCGACTCGACGATCTCGCCGCCCTCGAGCACGACGATGCGGTCTGCCTTCATCGCCGTCGAGAGGCGATGGGCGATGAGTACGGCGGTCCGGGCGTCGAGGAGCACGTCGAGGGCCGCTTCGATCTTCGTCTCCGACTGCAGGTCGAGATTCGAGGTCGCCTCGTCGAGCACGAGCACCCTCGGTTGGGCGAGGAACGCCCGTGCGAGCGCCAGCAGTTGCCGTTCACCCGACGAGAGGGATTGGCCCCGCTCGTGCACGACCGAGTCGAGCCCTCGCGGGAGGCGCTCGACGACGTCGGTGAGCCCAACGGCCCGCACGGCCTCCAGTACGTCGGCTTCGGAGGCGGACGGACGGGCGAAGGAGATGTTGTCGCGCACCGTGCCGGCGAACAGGAAGGGCTCCTGCGGCACGACGCCCAGCTGGCTGCGGAGAGAGTGGAAGGTCACGTCCCGAAGGTCGTGCCCGTCGATGAGGACGCCACCCGCAGTCGGGTCGTAGAAACGGACGATCAGTTTCGCCAGCGTCGACTTCCCGGCCCCCGTCGAGCCGACGAACGCCACCGTTTCGCCGGGAGCGATGCGGAGGCTGACGTCGTGGATGACGGGAACGGCCGGGTCGTAGCCGAACGAGACATGATCGAAGACGATCTCGCCTTCGATCGGGGGCAGCTCGGTCGCATCCCGTCGCTCGGTCACCTCGGGCGGAGTCTCGAGCAGCCCGCGGAGCTTCAGTACCGACGCCTGACCCTGCTGGTACGTGTTGTACTGCTGCACGAGCAGCTGGATGGGGCCGAGGAAGCGGTTCAGGTAGAGGAAGAAGCCCACGAGGACACCGAGCTTCAAGGTGCCCCGCAGCACCATGTCCCCGCCGATCCCAAGGAGGGCGCCCTGCCCGAGCACGCCGAGCATCTGGGTGCCCGGGCCGTAGATGGCGTTGATCCGTGCCGTGTAGTCGTTGGCGTCCCGGTAGGAGCCGACGACGTTGCGGTGATGGATGACGTTGTGGCGCTGGCGGTTGTGCGCCGTGACGATGCGCACGCCGTGCAGGCTCTCCGACAGATCGCTGAGCACGTTGGCGATCCCGTCGCGGACTTTGCTGTAGCCGCGCTCGGAGGCGATGCGGAACCAGATGGACAGCGCCGTCAGGATCGGGATGATGATGACGACCGTGATGAAGGCCAGGTGGACATTCCATTTGAAGAGCCTCACCGTGATGACGACCATCGTGAGACCCTGGATGGCGAACTGGGCGAGGCCGTCCTGCAGGAGCTGCTGCAGGTTCTCGATGTCGCTCGTCATCCGGCTCATGATGACGCCGGCCTTCTCGGCGGTGAAGTAGCCGAGTGAGAGTCGCTGCAGGTGTGTGAAGACCTTGATGCGCAGGTCGTTCATGACCCAGGCGGCCAGACGCCCCGTCACCTTCACCTGAGCTCGCTGCGAGGCTGCGCTCATGATCACGGCGAGGAGATAGACGGCCGCGGCGACGGCCACGACCTTCAGGCGGCCGTGCCCCGGGACCATGCCATGGTCGATGGCGTACTCGGTGATGGAGGGCCCCGCCTGAGTCGTGATGGCGATCACGACGACCAGGAGGGCGGCGAGCCAAAGCATCCCGGGGTACTCGGTCAAGAGGCGCCAGAGCGTGAGCCGCCGCGTCTCCTCCGCAGATGGGATCTGGGAGAAGGTGACGGTGGGCTCCGGGTGGGTGGTTTCTTCGGCAAGGAGCCGATCGACGCCGTCCTGCAGCTCGGAGGGGATGCCGCCGAAAGGAAGGCCGGGAGCGGCCGGGCGGCCCATCGCCCCTCCGCCACCGAATATCGGCGCTCCGCCGCCCATCATGAGAGGAGCCCCATCATGAGAGGAGCCCGATCATGAGAGGAGCCCGATCATGAGAGGAGCCCGATCATGAGAGGAGCCCCCCCGGCACGGTGGGTGGCGCCGCGTCGGGGACGACGATGGGGTCGGCGAGCCCGCCGTGCAGGCGCTCCGCCTCCTCAGCCTCGACCTGGGCGAGCACCTCGGCATAGAGCGCTGAGGTCTCGAGGAGTTCGGCGTGGGTGCCGTCGGCGACGATGCGGCCGTGCTCGAGCAGGACGACCCGGTCGGCGAGGCTGATGGTCGAGAGGCGGTGGGCGATCACGAGCGTCGTCCGCCCCACCATCAGGCGCCGCAGGGCGTCGTGGATGAGCTGCTCCACCTGCACGTCGATGGCGCTCGTGGCGTCGTCGAGGATCATGATCGGCGGGTTGACGAGGAGGGTGCGGGCGATGGCGATGCGTTGGCGCTGGCCGCCGGAGAGGGTGTAGCCGCGCTCGCCGACGACGGTGTCGTAGCCGTGGGGGAGGTCGCGGATGAACTCGTCGGCCCCGGCCGCCTTGGCGGCTGCCTCGATCTCGGCAAGATCGGCCGCCGGGCGCCCGTAGGCGATGTTGTCCCGGATCGACATCGAGAAGAGAAACGGCTCATCGAGCACGATGCCGACGTTGGCCCGCAGGCTCTGGAGGGTGAGATCGCGGACGTCGTGGCCGTCCACGCGCACCGCTCCCGCCGTCACGTCGTAGGAACGCGTCAGCAACCTCGCCACCGTGGACTTGCCCGAGCCGGTCCGCCCGACGAGGGCCACGGTCTCGCCGGCGTCGAGATGCAGATCGAAGCCTCGCAGCACGGGCGGCCGGTCCTCTCCGGGATAGGCGAAGTCGACCGCCTCGAAGCTCACCTCGCCCCGGCAGTCGACGAGGTCGACGGCGCTCGGCCGATCGACGACGTCGGACCGCTCGTCGAGGATCTCGTAGATGCGGGAGGCCGACGCCGCCGCCCGCTGCCCCATCATGATGAGCATGCCGAGCATCATGAAGGGCGCTTGCATCATGAGGAGGTAGGCGTTGAAGGCGAGGATGGCGCCCACGCCGAGGCGATGCTGGAGCACCATCCAGCCGCCGAAGAGGAGCACGAGCACGAGGCCGAGCTGGGGCAGGTTCTGGATCGCGGGAGTCCAACGCGCCCGCAGGTCGGCATCCTTCACGTAACCCCACTGCACCTTGGTGGCCGCCTTGGCGAGTGCCTTCAGCTGCTGGTCCTCGGCGGCGAAAGACTTGACGACGCGGACGCCGTTGACGTTCTCGTCCACGATCGTCGCCACATCGGCGAGGCGGGACTGGATCAGCCAGGACACCGGGAAGAGGGACTTCCGCATCATCACGCCGACGAGGTAGACGAGCGGCATCGTCACCATGGAGATGAGCGCGAGTGGCACGTTGATCGAGAGCATGTACCCGAAGGCCACCACCGCGATCGAGCACTGTACGAGGATGAGCGGGGCGAAGGTCATGTACATCTGAACGGAGCGGATGTCAGAGTTCGCTCGGGAGATGAGCTGACCGGACTGGACGCGGTCGTAGAACGAGAACGACATGGCGGTGAGGTGCTCGTAGATGATGTTCCGAAGATCGAACTCGATGCGGTAGGCCGTCTTGTAGAGGAAAAGACGGGCGATGTAGCCCGTAATGCCTGAGATGACGCCGAGGACGAGGATCCACCAGACGTAGTAGTGGAGGGGGACCGTGTGCGGCCGGGTGATGGAGTTGCTGATCGCCTTGTTCAACAGGTCGGGGATCTGCACCTGGAGCACGAGGCCTATGAAGGACAGGATGATCGCTGTCAGGAAGCTGGCCTTGTGCGTGGCGGCCACCGGCCACGCCCGCCGCAGCCAGCTCTTGGAGGCGTCGGGATCGATGGCGCCCCTGGGCGGGGCGTACCTCGAGTCGACGGCGACGGGGACGAACGGCGACGACTTCTCGTCGCGGTCGAGCAGCCGCATCAGCTAGCTGTCTTGGCGCGGCGCCAGTTGATGAGCGCCTTGCCCCAGAGGGAGAGATCCCGCATCGCCCGGTCTGCCTCGGCGCCGTCGCCGAGATGGGCGGCGATGGAAGCCAGGCGCGCCTCCACCGAGTGGTCGGCGGCGGCCAGGACAGCGCGGCCGGCTTCGGTGATGGCATGGGTGACCTGCCGGCGATCATCCTCGCCGTGGGAGCGCACGACGAAACCCCTCCCCACGAGGCCGTCCACGACGGCGGTGATGCTCGGTCGGCGAACATCGAGGCGATCGGCCATCGAGGAGGGCAGGGTCATGCCTTCGGCAAGCAGGCCGAGCACTCGGTACTGCGGGAGCGACAGGTCGCTGTCGGTCAATCCCACTTCGACTTGGCGGGCGATCCAGGCGGCCACGCGCCCGACCGCGATGGTGGGCAGGGCTACTTTTTCGATCTCCACACCGCGTTCAATCCCCACACCGCGTTCGATCTCCACATAGCGTTCGATGTCCACATAGTTAGTCTATCGAACCGTTAGGGCCGGCGGTGGCCACTCTAAGCGCGTGATTTACTACAGAGCGTGCTCGTGAACGCCGATAAGGGGGTATGGCCCGCGCGGCGTCCTTGCGATCGATTGTCCGGTCGTTCTCGTCAGCCAGCCTGCTCATCGTCGGCATCACCTCCGGCACCCTCGCCCACGCGACGACTGCGGCGGTGGTCGCTCCTCACAAGCTGAAGATGAGCCTGGCGAGATCGATTCCGCCGAGCCCTGTTTTTCTCACCACAGGTGTGTGCGGAACCTCGGGCCCGAACGACTCGGCGGCGTGCAACACCGGCGTGCTCAGGGCCATCGACGACGCCCGCAAGGCCGAGCCGCTCGGACCGGTGTCGAAGAGCTTCAACCTGGCTGCTTTCGACCGGCTCTCACGTCTCGCCCAGATCTTCGCCGTCGCCAACATGGAGCGCGTCAGCCGCGGGCTCCCCCCGATGGCGGGCTTGACGTCCCAGCTGGATGCGATTGCGAACAGGGCGGCCGTCCTGCAGACAGATCCCGACCCGACCGTCCCTCTCCACATCACCCGGGGTGGCACGGCCACCGCATGGGGCTCCAACTGGGCCGAGGGCACGGCTGACCCGCTCGGAGCTGATTACTACTGGATGTACGACGACGGTCTCGGCTCTCCGAACGCCACCTGCACGAGGCAGAACCGCACGTCCTGCTGGGGGCACCGGGAAAACATCCTCTTCGACTGGGAGAAGCCGGCCTACTGCCCGAGCGGCTCCCAGATCCACCTTCTCATGGGCGTGGGCGAGGTGACGACGGGCGTTTACATCAGCCCTTCCATCACCGAGCTGTTCGTGAACGACTGCGGACCGCTGCCGACACGCATGGTCGTTACCTGGACGCAGATTGAAAAGGTGGTCTTCGGGCACTGAGTCGTCTTCGGGCACTGAGTGGTCTTCGGGCACTGAGTGTTTTTCGGCACTGAGTGTTCTTGGGGCATTGATCTGCGGGTGACCGGATCTCACCGAGGCGCCGGCGGGCACCTCGGAGAGCAAGCAAGAGCGGGAACCGGCACGGGCCGGCCGGGCGGAAGGCCGGCCCGTGATCCCGCCCGTGGAACCGGCGTACGGCCCTCGGACTCGGCTCCGCCGGGTTCGGCTCTGCTCAGCCCTCTCCGCCGACGCCCTCCCCGCCGACGCCCTCCTCGGCGACGCCCTCGTCGGCCTCTTCCTCGGCCCAGCCATCTCCCCCGCAGGCATCCGATCCTTCGCCAACCGGCTCGAGTCGGGCGAGGATCGCCTCGGAGATGGCCGTGAGGGCGTCGAACTGCTCAGGGGTGAGAGCCGAGATGAACCATTGGCGCACTTGCTCGACGTGAAGGGGCGCGGCCAGCTCGATGGCTGCCCGCCCGGCCGGGGTGAGGGCGACGAAGGCCCCGCGGCTGTCCGACGGGCAGATCTGCCGCTCCACGAGCCCGCGCCGCTCCATCCGGGTGAGGTGATGGGAGAGGCGGCTCTTCTCCCAGTCAGCGGCATCCCCGAGCTCGAAGGGGCGGAGCCGTCCATCGGGCGCCTCGGACAGGTGCACGAGGACGGCGTAGTCGGCGTCGGACAGGCCCGTCTGTTGCTGCAGGTCTTTGCGGAGGACGGCACGGAGGTGAGCCTGCATGGACACGAAGCTCCGCCATCCGCGATCCTCCCGCTCGTCAAGCCACCTGGGCACCAGGTCTGCCGCCCCCTCGCCGGTCTGTCCACGACCCGCCGTGCCTGTGGCGGCACCCGCCGTGCCTGTGGCGGCACCCGCCGTGCCTGTGGCGGCACCCGCGGTCTCGTCCATCACGAGTGCCTCGCCGGCGGCTGGGTCGCCCTCCTCACGGTCGCCATCATACCGACCCCCTCTAGTTGATGTATCAACGACAACCCCGGATCGAATCGGGCGCGCCACCGCTGATCGGCTAGCTGAACCAGATGCGTTGGTACTCGCGGCTCTGTGGGTGCAGGAGGGCGGCGATGAGGGCGAGCTCGAACAGGAGGTTGAAGATGTCCGTCGGCACCACTCGGTAGCGGATCAGCACGAAGAGCTGCAGGGCCACGGGCAGAAAGGCCACGGTGAGCGCGAGCCGGTAGCCCCACTTATGCGAGTTGGCGATGCCGAGGGCGCCGAGGACCTGCCCGAGCAGGACGACGATCCACAGCGTGGTGAGGAGCAACAGCCAGAGACCGCCCGTCCCGGCCGGCAGGAACCCGCCGTTGAACAGCAGGCGGAGGATCTCGATGACGGCGTTGGTGTAGAGGAGTATCTGAGCGAGCTGCAGCGTCTGCGGCTGCCCAGCGTTGTACCAGCGCCGTAATTCCATGCCCAAGTCTGGCAGTTTGCTCCCCGTCGGTGGGGTACCGCCGGTGCGGGCGTCACGATGGCAGGCAGCCCGTGACGTAGGGTTGTGTGGCGACGGCGGGGCCCTCGTCGGATGATAGAGGGGGTTGAGATGTGGGAAGAGACACCGGGCACACCCGAGGGGCGTGTCCTCGACGCCCACCTGGCGGCGATGGCGACGGCAGCCGCGACCATTGAGGACCTCCTTGGCCGGTGGGCGCAGGATTGGTGCCGAACGACGGTGGAGGCGGCTGTGGAAGCTAACAGCCATCGGACGCAGCTGTTGAAGTCGGCGGGTACCTACGGTCAGTTGTTAGACGAAGCGGCCAAGCTGGGGGCGGTGCTGCCGGGTCGCATCGCCGCCGGTCTGCGGGCCTCGGCTTGGCGCCATCGCTACGTGGACATCCAGCGGGACGGCACGGGCACGATCATGGCCGACCTGGACTACGGGACTTGGCAGGAGACCGGCCACAAGCTCCCGCCTGCCTATGAGCCCGTGGTCGAGAAGGAGCTCGGGCGGGTCACCCAACTCCTGCGCAAGTACGGGTACCGTCCCGAGGTCATCCCGCTGGGGACGAAGCCACGCCACGCGGCACCGCCGCAGGCGATCCCGGCCATGGAGACGTACTACCGCTTGGCGATCCGCCTTCCGGAGGTCGTGTCGGCCGCGGAGAAGGCGCAGAGACGGGCCGCCCGAGATGCCGCCGTGGCGTTGTGGGAGGCCTGATGTGCTGAGGCGGAGACGTCGACGGCTGGCGCCGGCCTCTTCAACGCCCGAATCCAGGCCGCCTCGCTGAGGCCTCTTCCTGACAGCCGGCCAGGTACGCGAGCATCCGCAGGTTCGCAAGCCTCCGCAAGTAGCCTGGCGGGTTCAGGCGCCGGCTGACCGGCGCAGGAACGCGTCGGTAAGGGCACGCATTGGCGACGATCGATCCTGGGCAACCGGCTCGCGAGGACCTGGGGTTGGTGACGCCGTTCCAGCGACCCGGCCTCTGGCGGCGCATCTGGGCATTCGCCGTCCTTGCTGTCCTGGCCGAGGCCAGCCTGCTCCTGCCCGGACGGGTGTCGGAAGTGGACGCCATCATCAGCGTCATCCTCTTGGTGGTCACGGCAGGGCTGATCGCCCTTCCGTGGGATCGCATGCCGGCCTGGACGACCGTCGTCGTGCCCTTCACCTATGTGGGATCCGTCATGATGCTCATCCTCGCCGCCGGCGGATCGAGCTCGGGCGTTGGCGTCGTCCTCCTCATCCCGCTCGTGTGGACGGCGCTCTACCACAAGCGCTGGGAGTCCATCGTCATCACCGCCGCCACCGTGGGAGTCGAGCTCGTGATCTCCCTCGATCCGCGGGTGGAGGCGGCGACCGTGATCGCCCGGCGTGTGGGTTTCTGGGCGGCTCTCGGGCTCGTCGTCTCGCTCGGGATCCAGTCGTTGCGTGAGCAGTTGCGAACGGTCTTTGCCGAGCGCGAGCGCTTGTACACCGCCCAGACCGAGCACCTGCGCCGAACCGAGGCACTCGAGCTGGCCGCCGAGGAACTGACGGGCTATCTCGACCCGCTCGAGGTGGTCACGGCTGCCTCGCGACTCGCCGCCCTGCTCGTGTGCCCGCCCGGTAGCGATCTGCGGCGCGGCCAGTACATCAGGGCGATCGACGGCGTCGGGCATCTCGCCGCCGAGTACGACGAGTCGGGCATCGAGATACCCGGCACGTTCTCCTTGGCCGACCACCCCGCCCTTCAACGCGTCTTCGCCACCGGAGAGCCATGGCACGGCCCGCCCGATCTCGACGCCGTCGGCTCCGGCGTGAAGGAGACGATGGCGTCGTTGCGCCTCGTCCACAGCGTCTACGTGCCGGTCAGGGTGGGCGGCGCGTTGGACGGCGTGCTCGTCGTGTCGATGCGGGAAGGCGAGCTGCCCGAGGAGCTGTTCGAGCAGTGCAAGGCCCTCGGGCACCTCACCGAGCTGGCGCTCGCAAACGCCATGGCCCACCGGGGGCTGCGCGAGGCGGCGAGCACGGACGTCCTCACCGGCCTTGCCAACCGCCGAGCCTTCGAGCAGTTGATGGAGCACCGCCCAACCCGGGGCTCCTACGCCGTCATCGTCATCGACGTCGACGGCCTGAAGGAAGTGAACGACTCGCGCGGCCATCTGGTCGGCGACACGCTCCTCGTCGAGGTTGCCGCCACCCTGAACCGGGTCATGCGCCGGGACGACGTCCTCGCCCGCGTGGGGGGTGATGAGTTCGCCGTGCTGGCGCTCGACACCGATCTGCAAGCGGGGGAGGAGATCGCCCGGCGCATGCTGGACGCCCTGAAGAGCACCGAGATCGTGGGCCTCTCCGCCCGCGCCAGCATCGGAGTCGCCATCGGGCGCCCCGGCGACAGCGCCCTCGAGACGTTCCACGCAGCCGACGTGGCCATGTACAAGGCGAAGCGAGAGGGCGGCGACCGCTTCGCTCTGGCCACAACCCCCTGACGGTAGACTCCAAGTAGCGGCCATTCGGCCCGCCGGCCACCCGTCCGAATTTCCCCTCACATGACTTCGCGCTCTGATCTCCGCAACCTCGCCATCGTCGCCCACGTCGACCACGGCAAGACGACGCTCGTCGACGCCATGCTCTGGCAGTCCGGCGTCTTCCGGGCGAACCAGGCCGTCAATGTCCGCGTGATGGACTCGATGGACCTCGAGCGTGAGAAGGGCATCACCATCCTCGCCAAGAACACGGCTGTCCGACATGGCGGCATGAAGCTCAACATCGTGGACACCCCCGGGCACGCCGACTTCGGTGGTGAGGTGGAGCGGGCTCTTGCCATGGTGGATGGAGTGCTCCTGCTCGTCGACGCGAGCGAAGGGCCGCTCCCCCAGACGCGCTTCGTATTGCGCAAGTCACTCGAGGCGCGCCTACCTGTCGTGCTCGTGGTGAACAAGGTCGACCGCTCCGACGCCCGCCCGAGGCTCGTCCTTGACGCGGTCTACGACCTGTTCATCGACCTCGGCGCGACAGAGCACCAGATCGAGTTCCCCGTCGTCTACTGCAACGCTCGCACCGGCCAAGCTGCGCTTTCG
>Ga0187781_10003706_pt1 | contig 11443 bp, 5 predicted proteins | sample 0715_SJ02_MP02_2_FD_132447 | JGI IMG/M metagenome (GOLD analysis project Ga0187781, IMG submission 132447) | Tropical peat soil microbial communities from peatlands in Department of Meta, Colombia - 0715_SJ02_MP02_20_MG | ecosystem: Environmental > Terrestrial > Soil > Wetlands > Peat | place...
GAACCGGTGGCTGAACATCCCGCCGCTGGTCCATGAATACAGGTCATTTCGGTCATCGAACTCCGTCACGAATTGCGGGAAGGCCACCGAAGGGATGATCCAGTTGCCGCTGGCATAGTTTTTGAAGCCCTTGGGAAATTTTTGCGTGAACACCAAAAAAGGATGGTCGTGATAGAGCCGGAATCCCGTCGCCAGAACAATATCCGAGCCCGGCACTCCCCAGGTCAGGTCAATCGTTCCATACTCACCCCTGCGATCCGTTCCGGAAGCGCTTTTGGCGTCCTGAAGGGTCAGCCTACCCGAGGGTTGATTGTATGCCGCGGCTTCGGGAAACTTCACGTCGGCGCTTCGGTACCAGCGCTTGTTGGCGAGGACGCTTACGATCCCTGGGCCAAACCAGGATTGCCCGTTGTATCTCACCGTATACCGGCCTTCGCTGGGTTCAACCGCCACCGATATCCCAAATCTGTTTTGCAAAGAATAAGTCCTGCCGGGCTCTTGCGCCCTAAGGAGAGATGCACAGAACATAGTCGCGATCAGCAAAGCACCACTCATCGTTTTTCTTGGCATGCTAATCTCCTCGACCTGCTAGTTTTCTGATCCGCCTGATGGTTGACAAAGGAGGCGATACATTTACCCCCGACCCCTCTCCCACCACGGGGCAGGGGGCTCGTCATTCAATTTGCGACCCTCAATCGTAAATCCTGAACCGCATGGGTCCCATGTTTGAAATCCCGGCAAAGTCCACTTTCACATGCCAGAGCCTAGTCTGGTAATCCCAGAACCATCCCGACTTTGCTGCTTGTAGCCGGTCCAGGCTGCTTTGCGCCTCAAGCTGTCCACCGTCAACTTCCACTCGTGCGGGGCGCCCGGCCGAGTAACCGGAGATGATTGGATTGTGCTTCGCGTTCGCGGTCACACCCACCCACAGGGACCGGTCATCCTCTTCCAAAGACTCGATCTGCTGGTCCGCCATGGTCACGAACTTGGAAAGATCGCCAAGAACCGTCATCCCATTCCGCAAAATCGGCGCCACGACAAAGTATTCATGCTTGGCCTCAGGAACCAGGGCTACGGGCGAGTCGTCATCCCGGAGGAACACCGTGTGCGTGTCCCAGTTGTAGACGGCGAATTTTCCGCGCGCCCCGAGGTCCTGGGGAGTGAAGCGGGAGGCGTAGCCGGCGGAAGGCAAACTCAGGACATAATACCAGCTTTTTCCGGCCACCTCGGACTGGCTGTAGCCCAGCGCGCAGTCCGATTGGTAGCAACGGTCCAGGGGTACAATGGGCCGATCCGCCTTCAGCACAAGCCCGTCTCCCTCGCGGTAGGTGTGCCGCAAGAGATCGAAGTTGCATTCCCCAATCCGGTGGCCGAGCTGGATGGAACCTCCCAGAAGGTTGGCGACCAGCGTGTCTTCAAAGGCGTTGGGATCGGCCATCGTCTGAATATTATCGCGAGACGGCCAGATGCCCACCGCTCCGTAAAAAGCGCTCGTGAAGATGACGTGTTTCCAGAAAAACGGGTCATGATTATCGGGATTATCGGGCTGGGGGTGAGGCTCGGCCATCGGCACATGATGATCTTCGGTCGCCTGAAGCGAAACCATCACCGGGTTTTCCGTCGACTCCATAATATGCTGCGGCAGCGCCATACAGTATTGAATATCAATCCCCTTTTCCGCCAACGCTTCTGCCATGTTCCGGAAGTAATCCTTCATTCTGTCGACCGTGGACATCATTACCGGATTGCCCTCGTAGTCGCTCAGGTAATCGTGCTGAAGCAGAATGGTTCCCCAGGAGGCCAGTTTTTCCGCCGTATAACGCCAGTAGTCCTGGCTGTAGAAGACGTCACCCATGTGTCCGGGGATCTCGCCGGGCCCGGTGTCGTAGAAGGCATATTTTTTTCGGTAAGGGCTGTTGGATTTTATCCACATCATGTACAACTCGAGGGGCTTCCCCAACTTTTCGTGAAACCTGGCGAGACCGTCAGGAAACAGGTCGCTTCGGGGCTCGAATAGGCCCTCCGACCGGTCCCGCTGCTGCGGGTCGTCCAAGATATGATAGGCCCCAATGCGCAGGTTGTGCTCTTGGGCCTCCTTTTCGATGCCCAGAATAATATCCGCGTAGGTCGGGTAACCCGACTCCTTAAAGCCGTGCTCGTAATAATAAGCTCCGGCATCATCCATGTAGACTAAATACTTCAAAGTATCGTCTTGATATTTCGACGGAACCTTCTTCCCCGCTTTCTGGAGTAAGGCGTGGCCCCATTCCTGGAAGGTGTTGTGGATTCCCTGCCCCGCGACCAGGATGTGCTGGTGTTCAAAACCGGGGGGAATATCCTGAACCAGTCCTTCGATACCGCAGGTGATGGAGCCCCTGGAGACGGCATTCTCCCAGGCCAAGGGCCGCGATTGCTGCGTTGCCGCGAGGTAATTCCCGAAGGACGACAAGATTATCGTCGTAAATCCCGGATCGGAAAGAACCAACGGGTCCACCGTGCCCTGATTGCTGAAAGAGTCGCCGTATCCGAGCCGGTGGTTCCACATTCCCCCGCTCGTCCAGGAGTACAGATTTTGCGGAATATCCCAGTTGTGGGCGACAAAGTGCGGGAAGGCTACCGAGGGAACCGTCCAGTCGCCACTCGCGTAATTTCTAAACCCCTTGGGGAACCGCTGCACGAAGACCAGGTACGGTTTATCCTGGTAGAGGTGAAACGCGGTGACGAGGGGAATCTCCTCTCCCGGCACCGTCCAGCTCAGCTCGACGAAATCATAGCTGCCCAAGGAATCGGTGGCCGAGCCGGTTTGCGAGCCGGTCGAAACCAGCCGCCCCTCCGCCTGCTCGTTGCCCCGCACAGGGTAGGCCGCGCCGGCGGTGCTCCGAAACCAGCGATGCCCCGCGTAAACACTGATCAATCCTCTCCCCAGCCAAGCCTGTTCCTGGCCAGAGCGCAGCCCGGCGCCGGCGGCACGCGTGGTGGATTGCTCCACGGTGTAGGAACCCTCCTCGGGGTTGACGGTTAATGCCGTCCCAAACTTATTTTTCAACACGTACGGCGGCTGGGGCGCAGCCGGCTGACCACGGGCCTCGAGCGCGAGGATGAATATCCAGAGTGGAAAGAATACGCCTAGGGCGCTGGAACGTATGGAACGAGACATAGTTTGCTCCGGGATTTCTCTCCCCTCTCCCCCGTGGGGGGAGAGGGGGGAAATGAGAGGGTCTTGTCAGTCAAGTTTGCAACGCTCAGAAGAGAATCTTCACGGCGACCTGCCCAATTCGTGGGTCGTTGGCACTCGTCACATCACCAAAACTGGCCGAGCCAAAAGTGCCCGTGGGGAATCCAAACTGGGCATGGTTAAAACTGTTCTTTCACGTCTGATCAGAAGACAAGTTTCAGTGCCATCTGTCCGATGCGTCCTGCACTGGCATTCGTTACGTCACCGAAGGCTGCCGAGTTAAAGTTTCCAATTGGTTCACTGAACTGAGCGTGGTTGAAGAGATTAAAGAACTCCGCACGAAATTCCAGATGCGCCCTCTCCGTGATACTGATGTTCCGGTGAAGAGCAAAATCCCAATTATTCAATCCCGGACCGCCGAAGAACGAATGGTTGGCGTCACCTCCATGGCCGAGCGTCTCGGAGGTAAATTGGTTCGTAGAGAAAAATTGCTGGCTAGCAGATGTCCGTGGGTTTGAGAACTTGATGGGACCGCCAAGATAGTTAGGCTCGTCCACATCCGATGGATCATTAGGGTCGCAACCGCACAGGGACAAATCTCCAGACTGATGGATGTAAACCGGAAGACCCGTGGAAAAATGCGTAACACCTGCGATCGCCCACCCACCGAGCAGGTTCTTCGCCACACCCCCTCTGGTCCAACGCCCAAACGGCAACGAATAATCGTAACTGATTACAAAGTTGTGCTCCATGTTGAAAGCGGATAGGCCACGCGACAGACTTTCATTGTAAGGATTTATGTAAGGGCCGATGAAACCGGATTCATCGTCCATGGACTTGGAGTACGTATAGGCAGCAAGAAACCTCAATGGTCCGGCCCGCTTTTGCAAACTCACTTGCAGGGCGTTGTAACTTGAATTGGTGTTCGTTAACATCGCCGGGTTGTCGGCAAGGTCAAGAATCCCTTGGCTTACATAACGACCCGAGGTTTTTGAGTACGGGCGGGTTCCATAGAACGTCTGGCCGTTAATCGGGTAAACAGTATCCTCGCCGTATTGATTGCAGCCTTCGCTCGCTTCCCCTGCCGCCGTAAAGAGGGCGAGGATTTCGAGACACCTCTGAGGATTTCCGGGGTTGAAATCCACCTGGCCGATCAAGTGGCGACCCACGCTGCCGACATATCCGACCGTCAAGATGGAGGAATTGCCGATTTGGCGTTGGAGGGTGAAATTGTATTGTCCCATGCGAGGAAGCACGTTATTGGTTCCCCAAACCTGTGACGTCGAAATTGGCTGATACGTGGCAAAGTTGATGTCCGCCGAACCAGGCGCGCCGGGGACATGGATTGGAGATGGGAAATGCTGCCCTGGGTTGGTTGTGCTCACGCGGCTCTTAAAAGGTTCGCTAAGATAAACCAGGGTGGGACTCGTGTAGAATATGCCGAACGGAGCGTCACCCAGTTCGTAATTCGCGGCTATCTCCTCGAACGAAGTGTAAAAAATCCCGCCTCCTGCGCGGATGCTGAATTTCCCAGGTCCCCCAAGAATCTTCCCGAGCAGTCCGCCGGAAAAGGCCGGTGAGTATGCCAAGCCCAGGCGTGGCGAAAAATTATGCCAGCGGGTCGGCGACACCGTCTTTGGGATCCCGGGATCGCCGGGAAAAACCCAGCCCTCTGGCGAGGTTGGGAAAAGGGTTGATTGTTCGCCGGGAACAAATGCCATCATCAAGTTTTCCGTGTCGTAATACGGCTCGCTCGCTTCCCAGCGTACCCCATAGTTTACAGTGAAATCCGGCCTTACCCTGTAGCTGTCCTGGCCAAATAAGCTGCCGTATCTGGTTCGGACGTGTGCCATCAACGGGCCCGACTGTAAGTAAGTAGAAGGGGCTCCAAGCAGATAGTCGGCGAAGTCGTTGTTCGTTTCGCTTCCTGAAAAGTCGAATAACCCATTTTCCTGAATGGACTCCAAGGTGTTGATTTGGAAATATTCAAGCTGGGTCCCGAACTTGACCGTATGCCGCCCAACGACTTTGGCCAGATTGTCGGCAATCTCAAACGTGTTGTCACTTTGCCATGACATACCGGGGTCGACCCCAAAGCTGGCACTGTAAGCGCCCGTCAGCGCCATCTCTGGTAGACCAGCGTAAGTCGGGTTTGACGGAATAATCCCCAAGCCCCCTGAAACAAAACCCCACTGAGAAACATTGCCAAATCCGAGTCCGCTGGCCACATTGGCGTACGAAAACCGTACAAAGTTCAGTGTCAGTGTGTTAACTGTCGAGCTGCCAAAGGAGTGGGTCTGCTGCATGTTCGCCTGCTGGGCTCGAGATTGGGTGCCTCCTGGGAAACCAAGTACATCCCCTCCCACGAACGGACTGATGAGAGAACTGTCGTCAAAGTTGTAGTAAAAGGACCACATCCCGCTCCGCCGACTATTGAGGTCGATACGCTCGCTCCAGTTATCGTCACGCAGGGTCTCATCTCCATCTGCGCTCCAAAACGGGATACCGTTCGCATAGCCGACAGGTGACGGGATAAACTGCAGCGTCTTTGCTGAAGCGGGTGACCATGCAGCCTGTGGAATAACCTGGCCCGGAAAAACGCATTGCGCCGTATTGGCACAACCTGAGAACCAGTAAGGCTCGCCGCCCGATACCGGATATCCCAGCTCGCTGCTCAGGCTCTGCGCAAAGTCGCCCGGAGCGTTCGACCCTTCGACTGTCCCCGTGAGCGCGGGCAGACCTCTTGAGAGGACATCGGAAAAATCCCCCTCGCGTTCGGCCGGAGAGGGAACAATGATGTTCCCGCTCGGAATGCCCTCAACCAAGCGAGTCCCCTGGTATGAAGTAAAAGTGAACAAGCGGTCCTTTAGAATCGGCCTGCCCAGTGTTCCTCCGAATTGGTTTTGCTTGAAGGAGCCCAGGGCCGAGCCGGGAATCTCTTGTCCAGTGGCAGCATTGATTTGATTCAGCTCGAAGAAGCTGCGCGAGTCAAATACATTATTACGAACGAAATCAAATGCATCGCCATGAAGTTGGTTAGTGGCGGACTTGGTCACCACATTGATGATGCCACCGGCGAACTTCCCGTACTCTGCATCATAATTGTTGGTCAAGATGCGGAATTCCTGAATCGAATCGAGCGAGGGCACTATCTCGGCGCCATTGTCTCTACTCTCGTTGACATCTCCTCCGTTTATCAGGAACGAATTGCCGTTTTCCCGTCCCCCGTTAACCGAAAGGATCCCCGAATCTAGATCGCCTCCCGGGGACCGTTCAATGGCCGCTGAACCCGAACTTTCGGGCACAACGCCGACTTGTAGGCTTAGCAAGTCTGTGTAGGAGCGACCATTCAAAGGCATGGTGAGTATGGTGGGGCTTTCAATTACCGTCCCTAGCTGGGTGTTCGACGTTTCCACTTGGGCCACCTGCCCCTGAACTGTGACTTTCTGCGTCGCGGGACCGACGTTAAGCCTGAAATCGGCCCGGAACTGCTGGTTGACAAGCAGCGTGATCGCCGACTGGATTGAACTTTGAAAGCCCCTGGCTTCCACTGCCACGCTGTAGCCCGCGCCGACCGGGACGGCCAGGAACTCGTAGTTGCCGGTGGTGTCCGTCTGCGTAGTTCGAACCAGCCCCGTAAGCGAGTTGTGAAGGGTAACCCCCACTCCGGGGATGACTGCGTCGCTGGGGTCCGTTACCCTTCCCAGAATTGTTCCCGTGACGTCCGCCCTAAGCCCGCGAGGGACGCAGAGAGTCGCCACACACAAAAATATGAAACAATGTGAAGCGATTCTGTCTCTCATCGAAATATCCTCCAAAGCTAGTTTCACCAGCAAGTCAAAAGTCGTTCACTAAAACGCTTTAGGCATACGCCCATCGCCTTGCGGTGTCAAGCCGCAACTTACATAATGCAGTATGCATGAAGATATATTAGAGGAGCATTATCTAGTCTTTGTCATTCCACAGCGGATCGGCAGCGTGGGTACGAGCATGGGCGCCGGCGAGGGTCCCGCGCCGGCGCGACGCCGCGAATTTCGCAAGTTTAGGTGACACCGCCGGGCCGGAGAGCGGAAATCGTGCGCAAACGTCTCTAGCCGGGGAGAGCCGATCTCACCGCGGCGGTTGACTCCCTGACGATAAGGACCGGTTTGACTCTGTGATGAATAGGCTGGAAGGCCACCTTAGTGAGACAAGCGTGGATTCCCTTTAAGACTGCGGCAACTCCCATGGCGCCCAGGTTCTCCAAAGGTTGGTGGATGGTCGTCAGGGAAGGGTTATAGAAGGCCGACGTAGCCACGTCGTCAAAGCCGACGATCGAGCAATCGTCCGGAACCCTCCGCCCTTCGCGAGCCAGGGCGCGGATGGCCCCAAACGCCGTCATGTCATCAAACGCCATCAATGCCGTGAACGGACAATGGCGGCGAAGCAAACCTAAGGTCGCCTCGAAGCCGGCCTCGGGACTCGAGGTGGGGGCTTGGAGTTCGACCACCAGTTTTGGATTGATGCTCAGACCCACCTCCTTGGCGAACGCCAGAATGCCGTGCCAACGCTTGCTGCTGTCGATGAGCTTTCGGGGGCCTCGGATAAAGGCTATTTTGCGATGCCCCAGGCTGTACAAGTGCTCCATGCCGAACCGGGTTCCCGCTTCATTGTCAATCACCACGAAGCTCATTGGCCTTTGACCGCACTCCCGGCCGATCATGACGGTGGGTATCTTGCGTGCCGTGAATTCCCTGAGAAGGTTGGGCCTCAAATACAAAGAGTTCGCGACCGCGATCAGTCCTTCGACGCGCCTCTCAATCAGCATGTTGACGCTTCGCCGGAAACGCGCCTCATTACTCCGCACGTCGCTCAACACGGGAAGATATCCCGAGTCGTAGAGAGCATTCTCGATCCCCAAGATAATATGAGTGAAGTACGGGTCCGCAATATCGGATACCATGACTCCCACCGTGTGACTCCGCTTGCTTGCTAAGGATCGAGCGAAAATATTGGGATGGTACGCAAGCTGACGGGCAGTTTCCTTAATCCGGCTCTTAGTACGTTCGGCGATGGTGCGGGCGAGTGGACGGTCGTTCAACACGAGGGAGACGGTTGTAATCGAATACCCGCTCTCCTGAGCGACATCTTTTATTGTGACCATTGGTTTACTCGGTAATCCCCCAAGGACCTAAGCGGGTGCATCGCGATCACGATGCTGAAATCGTGGCAGTTTAAGCACACCACATCATTATACCTCATATAAGCCTGGCCGCTTGGCAAGCGTGCGCAGCGCGCCATGTCGGGCATGCTCCCGGGGCTTCTGCCCCTTCGCAAGGCGGCCATGGATCCGATCCCCCGTGCCGGCACGAGGCGAAGTTTCTGAAGGCAAGCTGTTGGCCACCAGAACGTCACCGAGCATATCGCGGGATCATAGGTTGCGCCACCCACTACCCACTACCTGTAGTGGCTAGCTGAAACAACCGGATAAGCGCACCCTGACTAGGGACGTTTGCGCCCGATTTCTGCTTGCCAGCCCAGGACCTTGCCGGCGCCCATCCTCGCACCCACGCTGCCGATCCGCTGGGAAATGACCAAGACAAGATAATACTCCTCTAATATATCTTCATGCATACTGCATTATGTAAGTTGCGGCCTGACAGCGCAAGGCAACGGGCGTACAGATAAAGCGTTTTAGTCAAGGACCTTGACTTGCTGGTGGAAGCAGCTTCGGGGACATTTCGATGAGAAAGAGGATCGTGTTATCTTGCCAACCAGCAGTTCCGGGCCGATTTCAGGCTCAAAGTCGGTTCCGCGACGCAGAAAGTCACAGTTCAGGGGCAGGTGGCCCAAGTCGGAACGTCGAACATCCAGCAAAGCATTTCGATTCTACGCAAATCGTGCGTCGTTTGCGGTCGCCAACTGTGGCACGCAGCGAGTCCTGATACGTCGGGTCGAGAGGTGAATCTCAGCTTAGGAGGTGAGCTTTGAGTTCAGGAATTCCTAATTCAACGCGGCGCTTATCGGTAGCAGCAGGTTGCTTGCTGCTCAGCTTATTGATGGGTCCAACTATTCAGGCTCAAATTGAGACTGGAAGAATTCAGGGGATGGTGAGAGATCAGTCGGGGGCAGTTATTCCAGGAGCCAAAGTTACGTCAACGAATGAAGGAACCGGCCTGAGTCTCACCATGACAACAGGACCAACCGGGTATTATGTGTTTCCAGGCATACTAATTGGGAGCTACAAAATCGAAGTCGGGGCTAAAGGTTTCTCAAAGTACGTTCAATCTGGTGTGACACTACACGTCCAGGAGAACGCAGTCGTGGACGCCACATTTGTTCCCGGGGCGGTGACCCAAAGAGTTGAAGTGACGGCAGCGGCCCCGGTGTTACAAACGCAGGACGCCTCGCTCGGCCAAACTGTAACGTCTCAAGTGGTTAACGACCTTCCACTGAATGGCAGGAATTGGACAGAGCTTGTCCAGCTCGGTGCCGGCGTTACTTACGCCCAAATTAATACAATTGCATTTGAGGCAAACGGTCACCCGCTGGCGCAAAACGATTACAGGCTCAACGGAATTAACAACAACATGGAACAGTGGGCCGGCTACCAGTGGGCCTACGTTGCGCTTCCGCCGCCAGACGCCATAGCAGAATTCAAGGTCCAGACGAGCAATTACAGTGCGGAGATAGGCCACTCGGCCGGAGCGGTTGTAAATGCCATAGTTAAGTCAGGGACCAACCAAGTTCACGGCAAAGCCTGGGAATACGTGCGCAATGACAAGTTCGATTCGGCGAACTTCTTTGAAAATGCATCGGGTCTTGCAAAGGGGCCCTACCGACAAAACCAGTTTGGGGCAACTTTTGGCGGCCCCATTTACATTCCGCATCTCTATAACGGCAAGGGCAGATCGTTCTTTTTCGTAGACTATCAGGGCCTCCGTGTCCGCCAAGCCGCTACCGCGATTGACACGGTCCCAACAAGCACAATGAGGAATAGCGGCTATACAAATCTGCAAGATTTGGTCACCTACTCGAGTGGAACGCGAACTGACAACCTGGGGCGAACGCTCCCTCTCGGCACGATGTTCGACCCGGCTACAACACGCACTCTGACGGCAAGGCAAACTGACCCCGTTAGGGAAATAGTTGCCCCACAGTGCGGCTTCGTGCGTGATCCTTTTTACCAGGGAAGCCTTGTCGGCATCACAAACTTTGTTTCCCCTTCAATCGAACCGAATCTCAATCTCCTTCCCGCTGGTCGGCTCGACCCAAATGCGTACTCAAGGTTCGTAGTGATCAGCGTGGTCTTGCGGCGGTAGCGTTCTTTCATCAATTTGAGGAAAATATTCGTCTGCTCGGGGCGCAGATTGAGATACCCAACCTCATCGATCAGCAGGACATCAAGACGCGCCCAGCGACGGATGAGCTTGTGCGAGGCTCGGTCGGCGAGGGAAGCGTACATCTCGTCGAAAAGGTCCTGGGCGCGGATGAACAGCCCGCGATAGCCATTCTGTAGAGCCTTCAGCAAGAGTCCGGATGCTAGTCCAGTTTTCCCCACCCCGGAACCAGTTTGCGCAGACGCCCCCAGGATTTACTGCCTAGGATTAGGAACGAAAAACGCCCTGCTCGGCGCCTGACAAACTGCTCGTCATCCGCCCTAGCTCCACAGACTGATCATGGTCCAGCGGATAAGGAGGCCGCGGACCATGAGGAATCGTTCAAGAAAGAAGCTGGCTCGCCCGAACGGCAACTCTCACCTGCCCGATCTGGACCACGCCAAGGCAGCGGTTCTGAGCACATTGGGCTCGCCCGATTCTCAGCGTTGCTACCGATTCGCAATTGAGGATCTTGTAGGCTGGTACTGTTCTGAACCGCGTCTGGGTTTCAATAGGGCCGCTGTACTCGGCTACAGACTGGAGCTTGAGTCCCGTCACCTAGCATCGTCCACCATCAATCTGCGCCTGGCCGCCGTGCGGCGACTGGCCTACCAAGCAGCCGATACCGGTTTGATGAGCCCAGAGTCTGCCGCCGGCATTCGTCGCGTCAAGGGAGCCAGGCAACTGGGCGTCCGCCTTGGGAACTGGTTGACCGCCGAGGAAGCCAGGGCCTTGCTCAATGCTCCGGACATGGGGACGATCCGGGGCAAGCGGAGTCGAGCGATCCTCACGCTCTGCCTGACCTGTGGGCTGCGCCGAGCCGAGTTGGCCCACCTTGCGTTGGAGCATCTTCAACGGAGGGAAGACCATTGGGCGATTGTGGATCTAGTCGGGAAGGGCGGACAGATTC
>Ga0187781_10003707_pt1 | contig 11442 bp, 6 predicted proteins | sample 0715_SJ02_MP02_2_FD_132447 | JGI IMG/M metagenome (GOLD analysis project Ga0187781, IMG submission 132447) | Tropical peat soil microbial communities from peatlands in Department of Meta, Colombia - 0715_SJ02_MP02_20_MG | ecosystem: Environmental > Terrestrial > Soil > Wetlands > Peat | place...
CAACTTCCCAATCACCAACGGTTCGCTTCAAACCATGTGCGCGAGCTGCTCCGGCAACAATCCCACCCCGGATGCCTTCGTCACTAAGTTCACCTCTTCCGGAACTCTCGTTTATTCCACTTACCTCGGCGGCAATGCGGCCGATGGCGGAGGCGCACTCCAGGCAATGGGGATTGCGGTGGACACCTCCGGCGACGCGTATATCACAGGCCAGACTCTTTCTACGAATTTCCCCGTCACAGCAGGCGCTTTCCAAATGACGTGCTCGAGCTGCGGCTCATCCATTCCGGACGCGTTTGTCACGAAACTGAATCCAAGCGGCTCCGCTCTGGTCTTCTCGACATATCTCGGTGGCAGCGCCTTGGATGCGGGAGCAGCGATTGCAGTGGATTCCAGCGGCAACTCCTACATCACCGGTTTAACTTCTTCCAACGATTTCCCGACCCACGACTCATTGCCCGCGCCAAATAATTTTCTCCAGGGCGCGCAAAACGCCTTTGTGACGGAATTCGATTCCACGGGCGGCCTCGTGAGCTCGACCTACCTCGGTGGGAGCGGCACCGATACGGGTTATGGCATAGCCGCCGATGCGAGCGGCATCTACGTCGCTGGCGAAACCAGTTCGAACAACTTCCCGACTGTGAACCCGTATCAGGGCGCCTTCAAAGGCGTCAACGACGCATTTGTCAGCAAACTCGCTCCGGGCATGAATGGCGACCTCGCTCTCGTTTATTCCACCTATCTTGGCGGAACTTCGAACAACGGTGCCCGGGCCCTCGCCATCGATTCCTTGGACGATGTCTACGTGACCGGCACGACGAATTCAGGGGACTTCCCAGTCACACCCGGTGTTTTTCAGCCGACCTTTGGCGGGGGGTCCAGCAACGCCTTTGTCACCGTGTTCAATCCCAGCGGCTCGAATTTGATTTACTCCACCTATCTCGGCGGCAATGGATTTGATCTGGGCCTTGGAATTGCGGTCGACGCTTCCTTCAACGCCAACGTAGTCGGCCAGACAACGTCCACGAATTTTCCCACCGCCAATCCTGTTCAGGCCACTTACGCCACCAACACGGATGCATTCGTCACTCGCTTCGTTCGTACTGGGTGCGCTCCCACTTTCTCGACCTATTTGGGCGGCCACGCTACGGATATCGGCAACGGAATCGCTGCCGATGCAGCAGGGAATGCATTCGTCACCGGCCAAACAAATTCCAACGATTTCCCTATCGCGAATGCGATTCAACCTGCGACTGGCGGCGGTTTTGATGCTTTCGTCTCTCAACTGACTATTTTCGCCGCGCCGGCGCTGTGCCTCAGCGATACGAGTCTTCAATTCACCGGCCAAGCCCTCACGACCACGAGTCCGCAGCAGATCATCACACTCCAAAATGCCGGCAATTCGGCCATGACTATTTCCAGCATCGCCTCGAGTGGCAACTTTGGCCAAACCAACAACTGCCCCACAACTCAGAATGGTCTTGCTGTCGCTGCCAGTTGCATGATTAACGTCGCTTTCTCCCCGACCCAGAGCGGTATCAACATCGGATCAGTCACCATCAGCGATACCGCGGGAGGCAGCCCTCAAAGCATCACTCTTTCGGGCACTGGCACGGATTTCAGTTTGTCCGTTGTCCCCACGACGAACACCGTTCCAGCAGGCCAGCCGGCCCAGTTTAATCTCACGGTGGCGCCGATCAACGGATTCAATGGCACCGTCAACTTGACCTGCAGCGGCGCCCCTTTAAATGCCGACTGCACCTTCCAATCAAACAGCGTAACGCTCAATGGGATGACGTCCATTCCAGTGCAAATCAATGTCACCACCGAGGCAAGGTCTGAGTTTGTTCCCTTCCCCGGGCCGAGGAAAGGCGATCCTGCCCTCTTACTTGCAATTGCGGCGCTATTCCTCTTGGGCTTCACGATTTTTGTGGCTCATGCAAAAGTCTTCGGCTATGCAAACGGCTTCAACGCCGCAGCTCTCCTCCGCGTAGCGGCGCTCGTCCTTCTTCTTGCCGCGGTCTTGATCGTCCCGGCCTGCGGCTTTCATAACAATGTGCCCAAGGGAACGCTGGCAGGCAGCTACCCCATGACCTTCACGGGAACAGACGGCACACTTCAGCACTTGGTCCAGGCGACCTTGATCGTGAAGTAGGGGATTCGCCTGCTTCGCTGGTATTGAAGATTAAATAAGGTTATACTAGCCCTGTTTCGAAGGTAGGAGGGCAAGCCCCCCGCTCCAATGAGCTGACAGTTTCGTCGGTCCCTTAGTGGATCAAAATTACGGATCGTAGTTTCCGGGTACAACTTCACCTTTCGCGTACCCGCCCCGCCTTAGCTGGCGATACCCAGCCCGCAATGAGGAGCCGGACATGGGATCTATCAGCACCTTTCGCCATCTGCTTTGGGCCCCGCAAGCGCGCGGCGCAAGAACGTTCCTCCTTTTATTCCTCCTGGCCCTGGGCTTGACCGGCCTCATCTCTTGCGACCACAAGTCTGCTATCGTCTCGCCCGATGCGCCTCCCGTTTTGACGATGATTTCTGTCTCGCCTCCCACGCCGTCTATCGCCGTCAGTGGAACACAGCCGTTCACTGCCACCGGCACCTATAGCGACGGCTCAACAAAAAATCTCACCAACTCCGCCACTTGGACCTCCTCGAATACCGCCGATGCCACCATCCAGACCTCCGGCCAGGCGCAACCAGGAGTTGCCACGGGCGTCGCGGCCGGATCCGTCACGATCACCGCTGCCATGAGCGGCAAGAGCGGAACCGCCATGCTGACGATCACGGCGAGCGCTCCCACCCTTGCTACCATCTCCGTTACTCCGCCCACCCCGTCCATCGCCATCGCTGCCACTCAGCAATTCACCGCCACCGGAACCTACAGCAACGGAACCGTGCAGGTCATCACCTCTACCGTCACCTGGACTTCTTCGAATAATTCCGAAGCCACCATTCAAACCGCCGGACGGGCCAGCCCGGGGCTAGCCACCGGCGTCTCCGGCGGCTCAGTTACGATCACGGCATCCCTGAGCGGCGTCAACGGCACAGCGACGCTCACTATCACAAGTTCAAGTGCCACCCTCGTCTCCATCGCCGTGGATCCTCTCGATCCGAGCATCGCCGTCGGCGCCACGCAACAATTCTTCGCCACGGGAACTTTTAGCGACGGCTCCACGCAAGACATCACCACCACCTCTGCCTGGTCCTCCTCGAATACCGCGGACGCCACCGTTCAAACAGCCGGCCAGCCCCAACCCGGCCTTGCTTCCGGTGTCAGTACGGGAAGTGTCACCATCACAGCTTCCTCCAGCGGAAAAAGCGGAACTACCTCGCTTACCGTGACTGCCACTGCGGGCAATGGTACAAAGATTCCGTTGATGGACATGACCGCCTCGCAGAACTATTTGAATTTCCAGGGCGGGCTCTATGAGAACAGCAGCGACACCGTCCCCGCGGATCATGCTGCGGACGGACAAACCATCGCCGCCACGATTCAGCCTCTCGATTCGAACGGAAATCCCAGCGCTGCCGGAAAGGTCGCTTTCGTCTCCGTCGGCATGTCCAACGCTGCCGATGAGTTCGGATTGTTCATCTCGGACGCCGCCGCCGATTCTTCCGTGAACCACACCACCCTTGTCATTGCCAACGGTGCAGCCGGCAGCCAGGTGGCTCCCTGCTGGACTGTGGCTACTGGTCCGGCTCCTTGCGGCACTGGTGTGGAAAATGAGTACGACCGAGTCCTGAATACCGTCCTCACGCCCCTCGGCCTCACCGAGCAGCAGGTGCAAGTCATTTGGCTTAAGGAAGCCGATAGCACTCCGGGCGGCGGCGGCTGCGGCACAAACGGCGACTCAGCATGTCGTTCCCTTTGCGATACGACGATCGCAGGCTGCTCTAACACAGTAACTGGGACCGAAGCCGTCCGATATGAGTCGGAGGTGGGCGAAATTCTCCGCGCCGCGAAGACCCGCTGGCCCAACCTTAAGCTCGCGTTTATTTCGACGCGGATTTACGCGGGATACGCCACCACGGACTTGAACCCCGAGCCTTACGCCTATGAATACGGGTTCTCCGCCAAATGGCTAATCGAGGCGCAGATTACTCAAATTCGTACCGGCACGGTTGACCCAATCGCCGGCGATCTCGACTACAATGACGGCACCGCACCCTGGACCGCCTGGGCGGCTTACATATGGGCGAATGGCGATATCCCGCGCTCGGATGGATTGGTTTGGTGCGACGGTCAGACAGGGTCACCCTGCAACGGTGAAGTGGATTTCCAGAGTGATGGGACTCACCCGGACGTAGTGGGAGGACAGAAAGTCGCGAACATGCTCCTGAATTTTTTCCTGACATCTCCCTTTACTTCCGGCTGGTTTGCAGCGCAGTGAAGGGACTGGCGAGGAGGGATAAATTTGTTGTCTTCGGTACAATCGAAGCATCCTGCGGAGCAGGATTCGGCATCCATTGCTTCGAATCCCGCATGTCGGGATGCGCTTCCACCCTGGAATCGTTTCTGAAGTGGTGAATTCTCTCCTAATTTGAGGTGCATGAACCTCGATGGGACTCTTTAGTCGGCTCGAGAATCAGATGCGGCGCGCCGCCGTCCTCTTCGCGTTGGCCTTGATCGTCTCCCTGTTCGCTTGTGGAGGGACAACCGTCGTGCCCGTCGGTGGCGGAGGCGGGGGAGGAGGCGGTGGTGGAGTTGGTGGAGGGTCTGCAAATACTTGTACCGGTGCCGCCATACCCCAGGCACCGGCCGATGTGACGGCGGAATTGACCCGTGTTGCTTCCGGCGTGACCGTCACGCAAGTGACCAGCCTCCCTGTCAGCGGCGGAAGCTGGAACACTTACGACGACGTCTTGGCCTACAGCCCAATGGCCAATGCCATGCTCTACAATTACGGCGGAGCTCCAGCAGCTATTGCCAGTGCCGACCAGGATGGTGCGAGCGCTCAGGTAATCTCCGGCGCTCCTCAGGGAATTGAAGTTCAGGTCACCATTGATGGCAAGTTTGCCTACTACCAGGGCCAGAACCCGGACGGCACCGCCGACGTATATGCTGTTTCCCTGAGCCCTGGCGCTGATTGCACGCCGGTTCGGCTGAGTCAACTGAGCATGATTCCAGTCCCCCCGGCGGCGCAGTTGATCATTTCCACTTCCAGCATCGATCCGGTCTCCGGCCACAATGTCATTGCCTTCTCCGAAGGGACGATTTTGCACCGCGTCCTCGACGATGGCACAGAATTGCCTGACATCACTCTGGGCGATGCCGAGAACGCCAACGTCTTCCACCGCATGCGTTTGAACCCGGTCTTCTCCAATATCCTCTGGTACAAGCGCGACCAGCCCCTACCGAATCCAAATGGTGAGGCCGAGCCGGAAATCTGGGTGGTGAATCTACAGTCTCCGAACACGGTTTACAGCGTCACGGGTGGCGTTCCGGCTGACCACAACTCTTGGTCAAACAATGGAATGAACATCGGCTACATCGCGAATGGCTTTTGGTCCATCGCGAATGTCCTCAACTCCCAGGGTTCCTTCCTCCAGAACGGCGGCGTTTTCACGAACACAGAAATCGGGCCCTCGAATGGCAGCTTCACCGTGGACTTCTGCGACCTCTCTCCAGATAGCTCCGTGTATGTCTGCGCCGAAAATTATCAGGCCATCTACTTGATGTCACTCGACGGCACCCAAACCAAATTCCTGGCCACTCCCGACTCCGACCCCACCGAGGCGATCTATAACGGCATCCCCAAGCCTCGCTTTCTCGATATGCAGCACATCATCTTTTCGAGTGACCGGACGGGCATCCCCCAGGTTTACGTCATCTCAGGATTCACGACGACCTTTTAGCTCCTCTCCAACCGGACGAAAGTTTGGAAATTCGTTCCATCTCCACAGACGCATTCTCTTGCAGATTCCTGCCATTTCGTGCCAATTTGCGCAAGTACATGTGTGCTTTGACGAGACCTCGCCTCCTTTACCCGATCGCTTTTAGGGTTAGTCGATTTTTGTGCGCTCAGCCTTCTTCCCTCGCCCCCATTTCCTCACCCCCCGCTCCTCCATTTCTAATCTACGGTACAGGGATTAGAAATCGTTCTAAGTTATTGAAAATAAAGGGCGGAATTTTTTCTAATATACGGTACGGAGCCCTTTCAGGTTTTTGTTGGTTTGGGCGTATGCAGTCAAAAAGCCGCTCCAATTTGCCCCCAATGCACTAACCTAGGAGAGACTGACAAATTCATGTCCGCGAAGACACACTCCATAAGTATCTTTGGTCTCGGCTACGTCGGCACTGTCACCGCCGCCTGCTTCGCTCACCAAGGCCACCACGTAATCGGTGTTGACGTCAATCCCGCCAAAGTCGCCATGCTCGATTCCGGCCGCGCCACCGTTGTCGAAGCGAAATTGGACGAACTTGTGGCCGAAAGTCACAAGACCTGCCGGCTCCACGCCACGAACGACATATCCTCAGCGGTCCTCAAGTCGGACATCTCCTTCGCCTGCGTCGGTACCCCCAGCCAGCGGAACGGGAAACTCGACCTCTCGCAAATCGAGCACGTCTGCCAGGAAATCGGCCGCGGGCTGGCCGCTAAGGCTTCATTCCACACCGTGGTCTTGCGCAGCACCGTCCTGCCGGGTACGACCAGGTCTGTTGTGCTTCCGGCTCTCGAGCAGTCCAGCAAGAAGCGCGCCGGCATTGATTTCGCTGTCTGCTATAACCCGGAGTTCATGCGCGAGGGCACCGCTGTTGCAGACTTCTTTAATCCGCCCTACACGATTTTCGGTGCCGATTCACCGGACTCTCTGTCCACGCTTCGCGAAATTTATGACGGAATTCCGGGCAAAATTTTTGAAACCAGCCTCTCTGCGGCTGAAATGGTCAAATATGTCTCCAACGCTTTCCATGCTTTGAAGGTTAGCTTCGCGAATGAAATTGGAACCTTTGCGTCGCAACTCGGTGTTGACACCGAAGAAGTCATTCGAATCTTTACCTCGGACACAAAACTGAACATTTCTCCCGCCTATCTCTCTCCGGGATTCGCGTTCGGCGGTTCTTGCCTTCCGAAGGATTTGCGCGCCCTCAGTTATCGCGCGAAGGAGCTCGACCTGAAGCTTCCGGTCCTCGAAGCAATTCTGCCCAGCAATGTCGAACACATCGAGCGCGCGATGAACGCCATTCTAAGGACGAACAAGCGGAAAGTCGGACTTCTCGGCCTCAGCTTCAAGGCGGGCACGGACGATTTGCGCGAAAGCCCACAGGTGCAGCTTGGTAAGCGGCTGATCGGGGAAGGTTTTCAGCTAAAAATTTGGGATCCCTGCGTTTCACTTGGACATCTCGTCGGTTCGAACCGCCAGTTCATTGATGAGGTCATTCCCCATCTCGGTTCTCTGCTTTCAACCAGCTTGCCGGACGTCGTTCAGCAGTCCGAGGTCGTGATCATTGGAACAAAGTCGGTCGACCGCGCCGAACTCGCGGCCTTGCTCAAGCCCGGGCAGATCGTCATTGATCTTGTCAATTTGGAAAAATCTCAGCGCCTGGGCGGATCGGACTCCTACCACGGCCTTTGCTGGTGACCGTTCAAATCAATCTGAACTGAGAGGCAGTATTCTCGAAGAACTTACAGGAGGATGGCCAGTCGCGCTGGCCGGCGTTTCGGCCGCTTCGGCCTGTATTTGCCGCAGCGGATACACCCACTCAAGCAAGGGCGTCGTCATGAATGTCGTGACGAGCGCCATCAAAACCATCATCGAAAAAACGACGGGCGAGATGACCCCGATGTCGAGACCGATGTTCAAAATCACGAGTTCCATCAGCCCGCGCGTGTTCATCAAGATGCCGAGTCCTGCTGCATCTTTCCAGTTGAGTCCCGCGGCCTTCGCCGCAATCATGGACCCCCCGAGCTTTCCCCCAATCGCCACCAGGATAATCAGCCCGCAATAAAACCACATCTGCCTGCTTTGCAGTCCGTGCAGATTCATCCGCAATCCCGTAAAAGCAAAAAATAAGGGCAGCAGGAGCACCACCACGATGGACTCGAATCTTTCGAGTACGTGGCGCACGAACTCCCGTTCCTTCGGCATAATCACGCCGGCCAGAAACGCGCCGAACAACAAGTGAATGCCGAGCCGCTCCGTGATCAATGCCGACATCAGCACAAAGAGCAACACCAGAGCGCTCATTCCCTCGCTTAAATTGCCGCTCCGCTTATAGACTGTGTAGAACCGCCCCACGAGTGGTTTCACGCCGCAGACCATCAGCAGCGCGAACGCAATCGTTCCCGTTATCGTGATCCACACTGGCGTGGAACCGGCCTGCGCCCGGATCAGCACCACGATGTACGCGAGGATGCACCAGCCCGTGATGTCGTCCACGGCCGCGCACGCGATCGCCAGCGTGCCGAGGCGCGTGCCAAGCATGTTGCGGTCCGTCAAGATTCGTGCCAATACGGGGAACGCCGTGATGCTCATCGCCGCGCCCATGAAGAGCGCAAATCCCGTGAACTTCACGCTGCTATCCGAGAGCCGTGTGTAAAGACCGAGCGCAAGTAGCGCACCCAGGAAGAACGGCGCGATGATGCTCACGTGGCTCACGAGCACGGCCGCATGTCCGTGGTGCGACAATTCCTTGTAGTTCAGCGCCACGCCCACCAGGAACATGTAGATCAATATTCCGATCATGCTGAACGTGTTCAGGTACGTCAGGCTCGACGCGGGAAACAGAAACGCCGAAGCCTTCGGCGCGACCCATCCCAGGAGCGACGGCCCCAGGAGAATTCCTGCCACCATCTCTCCAATTACCTGCGGCTGATTGATGTACCGGAAAAGGATCCCGAAGATGCGCGCGGCTGACACGATCACGGCAATCTCGAGAATCAGTGTGACTACCGGAGACATTACCTTGCGCTCCTGCCGTCGGCCTCTTTTCGAACCGCGCTGAAGGCGAGCGGAGAACAAGAGCTGCAATCGTCGAATGAGATAGTCCCGCTTAGCGAACCCTCATTCTCCTGATTGTTCAAGCGCGCATCCAGACGAAGTGAATGGGGGTCGGGGCAGCCGGCCGCCGCGTGGGATGCGGCTTTGGCCTTCTCACTGCCAACGGAATTGGCACTCAGCAGGCTGGACGGATTGATCGTGCCTGCGAGCACAGTTTTCTCCGCATTGTTAAGAGTAATGATTAAATCTCTGCCGGATTGAACGATACTCAAGAGCGGCTGTGGCGCATCCGCGGCTGTGGCATCACACGGCATTCCGTGCCAGCGGGTGAGGTCTGTCTCGACGATCCAGTTTCCGCGCACGGCAGCGGGCGGAGTCAAACGCATCCCGCCCCGGAGGATCCCGACCAGGCCCAGCAAAGGGCCTCCGACGAGCAGTAGATAAACGCCGACGATTTTATTCCTGCTCATTGCGCCTCACGCAACAGGCGAAACATCCTTGCGCGCGTTGCCAGAATTCCCAGTGGTCCGCTGCCCATTCAAAACGGCGGATATCTCGGCGTGTAGCCTGGGTCCGCCTGCAATCAACCCGGAATGAAGCGGCGACTGCCGATTGAAGGCGAGCGGAGAGCCGTCCAAGCTTTCGACGAATCCTCCTGCGGCTTCCAAAAGCGCCACGCCTGCGGCAATGTCCCACTCATTTTTGGGTGACAGCGTCCAGGTTGCATCGGCCATCCCCGCCGCCACCAGCGCGAGCTTGTAGGCGACCGAACCGGTGGGACGGACGGTGAATGAAGCATTCTGAATTGCATCCCATTCGCCGCGTTTCACTTCACTGCGACTGGCAAGTACCACTCCCCCTGCGAGCTGGTCCCGCTGGCTGGCTCGCACCGGCTTCCCGTTGCAGGTCACACCGGCTGAAAGGGAGCCGAGAAATAGTTCCTTCGTTACCGGGTTGAATATGCCGCCGGCTACGGCGCGCCCATTCTCAATCCATCCGATGGAGACGCACCACTCAGGAATGCCGGCAATGAACTCAAATGTCCCATCCAGTGGATCCACCACCCAAACGTGGGATTTCCCCAGGCGACTCAGATCATCCACGCTTTCTTCCGAGAGCCACCCTTCCCCCTCCCGTGGTAGCATGTTCCTTAGGACGCGGTTCACCGCATGGTCCGCTTCTGTCACAGGACCTCGGCCAGAGGACTTCTGTGAAGATGCCACTGCACCCGGTACGAATGGGGCTAAAGCGGCCCCCGCGGCTTCCAGAGCCTCGAAGATGCGCTCAAGAACCACTTCCATGTTCGTCTGTACAGTCGGCACTTAGAAATCCCTTCTTGCCATTTTCTTCAGTGCTGCGGCGCCGTCCGATGACCGCATTGACCTAATGGCTCACGCCGTTCTTGGAGCCGAAATCTCCGTTTGCACTGACCCCAATGAACCCCTGCCTCTCCAGATGGAGAAAAATCTCCTGCGCGGCCTCTTCGGGACTCATATCGTTCGTGTCGATCGCTACCTCGGCGTCTGCGGGCGGCTCGTAGGGATCCGAGATGCCGGTGAACTGCTTCACCAGCCCTGCTCGGGCTTTGGCGTAGAGTCCCTTTCGGTCGCGCGATTCACAAACATCAAGCGTGGTCGCAAGATGCACCAGGATGAATCCGCCGTGAGGCTGGATCATTTCCCGGACTTCTTTGCGAATGGAATCGTATGGTGCGATGGGAGCGCAGATGGCGATTCCGCCATTCTTCGTGATTTCCGAGGCCACAAATCCGATCCGGCGGATATTGATGTCCCGGTGTTCGCGCGAGAATCCCAGTTCGGAGGAAAGATGCTTGCGGACAATGTCGCCGTCCAGTAGCGTCACGGGCCGTCCACCCATCTCGAGAAACTTCACCCGCAAGACATTCGCAATCGTTGACTTCCCCGAACCGGACAGTCCCGTGAAAAAGACCGTAAAGCCCTGCCGGTGCCTGGGGGGATAACTGCGCTGGAGTTCACGCGCGACGTCCGGGAATGTGAACCAGTTCGGAATCTCTTTCCCTTCCGCCAGCCGACGGCGCAACTCGGTTCCCGAAATATTTAGCACTTTGGCGCCATTCTTCACTTCATCTTCGGGAACGTAGGTGTCTTGTTCCGCGAGGTAGACCATCATATTGAACGGAACCATGGTGACGCCCAATTCCTGCTGGTGTTGCTTCAATAGGTCCTGCGCGGCGTAGGGACCATAAAATGGTTTGCCCTTGGAATCATTTCCAGGACCGGCGTGGTCGCGGCCCACGATGAAATGGCTCGCGCCATGATTCTTTCGAATGATGGCGTGCCAGACCGCTTCGCGAGGCCCGCCCATTCGCATCGCCAGGGGAAGGAGCGCAAGGCGGACCGTATCCTTCGGATATCGAGAGAGCAAGGCCTGATAGCAGCGAACCCGCACGTAATACTCCACGTCTCCCGGCTTCGTCATTCCAACGGAAGGATGGACCAGGAGATTCGCTTCCAC
>Ga0187781_10003708_pt1 | contig 11442 bp, 10 predicted proteins | sample 0715_SJ02_MP02_2_FD_132447 | JGI IMG/M metagenome (GOLD analysis project Ga0187781, IMG submission 132447) | Tropical peat soil microbial communities from peatlands in Department of Meta, Colombia - 0715_SJ02_MP02_20_MG | ecosystem: Environmental > Terrestrial > Soil > Wetlands > Peat | place...
CCCCGTTCGATGACCTGGCGAACCCCGCCGTCGGGCACCTGCAAGGCACTTCGGGGTGAGCTCCGCGACAATCCGGGTGCGGCTGGCAAGCCGTGCGTGGCAGCCGTGCACGGCCTTGATCAGATGCCGGGATAATCCAGGCTGGATCCGCACCGTGTTTTCACAGCTCAAGACCCATAACTACGACACATGCGGCCACAGTCCGCTGTGCCGTCGGACGGACCCACCACCGCGCCCACCGGCCCGGCCGTGGCGAGCGGCCAGTAGGCCAGGGCCAGGAGGGCCAGCAGCGGGGCGGAGTTCGGGTCGGTGCCGCCGCCGGCCAGGATCTGGCCGAACGCCTCGCCGAACACCCAGATGAACGTGGCCACCACGAGGGCCAGGATCAGCGTGCTCCGGGCCAGCGGCGGAGGCAGGAACACCCGGGCCCGGTTGATTCTCGACTCAGCGCGAGCGCGGACCATGGCCGGTGTCGTGCCTTATCGCCGCACTGGCCTTACTCCGGAAGGTTGAGGATTTCGATGGTACCGCTGTTCTCGTCGGTGACGTAGGCCTGGCGCCCGTTGGGCAGCACCGAGATGCTCGTTGGAGCTTTCCCGGTCGGGATCTCGCCGATGACGCGGTAATCCGCGGTGTCGATCACCGTGACCGTGTTGTCCAAGTTGTTTACCGTGAAGAGGTAGCGCCCATCTGGCGAGTACGTGATGTCCAGCGGCTCCCTCCCGACCGGGATCTGCTTGATCATCTGGTCGGTCACGGTGTTGACCAGGAAGACCTCGTTACCGTCGTAGCTCGTGACCGCCAGGCGGCGGCCGTCGGGCGAGAGGGCTTCGCTGTGCGGGGTCTCGCCAACGTCGATCTCTGCGATGATGCTGTTATTGCGGGCATTCAGGACCGTGACGATGCCGGACATGTGGTCCGTGGTGTAAAACCGCCCGTCCTTACCGAATGCGACCCAGTGCGGGTTCGCCGGGACGGCGATCCCGCCGATCAGCTGTTTGGTTGCCGTGTCGATCACGTCGACGACGTTCTCATCGGAGCCGCTCATCGCCGTGTTGTGGTTCGGCACGTAAAGGTACTGCCCGTCCGGGCTCGTCGCGGAGGGGCCCGGTGTGTGATTGTCCACCGGCACGGTTGACGTTACGGTGCCGGTAGCAGTCTCGATGAACGCGATGAGGTGCACCGAGCCGCTGACGTTGTAGACGCTGACGTAGGCGGTCCGGCTGTCAGGCGAGAACGAGACGAACTGTGGCGGCCCCTGAGGGATCTTGATGGTCCCGGACACCCGGTCATCGGCCGTGTCCAGCACGGTGATCACGCCTGCACCTGGATTGGCGATGTAGGCGAACTTGCCGTTCGGCGCGACCTGGACGTAGCTGGGGGTATGCCCGACTTGTATCTTCCCCGCGACCGCGGGAACGGCGACGCTTGGCACGCTGCTGGCCGCCGCGGCAGTGCCGGTCCTTGTTGCATCGCCCGCGTTCTGCGCAGCGTCACTGCCGCCCCGGTGCGGCCTGGCCGAAGCTATCAGGACGAGCACGATTGGAATTGCCAGTGCCGCGACCGCGGCCAGAATCAGCACGCCAAGGCGGCGCCATGCAGGCCCGCGCGCCGACCTGCCCGTCGCCACGCCAGGTGGCAGGCGACTGCCGTCGGTCGGCTCGAGAAGACTTATGCCCTGCGACATGTCAGGCGGTCGCAAGCCGCCCCGATCGTCAACGCTGTCCGCGATCGCCGGTTGCGTCACGCTGTAAAGGACGCCCTCTGCGGACCGGTCGCCTGCTGGCTCCGCTTCGGGACCCGGCGGCTTCGCCACGCTTGGCCAGGCTGCGACGGCGGTCGCAGCCTGCCACGTCGGAGCCGTTATCTCGGTCCGCCTCGGAGCCTGCAACTGCCTCGTTAGCGAAGTCGGCGCCGCGGTCAGCAAGGCTTCGCGGGCCGCCGCGGCCAGCAAGCCAGCGGTCTGATAGCGGTCCTTCGGGTCTTTGGCCATGCCGCCGGCAATCACGGCGTCCAATGCTGACGGAACGCCGTCGACGAGGCTACTGGCCGCCGGAGGATCGGAGTAGAGCTGAGCATAGACAAGCGCGGGCAGGTCTTTGCCCTTGTAAGGTGGTGCGCCGGTGAGGCACTCGTGCAGCACGCAAGCTAGGGAGTAGACGTCGGCCCGCCCATCAATGTCGTTGTCGGCGAACCGTTCCGGGGCCATGTAGTGCAGCGTTCCGATCGTTGGCCCGGTGATGGTCAGCGATGTCTGCCGGCCGCCGATCGACCGGGCCATACCGAAGTCGACCACATAAACAAAGTCGCTAAATGTGATCAGGATGTTCGAAGGCTTTATGTCGCGGTGGACGAGGTGGTCGGCATGCGCGGCATCCAAGGCGTGGGCGACCTGACTGATAAGGTGCACAGCCCGCTGCGGCGCGATCCGGCCGCTCGTATCGAGCAGCAGGCCCATGTCGGCGCCATCCACCATCCGCATGTCGATAAACAGCTGGCCATCGATCTCGCCGAAGTCATGAATGGGGATGACGTGCGGTTCCCCCAGTCGCGCAGCGACGTTCGATTCGCGCTGGAATCGCTTGAGGTACTCCCGGTCACCGGAGAGCGCTTTGGGCAGGAGTTTCAGGGCGACGAACCGGTCACGATGCGTGTCGTACGCCTTATAAACTTCCCCCATGCCACCGGAACCCAGCAGGCAGTCAAGGCGATAGTTTCCGACCTGCCGTGCAGTCATGGGAACCCCCCCACAAAATGACTAGGTCAGCCTCTGCACCGCAGACGTTAGAGCATATTGGGAAATCTGTCTCCTTGTTTGGACATCGCAGGCCATCAGACCACCAGCGGAATCCATCACGCCATCGCCGCCGATCTGATGTGCGTCTGGAGACAGCCCCTCGGCCAGCCGGCCCGATGTGTCGGTAAGCCGACAGTAAGGCTGTCGCCGGGGTGACTGACGGGCGCGCCCAGGTCCGCGATGGTTGGAGAAACCGGTCCAGAGACTGAGGAGCCGACGATGACCTGGCTGCTGTACAACATCCCCCTGATGGTCCTGTTCTTCGCCCTGTGGGTGGGCATCCCGGCCTGGCTGGTGGTGCGGCACCCGGACAGCGGCCCGCAGCCAGCCCAGCCGCCCGTCCTCGCATACCTGCCCACCCAGCAGCACAACGGCTCTGGTTACCAGCGCGCGGCCTGACCCGCGGAGGGGACGGACCAGGAGCAGATGGGTCCCGCTGATCGGTAATCGGCGCCACCTTCTGGGTGGCGCCGATTCACTGTCGGCGGCCTCACCCCCGCGGTCCGGCGGAGGGCGGCATCGGCGACATCATCTCAACCTCAGGCCTGCCCACACTGCGCCTTGGCTACCGTCTAGTGTCTAGTTACAGTAGACATAATGAACGATGAGCTACTGGCGGAGGCCCGTCAGGCCCAGGAGCGGCTGATCGATGCCGAGCGCGACGTCGAGGTGGCCCGCGCCGAGTTCCACCGGGCCGTCCGGCGCCTGCACCTGCACGGCGCATCCCTGCGCGAGCTCGCCGCGAACCTGGGCCTCAGCCACCAGCGGGTGCACCAGATCGTGGAGGAGGCCGGCGGCTCCCGCCGCTGGGTCCGCGGCGGTGCCAGCCGCGGGCGTCCCGATCCGCTACTGCTGGCCTGCTCGTTCTGCGGGAAGCGGCAGAACGAGGTGCGCAAGCTCATCGCCGGCCCTGGCGTGTACATCTGCGGCGGCTGCGTCGACCTGGCCAAGAACGTCATCGGTTCTGGCCATCCCGCTGACACCGAACGAGGCACGATGAATTCCGTGCCCCGCGAGCAGACCGGCGTGCGGTGCCCCTTCTGCGGTAAGGAACGGTTTCAGGTGGCCCGTATGGCCATCATGCCGGAGGTGACGCTGGAGAGGACCTCCGCGAGCGCGGCCATCTGCTCGGAGTGCCTCAAGCTGTGCAGCGAGATCATCAGCGAGGAACTCAACTCCGACGGCTAGGCCGCGCCGGGGTCATCCGGTCAGCTCGCGCAGGTACTGCGGGAGCATCTGGCGCCACGTGGGCCACTGGTGCGCCCACTGCGGGCCCCAGTTGTCCATCCGGTTGGGGATGCCCTTGGCCCCCAGGACGTCGGCCATCCGCCAGGATTCGCCCACGTCCTCCCACTCGCCCTCGCCGGACGCGAGCACCACCTTCCGCTCCCGGAGCCGGTCCAGCTGCGGGCCCTCCAGGCCCGGCAGGAACTGCAGCGGCGCGGCGAAGTACAGGTCCTGGCTCCAGGCTTCGTCGTAGAAGCGCTCGATCCGGTAGGTGCCGCTCATGCCGATGGCCGCGCCGAACACGTCCGGGTAGCGGCACAGCACGGCCACCGCGTTGAACGCGCCGATCGACGCGCCGCTCGTGATCACATCCACGGAATGGCCGCCGAGATCCGCCCGGATGGCGGGCAGGACCTCCCACCGGACGCATTCGTGGAACTGGTTGAGCAGCCACATGCGGTGCTCCGGCGAGTCCGCCTTGGCCACCATGGCCCGGCCGGCCACGCTGTCGACCGAGTACAGCTTGATCCGGCCCTCGGCCAGCAGCGGCCCGCACGCGTCGACCAGGCCGTGCCGCTCGATCTCCTCGGCGTCGCCGCCCGCCGACGGGAAGACCAGCACCGGCCTGCCGAACAGTCCCCACCGCACCACCGTGATGGGCTCCTGCAGCCGCTCGGAAAACCACCGCTCCCTGACCCTCAGGTCCTCAGCCAACGCAACCACCCGAATCTTTCAAAAGTTCTGAACAACACTCACGGTTCACTCGTAGTAGAACTTCTGTGGCCCGGGGAAGATCCAGGACAGCCCGGCCCGCAGCCGGTCGCGCCAGTTCTCCCAGCTGTGCCCGTCGCGCGCCTCAACGTAACGGACCGCCATCCCGGCGCTCTCGAACACCGGCACCATGGACCGGTTCGCCGTTATCAGCGGCTCGTAGACGCCGCAGCTGACGAACATCCGGTCGGCGACCCGCCGCGGGGCGGCGCGGTACCGGTTGATGAACCGCACCACCGGCTCGAACGCCGGCCCGCCGCCGTGGCTATCGCCGATATCGGTGAAGACGAACGATCCGGACTGCACCAGCAGCGACCCGTACACCTCCGGGTACCGGTACGCGGTGGCCAGCGACCCGACGGCGCCGAAGCTGGAGCCCATCAGGCACCTCCCGGCCGGCCGGCCCACCAAAGGCAGCTCCGCCTCCAGCCGCGGCAGCAGTTCGGCGGTCAGGTACCGGGCGTGCGCCGCCGAGTTGGCGTACTCGACCAGCCGGTCACCCGGGTACACGAACGCCGCGACGATCTCGGCCACGTCGAGCCGGTGGATGAGGTTGTCGAGCAGCGTCTTGGCCGCCGCGTACTGAAGGTAGTCGCCGCCGTCGTGGACGATCAGCAGCGGGTACCGGGCGGACCGGCGGTACCGGGCCGGCCGGTAGAGCGTCACCTTGGTGTCGCGGCGCAGCGCGCGGCTCGGCACCACCATGTCCGCCAGCGTTCCCGGCCGGGCCTCGGGGTCGGGAACCGTCCAGTCCGGTATCACGTGCCCACTGGCATAAAGGACCGAGGAACTCCCCACCGGGCTGTGCGACAGCCGCGGGTTCAGTGGGTCGTTGATCCGCTCGCGCTGGCCGCCGCGCGCCACCTCGAGCTGGTACTCGACCCGCGACCCCTCGGGAAGCTCTAGTACCACGTACCACAGGTCGGTGCCGTGCAGCCGGCGCAGCGGCATGTGGTCGGGCAGCCCGAAGATCCGGTGGATGAGGAACACCTCGTCCGCCTCGCCCCGGTACAGGAACGTGCAGCGGGCGCCCTCGACGATGGGCACCTCGTTCCGGGCCAGGAACCGGTCCACGGTCCCGGAGTCGAGTGGCCTGCGCTCCCGGAGCCGGTTGATGGCGAGTTTGCGGCCGGCCGCTACCGGCCGGCTCACGGTGGTCACGCGGCCTCGCCGACCGCGCTCACGTGCCCGTCCTCGGCCAGGACGCGGGTACCGGGCGGAAGACCGCCGCCGCCGGAAAACTCCACCCGGGCACCGGCCTCGAGCAACACACACCGGCCCGGCGCGAACCTTTGCGCGAAGACGGCCATCCGAGGCGTGTCGTCGAGCAGCAGCCGGGCCCGGGCGTGCGGCAGCAGCACCACGTCGTTGACCACGCTGAGGCCGCTGCCGTACACCTCGGGGTGGCCGGGGCCGTGCGGGGAGCGGTCACCGAACAGCACGATCCGGTCCGCCAGCGCCATCGCGCCCGCGGACCACGCGATCACCGGCGAGCGCCCCGTCGTGAACCGCAGGGTCTTGGACTCGGCCAGGGCGGCCGCGATGTTGAACAGGTGCAGCACCTCGGCCAGCACGCCCACGTGGCCCCCCGCGATGACCAGGGCGCCGGCCTCGCCGAGCAGGCTCGCCACCGAGGCCCGGTGCGACGCGATCACCGGCCGCTGGTGCGGCTGCAGCCGGGCGGAGAACTCGCCTCGCACCTCGTCTTGATGTCGGTGGTGCGCCGCGTCGAGCTCGCGGACCGCCGTGACCGCCTCGGCTACGGGCTCGGCGATGCGCTCGGTCAAGGTCCCGCCGAGCCGGTCGGCCGCGGCCCGTCGCTGCAGCGCGTACACCGCCTGCAGCGCATAGTCCAGCCGCAGCAGGTACAGGTCCGCCATCTCGGCGAGCATCCCCTGCAGCGCGCGCTCGGCCGCCGCGAATTCCGGGTCCCGCTCCTGCACGTCCAGCCACCGCCGGTACAACTCCAGCTTGACGACCTGCCTGCCCAGCAGCGCGCTCAGCTCGCCGTCGTCCGGCTCGCGCTCCTGCCACCCGGCCGTCACGGTGGCGAACGGCCCGGCCAGGCCCGACGGGAACAGCGACCGCACCACCGCGTCCAGCGTGGGCCGGCGCTGCGGCCCCAGCAGGATGACCCTCACGACGCGTAGACGCGCAGCGTGCGCCCCACCGTGTCGAGCATCTCGCGCAGCACGTCGTAGTCGGGGTGGCGCATCCGGACGTAGGCGTTGGCCATGTACCCGGCTTCGACCCCCTGCGTCGGCGTGCCCGGCGACGGCAGGTGCGCGTCGATGACCCACTCGCCGAACCGCTGCTGCAGCTCCTCGACGCCGCTGTACCCGCTGATCGTCCCGTCCTGCGAGGGGCGCAGCGCCACGATCCCGCTGGCGAACCGCCGCGACGGCGCCGCACTGGTCCGGCCGTGCACGATCGCCTCCGCCCATTGGCGATAGAGGTCCAGGTCGTTCCCCAGGGAATAGAGGTCCCAGGCTCCGACGCCCGGCGGCCGGCACCCGATCTCGGAGAACTTCAGCCCCTTGGGCCCGAAGAACCATTCCATGTGCGTGGCCGACGTCCCGATGCCGAGCGCGGCGATGACCCGCTGCCCCATCTCGCGCAGCTCCCCGTACTCCGGCGCGGTATCGATCCGGTTGGTGGAGATGAACTCCGGCGAGATCCACCGGGTCCGCATCGCCTCGAGCACGTTGGGGTAGTAGTGCGAGGCGAAGTCCACGCCCACCTGGCCGCCGACCGCGATCGTGTCGTAGAACCCTTCGTGGCCCTCGATGAACTCCTCGACGGCGATCGACCCCGCGCCCTGGCCGCCAAGGATTCCGAGGGCCTGGTCGAGCTCGGCACCCGAATCCACCCGCGCCGTCCCCGACGCCCCGGCTCCGCTGCGCGGCTTGAGGATCAGCGGGAAACCCACCTGATCGGCGAACGCGTGCGCCTCGGCCGCGCTGTCCACCGCGGCCGACGCCGCGGTCGGCACGCCCGCCGCGCGCAGCGCCTCCTTCATCGACGGCTTGTCCCGGCACAGCCAGGCCGTATGGACCGACGTCCCCGGGATCGTGCAGGCCTCACGCACCTGTGCGGTGGCCATGATGTGGGCCTCGATGGTGGCCTCGAGCCGGTCCACCCACAGCTTGTCCTGCACCCAGCGGACCGCGCGGGTCATGGCCTCCACGTCGGTGACCGAAGCCACCTGCTCGTAGTGATACAGCCAGTTCTTCAGATCCTGGTCGAACCCGTCCGCCGAGTACTCGCCGATGCCGATCACCGTCGCCCCGGCCTCGGCCAGCGCCCGGGCGAACTCCCGCTGATTGCGCGGGAAGAAGGGCTCGACGAAGATCACGTTCATGCCTGGAATGGTAGCCCGGAAAGTGATCTCATCAGGGCATGGCCGAACGCGCTCGCCTCCGCTCCCCGCATCTGGGCCGCGCCGTGATCGTCGGCCTCCTCACCCTCGGCCTGGCCGCCCTGGCCGGACCGGCCGCCGGAGGCCTCGCCCTCGACCCGGCCGTTCTGGCCACCGCCCCCGGTCCCTCCGGCGTTTCCGCGGTGGCGTTCAGCCCGGACGGCACGCTGCTGGCCAGCGCCTACAGTGACGGCACGGTGCGGCTGTGGGAGGTGGCGACCGGCCAGGTCTACGGCCTGATCCTCCAGGCCGGCTCCGGCCCGCAGGGCGGTGCGACCGGAGTGGCGTACAGCCCGGACGGCACGCTGCTGGCCAGCGCCGATGAGAACGGCGCGATCGGCCTGTGGAACCCGGCCTCCAGCCGGCCGGCCGGCTCGCCGCTGCAGGCGGGCAGCAGCGTGACCGGGGTGGCGTTCAGCCCGGACGGCAAGCTGCTGGCCAGCGCCGATGCCAACGGCTCCGTCCAGCTGTGGGACATCGCCACCGGCCAGGTCCACGGTCTGGCCCTCCGGGCCGGCTCCGGCTCTCCGGGCGGCGCGACCGGGGTGGCGTTCAGCCCCGACGGCTCGCTGGTGGCCGGCGGCTACAGCGACGGCACGGTGCAGCTGTGGGAGGTGGCGACCGGCCAGTCGGCGGGCTCGCCCCTGCAGGCCTCCAGCGGTGTGACCGGGGTGGCGTTCAGCCCGAACGGCACGCTCCTGGCCGTCGGCTACGACAACGGCACCGTCCGATTGTGGAATCCGGCCACCGGCCAGCCGGTCGGCTCGCCCCTGCAGGCCTCCAGCGGTGTGACCGGGGTGGCGTTCAGCCCGGACGGCACGCTGCTGGCCGGCTCCGGTGAGAACGGCGCGATCAGCCTGTGGAACCCGGCCTCCGGCCGGCCGGTCGGCTCGCCCCTGCAGGCGGGCACCAGGGTGAACGGGGTGGCGTTCAGCCCGGACGGCAAGCTGCTGGCCAGCGCCGATGCCGACGGCGCCATCAGGGTGTGGAACACGCCCGGCCCGGGCAGTGACTGGATCATCGTGCTGGCCCCGGTCCTCGCCATCGTCCTGGCGGGCCTGGCGGTCGCGATAACGGCGCGCGAGATGTGGCGGGCCCGCAGAGGCGGTGCTCTTTCCGGGAGGTAGTTATGGAAATCTTGCTGGTGGTGGCCACGCTGGTGGTCGGCGTCGCCGTGCTGTACGTGACCGCCACCTTCAGCATGCGGACCAGGCAGAATACCGCTCCGCTGATAGATGCCGCGGCCAAGGACGTCTCCGGGCAGATTGAGACGGCTGTGGAAGATCTGCGACGGCAGCTCCAGGTCCTGACCGATGAGCTGCAGCGAGACAGGGATCAGACCAGATTTGAGGGAAGGAAGGTCCAGGGCCGCCTCGATCACGCGGACAGCCGGCTTTCCAGTGTGGAAGGTCGGCTCCTGGCCGAGCTCGAGACGATCAGGCACCTCAGCGAGCAGATCGACGGCCGCCAGGACCAGTTGAGCGGAGACCTGCGGCAGCTGGATCACCAGGTCGCGCGCCTTACCGAGGCGGCCGTGCAGTTCCCGCCGGCCGGCCACGCCGCCGAGGAGACCGCCGGGGAGGAGGCCGCCGAGGTCGGTGCCCTGGGCCGGTTCTATGCCGAACGACTCCGGTTCTCCATCGTCCGCATCCCGCCGGAGTCTTTTCCCCGGTTCGAACGACAGTTCCGCATACTGGTCGAACGCGCTGTCGGAGAATTGCCCAGCCCGCGGCTCGACAGCCTGGGCGGTGCCCCGGCCATAACTGAGCGCGCGAAGAATGACCAGGGCTTCAGGGAGCGGCTGGGTCAGGCGGCCGCCGACTATCTGGCCACCAAGGGGGGAGATACGGTCTTCGCGGCGGCCACGGAACGATGGGTTACGCAGAACACGTTCCCGCAGGCCGCCGCGCCCGACGCCTGCCATCGCATCGGCCGGGGACTGGATGCCATCGTGGCCAGGCCGCTCGAGCAGACCGGGGCCGAGATACGGCTGCCGGGGATCGAGGCGGCGACTGCGGCCGGGATCGGCTCGGCCTACGTCCTGCAGCCAGTGACCGGGCCACTGGGCGAGCTGACCACGTTCCTCGAGATCACCGGTGTGGCCGTCGGGACGGCGACCGGACTGGATCCTCTCGCGCTGGCCTCGACCAGAATGCTCGCCCATGATCAGTTCCACGACCTGCTTGCGCAAGGCCTCGCGCAGGCCGCCCGCCAGGTCTTCCAGGCGCGGGAAGGACCCGAGGCCGTTCCGGGGTCAGCGCGCCCCGTGGACGAGGTTCCCGGGGTCAGCCGGCCGGTCAACACCGGACCAGGTCCCGGCTAGCGGGGTACGTTTTTCCCATGGTGACCGCCGGGTTCGTCGCGCCCTACCTGCTCGAGACCACGAGGCGGTTCGTCGAGGCGGCCGCGAGCCTGCCCGATACGAGACTCGCCCTCGTGACATGTGAACCCGAGGACGGCCTCCTGTCCGGCCTGCGCGAAAGCCTGGCCGGGCACTGGCGGGTCGACGACGCGCTCGACGCCGGCCAGATCGCCTGGGCGGTCGAGGGCCTGGGCCAGCGCGTCGGCCCGGTGCAGCGGCTGCTGGCCGTGCTGGAGCAGCTGCAGGTTCCGGTGGCCATGGTCCGCGAGCACCTGGGCATACCCGGCATGGACGCGGCCACGGCCCGCAACTTCCGGGACAAGGACCAGATGAAGACGGTGCTGCACGCCGCGGGCGTGCCCTGCGCCCGGCATCGGCTGGCCACCGACCCGGCCGAAGCCGCCGACTTCGCCCAGAGCGTGGGCTTCCCGCTGGTGGTCAAGCCGCCCGCCGGCGCCGGGGCCAAGAGCACGTTCCGCCTGGACGGTCCCGGCGATCTGGCCGCGTGGCTGGAGGTCGCCCCGCCCGCCCCGGACCGGCCCGCGCTGATCGAGGAGTTCCTGACCGGGGAGGAGGGCTCGTACGACAGTGTGATGGTCGACGGGGAGATCGTCTGGGACTCGATCTCGGACTACCTGCCGGCCCCGCTGGAGGTGCTGCGCAACCCCTGGATGCAGTGGGTCGTCCTGCTGCCTCGCGACATCAGCGGGCCCGAGTACGTCGGCATCCGCCAAGTCGCGCCGGCCGCCTTGCGAGCGTTGGGCCTGCGCACCGGGCTCACCCACATGGAATGGTTCCGCCGTCCGGACGGTTCGGTCGCCGTCTCCGAGGTCGGGGCCCGCCCGCCGGGCGCCCAGATCACCTCGA
>Ga0187781_10003710_pt1 | contig 11440 bp, 9 predicted proteins | sample 0715_SJ02_MP02_2_FD_132447 | JGI IMG/M metagenome (GOLD analysis project Ga0187781, IMG submission 132447) | Tropical peat soil microbial communities from peatlands in Department of Meta, Colombia - 0715_SJ02_MP02_20_MG | ecosystem: Environmental > Terrestrial > Soil > Wetlands > Peat | place...
AGGCGATGGAAGGGTTTGTCGAGAAAACGGTGGAAAACAGCCGACTGGCCATGTTGCTGGTTGAACATATGGAATCCATCGGCTCCGAGATGCAGGGCGTGTTGCAATTGCTCAATGAGATTCACTCAATCACCAACCAGACCAATATGCTGGCTTTGAATGCAGCCATCGAAGCGGCGCGTGCCGGTGAGGCTGGACGGGGTTTTGCCGTGGTTGCCGACGAGGTGCGTCATCTGTCTGGTCGTACCAGCAGTTTCAGCGAAGAAATTCGAACGCTGATCAATCGGGTGGATGGTTCGGTACAGCATGCGGAAGGCTTGATTAATCAACTGGCTTCGCAAGACATGATGTTTACCTTGCAAGCTCGGCAAAGACTGGACGAAACATCCTGCCGCATCAGGGACATGGACGCCATCATGGCTGAGTCGATAGGACGCTTGCGACAAGGCGTGGGGGCCTTATCCGATCATGTTGGCGATGCGGTACGATCCTTGCAGTTTCAGGATATGGTTTCGCAACTGATCAGCCATGTTGGCAAACGCTTGTATGGCATAGAAGAAATGATGGAACTGATGTATCACGAAGAACAAGAGCAAGCACAAGGACAGTGGGAGGTGAGAGCCTCTGCCCGTCTGTCCGAGTTGCAGCAAACCTTGTCCCGCAATCCTGTCGCGCAGGGCCAGATGCAAAGCGGCAGCATTGATTTGTTTTAAGTGTAAATAAATTAAAAGTGGGAAGACCATGCCAAAAAAAGTACTGACTGTCGATGATTCGGCGTCTATCCGCCAGATGGTGACCTTTACCCTGAAGAGTGCAGGTTATGAAGTCGTTGAAGCCATTGATGGCAATGCCGGATTGGCACGGGCACAGGGGGATGGATTTGATCTGATCCTGACCGACCAGAATATGCCGGGGATGGATGGCCTGAACCTGATTCGGGCTTTGCGCAAGCTGCCCGGTTATGGCGCTACACCGATTCTGATGCTGACCACCGAGTCCAGTGACCAGATGAAATCCTTGGGCCGGGCTGCCGGAGCGACTGGATGGCTGGTCAAACCGTTTGATCCACAAAAACTGCTGGACGTGGTCAAGAGACTGGTTGGCTGAATGTTTCCGGCTGATGTGTAAAGGCCGCAAGAAATCTCGCTTGAGCGCAGGTTTGATGCCTCCGGCAACGGAGTAAGGGGAAGCGTCGTGTCAATCGATATGTCGCAGTTTCATCAGGTGTTTTTCGATGAAACGGACGAGCATCTGGCTACCATGGAGTCAGTTCTGTTGGGTGTGGATCTGAACCAGCCTGATAGTGAAGATCTCAATGCCATTTTTCGCGCTGCCCATTCCATCAAGGGCGGTGCCGCCACTTTCGGATTTGCCGATCTGGCAGACCTGACTCATGTTTTGGAAAACCTGCTGGACAAGGTGCGCAAGGGCAGCATGCCGCTGACGGCTCCCATGGTGGACGCCTGCCTGAGCGCAAAAGATGTGCTGGCCTGCATGCTGGCCGCCCACCGTGGCGGGCCGGTTGCGCAGGCTGCTGATATCAAGGCGGTGGAACATCGTTTGCAGCAGTTGGTTGTGGCAGGGGAGAGCTTGTCCGCACCTGACACGGTTGCCACCGAGAACACCACGCAGGCGGATGCAGCTCACCACGGCAGCACCATATATCTAGAACTGGATCACCTGCCGACCGTGGACTATCCGGCCATCTTGCATGGTTTGTCTTTATGGGGCGAGGTGAGCGTGGTGCAAGAGGGCGGCGGCGAACAGCTGCTGCCCTGGGTACTGGTATTGAGCTCGGGAATGGCGGCTGCGGAAATCAGTGAATCCCTGGCCTTTTCCATTGCGCCTGAGCATTTTCGTCTGACGCTGGATCAAGGGATGCAAGATGAGGGCGATTTTGGCCTGTTCCTTTCTTCCAGCGTCAATGTGGCAAGCAGTGTGGCGTTTGAGGATGACGGTTTTGGCCTGTTCGAGCCGCTGGAACCGGCCGCGGACACGGTCACGCTGCTCGAGGAGGATGGCTTTGGGCTGTTTGCGCCCTTGCCAGATCCGCCGGTAGCGCCGCCAGCTACTGGCATATTGCATGAGGAAGATGGTTTTGGGTTGTTTGAGCCGCTGGCCATCAGCCCGGCCGCATCATCGCCTGCGATGCTGCACGAGGAGGAGGGGTTTGGGCTGTTTCTGCCAGCCCCGGCCATGACCAGTCCGACGCCTCCCCCTGTTGCGCCAAGCTCGCTGGCCGTCAGCAGTGGTGTTGCCGCTCGCAGCGAACGCGCCGCGACGGCGGTGGAAAACTCCATCCGCGTGAATATCGACAAGGTGGATTTGCTACTCAATCTGGTCGGAGAACTGGTCATTACCCAGTCGATGCTGACACAGTCCAGCCTGGAGCTTGATTCGGTACAGCACGAACGTTTGCTGGGTGGTATCTCAGCCCTGCAACGTAATTCCCGCGAGCTGCAAGAAGCGGTGATGTCCATCCGCATGACGCCGATTGCTTTCGTGTTCAACCGTTTTCCCCGCGTGGTCCGCGATCTGGCGAGCAAACTGGGCAAGCAGATCGAATTAAAGACCGTGGGAGAAAGTACCGAGCTGGACAAGGGTTTCATTGAAAAATTGTCCGATCCGCTCACCCACCTGGTGCGTAATAGCCTGGATCATGGTGTGGAGTCGCCCGAGGTACGGATTGCCAAGGGTAAGTCGGCTACCGGACGGCTGACTTTGCGGGCCTTTCATCAGGGCGGTAGCATTGTCATCGAAGTGACAGATGATGGTGCCGGACTCAATCGCGAACGGATTCTGGCCAAGGCGCGCGAGCGTGGCATGCCGGTGTCGGACAGCATGAGCGACAGCGAGGTGTGGGGGCTGATTTTCGAAGCCGGCTTTTCTACTGCGGCAGCCGTCACCGATGTTTCCGGCCGTGGTGTCGGCATGGACGTGGTCAAACGCAATATCCAGAGCATGGGCGGACGTATCGATATCGACTCCATGCAGGATTTCGGCACGACGATCAGCATTCGCCTGCCATTAACCCTGGCCATCATGGATGGAATGTCGGTACGGGTTGGTCAGGATATCTATGTGATCCCACTCAATTTTGTGCTCGAATCCCTGCAGCCGGCGGCTGAAGACCTGAAAACGGTGGCTGGGCGAGGGCTGCTGGTCAATGTGCGTGGCCAGTATCTGCCGGTCATCTCGCTGGCCGCGTTTTTCGAGGAGATGACGCAAGCCTCCAGCCCGGATCCTACGCGGTCAATCCTGGTGATTGTGGAGGCGGCGGGCTATCAGATGGCGCTGATTGTGGATGAGCTGATCGGCCAGCAGCAGTTTGTGGTGAAAAACCTGGAAACCAATTATCGCAAAGTGGATGGCATTGCTGGCGCTACCATCATGGGCGATGGTCATGTGGCCCTGATTCTGGATGTCACTGCCATTGCCCGCCTGCGGCAGCGGACATCGCCATCGGCCAGCAGGCCGGTGCTGAATGAAGAAGGATAAGGGGGAAGAATCGCATGGCAGAACAACTGGAACATCATTCCGGGCAGAGCAAGGCCGCGCGGGAGTTGCTGGTGTTTACCCTGGGGCAGGAAGAGTACGGGATCGACATCCTGAAAGTGCAGGAAATACGCGGTTACGAAGCTGTCACCCGTATTGCCAATGCGCCGCCCTTTATCAAGGGTGTGGTGAATCTGCGGGGCAGCATCGTGCCCATTGTCGATTTGCGTATCAAGTTCGAGTTGGGCGAGCCGGTGTACAACGCTTTTACGGTTGTCATCATTCTGAATGTGTTTCAGCGTACGGTCGGTGTAGTCGTGGATGGCGTGTCCGATGTCATCCAGTTGAATGAAGGGGAATTGCGTGCGCCGCCCGAATTCGGGTCTGTGGTGGAAACCACCTATATCGAAGGCTTGGGCACACAGGGCGAACGCATGGTGATTATCGTGGATATCGAGCGTCTGATGAGTAGTGATGAAATGGCGCTGGTGGATGCGACTGATCGTGGCTGATGGCGACAACGGTATTTGGGAGAAGCAATGATGAATAATATGAAAGTGAAGCATCGCCTGTTGCTGGGCTTCGGCATCCTGGTGCTGGTCATTGTCGGCGCCATGGCGGTTGCCCTGGTCCAGATCCGCAGCCTGCATGCCGATATCGATGAAATCGCCAATGTTCATGTGCCACGGGCGGCTGAGGCCAACAAGGTTGTGGATGACATCAATCTTACGGCACGCGCTACGCGCACGCTGTTATTGACGCCGGATACCCAGTTGCAGACTGAACAGCTACGGCAGATTGACGAGGCTTTGCAACGCATCAGCAATCAGTTGACCACGTTGAGCAACGGTGTACCGGAAGGCGGACAGCAACTGTTTGATAGCTTGCGTACGACCGATGGCAGCTACCGGCAGCAGTTGCAGACGTATCGGGGTTTGTTTACCTCCGGCCAGCTTGATCAGGCCAAGGCATTTCAGCTCGGGGGATTGCGTGATACCCAGCTGCAGTATCTGAAAGACATCAATAACTACATCATTTTCGAAGAGGGACTGTCCAAGAAGGTGGCTGAGTCCACGCTGGCCAGTGCCGTTGCCGCCAAGCAAATTCTCATTGTACTGATGCTGTTTGCCGTGCTGGTGGCTATTGCCGCCGCCTGGCTGATTACCCGCTCTCTGGTAAAACAACTGGGCGGGGAGCCGGGGGATGCCGTGAAGCTGATGCAGGAATTGGCTGCCGGCGAGGTGACGACCGACCTGAAAGTCGCCGCCAATGACAGCAGCAGCCTGTTTGCCTATATCCGCCAGGCTGCAGACAAGGCGGTCGAGAATATCCGAGTGCGCAATGCACTGGATAACGCCGCCACCAATATGATGATTGCCGATGCCGCTTTCAATGTGGTGTATGCCAACCAGTCGGTGGTCAATATGTTTAGTCAGGCAGAGAGCGATATTCGTCGTGACCTGCCGCAATTCAGTGCGCGTAATCTGCTGGGCAGCAATATCGACCAGTTTCACCGCAACCCCGGACATCAGCGTGGCCTGATGCAGCAGCTGCGCAGCCCGCACCATGGCACTATTCATGTCGGTGGGCGTACTTTCAGCCTGATTCTGACACCCATCCTGGGGCGCAGCGGTCATTGCCTGGGATATGGCGTGGAGTGGATAGACCGTACTGCCGAACTGGCACAAAAAGCAGTAGAGCAACAGCGCATGGATGCCGAGCGCGCGGTGGCCGCCGAAAATGCCCGAATCCGCAGTGCGCTGGACAATGTGACAACCAATGTGATGATTGCCGACAATGAGCGCAACATCATCTATGCAAATCATAGCGTGCTGGAAATGCTCACTGCAGCCGAGTCTGATCTGCGCAAGGCCTTGCCCAATTTCAGTGTGCGTCATGTGCTGGGGGGCTGCATGGATATGTTCCATCGCAATCCGGCACATCAGCGCGATTTGCTGGCCAATCTGCGTGCCACTTATAAAGCAGAGATCACGGTTGGAGGGCGGCACTTTTCCCTGACGGCCAATCCGGTATTTGGCGGCGACGGCGAGCGACTGGGGACGGTGGTTGAATGGAAGGACCGTACCGGCGAGGTGTTGATCGAGAAAGAAGTGGAAGCCATTGTCAATGCAGCCGCCAGGGGTGATTATGGCTCCCGGCTGGTGATTGAAGGTAAAACCGGCTTTTTCCGCCTGCTGTCGGAGGGGGTTAACCAACTATTGCATGTGACCAGCCAGGCGCTGGCCGATATTGCCACCGTGCTGAGTGGGCTGGCACAGGGTGATCTGACTCGTACCATCCGGAACGACTACGAAGGCATGCTGGGGCAGCTCAAGTCGGACACCAATGCCACGGTCGAACACTTGCGCAGTATTGTCGGCAATATTCAGGAGTCGACCGAGGCCATCAATACCGCATCACAGGAAATTGCCGCGGGTAACAGCAATCTGTCGGGAAGAACCGAACAGCAGGCAGCCAGTCTGGAAGAGACGGCCTCCAGCATGGAGCAGATTACCAGCACGGTACGGCAAAATGCCGAGAATGCCAAAAAGGCCAACTCCCTGGCGATTGGTGCTTCCGACATTGCGGCGAGGGGCGGGCATGTGGTGGGCAATGTCGTGTCCACCATGAACGAGATCAACGACAGCGCCAAAAAGATTGTCGACATCATCAGTGTGATTGATGGCATTGCCTTCCAGACCAATATCCTGGCCCTGAATGCAGCGGTGGAAGCGGCGCGTGCCGGTGAGCAGGGACGTGGTTTTGCCGTGGTGGCCAGCGAGGTGCGTAATCTGGCTCAGCGTTCGGCGGCTGCCGCCAAGGAAATCAAATTGCTGATCGGCAATTCAGTGGACAAGGTCGAATCCGGTAGCCGTCTGGTGGATGAGGCCGGACGCACCATGGAAGAAATTGTCAGCTCCATCCGCCGGGTGGCCGATATCATGAGTGATATTTCGGCAGCTTCGGTCGAGCAAAGTGCGGGTATTGAACAGGTCAATCTGGCCGTGACGCAGATGGACGAAAATACCCAGAAAAATGCTGCCTTGGTGGAACAGGCCGCAGCGGCCGCGGAGTCGCTGGAGGAACAGGCGCGTCATCTGCTGGATGCGGTGTCGATTTTCCGTCTGGATGAGAGCGCACATGTTGCCAGATTGCCGGCACCGAAAAAAACGGTGCAACACAAAGCCTTGACTGACAAGTCGCATCTTGCCGGCATTCAGGTCAAGCCGCTGGCTGGCCGTGCCCCCGCCAGTATCGAGCGTATCAAGACTCTGCCTGGACCTAGCCAGCATAATGATGAATGGGAGGAGTTTTGAGCCGCCAGGTGATGACTGATGAGCACTGAGAGGGACATCAAGTTCACCGCGGCGGATTTTCGTCGCCTGCGGCAGATGCTGTATCAGCGGGTTGGGATTTCGCTGAACGACAGCAAGAGTCATATGGCTTATTCCCGGCTGGCCAAGCGTGTGCGCCAGCTGGGAATGAACCAGTTTTCCCAATATCTGGATTTGCTTGATGGGGGAGCGGATCACGCCGAGTGGGAGCATTTCGTCAATGCGCTGACAACCAATCTCACTTCGTTCTTTCGTGAGCCTCATCATTTCGATTTGCTGCGCCTGCATGCTCTGGAACGGGCAGGGCAAGACCGGCACTACCGGGTATGGAGTTCGGCGGTGTCAACCGGTGAAGAAGCCTACTCGATTGCCATGACGCTCTTGTCGCTGCCGCAATTGAACAGGCAGCGGCTGGAGATTGTCGCTTCGGATATCGATACCCGTGTGCTGAGTCAGGCTGCTGATGGCATCTATGACCTGGAGCGCACCAAGAATCTGGATAGCAACCAGCTCAAACGCTTTTTCTTGCGCGGCATTGGCCGTAATGCAGGCAAAGTGCGTATCCGCAAGGAGATCCGTGAGCAACTGTCTTTTTATCAGTTCAATCTGGTTGCCGGGCAATGGCCGGAAATGGGGCGCTTTGACGTGATTTTCTGCCGAAATGTACTGATTTATTTTGACAAGGCCACCCAGGCCGCCATCTTGCAGCACTTTGCACAATGCTTGCGGCCGGATGGCTTGCTGTTTCTTGGCCATTCAGAGAACCTGCAACACTTGAGCGATGCTTTCCAGGCCTGTGGTCGTACTGCCTATCGCCTGCACCACAAACCGGCGGGAAACTGAGATGAACCAGCCGACAAGCAAAAAAATCCGCATCGTGGTGGTGGATGATTCCGCGCTGATCCGTAGTCTGCTGACCACCATTATCAACGAGGCAGAGGATATGGAAGTGGTGGCGACCGCTTCTGATCCGATTGTGGCACGCGAACGGATACGCGAAACCAATCCGGACATGATCACACTGGACGTGGAAATGCCACGCATGGACGGGCTGGAGTTTTTGCGCCGGTTGATGCGTTTGCGTCCGACCCCGGTATTGATGATTTCCTCGCTGACCCAGGCCGGTTCTGAAACCACGCTCAACGCGCTGGAGCTGGGCGCGGTGGACTTTCTACCCAAGCCGACGCTGGATGTCAGCAACAGCATGCAGACTTATGCGGATGATATCCGCGACAAGATTCGCATGGTGGCGGCAGCTCGTTTGCGTCGACCCATGTTGTTCAGGCAGTCGGACAGAAATCCTCCTCCGGCCATGGCCTCTGGCTTGCTGCGGCAAAATGCCATGATCGCTATCGGTGCCTCTACCGGGGGAACCGATGCCATTAAGGAATTTCTGGAACGATTGCCTGAGGATGGTCCGCCGGTGCTGATTGTCCAGCATATGCCGGAAGGTTTTACATTGTCCTTTGCCCGCCGGTTGGACAAGCTGTGCAGAATGCATGTCAAGGAAGCCGAAGACGGCGAACCGGTATTGCGCGGATGGGCTTATGTTGCGCCAGGACATTCTCATATGCGATTGGCCAAGGGAAGCCATGGATTTATCATCAGCCTTGATCAGGGAGCACCGGTCAATCGCCATCGTCCGTCCGTTGATGTCTTGTTTGCCTCGGTAGCCAGTCTGGCTGCGCCACAGACGGTTGCCGTCATCATGACCGGCATGGGCAAGGATGGCGCGCAGGGACTGTTGCAATTGCGCCAGGCGGGTGCCACGACCTTTGCCCAGGACGAGGCGAGCTGCGTAGTCTATGGCATGCCGCGCGAGGCTGCCCAACTGGGCGCTGCCATGGCCGTATTGCCTTTGTCACAACTGGCCGACAAAGTGATGGATTGCTTGCGTATCACGCATGACAGGGCCGGTTCATGATGTATTCCGACCAACCCGCCGAGCGGCGTTATTTTGACCGGCAGTTTCAGATTGATGCCATCAAGATTCTGCCTGGCGAATACTTTGCCACCCGCCAGCCGCTGATGCTCACCACCCTGCTGGGCTCCTGTGTGGCCGTGTGCCTGATGGACCGCACGGCCGGCGTGCATGGGATGAACCATTTCCTGTTGCCGCAGGGCAGCGATTGGCATAGCCAGACCAGTGTGCCGGCGCGCTTTGGTGTCAATGCCATGGAGCTGTTGATCACCGATATGCAAAAGCTGGGTGCGCAGCGGCAACGGCTGGAAGCCAAGGTATTTGGGGCTGGCAATGTGCTGGAAGGCATGTCGGTGGTGAATATCGGCGAGCAGAACAGCGATTTCATCCGCAGCTATCTCAAAAGCGAGCGTATTCCCATATTGGCCGAAGACTTGCTGGGCAATGTGGCCCGCAAGGTGTTCTTTTTTCCGGATGGCGGACGAGTGCTGGTGCACAAACTCAAGAGCAGTCGCTCGCTGGTGTCCAAGGAAGCGGCCTACCGCCAGCGGCTGGACAAGGAAACCACAACCCAGCCCAGTGGCGATATCGACCTGTTTATCTGAACGCTACGGCTCAGTCTTTCTGCAGTTGGGAGAGCTTGCCTTGCACATGGGCCCAATCGGCATGGTCGGAGAGCGGCTCCTTGCGTTGAGACAGCACGGGCCAGCGTTTGGAAAGTTCGGCATTTAACTGGATATAGATTTTCTGCCCGGCCGGTACATCATCCTCGGCATAAATGGCCTCTACCGGGCATTCCGCCACGCATAAAGTGCAGTCAATGCACTCGTCCGGATCAATGGCCAGAAAGTTTGGCCCCTCATGAAAGCAGTCAACCGGGCAGACATCCACGCAATCGGTATACTTGCAGCGCACGCAGGCATCGGTTACAACGTAGGCCACGATGATCTCTCCTGAATAGAGTTGGGTGCTGGTGTTTAAATCTGATCATTTTACTCGGGTATTATGGTTCACAATTCACCGCCCCGCTGCCTAATTTGCATGCCCACTGAAACCGATTCCCTTCTCTCTGCGCCGCCTTATCGAGGCCGTTTTGCCCCCAGCCCCACCGGCCTGTTGCATGCGGGTTCGCTGATGACGGCGGTTGGCAGTTATCTGGAAGCACGCCGCCGCGGTGGGCAGTGGTGGGTGCGCATGGAAGACCTTGACCCGCCGCGTGAAATGCCCGGCGCGGCTGACGATATCTTGCGCACACTGGAGGCCTTCGGTTTCGAATGGGATGGCGAAGTGGTGTATCAAAGCCGGCGCCATGCGCTCTACCAGGCGGCCTTGCAACAGTTGATCGATACTGGGCATGTCTATGCCTGCAGTTGCTCGCGCAAGGACATTGTCAGTGTCGCCCACCGTGGCGTGGATGGCTTTGTCTATCCCGGCTGGTGTCGTGATGGCTGCCGCCAGACCCGCCAGCACTATGCCTGGCGCTTGCGGGTTGATCAGCAGCCGGTGGCTTTTGTCGATCGCCTGCAAGGGGAATACCAGCAGCAACTGGAGCAGGATGTCGGCGATTTTGTCTTGCTGCGAGCCGATGGTTTCTGGGCCTATCAGCTTGCTGTGGTGGTGGATGATGCCGAGCAGGGCATGACCGATATCGTACGTGGGGCTGACTTGCTGGTGTCTACTCCAAGGCAGATCCATGTACAGCGCTGCCTGGGCCACACTACACCGGACTATTGTCATTTGCCGCTATTGGTCAACGAGGCCGGCGAGAAGCTCTCCAAACAGACCCTGGCACCGGCCATCCGGACAGAGGATGCCAGCCGGCAGTTGTATCTGGCGCTATGCCGGCTAGGGCAGCAGCCTCCGGCAGAATGTGCCGGATTGCAGGAACTGTGGCAGTGGGCGCTCCAGCATTGGGCGTTGGCGACCGTGCCTGCCGGGCCTTGTTTCTGCCCGATAGAGCCGTGCGTCCAGCCCTGATCGGGAGATGATCTGCGCAAGGTTTGCCTGGTTTTTGCACCAATGATCTGATTGTTTTTGAAAAAAATGTGACATTGTTTTTTTCGGATGATTTCCAATCTGAAAATGCAAATGAAAACAGCAAGATGGATTGCTTTGCATGAAGATATTCTTGGCTTGCCTTTGTCTTTATCTGCAACGATAATCGCCCCCATCATGCAGGAGAGAGTGGCCAAATGCGGCCACCGCCGAAGGCGCAAGCGCACCCGCAATCGCTCAGGCAAAAGGACTGCATCATCGGATATCACGTATCTGCTTTACTCTGGAGAGCGCTGCCCACGTAGGCAGCCACCGAAGGGGCTAACGGCGGCTGAAAATGCCCGCCGGAAAATCTCAGGTGTCAGGACAGAGGGGTGTTGTACCAGTACAGGAAAACACCCCCTTTGCAAGGACGCACAGATGACGGCCCCGAAACGTACCCCCCTGTTTGACGCTCATGTCGCCGCTGGCGCCAAAATGGTTGATTTCGCCGGCTGGGAAATGCCCATCCATTATGGCTCCCAGTTGAAGGAACATGAGATCGTGCGCAGCGACGCCGGCATGTTCGATGTGTCCCACATGACGGTGATCGACATCACCGGCAGCGATGCCAAGGCCTGGCTGCAACAGCTGATTGCCAATGACGTGGCCAAGCTGGGCTTTGAAGGCAAGGCGCTGTACTCCGGCATGCTGA
>Ga0187781_10003711_pt1 | contig 11437 bp, 8 predicted proteins | sample 0715_SJ02_MP02_2_FD_132447 | JGI IMG/M metagenome (GOLD analysis project Ga0187781, IMG submission 132447) | Tropical peat soil microbial communities from peatlands in Department of Meta, Colombia - 0715_SJ02_MP02_20_MG | ecosystem: Environmental > Terrestrial > Soil > Wetlands > Peat | place...
AATTGAGCCCTCGCGCTCCACTTGGGAACTCGCCAAAACGCGCGCTCCAGTGCTGCTCGGCACGTTCCCTGAGGCTGACATTTCGCGCAAGGCTCCGTTTGATGCCATCCACATGAAGCTCGTTATGGAGCACGTCTCCGACGCCGTCGGCGTTCTCGAAGCCGTCCACAACATCACGCGCCCGGGCAGCGCGATTGTTGTGCAGTCGCCGAACGATTTCAATCCGCTGCAACTCGCCGCTCGCAAGCTCCTTGACAAAGACCCGTGGTGGGTCGTTTATCCCGTCCACATCAACTACTTCAATTTTGAAAGTCTCGAGCGCACCCTCCGCCGCTGCGGCTTCGAACCCTTTCTGCGCGAGGCCACCTATCCCATGGAGTCGTTCCTGTTGCAGGGAATTGACTACATCGGGCATGACGATATAGGCAGAAAATGTCATGGCCAGCGCATGGCCTTCGAACAGAATCTCGAATCAAGCGGTCTGTCCCATATCCGCCGCAGTTATTTGCGCTGGCTCGCCTCGCAAGGCATCGGCAGGGAAGTCGTCGTCTACGCCGTGAGGAAATAGAGACCGAGCACACATTTGTCGAGTGCCGGTAGGGTTTTGCCTGCAATTGCTTCCGCCAGATATTTCTTGACTTAAGCGAGCCCGATTCTTGAACATGGAATGTAACAACTCCGAGATTCAAACCAGGCGCCGCAGGAGGGTAGGGAAGTTAACTTGTTTTGAATCAGGAATTTGAAGAATGATCCAAGGCTAAATCATTGATTATAAAGGATCGGACTGAAAACTCGATCCATTAACTCCTTTATTTTCAAGATTTTGTCCGTAACTATCTACGGCTCAAGATTTTGGCAGGAATTCATCCCTAAAATATTGATTCCAATAGACCGGGGGAGGGGGGTGGGGGTAGAGTAGGCTGCTAGAAAAGAGCCTAGCTTGCTGCGCAAAGCGGGGGGGTATGTGCAGGGAGCCAGGCGCGCTGTCCCACTCCGAGCGCCGCTGGAACTCCTCACAAGGCGACAACAGGTAGAGCAGTTTTTGGAAGCGCCCACTCAAGAAATGCGCGTTTTGCTACTTCATCCAGAAGACCCTCCCTTCGATCCTCGCTGGTCCGATTCCCACTGGGATCTGATTGTCGACCTTGGCTGGGCTGGACAATCCCAATATGCGGAATGGCGCGAGCGATTCCGCTGCCAGGTCCGCGGCCTTTACAGCTTTGCTAACTGGCACGACGACGTACGACGTCTTCACCAAGTTTTCTCGATCGGCAACGGAACCCTTGTGGACTCGGAGGGCATTGACTGGTGGGCGCTGCTGACGCCGCGCAGTTATCAGGGCTTCTACGAGTTTTTCTTGCTGCAAAAAGTGGCGGGCGAGATTCGCCCCACACCTGAGCTGTATGCCACGCGGGCTCATCCGATGGCTGACGTTCTCGGCAAGCTGCTGGGAACTGAGGCGAAGCTGCTCTGCACGAACCCGCCCGCAAGTTTCGCGAGTCGTTTGCGCCGTTATGGCGCTGCTTTCAACACTTTCACGCCCAAACAGATCGCCATGATCGCCGGCGACAAATGGGACGCCGATTATCGGTTGCGGCGTTTTTTCGCGCGAAAACCCAAATCAACTGCCGGGGCAAAAATTTTGTTGCCGACTGCTTATCGCAACGTTTCTCGGACGGTTGTGTCCTACGCGCGTCTGCTGTCCGACACGAATTTCCTCTTGGTGACGACTCGTGCCGACGGTCTTCTCGATGATCTGCCTCCGCACATTCAACCGGCGCGATTGGCCGCTTATGCGCCAACGCGGAGAAACAAATCGACCGAGCAGGAAATTGCCTCTCTGACCGCCCAGTGGAGACTCCTCGAAAGCATTCTCTTGCGCGCTGGCGATCCTGCGCATCGACAGATCGCCCTGCTCCTTGAAGACCTGTCACGCGGCTTACGGAACGGCCTCCGAATTCGTGACGCTTGGCGCCGCGTGTTTGAAGAGGAATCGATCAGCGCCGTCCTCTGCGGCGACGAAAACAACGCCTATATCCGGCTGCCCGTTCTCCTGGCAAAGAAACGCGGAGTCTGGACCGTTCATAGCAGCCATGGAGCCCTTGATACCGCCATCATGCTGAACGGCGTTTGCTCGGATCTGTATCTGGTCCGCGGCGAGATGGAAGCGGATTACCTGGTTCAGGGAGGACTGCCGCGGGATCGAATCCTGATTGGGAGCGCTCCTTTGGAGCCCCGCCGCAAGGCCCAAACCGCGGGGCCTGACATTTTCTTTTTCTCCGAACCCTACGAACTCTTTTCCGGCCGGACGGAATTGTTCTATCGGGAGTTGCTGGTGAATCTCTGCCAGATCGCGCGGGCGCAACGGCGGAAAGTAATCGTGAAATTGCATCCGTTCGAAAACGCGCCTGCGCGATCCGCGCTCGTGGATCGTGCGCTGAGTACAGCTGACCGAGAACTTGTGGAGATCTCGATCGAGCCGATGTCCGAAAAGCTTCTGCAAAGAATCTGGTTTGCCGTGACCGTTGAATCGAGCGTTGCGGTCGAGTGTGCCGTCGTTGGGGTGCCGTGCTTCCTCTGTGCGTGGTTTGATCTGGAATTGCACTCCTATGGCAAGCAGTACGAAAAATTCGGCGCGGCACAAAGACTAGGCGCTCCCCAAGACGTTTTGCAGATCCCTGAGATGCTTGCGGCGCGAACCCGTCTCGAGACCACGGAGCGCTTCTACGATCCCATCTCACCCGAGGCCTTGGCAGTGGCTTTCCGGCGCGGCGACTTCGTTCAGGCGTGACACCTTCGAAGCTCGTCGGCTCTTGGGCGCATGCTAAACTTTTCTGACTTGTGAACGCGGCAGGTCACAACATTCTTCTCACCGGCGGAGCGGGATTTATCGGTTCTTCTCTGGCGGAGGCTCTTTTGCAGAAAGGGAATCGGCTCGCCGTTGTCGATGACCTGAATGACTTCTATTCTCCGGAGATCAAAAGAGCGAATCTGGCCGAAGTGCGGAAATCCGGCGATTTCGATTTCTTCCATGCCGACATCTGCGATATGTCGCAGATTCGCCAAGCCTTCGCTTCGGCCCAACCGGAAATAGTCGTTCACTTGGCTGCCCGCGCCGGCGTCCGCCCTTCGCTCGAAGATCCCGTGCTCTACCAGCGAGTCAATGTAGGTGGAACGCTGAACGTGCTGGAATTGTGCCGCGAATTCAAAGTCCGCAAGTTCGTTTTTGGCTCATCGAGTTCGGTGTATGGTGTCGCGGAAGAAGTGCCCTTCAAGGAGTCCAACACACAACTGCGGCCGATATCGCCTTATGCCGCGACGAAGCTCTCTGGTGAGATGCTCAGCTTCACCTATGCGTTCCTGTACGGATTGGAGGTAGTTTGTCTGCGCTTCTTCACTGTCTATGGCCCACGCCAACGCCCAGACTTAGCCATTTATAAGTTCGTCGACTTACTCGAATCAGGCAGGACAATCTCGGTGTTTGGAGACGGATCGTCAGGTCGTGACTATACTTATGTTGATGACATAGTGAGCGGAGTGCTTGCAGCTATCAACTACAGTCCGGAACATGAGGCCGGGGACGCAAAGTTCGAGATTATCAATCTCGGAAACTCGCATCCAGTCACATTGAGCCGCCTTATTGAGCTGCTCGAAGAGGCGACAGGCAAGCAAGCTATCTGCAAACAACTGCCTCCGCAGGCAGGCGATGTGCCGATTACGTGGGCAGACATCTCAAAAGCGAAGCGCTTGCTCGGCTACCAGCCCCAGACTCCAATCGAGAAGGGACTGAGCGCCTTCGTTGACTGGTTTCACCGAGCCAGCTTCCGCTTAAAGGCGGTTTGATCACGAATGCTCACCTCAATGTCTGCTCGAGACAAGGGCGGAGCTTCTAACGTGTGTAGTGTTCTATTCAACGTCTTAGCCGACGACGACAATTACAACGCTCAAAGCCTGAACGCTCGAGAGATCGCACTTCGGCTCGATCCAAGTCGGTTTTGTTCGACTCTGTTCTTTGAGCGAACGCCTGATCCTCGCCTGTCGCGGCCCGGAATTCGCCTGGTCAAGCTTCCCGCTCGGCGCAGAACCGCAAGCATCCTCCGGGAAATGCTTCGAGGCCATGATTTTATCTTTTATATCGATCTAAGCCCCGCCTCTTACGTTTACTTGCATTTGGCGCGTTTTCTGCGCCGGAAGACGCGAACCATACTATGTATCGAAGGCAGCCGCGGGAATCTGGCTGACCTCTCGCCGGCCCTTCGCCGCTATGCGGAGTACATAGGCAGGCATGCCGAGTTACGAGTTGCGATCAGCGAGTTCCTGGCCTGGGACTTACACGACTCATCGGGTCTCAACTCAGACTACATTATTCCGGTCGGAGTCGATACGCGGCTGTTCAAGCCTCCTGTCTCGCACGATCCCGCCACACTAACAGTTCTGTTTGTTGGTCATCTGATCGAACGCAAAGGACCGCAGCTTGTTCTCGAGGCCGCGCGCCACTTCCCGCACACGCGCTTTCGCATTATTGGTCACGCCCGCGATGATTTCGGCCGGGCTTTGAAGGTCAGGCAGCGGGACTGTAGTCTGAGCAACGTCACCATTGAAGAACCAGTTCCGCAAGCACAGTTGGCGAAGATCATGCAAGAATGCGACGTTCTGCTTTTACCCTCGCGCGTGGAGGGCGTCCCAAAGGTGACTTTGGAAGCGGCTGCAAGCGGACTCCCTTGCGTCGTTTTCGACGATTATCAGACGCCATCTGTGGTGAACGGCGCGACGGGATTCCAAGTGAAGACCTTCGACGAGATGCTCGATCGGCTGGATGCCCTCATCACAGATTCTCTACTAAGGCAGAGGATGAGCGTTGCCGCCGTCGAGCACGCCAAGGCTTTCGACTGGGATCTGGTCAGCAAACGCTGGAGCGATCTGTTCCTCGGAATGGACGGCAAGCCGGCCAAGGTTTGCGATAGTCTAAAGCAATAATCTCGGAGTCTGCGAAAGCCCATAGGTAAATTTGAGTACCCCCGACACAGCAATCAGCGCGCCGCCATCGCCCACGAGTGCACCGGAATCGCGCTTCCGCAGGGAGATGGGGCAGATTTCACGACACTCCGCCGTCTTTTTCGCCGGGACAATGTTTACGGCCGCTGCGGGGTATTTCTTCAAAATTTATGTTGCGCGAATGCTGGGTGCGGGCGCTCTGGGAATCTACGCGCTCGGGATGACCATCGTGGGTTTTTTTGGCCTCTTCAACGGCTTGGGACTCCCACAGGCTGCTGTGCGTTTTGTGGCTGCCTATTCTGCCACGCAACAATATCAACGCCTGCACGCATTTCTTCGCCGAGCCATCATTCTGCTGTTGGGCACAAATATCCTTTTGGCTGGGCTGATGATCACTGTAGGCCCGTGGCTCGCGCGCAAACTGTACCAATCGCCGGAGTTGGTTCCTTACCTGCGTTTGTTCGCCATCATCGTTGTCACTGGAGCGTTTGGTGGTTTCTTCGGTCAGGTTCTAGCTGGGTACAAGGACGTTGCCCTCCGAACCGTAGTCACCAGCTTTATTGCCAGCCCGCTGAATATCGTACTGGGAGTCATTTTCCTTGCCGCTGGAATGGGACTCCGGGGCTACGTGCTCGCGCAGGTTGCAAGCAGTTTGGTTGTGTTGTGTCTGCTGATCGCCGTAGCTTGGAAACTGACACCACCTCCGGCTCGCCTTCTGTCCTCCGGGCCTGCGCCGCTGGAACCGGAAGTCTTTTGGTTTTCCGCCGCGGTATTCGGCGTCAGTTTCCTTGAGTATCTGCTCGCTCAAACGGACAAAATCGTAATGGGGGCTTTTCTCGATGTCAGCCAAGTGGGGATCTATTCGATTGCCGGATCCTTGGTGACTTTCGTGCCGGTCGCGCTTCAGTCGGTGAACCAGATTTTCGCTCCAACCATTGCCGACTTGCATGCGCGCCATGAGCAGGAGGTGCTCGGGCGGATTTTTCAGACTCTGACCAAATGGATCGTTGCTTTCACCCTGCCGCTCGCGTTTGTCATGATCATTTACTCCAAGCCATTGATGCGCTTGTTTGGCCCTGCTTTCGAGGCTGGATGGGTTGTGCTGATTCTGGGAGCACTCGGTCAGCTGATCAATGCTGGCACCGGGTCGGTCGGGTATCTTCTTCTCATGTCGGGCCATCAAAAACGGCTGGTGCGGATCCAGACGATCATGGCCGTTTTTCTGGTCGCCGTTACCTTGGGCCTGGTGCGGCCATTCGGGATGATCGGTGTGGCGGCCGCTGCCGCACTCGCAACTGCCGTCACCAACTACCTGTGTCTCAAGGAGGTTCGCGCGGCGCTCGGCCTTTCACCGTACAATCGCACCTACTTGCGCCTGATCGGACCGGGCTTCGTCAGCATCGTGCTTGTTCTCTGCCTTCGATTTTTCATGGTGAATGTTCATCCCGAGTGGTTGATGATTGGAGCAGCGTTAGTTTTGGCTTACGGTACCTTTGGCGGCCTGCTAATGATGATTGGGCTCGATGATGATGACAAAATGATCGTTGAAGCGGTCGGACGACGACTGCTGAAAGCCAGGGGAAAGGCTTAATTTCGACTGCAATGACCGGGAAACGACAAGTCAGCCTGCCGGAGGAACTCTGCGCCGTAGCAGAGCAGCGATTCGGTGCACAATTCAAGGGTATCGAGTCCTTGCTCGAATTTGTTCTGCAAGAGCTTCTGCGTGACGACGCCCAGAAGCTCGATCGGAAGGAACAGGCGATTCTTGAGCAGCGCTTGCGCGACCTTGGATACATTTGACGTTCAACTGTGACCTTTTATGCCAGCGCAGCCGACCCTGGAACAAGTTGCGAGAGAGAGCCGCGAGCGTGCTTATCCGTCCCTGCGTGATCCGAACTGGTTGGTTCTCCGGCAACGTCGCCGCATTTTCGAAGAGGGAACTGAGCGGCTACTGCCGACGCATCTCCTCGTTCTTGATGTTGGCGGACGGCTGCAGCCCTACCGGTCGTTGCTGGGGTCACGCGTGAAGGATTACGTGGCTATAGATCCGCAATTAACTCCGCTCGTCACCACCGCCGCCGTTGCTGAATCCTTGCCTTTTCGCGACGGCCAATTTGACTTCGTTATCTGTACACAGGTGATCGAATACTTTCCGGATCCCGCACGTTCTGTGAGAGAGATCTGGCGAGTATTGCGCAAAGGCGGAATCGCTTTCCTCAGCGCTCCTTCCGTCTTCGTGCGCGACCACGATAAGGAATACTGGCGCTTTCTGCCCGAAGGATTGCGTTACTTATTTCGTGAGTTTGAGAACGTCGAAGTGCTTGCGGAGGGAAACAGTTTGACAGGTCTGATTCGTACGCTCAATGTGTTCGTGGTTTCTTTCGTCCGGCCGAGAATTCTTCTCCCTGCTTGCCACTGGACGATTGTTCCATTGCTGAACGTCGTTGGACTTCTGCTAGAGAAAACTGGAGGCAAGAGCGACCATTTCGCGGCAAACTTCAGTGTGTGGGCGCGAAAATGACACCGGACATTAGGTTGTTCACAAGAGATCTGAGTATGGGCGGAGCTAATGGATCATGATCTCGCGCCTGCGGCGTATGTTTCAGCGAAAGCACGCACCGTTGCCGACCACCCTACTCCGGTTCGGTCGTCCGCTGGTGCTGTTTCAGAGCGACGACTGGGGTCGAGTAGGAGTACGCGATCGAGAAGGATGGGAAGAACTGCGCGCGGGTGGCCTAAACCTGGGCGAAAAGCCGTATGACTTCTACAGCCTGGAAACAGCCGACGATCTGCAAGCTTTGAGCGACACACTGAAAAAGCATCGCGATTCGGTTGGCAGGAATCCGTGCGTGGGGATGAATTTCATCATGGCGAACGTGGATTTTCCACGCGCGATAAGCTGCTCCGAAGCTGCGGCCGGATATATTCCCTTGCTTCCCCTCACTGACGGATTTCCCGAGCCTTGGCGGCGCCCGGGGCTCCTGGAAGCTTATCAGCAAGGGATTCGCGCCCGATTGTTCTATCCCGCGTTGCACGGTCTAACCCACTTTTGCGTGCCTGCGATGGCAAGAGAAATCGGTGTCGATGGTGAACGGCGCAGGTTGTTGCATACACTCTGGCAAGCCGGGACGCCATACATTCACTGGCGGATGCCGTGGGTCGGCTACGAGTACTGGGATGCATCGCTGCCGATGGATCAGAGATTCTTGCCTCTCGAAAAGCAGCGCATGGCGATTCGTCGCGCGGCGGAGATCTACCGCGCCTTGTTTGCGTCGGTTCCACTCAGCGCTTGCGCTCCGGGTTACCGGGCAAATGAGGACACAAAAACGGCTTGGCATGAAGCGGGCGTGCGGGTGGTTCAAGGTGGGCCCGGCGAGCGCCATGCCCCTTCGATCGATAGCAACGGAATGTTGCACACCTGTCGAAACGTAGAAATAGAGCCGGCGACGCAGCGGAGTCAACTAGAAGAGGTTGTCAAGCAAGCGAACGACTGCCTCGCCAGCGGCATGCCCACGGTTGTCTCGACGCACTCGATCAATTTTCACTCCACGATTCGAGACTTCCGTGCGAGTACGTTGGCAATGCTTGACGTTTTTCTGAGTGCATTGGAGAAGCGATGGCCAGATCTCCTCTATGTTCATGATGGGGATCTGTGGCAAATTGCAACCGTGGGCTTCTTTGCGGGTGAAAGCGAGAAAATCAAAGTAGGCACAACAGTGACACGATCGGATCGATAGATTAGCTGTTCTTTTGATGGCGTAACTCCGAGTTCTCGGTTGGCTTAGCAAAGCCTAGTTCTTAACGCATGAGCGATAAGAAAAATTCGCTTCTCCTGATCACGGTTGATTGTCTCCGCGCAGACCACTGCGGATTCTACGGATACGCTCGTCCGACGACTCCCTTCCTTGATTCCCTCGCATCCGAGTCGGTTGTCGTTTCTACTGCTGTTGTAGCGGGCGCACCAACCTACTATTCACTGCCGGCAATCTTCGCTTCGCGAATGCCGCTCGCCTTAGGACGCGACGTTGTCGGTCTCGCTCCGGGCGAGGACACTTTGGCCACGGCGCTGCGCCAGTCAGGTTTCGCCACCGCTGCATTCACGGCCGCGAACCCCTACATTTCTCCGCACTTTGGATATGACCAGGGATTCGATGAGTTCCGCGATTTTCTGGACTTTGAAGTTTCGGCTCCCTCAATTACTGATGTCGAGAAATCGCCTGAGAACAGATCGTTCCGCGCAATGCTGAACAGTTGCCTGAAAAAATCTGCCTGTGCAGCTGGGCTCAGCCAGCTTTACTACGACCTCTATTTTCAATACTGCGTGCGCGTCGCAGCGCCCACGGTTCGCAGCATGGATGCCTTACGGCGGTATCCGTCGGCCGACGTCATAGTGGACTCAGCCGAGTCCTGGCTCTCGTCAGTCGACTCGCAACCCTTCTTCTTGTGGCTTCACTTAATGGATCCCCATCACCCTTACTATCCACCGGCTGCCGCCTTTCAGCAGTTGACAGCCAGAACAATTTCACCGCAACGCGCGCTCTACCTCAACGAGTTCTGGAATCGCTCCGATCTCGGCGCAGATCGTCTGCAACGACATAAGCCAGCGGTCATGGAGTTGTATGACGCGGGCATCCGCTGCGTAGATAGCCAGATCGGCCGGCTGGTTAGTTTTCTCAAAACTTCAAATCGTTGGGACGATTGCGTATTCGCGCTCACGGCCGATCACGGCGAAGAATTTCTGGAGCACGGCCGCCGCTATCACGCCCCGGTGGGTTTCAATGACGAAATTGCCCGCGTGCCCCTGATGTTTCGCGTTCCGGGCCAGCCAAATTGGAAGCTACCCGCAGCGCCCTTCAGCCACTTGAATCTGGCACCCACGCTGCTTGAAATCCTGAACGTTCCCCAACCACCTGGATTTCAAGGCACAAGTCTGTCGCAGCATGCCAACGAACAGTGCGGAGATTCTCCGGAGGAAAGGCTCGTCTCGATGGCGATTTCCGAATGTGTGTATGGCTGCACGAACAGTTTCAGCGAAGAAACGCGCTTGTCGGAACGCCTCTTAAGTGTGCGCGACTGGCGCTACAAGCTGGTCACGCGACTCAACGCAGGAGCTGTCGAAGAAATCTACGATTTGAGCTCAGATCCCGAGGAAAAAGACCCGCTGCCAGCTGGAGAATCAAAACAAATCCGCGCGCGTCTACTGCGTGTCGCGGTCGAACACCTACGAAAGGGGTCGGACGCGGGGACCGCAAACGCCCGGCTGCGAAGTCGTCTGCGCGACCTTCGACTAAAATTGAGTGGATAACGCCTCCGCTCCAGCGGGTTCTCGTGGAATGCCAAATAAGAAGCGTCGATTGCTGATCCTTTCGGAGATCATTTCTCCCTACCGTATCCCGGTTTTCAATGCGCTCGCCAAACATGAAAACGTGGATTTGCATGTGGTCTTTCTGGCAGAGACCGATTCGAGCCTTCGGGAGTGGCCCATATACAAAAACGAAATTTCCTTTTCATATAGAGTTTTACGGTCGCTTCGAATTCGTGCTGCCGGGCACAATCTCCTGTTCAACTGGGGACTGCGCGCCTGTTTTAGGGAGCTTGCACCGCAAACCATCCTGTGTGGCGGCTACAACTATTTCGCCTCCTGGCAGGCGCTCTGGTGGGCACGGCATCATCAGGTCGATTTCGTCCTCTGGTCTGAAAGCAACTGGCACGATTCTCGCAAAGGGCACCGGTGGGTGGAATTCATGAAGGCCTACTTTGTCGCGCGCTGCGAGAGATTTGTGGTGCCGGGCAAGGCTTCATTCGAATACCTTCAATCCCTTGGCGTGTCCGAAGACCGCATCAACATTGCGCCTAACGCGGTCGGCAACGAATTGTTTGCGGCCCAGGCGGAACGTGTGCGTGCTGAGAGTACGGAGTTCCGAACCAGATTCGGGTTACCCGCACGGTTTCTGCTCTTCGTGGGGCGACTGGTTGAGGCTAAAGGTGTCTTCGATCTTCTCGAAGCCTATGGCAAACTGGGTGACGACGTTCGATCTCAAGCAGGCCTCGTGTTCGCAGGCGACGGCGCAGCTCGGGCACAACTGGAGGAGAAAGCGAAATCGATTAGCCGCGCTACAATTTGCTTTCCCGGTTTCGTCCACCGTGAGGATCTTGCCGGTTTCTATGCTCTTGCGGAGGCGTTGATTCTGCCTACTCACAGTGACCCGTGGGGGTTGGTGGTTAACGAAGCTATGGCGTGTGGGCTTCCCGTTGTTGTTACCGATGTAGCCGGTTGCTCCTCTGACTTGGTCGAGAACGGCTGGAATGGTTACGTTGTGGCGATGCGAAATTCGGTGGCGCTCAAAGACGCAATCGACGTCATCTTGCGAAAACCCGAACTACAACAAGAGATGAGCTTGCGGAGTATCCAGCGGATCCAAAATTACTCACCCGAGGCTTG